>Ga0182011_10001243_pt1 | contig 22392 bp, 16 predicted proteins | sample 711E1DmetaG_FD_120481 | JGI IMG/M metagenome (GOLD analysis project Ga0182011, IMG submission 120481) | Permafrost microbial communities from Stordalen Mire, Sweden - 711E1D metaG | ecosystem: Environmental > Terrestrial > Soil > Wetlands > Permafrost | place: Sweden: Stordalen | collected...
CTTCTGCGAGGGTCAGCCCCGCGGTGACGAGATCGAGCGCCTGACCGACCTTTCCGCGGACATCGTGGCCAGCCGCCTGTGCGACCACGAACGCCGCTCCACGCTGCCCCTCCTGAGCCTCGTTCGGTACTTCCGCGACGAGCTCGACGCCCACATCGTCCGTAGCACGTGCCCCGCCGGGATCTGCCAGCCGATGGCAGCCTCCCGGGCCGGGACCGTCTCCTGAGGCGTCCCATGCGAGAACCCCGCCTTCGCCCCAACCCCGGCGCCCCGCCGCCGACATTGCCGGCCGGCAAACCCGAGTTGCCTGCCCTGCCGGCCATGCCCGCCAGCCGGCTCCCGGCGATCCCGCCGGTCGTGGCCCCGGGACCACTCCCGACCCTGCCCGATGCCCCGCCCCTGAATGGCCTGCGGCCCGCCGCCAACGAGAAGCCCGTCTGGAACCGCAAGGCCGGACGAGTGGACAGCCGCCCCGACGCGAAGGCGCCGCGCGACACGGTCACGCCGCTCGACGACTCGCCGGCCGAGCGCCTGATCACCGCCCAGGCTCCTCAGCGCCCGCTTTCGACGCCCACCATCAAGCTCGACATCGACGGCCGCGAAGTCATGGGGACCGAGGGTCAGACCATCCTGGAGGTCTGCCGGGCCAACGGCATCGACGTGCCCACGCTCTGCTACGAGCCCAAGCTGCCCGGCTTCGGTGCCTGCCGCATGTGCGTCGTGGAGGTCGAGGGCGAGGATCACCCGACGATCTCGTGTGCCCGCGAGGCCGCGGCTGGAATGGTGGTTCGAACCCAGACCGACGAGGTTCGCCGGCTGCGCCGGACCAACCTCGAGTTGATCTTCAGCGACCACAACGCCTACTGCCTGCCGCCCTGCCAGAACAAGTGCCCGAGCCATATCGACATCCCGGGTTTCCTGCGGGCCAATGCCGAGGGTAAGTTCCGCGAGTCGGCGCGCATCTTCAAGCGCACCATCCCGTTCCCCTCGATCCTGGGCCGCGTCTGCCCGGCGCCGTGCGAGGAGCACTGCCGCCGCGACGAGGTGGACGAGGCGATCGCCATCCGCGACAGCCACCGCTACGCCGGCGACATCGTCCTGGCGGCACAGGAAGACGGCATCGAACCGCCGCTGCCGTTCGAAACGCAGCCCAGGACCGGCAAGCGCGTCGCCATCGTCGGCTCGGGACCGGCGGGCATGGCGGCGGCCTATTACCTGCAGATCTCCGGCCACGACACCACCGTCTTCGAGCGCGACGCCGAACCGGGCGGAATGCTCCGCTACGGCATCCCGGAGTACCGGCTGCCCAAGAAGGACGTCCTCGACCCCGAATACGAGGCCGTCTGGCGGCTCGGCGCGAAGATCGAGTGCAACCAGGCCCTCGGCCGCGACTTCAGCCTTGACGACCTGCGCGAGCGGGGCTTCGACGCCACGATCGTCGCCACCGGCTGCTACGACACGAACAAGCTCGGCGTTGAAAATGAGAACGCCGCGGGTGTCATCGACGGCCTCGAGTACCTCAAGATCGCCACCCTCGGCCTGCCCTATCCGGGCCACGCCGGCAGCCGCGTCGTCGTCATCGGCGGCGGCTTCACGGCCATGGACTGCACCCGGACCTCGGTTCGCCAGGGCGCCAAGGAGATCACCCTCGTGTACCGCCGCGACATGAAAGACATGCCGGCCGCCAGCGAGGTCCACGAGGCCCTCGAAGAGGGCGCGAAGATGATCTTCCAGGCCGGCCCGACGCGCGTCATCGTCGATGCTCGCAACCGCGTGAAGGGCGTCGAGTTCGTCCGCATGCGCCCCGGCGCGCCGGACGCCTCCGGCCGCCGCCGGCCCGAGCCCGCGCCCGGGACCGAGTTCGTCGTCAAGTGCGACCGCGTCCTGCTGGCCATCGGCCAGGGCCCCGATCTGTCGTGGATCGGACCCGGCAACGAAGGCATCGAAGCGGTCAAGTGGCGGCTCAAGGCCGACGCGGTCACCTTCGAGACCGGCCGACCGGGCGTCTTCGGCAGCGGCGACGTGCGCATCGGCGCCGCGACCGTTGTCCAGGCCATCGCCGAAGGGCGGCGCTGCGCCTACGCGGTGGACGCGTTCCTGCGCGGCACGGATCTTTCGGAGCTGCGATCGCGCGAAACCCTCGCCGAGCCCGAGCTCAAGTTCCTCTCGATAACGCCCTACACCGACGAGCCCAAGGAGCCCCGACACCGCCTCAGGGCGATGCCGGCGGAGGAACGTAATCAGAGCTACGTCGAGTACGAGATCCCCTACAGCCAGTCCGAGGTCATGGCCGAGTCCAGCCGTTGCCTGCAGTGCACCTGCGAGGCGATCGGCTACTGCGACCTGCGCAACCTGGGCCTGGAGTACGGGACCACGCTCGAAACCCTCGAGCCGCGCCACAACCAGGGCGCCGGCTACCGGAGCGTGACCGAGAATCGCTTCACCGGCGCCAACCACGACTACATCCGCGACGACAGCCACGCCTTCATCCTGCGCGAGCCGTCCCGCTGCATCGACTGCGGCCGCTGCGCCGCCGTCTGCGCCGACGTCGTGGGCGCGGCGTGCTACGACTTCATGCGCATCGGCTTCGACACGCTCGTGACGACGCCGCTCGACATGAGCCTCAACGACACGCCGTGCGTCTCCTGCGGCCGCTGCGCCGAGACGTGCCCCACAGGCGCGCTCATGCTCAAGCCCCGCGTCCTGGAGAAGTACGACGTGGACGAGAGTCGCTGCATCCTGTGCGGCATCTGCGTGGACGCGTGCCCGTACGACGCGCTGCGCGGCGGCGCCGACAACGAGCTGGCCCACACCGATCGGTCCCAGCCGATGATCGACCTCATCGGGCTCGCGGCCATGGGCGGCGAGACCGAAGTGACCTACATCCGGCGCGAACGCGATTGGCTCGCCCACGCCGTGGCCGACGGTCGACTCGCGAACCCCGGGGAGGGGCTGCCTGCGCTCCCGCCGGCGCTCGCGGCCGTCCCCGGCGATGGAAATGGAGCCGAGCACCAGTGATCTACCACGAGGAGGGCAGGGTGGCATGCCGATAGGCCAGACTCTCCCGTTCACGGCGGTCCGCTGGGACGACGTTCTGTTCGTCGTGCTGGCCATCATGCTTCTCGGCTCGGCGCTGCTGGTCGTGACGATGCGCGACATCATTCGCTGCGGTCTGGCGATGATCGCCTCGTTCGCCTCGCTGGCCGGCATCTACGTCCTGCTCGGCAATCCGCTCATCGCCGCTACCCAGGTCCTGGTCTACATCGGCGCGATCAGCATCCTGGTCCTGTTCGCGATCATGCTGACCCAGACCAAGAACGCCCCCACCCGACTGGTCTTCCAGACCCAGGCCTGGGTCGGCGCGATTGCCGCGGTCGCGATTGCGGCGATCATTGCCGGCACGGTCCTGACCACCACCTGGCCGTCCACGGGCGCCGTCGCCTGGACCGCCACCTCCGACATCGCCACGATGCTGTTCAGCCAGTACGTTCTGCCGTTCGAGGCCGTGAGCGTCTTGCTCACCGCCGCCGTGGTGGGCGGGGTTCTGCTCGCCAGGCGCGAGCCGCCCGCCGGCAAGGAGGATCGGTCGTGAGTGGTTCGCTCGACTCCTACCTGATCCTGTCGGGCCTGCTCTTCGCCATCGGCACCTTCGGCTTCCTGGGCCGCCGCAATGCCATCAGCATGCTCATGTCCATTGAGCTGATGCTCAACGCGGTCAACCTGACGATCATCGCCTTCGGGGCCTTCGTGAAGCCGCTCAACGTTCATGCCTCGGTCATCGCCCTGATAGTGATAGCCGTGGCCGCGGCCGAGGCGACGGTCGGGCTGGCGATTGTCATGGCGATCTATCGGAACAAGAAAACGCCCCTCGTCGACGAATACGACTCCATGAGCGAGTGAGCCGACGATGACCGCGCTCCTGCCGCTGATCCCGATCCTGCCGCTCGGGGGCTTCGTCCTGACCGGGCTGCTCGGCCGGCGCTATCCCGAAGACGCCCACCGCATCGCCGTCTGGGCCGTGGTGGCGGCGTGGGTCGTGGCTTCGATCGTGGCCGTCATGGCCCTGCTCCACGCCTCGCCGTTCGGCACGGCAGGGGCCGGCATCACGCTCTGGACGTGGATCCCGGCCAACGGCTTTAGCCACGGCTTCAACGCCGACATAGGCCTCTTCGTGGACCCGCTGACCGCCTGCCTGCTCATCGTCGTCACGACCATCGGCATGCTCGTGCACGTCTACTCGATCGGCTACATGGCCCACGACCCGGGGCGGTGGCGCTTCTTCGCCTACCTGAATCTGTTCATGTTCTCGATGCTGGTCCTGATCCTGGCCGACAACTTCCTGCTCGTCTTCGCCGGCTGGGAGCTGGTGGGCCTGTGCAGCTACCTGCTGATCGGCTTCTGGTACCCGCGCCGGTCCGCGGCCGTGGCGGCCAAGAAGGCATTCCTGGTCAACCGCGTCGGCGACATGGGCTTCGCGCTCGGGATCATGGCCGTCTGGACTCAGCTCGGCACGCTCAACATGCAGGCGGTCTTCGCCCGGTTCGGCAGTGTGCCCCACGAGTGGCAGATCGCGATCGCCCTGCTCATCTTCTGCGGCGCCGTGGGCAAGAGCGCGCAATTCCCGCTCCACGTCTGGCTGCCGGACGCGATGGAAGGTCCCACCCCGGTCTCCGCCCTCATTCATGCGGCGACGATGGTCAACGCCGGCGTATACCTCGTAGCCCGCTGCAACCCGATCTTCGGAGCCGCCCCCGAGGTCATGGTCGTCGTGGCCGCGATCGGCATCTTCACCGCCATCCTGGCCGCCTCGATCGCCTTCACCCAGACCGACATCAAGCGCGTCCTGGCCTACTCGACGCTGTCCCAGCTCGGCTACATGTTCGCCTCCCTGGGTGTCGGCGCCTGGACCGCCGCGATCTTCCACCTCATGAGCCATGGCTTCTTCAAGGGCCTGCTCTTCCTGGACTCGGGCTCCGTCATCCACTCCGTCGACGGCGAGCAGGACATGCGCAAGATGGGCGGGCTGGCTCGCAAAATCCCGATCACCTACGCGACGATGCTCGTCGGCTCGATCGCCATCGCCGGAGTTCCGCCCCTGGCCGGGTTCTTCTCGAAGGACGAGATCCTGGGCGGCGCGTTCAAGAACGGCTTCCTGTGGGTCTGGGCGATCGGTTTCGTCGTCGCCGGCATGACCGCCTTCTACATGTTCCGGCTCATGGGCATGACGTTCTGGGGGCCGAGCCACGTCGATGCCGAGGTCGAGCACCACATTCACGAGTCGCCACGGTCGATGACCGGACCGCTCATCGTGCTTGCGATCCCGGCCGCGGTGCTGGGCCTGGTCATCGGCTTCCCGCCGGAGACGGGCCTGCTCCATCAGTGGCTCGCGCCGGTCTTCGAGGGCACGATCGCCGCCAGCGGCCACGCGGAGGCCGCCTACAACTTCTTCGGCATCGACGGCGCCCTGGCGATCGCCACGACGGCCCTGGTCGCCGTGGCGATCGTGGTCGCCTGGCGGCTCTTCGGCGTCGAGATCCCGTCGCTGGGCCTGCGGGCGCAGCCGCGTCCAGACCAGGTCCGCGAGATCAGCGCCCGGCGGGGCCTCGCGGCGCTGTACAACGGCTCGTTCCACAAGTGGTGGTTCGATGACATCAACAACAAGCTCTTCGTCGAGTGGGGCGGCAAGCTCGCCGCCGCCGCCTTCTGGTTCGACCGGACGATCATCGACGGCACCGTCAACGGCGTCGGCACCGTCACCGCCGGGGCCGGCGGCTGGCTTCGTCGCGTCCAGACCGGCCGGGTCCAGAACTACGCGCTCGGCATCGCCGTCGGCCTGATCGTCATCGCCGCCGGCTACCTCTATCTCGCGATCAGGTAGGAGGAAGAACGATGTCCGGCCTGCCGATCCTGAGCCTGATCACCTTCCTGCCGCTCCTGGGCGCGCTGGTCATCGCAGTGCTGCCCTCGGACAATTTCAATCTCATCCGGCGGGCGGCCCTCGGCACGGCACTGGCGACCTGGTTCCTGTCCTTGATCCTGCTCGCGGTCTTCGCCCGCAGCCAGCCCGGCTTCCAGTTCAAGGAAGCGGTCGACTGGATCCCGTCGTTCGGCATCCAGTACAAGCTGGGCGTCGACGGCCTGAGCGTGCTGATGGTCGCCCTGACGACGACGCTGAGCTGGATCAGCATCCTCGCCAGCTTCGGGCCGATCAAGGTCCGCGTGAAGGAGTACATGATCTCCTTCCTGGTCCTCGAAGTCGGCATGATCGGCGTCTTCGTCGCCCTCGACCTCTTCCTCTTCTACATCTTCTGGGAGCTGGTCCTGGTCCCGATGTACCTGATCATCGGCATCTGGGGCGGCGCGAACCGCATCTACGCGACGATGAAGTTCGTGCTGTACACGCTCGTCGGCTCGCTGCTGATGCTGGTGGCGATCCTGGCCACGGCCTTCACGTACCAGGCCGCGACGGGCTCGTGGGCGGGCGCTTTCGACTACGAAAAGCTCCAGGCGTTTGCCGCGGCCGGCTCCTTCGGCCAGAACTTCCAGATGCTGGCCTTCCTGGCGCTCTTCCTGGCCTTCGCCATCAAGGTCCCGATGTTCCCGTTCCACACCTGGCTGCCCGACGCTCACACCGAGGCCCCGACGGCCGGTTCGGTGATCCTCGCCGGTGTGCTCCTCAAGCTCGGCGCCTACGGCCTGATCCGCTTCGCCGTGCCGCTGTACCCCTACGCGGCCCACTCGTACGCCATTCCGATAATCGTCCTGAGCGTGATCGCGATCGTCTACGGCGCGGTGGTCTCGATCGTCCAGCCCGATCTGAAGCGCCTGATCGCCTACAGCTCCGTCAGCCACATGGGTTTCGTGACGCTGGGCATCTTCGTCTTCAGCGCCACCGCGCTTCAGGGCGCGATTCTCCAGATGCTCAACCACGGCCTGATCACGGGCGGGCTCTTCCTCCTGGTCGGCGTGATCTACGAGCGAACCCACGACCGATCGATCGCGAAGATGGGCGGCCTCGCGGCGACGATGCCGCTGTGGTCCACCGTCTTCGGATTCTTCATCCTGGCTTCGATCGGGCTGCCGGGACTCTCCGGGTTCGTCGGCGAGTTCCTGGTCTTCGTCGGCTCCTTCACCTACGCGCCCGCGATCGCCTTCGCCTCGATCATCGTCATGGTCCTGGCGGCCACGTACCTGCTGTGGATGTTCCAGCGCGTCGCCTTCGGCGCCGTCTCCGACTTCCTGGCGGGCCTGGGCGACCACCTGACCGACATGAGCCGGGTCGAGTTCGTCACACTCGCCCCGCTGGCCGCCCTGATCGTGGTCTTCGGACTCTTCCCGAGCCTGATCCTCGACTTCCTGGCCGGCCCCGTCCAGCACTTCCTCCTGGCCGCTGGCGCAGCGGTCGGCGGCTGAGAGGAGAACTAGATGAACTGGTCCGACCTGGGCTCCCTGGCGCCGATCATCTGGGCCGTCCTCACGGCAGCGGCGGTCCTGATCGTGGACATTGCGGCGCCCGGACGGCGCGCCCCGGCTATCGCCACCGCGCTGGTGGGGCTGGCCGTGGCGGCGGCCGTGGTTCTGTCGCTGGCCGGTCACACCGAAACCGCCTTCGGGGGCGCGTACGTCGTGGACGGCCTGACCGCCTTCCTGGACCTCCTCTTCCTGGCCATCGCGGCCCTGACGATTCTTTTCGCCAACGACTACCTGGAGCCGCGCGGCCTGCCGATCGCGGAGTTCGCTGCCGTCCTGATCTTCGCCATTACCGGGGCGATGTTGATCGCCGGCTCCGCCGACCTGCTGCTCCTCTTCGTGGCCCTGGAGTTGATGGTCCTGCCCGGCTATCTTCTCGCCGGCTTCGCCAGGAACGACCCCTACTCGACCGAAGGCGCGATCAAGTACTTCCTGCTGGGTTCCTTCTCGAGCGCGATCCTGCTCTTCGGCCTGGCCTACGTCTGGGGCCTGACCGGCAGCACGCGCGTCGACGTCGTGGCGGCGGCGCTGGCCACGGCCGCAGCGACCGGCTCGATCGCTCCGGGCCTGGCCCTGGGTCTGGCCTTCATGACCGCGGGCGTGGCGTTCAAGATGGCCGCGGTGCCGTTCCATTACTGGACTCCGGACGCTTACCAGGGCTCGCCGACGCCCGTCACGGCGTACCTCTCCGTGGGTCCAAAGATCGGCGCCTTCGCCATCGCCCTGCGACTGTTCGTTGCTGCCCTCGGCCCGCTCAAGGCCGACTGGCTGCCGATCGTGATCGTGCTGGCCGCCCTGACAATGACCCTGGGCAACCTGGTGGCCATAACCCAGGACAACGTCAAGCGGATGCTGGCCTACTCGTCGATCGCCCACACCGGCTACATCCTGGTCGGCCTCGCCGCCTACGCCGGCGGCCAGCACAGCGGCATCTCGGCGATCCTCTTCTACGGCGCCGCCTACACATTCATGAACATGGGGGCGTTCGCGGTGATCACCGCCCTGCAGCGTCGGCCCGGGGTCACGAGCCATATCTCCACGTTCGCCGGCTTGGGCCGTCGCGATCCGTGGCTGGGGGCGCTCATGGCACTGTTCCTGCTGTCGCTCACCGGGATCCCGCCGCTCGCCGGTTTCTGGGCCAAGGCCTACGTCATCGTCGCGGCGGTCCAGGCCGGCGGCTGGCTGACGGCCCTGGCAGTGCTGGCCATGCTCAACGCGGCCGCGGCGGCGTTCTACTACCTGCGGGTGGTCGTGTACATGTACATGCGCGAACCCGCCGAGGATGCCGCGCCCCTGTCGCCCGGGCTGCTATTCCGTGTCGGACTGGCCGTGACCGCCGTCGCGACGCTGGTCTTTGGGCTCTTCCCGGCGATCCTGACCGCAGTCAGCAGCGCCGCCGACGTCCTGAAGGGCTAACCGGGCCGCGCGGCGCGGCTGCCCAGAAGAACGAGGGGGCATTTTCCGACTGCCACGGTTCAGCGGCTCAGCGGCTAACGGCGAAGAAACTCGGGCTCAGCCGTCGCCAAAGGGCGCGATCGTCGCGCCTGGGCTGTCGCCGGCGGGGCCGGGCGTGGGCGTCGGCGTCACGATCGGCAGAGGCGTCGGAGTCGGCGTCGGCAGAACCACGAAAGTGGGCTTCTCCGGCAGCGCCGTCTGCTGAGCCGGCATCGCGACCGCCACCCCAACGAGGAGCACGAGGGCGGTGACGACGCCGAGCAGGGCCGCGAAGAAGAAGTTGAAACGTCGTGCCATGCCCCGGAGGTTACCAGGAATCGACCTCCTTGGCGACCTCCGCCGCCGGTTCGACGCCGGGGAGGCGCCGAAACCGCTGCCGATTCGGGGCCGAAACCGCGCCGCGGCCGCGTCGTCGGCGCCGGGTCTCAGGGTCTCTCCCGAGGCGGACCGACGGTTCGCCTGCTAGCATCCGGCCAATGCTTCGACTTCGCTCGCTCGGTCGCACGGTCCTGGGCGTCACCCGAGGTCTGCTCGCGCGGCCCTTCCGTGGGGTAGCTTCGGTCTTCCGCCCGGTGGGCGCGGCGCTGGCAGCGCTGGCAGCGCCGGCCGGCGCCATCGCGCGCCGCTCCGGCCCGATCGTCCGCCCGCTGCGCCGGCTCATTCGGCCGCCGAAGTCGCTCCTGCGCGACCTTGCGGGTCTCGTGCCCGCGTTTCTCGCCGGGGCCGGCGTCTTCCTGGTCGTGGCCGGGCTCTTCAACTACTTTTCGCCCCCGGCCACGGCCGGGCCCAGCCCGTCGCCGAGCAACGTCGTCGTGTCTGCCTCACCGGTGCCGTACACCCTTCCGCCGCTGGTGACGGCGCGGCCTTCGGCTTCGGGCAACGCGTCGCCCGGCTCGTCGGGGCCGGCCCTGGCCATCGCCACGAGGGTAGTCATACCGGCGCTCAACATCGACCTGCCCATCGTTGCTTCACCCCCCAACGAGCAGTTTCCGTGGTGCCGCGCGGCCGAATACCTGAGTCTTGGCAAGGTCTACGCCTACCCCGGAGCCCCGCAGGCCACCTACATATACGCCCATGCCCGGGTCCCGGGGTTCTGGAACCTGCTCGTGCAGTCCAAGATCAACAACGGCGCAGCGATGATCGGGATGTGGGCGGAGGTCTACACGGACGACGACGAGAACCACGTCTACCAGATCACTCAGGTGATCCGCCACGTCCCGCCCACGACGTCATTTGCGGACAAGGCGCTGGCTGCCACGACGGATGAGCTGTGGCTGCAGACGTCGGAGGGGCATCCCAACTCCTCGCTGAAGCTCCAGATCGTCGCGACGCCGATCGGCGTGCTGGCGGCGTCTCAGGCGGACGCCCATCCGAAGAACACCGCCGTCGTCTGCTCGGACGCGCCGTTCTGTACGGGACCGAACCAGGGCGGCTGCCGCCGCTAGAGCTAGCCGGACGCCCGGTCCGCTAGATCCAGTCGACCTTGCGCAGTATCGCCACTGCTATCGCGGCCAGGATCACGCTTCCCAAGGTGACGATCCAGAAGCCCGGCCCTTCGTCGGCGCGGAAGGCGGCCTGGGCCTCGCTCATGCCGAAGATGCCGGCGACCGCGCCGATTCCCGCCACCACGACGGTCACGCCTGTCAGCCGCTTCATGATCAGCGACAGGTTGTTGTTCACCGTGGACAGATACGCCTCCAGCGTGGCCGAGGCGAGTTCGCGGTAGGTGTCCAGCTCGTCGGTCAGACGGATCAGGTGGTCGTAGGCGTCGCGGAAGTAGAGCCGGTTGTCGGCCGAGATCGGCACCTCCTCTCGGCTCGAGAGAACGTTGAACATCTCGCGCTCGGGGGCCGTGATGCGGCGAATCTCGATCAGGGCGCGCTTGAGCTCGAACAGTCGCGCCAGGAGACCCCGGTCGGCCCTGTCGACGACTTCGTCCTCGAGCGCGTCGATCTCGTCCCCGAGGCGGTCGAGGATCGGGAAGTAGGCGTCGATCGTGTCGTCGCACAGCGCCCACAGCACGTAGTCCGGACCGCGCCCCAGCGCTTGGGCGAGCCCGACGCGGATGTGATGCGTCGCGCGCGGATCCCACCACCGGCTGTGGCCGCTGAGCAGGACCCTCTTGCCGAGAACGAAATCGAGCTCACGGTCGTAATACTGCCCGCCGTCGAATCCGAGCGAGAAGACGACCACATGGAGCAGCTCGCCGATCTGGTCGATCTTGGCTCGCTGATCGCGTTCGGCCAGATCTTCGGCCAGCAGCGGATGAAGCTCGAGGATGCGGCAGACCTCGGCCAGAAGGCCCGGCTTCGGTTCGCAGACGTCGACCCAGACGCGGGCTTCCGGGGTGGCGACGGCCCTCCGGAGCTCGGTCAGCGCCGGGTCGCCTTCGAGATCGCGCAGGACGCCGGCCTCGAGCGAGACCACACGGACGGTGTTCGGCAGCTGGGCCGGCGGCGTTGCCGGCGGCGTGGTCGGCGTGGTGGTCGGCTTCGAGCCGGCCGAGGCGATCGAGCTCACCGGCATGTCCGGGTGCACCGGCGGGGCCGGGCGGCCGGCCGGCTCAGAAAGCGATCGATCTATCATGAGCCGTCTCCTCGGTCGAGCCTTCGGCCTCATCTGCCGCGCCCTGCCCTCGCCGCGTTCGCAGCGCCAGAGCCGGGACGACCGCGACCAGTGTGACCGCCGCAGCCACCAGGAAGACGCCGACCAGTATCGAAGCTGCCTTGTTGGCCGCCCAGATTTCGAGCGACTGCGCCACGAGCCCGTCGTGCAGAGGTCGATCGCGTAGGTACGCCGGAATGTACTGCTTGTAGGCATCCCCCGAGCCGTAGATCTCGTTGGAGATGCGTGTGATCGTGGTGGAGCCGAACGCCGTGAGCGCGGCCATGCCGACGGCCATGCCGATCATCCGGGCCACGGTCACCGTGGCCGACGCGGCGCCGAACGCCCGCCTGCCCGCGGCTTCCACCGCGGCCGTGGATCGCGGCGTCACCGTCAGCCCGAATCCCAGGCCGAAGACCGCCGCCGATGCGGCGAACTCGTTGGTCGGCACGTCGGGGCTCCAGCTCGACATCCAGGCCAGGCCCCCGCCACTCAGTGCCAGACCGACCAGCGTCATCAGCCGAAGGGAAAGCCGGCGAGTCAGGAAACCCGATAGGAGCGCGCCCAGGGCCATTGCCCCGGCGAGAGCGCCGAGCACCACCCGCTGCTCCGCCGGACCGCCGTACAGAACGCGGTCCACAAACACGGCCCCGCCCACGATCGCGGTCGCCATGCCGTACCCGGTCAGCAGCGAGATGAGCGCAGCCGAGCTGAAGACCCGGTCGGCGAACAGGCGCGGGTCGAGGAAAGGGTCCGGCCGGCGCAGGCCGTGGACGATGGCGGCGAGAAGGGAGACGACGCCGAGCGCAAGGAGCGCGCCGATTGCCAGCGCGATGGGCACGCCGAAGACCTCGTCGCCGCTGCCGACGAGGGTGACCCCAAACAGGGTGGCGGCCAGGCCCACGGTGAAAAGCAGGGCTCCGAGCAGATCCAGTCGAGCAGGCACGCGGGGGGTGTCCCAGCCGGAACTGGCGGCCCAGGCGATGGCAAGCCCGCAGATGCCGAACGGGACGTTGACGTAGAACACCCAGCGCCAGGCCGGCAAGACGGTCCCGATGAGCGGGCCGCCGCTGATCCCGAGCTGCGCCAGCGCGGTCCCCGGTTGGACCGTCTCCAGCACCGCGGCGCCGACGAACGGCCCGGCAGCCATCCCCAGGAAGGTCAACGCGCCGATGATCCCCAGGGCCCGGGGCCGGGCCGGCCCCTCGAAGAGATGCGATGCGGCGGCGGTGGCGACGGGGATGATCGCGCCGCCGCCCACTGCCTGGACGAGCCGGGCCGCGATCAGCTGGTCGAGATCCTGTGCGATTCCCGCCAGAAACGAGCCGACGGTGAAAACGGTGAGGGCCGCCAGGAAGAGACGGCGAGCGCCCCACGTGTCGGTGAGGCGGCCCGCCAGGGGCATCGTGACGACGTAGACCAGCAGGTAACCGTTGATGATCCACGACGCCTTGCGCAGGTCCGTCCAGTCGGCCAGCGTGGCCAGGATCTGGGGCAGCGCCACGGCCGTGACCATCAGCTCCAGGCCGGCCAGGAACACGCCGAGGCCGAGGACCGCCAGAAGCAGGTAGGAATAGCGCCGCTGCATAGGCGTGAGTTTAGGGGAGGCCGCCGCGGATGAATGGGTCCCGGCCCCCGCGGCATTGCCGCACGGGGCCGCTCGGCGGGCGCGAGAGACTACGCCCTGCGACAACCCGCACCGCGCGGCCAGGTCCACCTGCCGTCAGCCGAGCCGCTGGCGCAGAGCTCTCACCGATCGCCCGAACCTCTGCCGATCCATCCCCGCAGAATGCGCCGCGCCGATCGACCCGAACTTATCTGCAACTGCCTCGACCCGGACCCACGCCGCCGCACGGCCCGCCAGCGCACCTTCCGGGCTTGACACCCCCCGCCCCCGCAACCTAGCATCAACCGGCCTTTATATATGGGCTCACTTCCGGGGCGCTGGCCGCCTCGACAGAGGTACGCGGGAACCCGCCGAGCGGCCCGCACGGGCCCGCAGGACTAGCTACGAGGCCGCGCACCTTGCCCTCCCCAGCGCACATCAGGACCACCGTCGCCACGATCATCGACCAGCCGGACGACCTGCGGGAGTTGCGCGTCTTCCACAAGGCTCTCGCGGACGTGAACCGCCTGCGCATCGTCCGAAGGCTCGCCGGTGGGCCGGCCACCGTGGGCGAGCTGATCGAAACCGTCGGCCTGAGCCAGCCCCTGGTGAGCTGGCACGTTTCGCGTCTCAAGGCGGCGGGCGTGGTCGAGACCAGGCGAACGGGCCGCGAGGTCTTCTGCCAGCTCCGCCCCAACGTCTTCGCCGAAGTGGCCGAACGAGAGCGCACCCTGCTCGGCATGCCCGCCCAGCCCGCCCAGCCCGTCGAGGCGCACTGAGCCGTGGGCGACCAGTCGTTCGTCTCTCAGGAGACGCGGACCCGCGTTCGAGCGGCGATCACGCCGATCGCCCTCGCTGCCGGCAAGGTCGGCCTGACGCCCAACGCCCTGACGGTGATCGGCTTCCTCATCTCCTGTGTGGCCGCATTCGTCCTGGGCACTCAGAACTGGGTTGCGGGCGCGGCCCTGGTCATCTTCGGCGGCGCCTTCGACATGCTCGACGGCGGGCTCGCCCGCGCCCAGAACCGCGTCACGCGCTTCGGGGCCTTCCTCGACTCCACCCTGGATCGCTGGGGCGAGGGAGTCGTCTACATCGGGATCGTCGCCGGCTGCTCCAAGGCCGGCTTCACCTTCGGGGAAGTCGCGGCCGTCGCGGCCGCCGTGACCAGCTTCCAGGTCAGCTACACCAGGGCCAAGGCCGAGAGCCTGGGCCTGCACGGCGAAGTGGGCATCGCCCCCCGCGCCGAGCGGCTGGTCGTGCTGACGGTTGGCCTGGTCCTGGCGGGCCTCGATGGTGGCGTCGGCTTCATGGCGCGAGGCCAGAATTGGCTTGCCTGGGCACTCGTGATCATCGTCGTGACCACTTCGATCACCGCGGTTCAGCGTACCTGGCACGTCCGGCAACAGCTTCGCCAAGAGGAGCAGGCGACAAAGTGAGCGAGAAGGATCGCGGCCGCGCCGCGAACGTCGGGACCGGGGCCAGGTGACTCACGACAAGGCCGACCGCGCGGAGAACGCCGCGGCCACCAAGAAGTTCGAGGCGCCCCATCGCCTGGAGAAGGAGACCTTCCTCACCCACGTCGCGGGCGTGACGCTGCTCAGCTTCTGGCGGACCTCGTCGTGGATCCTGGGCCACCTCCCGGCCGGCCCGACGTACCGCGTCGGCGGCTGGCTGGCCATGGTCGGCTACGCCGCGAGCCCGGAGCGCCGCCGCTGGCTGCGTGGCAATTTCGGCCACGTCCTGGGCGTCTCGCCGAACGACAAGGCCGCCCATCGCATGGCCCGCGCCGCCTATCGGAACTACGCCCGCTACATCATGGAATTGATGCGCCTGCCGTGGATGAAGCCGGAGCAGATCGACCGCCTGCTGGAGGTCACGACCCTCGACAAGTTCTTGGAGATCTACCGATCGTCGCAGGGCGTCGTTCTGGTGGCCGCCCACCTCGGTAACAACGAGGCGGCGGCGGCCGGCTTCAAGAAGCAGGGTCTCGAGATCAACGTCGTCGGCGACGACAGCTCCTACCGCGAGCTGTACGAGTTGTTCGCGCGCCAGCGCGAGAGCTGGGGCGTGAAGATGATCTCCTGGCGCAATCTGCGCGGCGTCTTCGGAGCGTTGCGGCGCCACGAAGGCCTGGTCCTGCTGGTCGACTGGGGGTATCGAGAGGACGACGTCCCGGTCAAGATGTTCGGCGCCTGGACGACGCTGCCGGCCGGACCAGCCATCCTCGCGGCCAAACACGGATCGACGATCGTGCCGGTCTCGATCAATCGCCAGCCCGACGGCACGTTCCGCGCTGCGGCCGACGATCCGATCTACGTCGCCTCCGATTCCCCGGCGGATGTCGCCCGCGCGACGCAGGCGATCGCGACCGCGCTCGAAGGCCACATCTCGCCGGCTCCGGAGCAGTGGTACATCTTCAAGCCGATCTGGCCGGAGACGGCCGCGGAGGCGGCCGCCCTCGAGGCCCGGCATGAGGCCACGATGGCCGCCGACTCTGCCGGCTCCGTCGCAGGCGATCCGGGCGGCCCGCGCCGGCGCAAGGGTCGATGACTCCCGAAGCGTCCCCCTCGACCGCTCGGCAGCCGGCGAAGCCGGTCGAGCCCGCCGCGACCCTCACTCGACCGGGCCGCAGACCGGGCCCGGCTCCGCGCCGAACCCTGCGCTGGCGCGCCGCCGATCGAGTCGTCGCCGCCGCCGTCATCAGCGGCATGGAGCTGATCCGACGCATGCCCGACGCGCCGTTGTGGTGGCTCGGCAACACCGCCGGCAACATCGAGTACTGGGCGACAAAGGGCCGCCGCAACGAAGCCCGCCGCAACCTGCGCCGCGTGACGGAGTGGATGACCGCGCACGGCGTGGGGGATGACAAATACCATCGCGCGGCCACCGACCCGCGCGCGCTGGAGGCACTCGTCCGATCGGCCTTCCGCCATCACGCCCACTACTACATCGAGCTGGCTCGGGCGCCCCGCTTCGACTTTGCCTACCTCGACAAGCGGCTCGCGATCGACACGCCGGACGAAGTGAACGCCGCCCTCTACGAGCGCAGGGCGCTCATTCTCGTTGGCCTCCATTTCGGCACCATCGAGCTGCCCGGGTTCCTCGCCCTCCAGCGCCTCGGCCAGGTCGTCGCCCCGATGGAGTCGCTTCGCAACGAGCGCATCCAGGCCTACATGAAGAGGACGCGGGGCGTCATCGGCGTCCGCATCCTGACTATCGAAGAGGCCGGCCCCGAACTGCTGGCGGTCCTGCGCCGCAACGAGCCGATCGGCATCATCGCCGACCGCGACCTGACCGGCAGCGGGATCGAGGTCGAGCTCTTCGGGGCGAAGACGAAGATCCCGGCCGGGCCCGCGCTGCTGGCCACCGAGACCGGAGCGCCGGCCTACGTTTCGGGCGTGCGCCGGGTGGGCCCGGGCCACTATCGTGGCGTTCTCTGGCCGGTGCCGACGCCCGGGGGGTTGAGCAGGCGGGAGCGGAGCCGGTCGATGGCTCGGGAAGAGGCGCTCCTGTTCGAGCGCGTCATAGCCGACGCGCCGGAGCAGTGGCTGGCCGTCTTTCACCCGATCTGGCCCGATCTGGAACGGGCGCAGGAGACCAAAACGGGAGAAGCCAGGTGAAGCTGGCCGACGGATCGAATCTGGGCTCACTCGATGTGGGCTCACTCGACGCAGCCCGCGCCGGTACGCGCCCCGGCAAGGCCGACGTGCACATCCATTCGATCGCCTCCGATGGCACCGCCTCGGCCGCCCAGATCCTCGACTACGCCGAGAACTGCACGGATCTGGACGTGATAGCCGTCGCCGACCACGAGCGAATCGAGGCCGCCATCGAATGCCAGCGCCTGGCTCGAGAGCGCGGCAGCCGGGTCCAAGTCGTGGTCGCCGAGGAAGTGACGACCCGCAGCGGGCATCTCTTGGGCGTCTTCCTGCAGGCTCGCCTGAGGCGCGGCCAGCGCCTCGAGACGACGGTCGCGGAGATACACGAGCAGGGCGGCCTGGCGATCGTGCCCCATCCCTTCTCCGCCTTCACGAAGGGGATGCGCAAGCATGCCATCGTGCGCGTCCACCTGTCGAAGGATCCGCTCGTTTACTGGGACGCCCTGGAGGGCTACAACCCCTCCACAGCGGGGCGCTACGGACGCGCCGCCACCGCCCGCATCGCCGCGGAGCTGGGGCTGCCGCTCGTAGGCAACAGCGACGCCCACACCCTCGACACGATCGGCGACGGCCATACGCTCTTCCCCGGCACCACGGCGGAGGACTACCGCGGGGCGATCCTGGCCGGTACGACGGGCGGCAGCTGCATCACCTGGGGCGCGGTCCGCGAGGTCCTGATCTACGGCCGCCAGGTTCGAAAGCAGGCCCGCGACGTCTCGCGCTGGGGCCGGCGGAACCTCCTCCACGACGATTCTCCGCGCGACCTGGGCGTTCCGACCGATCAGCTCGCGTTGCAGCGCGAGCGCGAGAGCCGCTACCTGATGGAGCGCGAGGCGCGCCGCCTTGCCGAAGGCTCGACGGCAAGACCGACCGACTGCGAGGCCGAGCCCAGCCTGGCCCGACGCCTGCTTGCGATCCGCCAGGGCCGTGCTCGGTCGACGGCGGCCGCCCGACGCCACGGGGTCGAGGAGCCGCCCTCATGAAGATCGGGCTTGTGACTCCCTACGTCTACCCGATCCCCGGCGGAGTCAACGAGCACGTCCGCTTCCTCTACGAGAACCTCCGCCTGCGGGGCCACGACGTTCGGATCATCACCAGCAGCCACGGCCTGCAGCGCTCCTCCGAGGGCGACGTCATCCGCATCGGCAAGGGCTTCAGCGTGCCCACCAACGGCTCGGTGGGCACGATCACGGTTTCGCCGCGATATGTCTCTCAGGTGAAGCGAGTGCTGGAGCAGGAGCGCTTCGACCTGCTCCATTTCCACGAGCCGTTCGTGCCGTTCCTGTCATTGGTCGTGCTGGGCCAGTCGACGAGCGTGAACATTGCGACCTTCCACGCCTACGCCGGGTTCTCGCCGGCGATGGAGCTCGGGAGCAAGACGCTGCAGGGCTACGCCGCGCGGCTGCACGGCCGCATCGCGGTCAGTGCCGCGGCGCGCCACTTCGTGGATCGCTTCTTCCCGGGCGACTACAAGGTCATCCCCAACGGCGTGAACGTGGGCCGCTTCCAGCGCGCCGTCCCGATTGCCCGCTGGCAGGACGGGACGCCGAACGTGCTGTTCGTCGGCCGCCTGGAGGACCGCAAGGGCCTGCCGCATCTGCTCAAGGCTTTTCGGCTGATCCGCAAGAGCGGCCTCGAGGCGCGTCTGCTCGTCGTCGGATCGGGGCCGCAGGAGCGCGAGGCGCGGCGCTACGTCATGACTCGCGGCCTCCAGAACGTGGAGTTTCTGGGGCGGGTGAGCGACGCCGAAAAGGCGCAGCTGTTCAGAACGGCGGACGTGTTCGTCTCGCCGGCCACGGGCCGCGAGTCGTTCGGGATCGTCCTGCTCGAGGCCATGGCCGCCGGCTGTCCGATCGTCTGCAGCGACATCCACGGCTACAAAGGCGTGGTCCAGCGCGGTCGCCAGGCCATCCTCGTGCCGCCGCGCGATGCCAAGGCGCTGGCCGCCGGAATCGGCGAGTTGCTCCGGGATCCGGCGCTGCGAGCCCGCCTCGGCGCGAGTGGCCAGGCCAGGGCCGAGCAGTTCAGCTGGGAGCGCGTGACGGCCAAGGTCGAGGATTACTACGGCTTCGTGATCCGCCGCCTGGCCGCCCAGGGCCAGCTGCCTCCCGGGTTCACGGCCGAGATCCCGCTGCCGCCGCGCCCTGGAGCCCCCGAAGTCTGAGTCGGCAGGTCGCCCGGCTTGCTGAGCCGCTAACCTCCGGCGCCCGTGGCGCCGCCCGCAGCGCCGCCGCCAGCTGAGTCGCCCGCGCCGTCGCTCGACGCTCCTCCCGAGCCGTCGCCCGCCGGCTCGTCTAGCGTGCCGCCCGCCGCTCCGCCCGCTGAGTCGCCTCCAGCGCCATCCTCCAGGCGCGGCGTGGCGGTCAGCCGCTGGCGGCGGCGGTACCCGTTGACGCGGCGCTCCTCAAGGGCCGCGTAGCCCGCCATCAGCGCGACGGCGAGCACCGCAATCGAAACGAAGATCGAGGCGCTGCTGATGAAGGCCACCGTCTGCGACGGTTGCATGTTGTCCGCGAACTGGAAGCCGTAGAACCAGGTTGGCAGGATGGCGTCGTAGACGTTGAGCAGCAGGTTTGGCATGGGCAGGGCCGACAGGTCCGGGTACAGAGCGACAAACGTGACCACCGCGAAGATGCACAGCGCGAGCACCAGGCGGCGCGAGTCGCGGGCGGTGATTGCGAGTATTCCCAGGCAAATGCCCAACACCGCCATGACGAGCGCCAGCAGGTCGGGCGGCAACGCCGCCTGGAAGATCACGTCGCGGGGACCGTTCGCGCCAAGCCAGAGGATCAGGACCCCAGCCACGGCAACGGGGAGGATTAGCTGGAAGATCCAGCCTCGATCCTCGTCGCCTTCCGGGGAAGCTCGACGCTCGAGGCGGATCAACGTCAGGGCGAGCACGGCCAATGCCGCCACGAGGACCAGCGCGATCAGGAAGATGCGCGCCTCGACGGTGAGCGTACCCGTCACGGAACCGCAGGCGGTGTTACCGAAGTAGTCGGTCGTAGATACGCGGGCGAGGCCGCACAACGGATACTTCGCTACCCACAGGGCAGCCGGAACCATCGCCGCCGCAACGGCGGCGACGCGAGCCAGCAGCCATGTCCTGCGGGACGGCCCGTGCCACAGTTCGGCCAGGAAATAAGCCAGGCCTAACAGGAAGAACGGCAGAGCCGTGTAGAAGTGGTACTGGAACGCAGCCCGGTCGATGCGAGCCCAGGACAGCCATTGCCAGAAGAAGGCAATCGCTATCAGCGCCAGGCCCAGGCTGCGCCGTTTGAACGCCTGCCAGCAGACGAAGGCCAGAGCCGGGATGGCCATCCACCACAGCACCGGGTTGCCGCCATCGTGGATCCATGAGCCAAGGTCCGGCCCGTAGCTGACGCTTTCGAACCAGACGGGCTTCAGGTCCAGGGGCCAGGCCCACCACGGCGAGCTGGCGGCATGCGTGGCGCGCAGGTCATTGTGGTACGCGTACATGGACTCGGTGAGCTGCATCAGCGTCTGGCCGGTGTGGCCGACAGGCCAGGCGTTCGTGCACGCCCCGCTGGTCGGGTCGGTGTGCCAGCACATCAGGACGGGCAGCGGGCCGCTGTCGGTCGTCTCCGGTTGCCAGGGCACAGCCCACGGGATGTACAGGGCAATGTAGACGGCTATCGGCAGGACCAGGAGACAGGCCGCCATCCACGCCGCCGGCAGACCGAAGCCGGAGCCAAGGCGCAACCAGCCCTCAGGCGCGGGAGAGGGCGGTCCGGCGAAGGACGATGGATCGTCCGCGCCCGGCGGGGCGGCAAGCGGCCCGAAGCCCAGCCTGCCGGCTACCCAGAATGCCACCCCAGGAACGACGATGCCGGCCGCACCGATCGCCAGGAGCGTGTGGCTGCCCTTCGCGATGCCTGCCACGCCTGCGACGATTCCGATCAACGCCGGAACGACGATGCCGAAGACCAGCTCCTGACGGGTCCAGGCGATGGGGTGGTAGGCGTTCGCCGCGGCTGCGATCGCGGTCGCCACCAGCATGATCAGGAAGAACGTGTAGTCCGGGCCGCCGTTCTGGTCGGCCGCGGGATAGAACCTCATCCCCCAGTAGAAGATCGGCAGGCTGACAAGGGCCGCGACCGCCACGAAGAGGATCTTGTCGGGCGTCGTCCGAGCCCGCACCACGGCGTAGTAGACGCCGCTCAACAGGACCGCCAGGCCGATCCCGAGGACGATCAGGAGCGCGGCGACGTTTCCCGTTCCCGGCAGAGTCTGCATCTCCGCGATCGCGTTCCAACCGAGGATGCCCGTCCCGGCGACCAGACCCAGGATGGCAATGAGCCGTCCCAGCGCCGACCGGATGAAGATCAGGATGCCGATGCTCGCGATGGCGTACAGGGCCACCCACTTGGATGCCAGGGCCAGCCCCAGGACCACCCCCAACAGCGGCATGCCGATCCAGAAAGTCAGCCACGACCGGCGATCGTTCTTCGCGCCTAGCCAGATATACGCAAACACGAGGTATGCCAGTAGCAGGAAGCCGCCGACGTACGTGTCGTTCATGGCGATGCGCGACTGAGCGAAGAGCATTCCGTCCACGCATGAGAAGAGGGCCACGAGCAGACCGACCGAGCGACGGCGGAAGAGGAGCCGCGCCAGCAGGTAGAGGCAGACCGCCATGAGCGCTCCGAAGAGGACGCCGACGATGCGCCAGGCGAAGGCGAACTGGCCGATGTCGACCGAGGCAATGTCGCCGTTGGATGCCACGGCGAGCAGATCCTGGCGGTCGGTGTTGGGCAGGTCCGGGGTCGCGTCCGCCGCGATGGCGACCGGATCGAACGGCAGCTTCGCGTCCGAGAAGACGGCGCCGCCGTTGGTTTCGATCGAATAGACGGTCCAGCCCGATCCGTCCGGAGTGCGACCGAGGGCCTGGGCAATCTTGGTCGAGTCGTCGAAGACGATCTTCGTGACCGGGCCGGGCGTCACCGGAATCTGCTGGTCGGGGTCCTTGATGATCGTCCCCGCCACTGACCCGACATCGACCACGAGGACCGAGTCGCCGGTGGCGACGTATGAGCGGTATGTGTCCGTCCTTACCTCCGGGCCGATCGCAATCGACGTCGCCGGGTGATCGCGGACGGCGATGTCGGGCAGCTGGCCGCCGGCTACGAGCTGGCGGAGCGCGGCGAACTGATCCAGCGTGAGCGTCCCCAGGTCGATCGGCTCTTCGTGGCCCGAGCCGGTCGCCAGGCTCAGCACCGTCTCGACACCGTGCGGAGTCTGGCCCAGCGCCAGGGCGATGGTCTGCGCCTCGGCCGAAATGTCCAGGGCCGGGCTTGAGCTGGTGGCGGGGGTCAGATCGACCGTTGAGGTGAGGATCCTCGAGGTCACGGTGAGGTTCCGCACGTCAATGATGCCGACGCCGCCGGTGTACGCGACCACGGCCTGCGGGTCACCCGATCTGATGGCGATGTCGGGCAGCTGGCCGGCGTCGATGAGTTGCTGGAGCGCGGTCAGCTGGTCCTGCGAGGGCGTGCCCAGGTTCAGGACCTGGTCGAGACCCGAGTTGGCCGGCGAGCTCAGAGCCGCGGCGACGTCCTCCGGCGCCATGCCCAGCGC
>Ga0182011_10001248_pt1 | contig 22359 bp, 21 predicted proteins | sample 711E1DmetaG_FD_120481 | JGI IMG/M metagenome (GOLD analysis project Ga0182011, IMG submission 120481) | Permafrost microbial communities from Stordalen Mire, Sweden - 711E1D metaG | ecosystem: Environmental > Terrestrial > Soil > Wetlands > Permafrost | place: Sweden: Stordalen | collected...
CGCTCCTCCTCAACCTCATCGCGTTCCCCGCTTGCACTATAAGGCAGTAAGCCATCCTCAACGCCGGTGATGAAGACAACCCTGAATTCGAGCCCCTTGGCCATGTGGAGGGTCATGAGGGTCACTGCATCAGCCCTGGGATCAAAATCGTCCTGAGGCGTAATGAGGCCCAACTCATTGATGAAATCGTTAAGTGTCTTTGCCGCATTCCCGGTCTCATAGAGCGCGGCGAATTGCTTTATAAACTCATAGCTGCAATCACCGTCGTGTATGTCCTGCCCCTCAAAGGCTTTTTTAAGAAGCTCTTCCATGGATATGTTCTCTTTAGGCAACGTTTCATCAATCCGGCCCGCATAGGCCTTGAGGTGCGAGACAATCTCCGCCATGTCCTTTTTTCTGCTTGCGAACCGCCCGCCGATCACCTGGTACGGAATCCCTGAGGCCTGAAACGCCTCTTCGATAGCTGCCCCCTGCGCATTCGTCCTGTATATGATCGCAAAATCGGCAAAGCTGTATGACGTATCCGCAAAATCACCGGACTGTTTAGCATTGAGAAGATTATAGTGGCTTGTTCCGCCGATACGCGCCTCTATTTCATGGACGATAAACTCTCCTTCCGCCCTTTCATCAGGCACGGACACAACAGTAATGCGGCTTCCGGCTTGCCGCATGGGGCTAATCTCTTTCTCGATGCGGAGCGTATTATTTTTCACCACCATATTGGATGCATGAAGGATCGTACCTGTCGAGCGGTAATTTTCTGTGAGCTTTATCTGTTTCGTATCAATAAAATCTTTTTCAAAATTAAGGAAGTTCGTCACATCGGCGCCCCTGAAGGCATAGATCGCCTGGTCCGGATCACCGACAGCACAAATGCATCCGCTATCCCCTGCCAAAAGCCTGACAAATCTATACTGCGCGGGGTTTATATCCTGATATTCATCCACAATGATGTGTTTGAACCTCTTTGTGTATCTGTCGAGAACCTCGCTGTCTGAAAGGATTCCAATGGGTTGGAGGATGAGATCGTCGAAATCAAATGCATGATTTTCAATAAGCTCTGCCTGGTATCGATCAAAAATATCTTTCATTTCGTCGCGTAATGGTTCAACGAAGTTCTTGGCCCGCGATATGCTCTCGGCAATAGCGCGCGCTTTTGTCACTGATACGCCAAAAGCCTTCTTGATGAGATCATCCTGTTCATTCCTCGTGCATAGTAAAAAGTCATAAGGAACGTTATCCCTCAGGATTTTCAGTCCAAGCATGTGGAAGGTACCGATGAAAATATGGTGTGCGACCTGTCCCAGCAGAGCTTCGGCCCTCTCCCGCATTTGTCTTGCGGCTCGATTGGTAAATGTGACCGCCACAATATGCTCAGGACTGACGCCCTTTTCGACCAGATGGGCGATCTTTCTGACGATGGTGAGTGTCTTGCCTGTACCAGGACCTGCAACGACAAGAAGGGGGCCTTCCTGAGCAATCACGGCCTCTTTCTGGGATGTATTTAGACCATCAAAAATCAGTTCTTCAGAACTCATAGGTGACTGTAACTTCAATTTTCCGAGGAATCAAGGAATAATGATATCCTGTTCATCTTGACAAATTAGCTGATACAGGAATACTATTTTAGAAATTTAACTTGTGGTATATTCGTTGTTGGGTCGCCGAACCACGATTGTAGTGGTCAATAACCAAAGCAGGAGAAAACCATGAAACTCCCAAATATCGTTTTCTCAAGTTGGGCACGATGGGCCGATAGAACAGCTATAGACAATATCGATGCGCCTGGTATTTACATCCTCGCACAGTTCAAGAAGCCACCTGCTGGAAACGCAGAGCCGCAAGTACAGGACATTATCTATATCGGTGAAACGTGCAACCAAACGCTCAAAAAAAGATGGGGCAGCTTCCATCGTGCTGCCTTTCAAGGAAGAAAGGGCATCCATAAGTAGTGGTGAAACCCACCGAGCAGTACTGAATGATAACGGTGATAATCTCTATGTGGCTGCGCCGCCAGTCAATAAATTGGGCAATCAACTTCGTCCGTTATTCATTCGCTATGTTGAAAGGAAGTTGATTTGGGAGTATGCCCTAGAATGGGGTGTGGCACCGAAGTGCAACAGGAAGTAAAATTATGGGAAAGGTGGCCTAAGAGTTTCCAACCGATGTACTATGCGCACAGCATTCAGCGATGCTCGGCTGTTGTTTTGCAGTCCGCGTTTTATCGCGCCTTGCTTGCGCGTGGCTGAAATCTTTACTGTTATGCATTTAAAGAATTAACGGAGGGTGGATATGATAAATGTAATTGCATCTGTTCGTGTAAAGGCAGGCAGAGTTTCCGATTTTCTTGAAATATTCAAAGACAATATGGTCAAGGTTAGAAAAGAGAGAGGATGCATTGAATATTTCCCGGCAGTGGATATCCATAGCGAACTTCCGCCACAGATTCTGGAAGAGAACGTTGTGACTATTATAGAGAAGTGGGAAAGCATGGAAGCCCTTCGTGCACATCTTGAATCTCCTCATATGATGGTTTACATGGAGAAGGTCAAAGACGTAGTCGAGGATGTTCGTCTCAAAATACTCAAGGAAGCATAAGAAATCAATATAGTATCCCACCTCCTAACGAGTCTGAGCACTCAAAATTTGCTGTATACGATGGGAATTGTGTTACTGACGAGGGCATTGCGTAGCGGAGCAAAGAAAAACCAGCGAAATACCCGGCAAAGTAGAGAGCCCCCGTAGCGAAGCGATGGAGGATGGGGGAGCTTTTGCCGGCAAGAATTGAGCAGATGTTTTTCTCTCCGTGGAGCACAAGACCTCGGAAGCAATGCAATTCCCTGTTTTATTTCTTTTTAAAGACCAGCCGTATAGGCGCACCCGCAAAGCCGAATTTTGCACGGAGAGAGTTTCCGAGATATCGTTTGTAATGTTCGGGAATAAGCTCGGGATGGTTGGAAAAGAGGATAAAGGTCGGCGGCGACGCTTTTGCCTGGCTCACATAGAATATTTTCACCTGCTTGCCCTGTTGAAAGGAGATACTTAACCGGTCGAAAAACTCGCCAAAGGCCTGATTGATCTCCGATGTGCTTATCCTGCGCGTCAATTGTTCATAGACCTTGAAATCGTCCTCCAGGATTCTTTCGATATTTTTCCCTGTCTTCGCCGATGTAAAAACAACGGGAGCAAAGGCGGCATGGGGGATTTCTTCACGGACCATTTTTTTGTATTCATCCTGTTTCATGGCGGAGCCAACAAGGTCCCATTTATTGACGATGATACAGAGTCCTTTGCCTCTGGAAATAATAAGGTGGGCGATGCTTCCTTCCTGATGCCCCGCCCCTTCCTTGGCATCGATGACGAGGTTTACAACATTCGCCCTTTCAATGCTCTTTATGGCGCTCGAAACGCAGTATTCCTCTACCTTCATGGAAATTTTGCTCTTCTTGCGAAGCCCCGCCGTATCAATGAGAACAATCTCTTTCCCTTTAACGGATATTCGCGAATCGATGGCGTCCCTTGTGGTACCGGGGACATCGCTTACGATCATCCTGTCCGAACCGAGCATTCTGTTTGTAATTGATGATTTTCCTGTATTAGGTTTTCCCACAATGGCGATTTTAACTGCCCCTTCGAGCGCGTCTGAGTTCTCTATCTCTGTGTCAATGTGCTTCGCGGCATCGACAATATCTTCCAGGAGATCGTCAACCCCTCTGCCGTGTTCCGCGCTTACAGGATAGAATTTTTCCATTCCCATTTCATAGAAGTCAAAAAGGTCTTCTTCCCGTTTTTTCGAGTCAACCTTGTTAACGGCATAGAAAACGGGTTTCTCGCCTTTCCTGAGGATCGTTGCCACATCACGGTCTTCGGGGAGTATTCCCTCCACTCCATCAAGGACAAAGATCACCATATCAGATTCGTCCAATGACGTCCGTATCTGACGTTCTATGAGAGGCGAAAAACCATCTTCACTGGCAGGTTCAAACCCGCCCGTATCGATGAGGATAAAATCCCTGCCTCCATAGTCAAATTCACCGTAATTGCGGTCTCTTGTTACCCCCGGCGTATCTTCCGTAATCGCCTTTTTGTAGCCGAGGATACGGTTGAAAAGTGTTGATTTGCCTACATTCGGTCTGCCTACTATGCTGATAATCGGTTTCATAATGCTATTATTTATACCTCAAAATAATGCTTAAAGAAAGAGCGGCAGGAAGAACACCCTGAAAGCTTTCAACAACAGGATGGCGCTAAGCAAAGGACGGCAGTGCCCTTAAGATTAATTGCTCCCATTTTCGATAATTTTCTGAAATTGTAAGAGCATCCTGCAGGTAGCGCCCCATATACGGTCGCCGTTATAGTGAAGAGACGGTACCTTTTTAATCCTTCCGTTGTACTTTGCAACCTCAAACACAGGCTTGACCTCTTTCAGATACCTGTAAGGGAACGCTATGATATAGGCTACTTCCTTCGGGTTCGTCCGAAATTCATACGGGTGCGGTATGATTCCCACGTAGGGCGTAACAACAAAACCGGTGAGTGTATGGACATCATCGAGCCTCCCGATAACCTCAATATCACTCTTTCTCACCCCTATCTCTTCACAGCATTCCCTGAGCGCTGTATTCATGGTGTCCCGGTCTGCTTCTTCATACATCCCACCGGGGAAAGAGACTTCTCCTTTATGATACCGTACCGTATCCGACCGTTTGGTAAGAAGAAGAAAGATCTCGTTTTCCTTCTCGAATATAGGAATCACCACGCCCGCCATGACTGTCCGGGCGGATTCCATCCTTTTTGCATTATATGTTTTCAGGCGTTCTCTGATAAGCGAAATCACGCTCTATTGTACCGTGACAGATGCAGCAAATCAACTGTTTCACGTCAAGATCGTGAATGCTAATTAATCTTACAACGAGGAAGTGTTTTTATGTGGCCGATTTCTCAAAGGCGCTTTTTGGCGCATTGCAGACGGGACAGTTCCAATCGTCCGGCAACTGCTCGAAGGGAATCTTCTCAACCTCTTCCTCATATCGATAACCGCATACAGAACATACCCATACCATGATAACCTCCATGTAAATTATTTTGATTTGCCCGGCATTACCCGCCATCCATCGAATGATGTTCTGCTTTGATAAACCATGTGTCCGGACTGGTCAAATATTCTTCCGCATCCCTGAGCGACATAAAGTGCTCTCTCTCGATCATGTAGAGAAGGTCAAAAAATGCTTTTTCTTTCGGGTTTGTAGACGAATCCCGCAATTCCGCATAGAACTTGGCGCCCTTTTCTTCAAAATCAACCGCTACCCTGATTGCGTCGAGATCGCCGGCATCGGCCTTTGCGGTTTTATCGATGTCCTTGATCGTATTGAGCAGTACATCCTTGATGTTCGTGTTTTTTATTGTGAGCGGTATTGATTCGGGCCATTTTTCCTGCTTCTCCCATTTTTCGTGAAGCTCTTTGAGGCGTTCATAATGCTCCAGCTCATCAATGGCAATCCGATTGAACATCGCTTTGCCAAGAAGATTTTTCGTCCTCTCTGCGTTCTTGAGATAAAAATGCCGCTCCCTCACTTCGTTGTTGAGGGCCACTTCCAGTGCATTGAGGCGGTCTTTATCGTCCATACGGTCTCTCCTTTCTTCCGGGGTTTCTTCTCTGCATATCGCGAAACACTTTTTAAATATAGGCCCGATTATGGGATTGGTCAAGGTGCTAGAAAGATTTCACCTGCGGTGTTCTGTCAACTGGCTGGCCCGAGTATCCCGAAATACATTTGTGTTTTGTGTTCGGCCAAAGACGTGTTCGGGAACCGCATCTGCGGCGGGCTGCTTTGCCTTGCGCTGCTCCATGTATGAATATACACGTCCGCGCCAGCAAGGCTAGCAGTTCATCCACATCTGCCTTTTCCACTCCACGCCATTGTCCACTCATACCAAGTCGCCTTCATTCATATAGCTTTGTTGTCTCCTCGTCGCGCTCTATTTTTGAATGCAACTTGGTATCACACCGCGACCCTCAGCTATCCTGCTGAGTTCGCGGACATTGCATCTGAATTTACAATTGACTTGCGCTGCGCTTTACAAGCCTCAATTGAAATACTGAAGGACAACGTGCATCTTATCGTGGGCACCTATATCGACGGGTACTATTTGATTTTCCTTTATGATAAGAAAGATTGTCTTGGGGGGGATGAATGGCGGAGAGGTAGGGATTTGAACCCTAGGTACGGTTTAACCCGTACACTCGCTTAGCAGGCGAGCACCTTCGGCCATACTCGGTCACCTCTCCATCGTGGACAAAGTATACCGATTTGAAGTATAAATTGCAATATTATGAAGCGACAGCAAATACGTGACATATTAAAAAAGCGACATGAACTCTTAAAGAGCATCAGGATGTTCTTCTATGACCGGGGATATATCGAGGTAGAGACGGCAAACTTGGTGAGAACAGCGCCGCCGGACCCGTATATTGACCCCCTTAATGTCTATATCGGATCGCATGGGCCCTTTTTTCTCCACACCTCGCCGGAGATGGGCATGAAGAAGCTCCTTGCGTCAGGGCACAAAAGGATCTTCCAGATCTGCAAAGTCTACCGTGTGGAAGAACATGAAGACATACACAGCACCGAATTCACCATGCTCGAATGGTATCGTGAAGGCACGTATGTTGAGGCAATGCAAGAGACAAACGAGCTTGTATCTCATGTTGCCGAAAATCTCCTGGGGGAAGGGGGTATGTCTTATCAAGGACAATTCAATACCTATGATCTGGAAACGCTTTTTCGGGAAAAAACCGGCATCAGCCCCTTTGACCTTGAAAGGGATGAACTTTTTGAACAAATGAAAAATAAGGGCTTTTCCGGTATAGATGATCGAGATGACTTAAGCAGCCTTTTTTTCAAGCTCTTTATTCAGGAAATCGAAGGCGCAATAGAAAAAGACGCCCCTTACTTCATTAAGGATTGGCCGAAATTAATTTCTACGATGGCAAAAGAAAAGGCCAGCGATCCGGCTAAAGTGGAGCGCTTCGAGCTCTATATAAACGGTCTGGAGATAGCCAACGGATACACGGAGCTTCTTGACCCGGCGACCCAAAGAAAGCGGTTTTTGGAAGACAATGAGGAACGAATAAGGCTCGGCAAAGATATGTTCGATATTGATGAAGAATTCCTTCAGGCGCTGTCGAAGTTGAGTGGGACCTTTGCCGGTGTCTCCGTTGGGGTCGACAGGCTTCTTATGGCGCTTCTCGGCTTAGACCGAATAGACGATGCTATGCCCGGTAGATTCCGACAGATATGAGAGCGTTGAAATTAATGTAGCGTAAGCTTATAGAAGATAATCCCCAGATATTCTTTGACAGCCATGTCGATCAGGTAAAGGTTCGATGCCTTGGGTAAAAAGCTCAATACACCGTGGCCGCTTCGAGAAATCTGATAATCGGTGGGATATGGCACGATCTGCCTGAAGTGTTTGTTGAAAAGCATATAAGACCTTTTCATATGGAAGGCGCTCGTAATGAGGGCAATCTTTTTTAATTGATATTTGTCGGCTATCTCTTTTACGTTCCATGCGCTTTCATAGGTATCGACACTCTCTGTTTCGGTTATGATCCGGTTTTCGGGGACCCCGAATGAAAGAAGAAGCTTCCTTGCAATTTCCGCCTCTGTTTTCCTGTCAAACTCCCTGCCGGTTGCGAGAATAATCGGCTTTTGGGCAACCATGTATAGCCTGTATGCCGTAATAATTCTCGGCAAAGAGTGCGCACCCAATGTTCCCTTTCCATGCATATCGGGCGTGTTTTCATTCGCTCCCGCTCCGAGCACGACATAGGCATCGCATGTTTTCACTTCCCCTAAGGAGGCAGGTTCGTATGCGTTCTCAAGAGGTCTTATAAAAAGTTCCGCTGTGGGGCCTATACTCAATACATAGATGAGTGCTGCCAGGACCACTGTAAATATCCTGAGCCTTTTTTTCATGAATATGGCAACCGCAAGAAGCAGCACTATGATAAGACCCTGCGGCATCAAAAGAGAGGTAATGATTTTTTTTAATACAAACATGGCAGGTATGAGTATAAGATTTCTTTATTGATACCGCGCAATGGTTTCTCTGATCTTCGGTAATGCATTCCGTGCTGCTTTCATCCCCTCTTCAACAAGCATTTTCTTCTGGGAGAAATCAAACATAGAGACACCTCTTATATCAGGCTCAATAACAATATCTGCGTGTTGAAGTCTGGGTTTGCTGTTTTCGTGCATCATGATATTTATTGATTGAGCGATAACATCAATTGCAGAGTTCATGTTGTAATCTTTGATATCCCGCTGCAGGCTCACGGCAATGACTATGTCTGCGCCCTTTGCCCGTGCGATATCGCAGGCCACATTGTCGGTCACCCCTCCGTCAACGAGTGTTCGGCTTCCAAATGGTACGGGGACAAAAATTCCCGGTATTGCCGAAGAAGCATGTACTGCTTTTGCAAGAGATCCTTTCTCAAGGGTAACGGTTTCGCCGGTATTGAGGTCCGTTGCAACAGGGTAAAAAGGTATTTTTGTGTCCTCCACCTTCTTTACCTTAGCCGTTTGTTCTATAAATGCTTCAAGCCGCGCGCCCTGAACAGGGCCAAGTTTTGAACTCACAATGGAAAAATCAAGGATATCGCCTCTTTCTATTTTCAATGCAGCCCATTCGACTTGGAAGCTGTCAGGGTTAGAGGCATAGAGAGCCCCTATGAGACTTCCGACGCTCGTTCCGACAATCATGTGGATGGGTATCTTTTCCTGTTCCAGTATCCTTATGACCCCCACATGCGCAAACCCCTTGGCGGAACCGCCTCCGAGTACAAGAGCTATTTTGGGTTCCCTCTTTTGCGGTGTTTCCGATACCGGGATTGTCTTACATGAACAGAAGATAATCGCAATAGCAAAGAAAATAAAAAGTCGTTTAATGACCACCTCTCTGCCCGACATGGGGATTGTACACTTTTTCTCTCCCGATGGTGCTTCTCGTTGCGTCACCGTAGTTATGACCGGGAGCAACGATTGTATCGTCGGGGAGCGTAAAAAGTTTGTTATGAATGGAAGAAACAAGGGCTTCCCATGAGCTGCCGTCGAGGTCTGTTCGCCCCACCGAGCCGACAAAAAGGGTGTCGCCGGTAAAGACCATCCCCGTGTGGTAAAGACAAATGCCGCCGGGGGAATGGCCCGGTGTGTGAATCACTTGAAGGGAGGTTTCTCCTATACTTATTAAATCCCCGTCTATTACCGTAATATCAGCAGGCGGCGAAAGCTCTGCGCCAAACATCTGCATCATGGAAGGGGATTGATGTATGAGGGCCTGCGCATCTTTTTCGTGAATTATGATTTTAGCGCCGGTGAGGTCTTTCATGCGTTTGTTTCCCATTACATGGTCTATATGGGAATGAGTATTGACTATATATTTGATCCTGTAGTCTCTGCTTTCAGCTTCTTTGAGGATCCTCTCTCCATCTGCGGCAGGATCAATAACGAGGGCCTCTTTTGTTTTCTTGCACCCAACGATATATGCGAAAACCGCAAAATTTCCTACTTCAATCTGCTTTACGAACATTTTGTCGTCCTCCCATGTTGTTAATCTAATACTTTTTAGTGCTGTTTTTCAAATTTTTTGATAATATCTTAAACCGCATGAGGAAGATGGAGGGATAATGAAACCTGTTTACATCGAGGCAAGGGATTTACCGGACGCATGGTTTCAGTGTATTTACAAGATCTTTGAAGACAATGGGGTCCACGAGTATGTTATTGACCGGGGCTCTTTCGAAGGTCACAAACGAAGGGAGTTCGACCTTGTTATGGTCCATATAAAGTATCCGGGAACACAGCCTTTGATTCCCGATATCCCCTCGGAACTGGGAATACCGGCGCCTACTTCCATGGAATATGTTGAGGAGTATTTGCAATACCTCATGACCGATAAAAAGGCTGAAAACGAGCTCTATACCTATGGAGAGCGGCTCACCAACCCCAAGGTCTGCATAGACGGGCAAGAATACGCCCTCGGTATCAATCCTGTTCAAGAAGTTATAGACATATACAAAAAAGGGAAATATGGAACGAACCAGGCAATTATGGAAATAGGTATGCCGCAGGACATCGCCCTTGAAGACCCCCCCTGTCTGCGCCTCATCGATACCCGGCTCATGGACGGGAAACTCCACTTTGTCCTCTACTTTCGAAGCTGGGACCTCTGGGCTGGTTTTCCGTCAAACCTCGCTGCGATACAGCTTCTCAAGGAGTATATGTGTCAGGAGATCGGGGTGGAAGATGGAACCATAACGGCGGTAAGCAAGGGGCTCCATCTTTATGAATATACCTTTGGTCTGGCGCTGCAGAGACTACGGAGAGAGGCAAAAAAACAATAACCAACCGGACTAGCATCAGTTTTTTCATGCCATGGCGAATCGGCTTCCTCGATAGTCAAATTTTTATTAAGGAACCAATTCCAGATTTTTCGATGATCTGACGCGTGATCTGTTTTTATTTTCCGATTAAAATTCGCCTTCCAAACTATAGAGCTCAAGAAGAAGTGTTTTGGCTTTCATCCACTGCGAATCTTGACTGCTGGAAAAGGGTGTCATTTGCAGAAATTCTATAAGGTGCCCCCTTGCTTTTTCTGTTTCTCCCCGTTTTGCGTAAATATATCCAAGATCAAAGGTGGACGCTTCATAGAGCGTGGTGTATCGCGGTATTAATTGATCTAGGCCTTTCAGCTTAATAAAAAACTCTTCCTTGTCGTTCTGGGGTATCGAAGGATCATTGACTGCTTTTTCGTACTGCGTTTTGATAACCTTTACCACTGAAAGCACTTCCTTTGTGTAATCGTGGATATTGAGCATTATCTTAAGCGAGTTTTCAAAATCGCCTTTTTTGACAAAGTCCTCCACTCTTTTCTGATAAGCCTGCAGGTTTGCGTCGTTTATGACAATACCTTTTTGAACCTTTGTCGGGTACAATTTTGCTTTTCCCTGAGCCCCAAAAGAGTGAGGGGGAACCATGCATAAAAGGACAAGAGCTGCGACGGGCACCAAGGATATGAAGAATCCCTTGTGCTGAAATATATTAACATTTTTACTGGTTTCGTTTTTTCTTCTCGCTGAAATATGTTGCATATGATTCGCGTCTCCTTTCAGGGCGGTGGTTGGGTGTAAAAATGTATATATATGGCGGTGCAGGGAATTGAACCCCGGACACTGCGGATATGAGCCGCATGCTCTAACCATCTGAGCTACACCGCCACACGGTCATTTCATATATGATATAATACCTTGAATTGTCAACAGAAATCAAGCCTTCAGGCTCTTTTCGTATACCCGCAAACAGGTTTTATGTTATATAGATTTGCAAGGTGAACTGGTAATGAAAGTGAAGATTCTCGGAACGGGAACATCAATCCCTTCCCTTGAGCGGGGGTCTTCCTCGTATCTTGTGACCACGAAAAACATAAAATTACTGGTAGATATCGGACCTGCTGTGGTAAGAAGGCTCTTAGAGTACGGTTTTTCTGTGGAGGACATAGACGTCATCGTTGTTACCCATTTCCACGTTGACCATACCGCAGATCTTGCTACTTTTCTCTTTGCATGTAATTACGGCATTACGCAGAGAACAAAACCGCTTCTCATCATCGGCGGTCAGGGTACGCGCACATTCTACCGGGGTTTACTCAATGTGTACCCCTGGATTGAGCCCAAATCATACACGCTGACCCTGAAAAGCATGTCAAGGGGAATGCTGAAGATTGATGGTCTCACGATCAAAACCGCTCATACAAATCACAACCCTGAGAGCGTCGCTGTTCGATTAGAAGAAGGCAAGGCTGTCACGTTTTCCGGTGATACCGATTATGCGAAAAGTCTCGCGCGTCTCGCATCAAAAACAGACATCCTTGTTGCGGAATGTTCGTTTCCGGAAAGAAAGGTGAAGGGACACCTTAACCTTGCCACTCTTGAAAGGCTCGTCAAAGAGGCCTGTCCGAAAAAGGTCATTCTTTCCCACCTCTATCCCGATTGGGACCATTTCATGGGTGTTCTCCACTCACCTTATCTCATAGCCGAAGATGGCCTTGAAGTAGAACTTTAACTATGGAAAGTTTTTTGTAGTTTTTTGCTGAAGACCTTGAGGAATTCAAACCAGGCTATACTCAATGCCCCGGCACCGAAGCAGATGAGGAGATCAGGAGGGTGGAGTTTTGAAAAACGGAAAAGATCACGGAGAAAAGGAACATATAAGGCAAGACCAAGAAAGGTGAGCGCCCCGGCAACTACCCACCACAGAGCTGCATTTGATGAGCGAAGGGTCGAAAAAATCGTTCGCGACCAAGAGACATTTGTCATGATCAGGCAGAGGTTCGCGATAATGAGCGTGCCGAATGCGAGCGCCCGCGCATCCCGCTCTCCCAAGCCTCGCGAGAATGCGATGAAGAAGACCGCGAGGACGATCCCAAGAACGCTTAATCCCTGGAGGAGACTGATTCCTATCAGTTTCTTACCGAAGAGAGATTCTTTTGAGTTTCTCGGAGGCCTTTCCATGACATCTCGCTCGGCAGGTTCGGATTCAAAGACGACATAACATGCGGGATCGATAATGAGTTCGAGAAAGACGATGTGAACAGGCAAGAAAATGAGGGGCCAGCCGAATATAAGCGGTAAAAGCGACATGCCGGCTATCGGCACGTGTATGGCAAAAATATAGGCCATAGCCTTTTTCAGGTTATCAAAGATCCTGCGACCCATCTTAACAGCCTCGACGATGGAGGAGAAATCATCGTCGAGCAGCACCAGGGAAGACGCTTCGCGAGCCACATCTGTCCCGCGGCCACCCATAGCTATACCGATATGCGCCGCTTTCAATGCCGGCGCGTCGTTTACCCCGTCACCTGTCATCGCCACGATTTCGCCGTTTTCTTTTAAGGCGTTGACGAGTCTCAATTTTTGTTCGGGAACGACCCTGGAGAAGATTGCCGTATTTCCGATCTGTTTGCGAAGTTCTTTGTCGTCCATTTGGTCAAGTTCAATACCCGTTATGACCCGATCTGCCGGCTTAAGCCCGATCTGACGGGCAACATTGAGGGCGGTACCGGGGTAGTCTCCCGTTATCATGACCACCTTTATGCCCGCGTTATGACATTCTGCCACAGCTTCAGAGACCCTTGGACGAACAGGATCGATAAGCCCGATAAGACCGAGAAAGGTAAACGTGAAGTCGTGTTGTTTTCCGGGCAGCGCCGCTTCCGTAAAGGACGACCGCGCGACGCCGATTATCCTGAGGCCTTCGTTTGCCATGTTGTTAATATGCTCTGATAATCTCTTTCTTTCCGACTCATCGAGATGACAGAGATCGATGATCGCTTCGGGCGCTCCCTTGGCCGCTATGACGTAGTCCTTTCCATCCGGTGATTTCCATACATGCGAGAGGGCAAGAATTTCTCGCGACAGAGGATATTCACGGACAAGCGTCCAATTATGATGGAGATGTTCCGTATTGGAGAGGGTATATTCGGCAAGCTGCTTAAGCGCCTTTTCCATGGGGTCAAAGGGGTCTTTCTGGCTTGCGAGGACGGCATATTCGACAAGCCCATGAAATGTTTCCGGCAGAGAATCTTTTTTTGTGTTGCTCACATCATGGTATTGCCCGGCAACGAAAAATTTACTTACCGACATCCTGTTCATGGTAATAGTGCCGGTCTTGTCACTACAGAGCACCGTCGCGGAACCCAGCGTCTCCACAGCGGCAACGCGTCGTGTGAGGACCCGTTTTTGTGAGATGCGCCATGCGCCAAGGGCGAGGAAAATAGTTAATACCATGGGGAACTCTTCAGGGAGCATGGCCATGGCAAGGGTAATCCCCGCGAGAAAACCACCCAACAGGTTCCCCCGTGTTGCGTAGTAGAGGATAACAACCAGCACACAAAGCAAGGCGCCGACAATGGCAAGATTGCGTACGAGCTTCCCCGTTTCTCTCTGTAAAAGGGTTTTTTCAGTCTCCACCGTCTGGAGGGTCTTCCCGATTTTGCCGATCTCCGTATTGATGCCCGTTGAATGGACTATGGCGATACCCTGTCCGTTCACAACGAGCGTTCCGGAATAGACAAAGGGCATATTATCACCGCCGGGGCGACCCATCTCCATATTTGCGTCATCGCATTCCATTTTGATTACCGATATGGATTCACCGGTAAGCAGCGACTCATCTACAGAAAAGTTCGTACAGGAGAGAAGAACCGCGTCGGCAGGCACTCGGTCGCCTTCACTCAAGACGACGATATCGCCGCGCACCACTTCACGTCCGGCAATACGCCTCTGCTTTCCATCGCGGATCACAAGGGCACGAGGACTTGAAAGATCACGCAGTGCTTCGAGGGCCCGTTCTGTTTTCCGTTCCTGATAAAATGTGATACCGATAACGACAAATACAAAACCAAGAAGCATTATGGCTTCTCTGATATTGCCGAGAACAAGGTATATGGCCCCACATGCGACAAGCAAAAGGAACATGGGTTCGCGGATCACTTCAATGATGATCGCAACAGCAGAGCGGTTCTTCGCGGAAGGTATTTCGTTGTAACCTTCTTTTTCAAGCACTTCCTGTGCTTGCCTTTCAGAGAGACCTGCTATGTTTTCAATATCAAATATTCCCGGCATGACAATCCTTATGTAGTATTTATCGACGACAGCGCAAACTGTAACCTTAGAGTAAACCAATTGTTGAGATCATTTCAATGATGAAAAATAAATCCGCATCGTATACAATCTAATGTATGGGTGGTTTAAAGACTGAAAACTACGGTAACCTCACGGTCACATATCGTCAGGGACTCGTCGATCCGTCAGTTTTCGTGGGCCGGTTATCAGAACCTCGTGGCGCGATAAAAAGGGGGAGGGGTGAGATAAAACTCCTCTCGGCCGGAAAGCGGCTTCTCGCATGCAGGAAATATCTTCACGGAGGTTTGCTGAGGGCAATCACGGGGGATATCTTTTTCAGCGAAAAAAGGGCCGCCGAAGAACTGAAGATAACGATATATCTTGAAGAGAACCAATTCCCCGTTGTTTCTCCCTATGGATATATAACCGAAAAACATTGTTGCGTAAAGTCCCTCTACTTCCTCACCTTCTTTGAAGGAAATACCGTTGATCTCCTGGATTTTTTGAAGTCCGCTCGCAAGAAACAAAGGCTGCGGGTCATTAAAAACCTTGCGCGGCTTCTTTTCGAACTCGGAAGGCTTGGCGTATACCATCCCGACCTGCATTTGCAGAATGTGCTCGTTGCAAAAACAGGCGGTTTGATATTTCTTGATTTCGACAGGGCTTACCGTAAGCTTGTTACGAAAAAAGACATGGAGCGCATGTTCTGGAGGCTCAACAGGTTCGCGGAGAAGAAAGAACGATTCGGCGAACTCGTTGTCACGGTGCAGGAAAAAACGCTCTTTCTGAGGACTATCGAGCGACTTTCCGGCTATCGCATCATAGAGGACATTCAAAAACAATTGAACAGCAAACGCCTCGCCTATAAGCTGGGATGGCTTTTAGAGTCGTTGCTCTATGGAAACAATCAAAACGTTTAAACCAATCGTTAACGCTATAAGACAATCTGTCGTTCTGTAAGCGCCTGAATTTTTTTCTTGAAATCAAATCACGATTGCGGGAAAATGGATTCATGGTCGGGGAGTTAATCGAGACATGAATGGGCGAATAGGCCATAAAGCGGCCTCTCGCTGATGGCCATGTTACAGGAGGTACATGCTTTGATTTTTAGTAAGCACATTGGGGGAGGAAAATTCGGGAAGGTGTGGAATTCATGGCCGTTCATGACATTGATGATAGAAGACGATGGCATTTCGATGAGAACCATCCTCCAAGAGGTTCGGATGAAGCGTGAACACATCCAGGCGATCATTCTACAGAGAAATTTTCTCAACTATCGCTTTATTTTTGAGCATAATGAACCTACAGTCAAGAAAGAAATTGAATTCTGGACGTTTTCTCCTAATCCAGTAGTAAATGCTTTAAGGTCACAAGGGTATTCCGTTTCAGAAGACAGGTAAGACTGACCGAACGGGGACATAGGTAACACTTTTTGTACGATTCATAGACCAAGGAGGTTGTCATGAAAACCCTGGTATTGCTGGTATTGATGTTTGGAGCTTTTGCTTTCGCGTCTACGGTACTGGCTGATTCCAAATCGCCGGTGGCTTGCGCTCTCATGGATCAAAAGGAAGCACTGACGCTGGTGGGAGGGCCGTTAGGGGAAGTATCCAAGGAAGAAGAGATGCCGACGATGGAGAACGGCCGTGACCATAACAGCGTCTGCGGTTTCTTCCCGAAAGGTTACAAAATCCAGGAAGCCGACCTTCCTCCTGAGCGGGGTCTGCAATTACAGCTTCACGTGATGCAGACCGAAGCAGCCGCAAAGACCTTCTACGAGAAGATTCTCGAGTCGAACCAGGAGATGGCGCGCATGTCCGGAAGTCCCCTCGCAAGCGCCAAAATCACGACGCTCAATGGGATAGGAAAGGCGGCCTTTCTTGTGGATGACAAGATCGAGTTGGAGCCGGGTTCTTCCTGCGCGGTTACTACTGTCGCCTTTCTCAAAGGAAATGTTATGGGACAGGTGCAGGTATGGAAGAAGGCCGGTCCTGCCAGCGAGATCGCCAAGAGTGCGGTGAAAAAGGTGGTGGGCAAACTGCCCTGAAAAGAGTTTTAGAGGGTTACGCACCTTCCAATAAATGTAGGGATTCTCGACTAATGAAAGATAAGGGGAAGAATTAAATGGAATCACTATTTCAAGGGATAGAGCGTGAGGTATGGGAAACGTTGCGTAAGCTGAATGATGCGTGGACGAAAGGTGATGGAAAAGACCTCAAAAACTTCTTCCATAAAGACATGGTAGCAATTACACCAACGGACAGAAATCGACGCGAGGGCAGGGAAGACTGCGTTGCGGGATGGGTCGGTTTCCTATCAATGGCGAAGGTCCATCGTTGGGAGGAGATTGACCCCAAGATCCAAGTCTATGGCGATTCAGCTGTTGTCACATACTATTTTAATATGGCCCTTGAGGCCGGCGGGCAAATGATCGAGATGGGTGGTCGTGACATGTTCGTATTTGTGAAAGAGGACGGCAGGTGGTGGGCTGTGGCTGACCAGTTCTCACCATATCCTCAATAATACGGACAACTATCACGTTCAGCCAAATAAGGGCTTGCGGAACCGCTCTTGTATGATATACAATACCTTTTATAATTAAGAAAAAGGTTGCGGTCCATGTGGACCGTATAATGAATCTATGGATGCGCAATACGGAAAGGGAGAATGATATGAAAAAGCTTATAATTTGGACGATTATTGTTGTCTTTGCGCTGTTCGGTTGCGCAACACACACACAAACAGGTGCCCTTGCCGGCACGGGTATCGGCGCTGCCGTGGGGGCCGGTGTTGGGCAGGCGATAGGACATAATACCCAATCAACCCTTCTCGGCGCTGCCATTGGTGCGGTGGTCGGAGGTCTGGCCGGGACGGCAATCGGCGCTTACATGGACAAGCAGGAACAGACCATGCGCCGGGCTTTAGCCGATTCGGAAGCGGCAAGCATCCAGCGGGAGCAAGAGGTTCTCGCAAAGGCCGAGAGCAGCAGCACAAAGAAATCCCTTGATGTCCTTACAGTGACCTTCAAGTCGGATTACCTCTTTGCTGTCAATTCTTCTACACTGCTTTCCGGCGGCTATGATGAACTGGACCGGGTAGCGAGGGTTCTCAAGCAATACCCGGAAACAACCATTCGCATTGCCGGACATACCGATGACACCGGGTCTGAGGATTATAACCAGAAGCTCTCCGAGCGGCGTGCCGAAGCGGTCAAGAACGCCCTGGTAGGCATGGGTGTGAATCCGTCACGGTTGACCATTATCGGTTACGGCAAAGGTAAGCCCATAGCGAGCAACAATACCGAAGCCGGCCGGCAGCAGAACAGGCGCGTGGAAATCCGCATCGTGCCTCAGCAGGCATAGCAGTGGTAGACAGGACGTTCGGCAAAAGGTAGTCTTGGCATCTGACAAATTTGTTGAGATTAATAGAAAGAGATAGGCAAAATACGACGAAAATAATTGACCCGGTAGATAGTTCACTGCATCAAGTTTTGCGGGCAACTTACTTTTCAGGAAAGAACCGTTAATGGAAATTTCTCTTGACAAAAGATCCATATGAATATATTTTTGCTATGTTTTACCCAAGTTCACACAATGAGGTCGACGCGTGCTTAAGTCGTTGAAGCTGAGATTTATTCTTATCCTCGTTTTTTTGGTTATATTTATTGTTTTCCTTCTGCCCAACGCATATGAACCTGAGGGCGAGTTGAAAAAATACCTTCCGTCCAGTAAAATTCACCTCGGACTTGATTTAAAAGGGGGTATGGACCTGCTCCTTGAACTTGACATGGTCAAGCTTATGGAGAATATGGTAGGCAGAAAGTTCAATGCTTTGAAAGATGCCATGATCACTGACGGTATCCGTTTTCTCGGCCTCGATAAGAAAGACTATTCCGTGCTTGTCACCATCCGGTCAGACCAGAGAGAAAAGCTCGACAATCTCATAGGAAACAAATTTCCGGAGCTGAAAGCGGGAGACTCGAAGGTTGAGGGCGATACGGTCCAGCTTGAATTTCTCCTGCCTGAGAAGGAATTGTCCACAATAAAAGATAATGCCGTGCATCAGGCCCTTGAAACAATACGGAACAGAATAGACCAGTTCGGGGTATCTGAACCGGTTATCGTTCAGCAAGGCGCGAACCAGATAGTTGTTCAGCTGCCGGGTATAAAAGACCCCCAAAGGGCGCTGAAATTGCTGGGCGAGACAGCGCAGCTTGAATTCAAGCTCGTCGATGAAGAAAATATGTCAAAAGCACAGGCGGGTCAGATACCCGATGGCGATGAGTTATTGATGGAAAGGCGCAAGAACCGGGATACCGGCGTAGCCACAACGTCGCCCATCCTCCTCAAAAAACAGAGCGTGTTGACGGGCGACCTCCTGACCGACGCGCGGGTGCAGTACGGATCAGGCCGCGGCGGTATCGGAAGCGAGATCGCAGTGGGGATCGAGTTCAACAAGGAGGGCGGCGAACGTTTTGATAAAGTCACTGCCGAAAACGTTGAAAAACGACTCGCTATTGTCCTTGACAATGTTGTTTACTCAGCTCCGCAGATAAGACAGCGAATATCGGGAGGAAAAGCGCAGATCACTGGTAACTTTACTGTGGATGAGGCCACGGACCTTGCCAACGTACTGCGAAACGGTGCGCTCCCCGCGCCCGTGAAGGTAGTCCATAACCTTACCATAGGGCCGGCGCTTGGTCAGGATTCCATTAGAATGGGCATGCAGGCTGCCATCCTCGGCGTTATCCTCGTCATTATCTTCATGATCTTTTATTATAAATTGTCAGGTATCGTCGCCGACATAGCCCTGTTTCTCAATCTTATTTATCTGCTCGGTGTATTCAACATATTCAATTTCACCATGACCTTACCCGGTATAGCAGGCATTATCCTCACCATGGGCATCGGTGTTGATACAAATGTCATTATCTTCGAAAGGATCAGAGAGGAACTGCGGCTCGGCAAGACAGTAAGGGCTGCTATCGATACCGGCTATTCGAGGGCTTGGCTCACGATTATCGATGCTCACGTTACAACGCTCATCACCACTGCTGTTTTGTTTATCTTCGGTACCGGACCCATACAGGGTTTCGCGTTAACACTGGGTATCGGCATCGTTATAAACCTTTTTACCGCTGTCTTCGGATCGAAGCTAATATTTGACTGGGTTGTCATAAAATATAAGCCGAGGAGTTTGAGCATCTGATGGAATTTCGTGAAATCGTAAAAGACACAAAGATTGACTTTATCGGCATGAGGAATAAAACATTTGTTCTCTCTACCGTACTTGTATTACTCGGCATCGTCGGTTTCATCATGGTATCCATGGGTAAGGCGAACCTGAGTGAAGATTTTACAGGGGGGACGAATCTCCTCATCAGTTTTCGTCAATCGGTAGGCATTGGGGAAGTCAGAGATGCATTGATGAATAACGGTATGCACGATGTGCAGATACAGCAGGTGAGCGGCACAAATGAGTTTTTCATTAAAACGAAGCTTACGGATACTAAAGAAGAAAAGGTTATCGAAAAGATTCAGCAGATATTTGCGGCCCATCTGCAGGATAAGAAGTATGATCTCCTGAGCAGCAACATGGTCGGTCCTGCCGTGGGAAAGACATTGAAAAACCACGCAATTATTGCCATCGTTTTATCGCTTATTGGTATAATCATATATATCGCATGGAGATTTAACTTTGTCTTTGGAGTCGCCGCTACCATTGCCACTTTCCACGATGTCCTTGTCCTGCTCGGTCTTTTCTTTGTGCTGGGCAGAGAGATGAATATCCTTTTTATTACCGCTCTGTTGACCATCGCCGGATATTCACTGACAGACACGGTTGTCGTATATGACAGGATCCGGGAAAATATGGCTAAGATGAAAGCCAAATCAGACCTCGGAGCCGTTATTAACAACAGCATTAATGAGGTTTTGAGCAGGACCATCATTACCTCTATGACCGTTGTTCTGGTCATTGCTGCCCTTCTTGTCCTCGGCGGCAAGGTACTCTTCGATTTTTCGTTAGCCCTTCTCATCGGGGTACTTATCGGAACCTATTCTTCTATTTTTGTTGCAAGTCCGCTCATTTATCTCTGGAGAAAAAAGCTCCGTTGAAACTTTTCACTCACACACGTTTGACATAGATCTTTCCTGAAAGGAAACCTCAACGGGTTGAATGAAAACAAAACTTGAAGACGTCCTTAAAGAAAAAGAAAGAGAGCTTAAACTTCATAAGAGGTTTTTGAATTTAAAAACCTTTTGCGAAGAAAAGATTTTTCCCCGCGTTGACTTGCCCCTCCAGCATCATGTTGAGATGTTAAAAGATCTCATTGAAAGGATGATTCCCGACCCGAAAGATCGCACTGAAGAGATGTTTTCGGGAGAGATATTTGCGCTGCTTGGGACACTCTATTTGCACGACGTAGGGTTTGTGAAAGACTTCGAGTGGAGCGTCAACAGGGAGATTCTCGATACCATTGAGGGCACCGGCAAAGAGATCTTTTTGAATTATGAGATTGGAAAGAGGCTGGACATCCCGGAAAGTGCCATTGAGATCATCAATTATTTGAGTTTTTCCCATATTGTAAAAAAGATCCCAACGGAATGGGAGATCATCGATAAAGACGCAAAGGCGATTATCCGCAACACAAAGACCTTTGAATCTCTTTTCAACTTCGCCCACCTTCTCGTAGATGTGTTCTATCCTGACATTCGCTATTTGTCTCTCAAGCGATATAAGAGCCCTCAGATTATTTTGAGACCCAGCGAGACCGCCATTTACATTGATAGCAAGGAAGGCATCATTACAATAAAATATAACGCCAGGTTTCCCTATGAGCTCCATGTCCTGGAGGGCGCAAAAAAGTATGTCGAGAATATGTTTACCCGTTTCAAAGATAATGCAAAGGGAAGACTGGGATTTCAGTATAAGAAGATTATCTGGGACATAACCAGTAATTTTTCTTATGGCGGGGACATTTTTGAAATACCGAAGTTTTCTCCCTACAGTGAGTTTGAAGGCCGTTCCCTTGAAAGATGGGACGAGGCCGACCGTATTTTGGATAGGCTCTTAGATTATGGGTATGTTATGGTAGTTGGGGATGCCGGTATTGGGAAAACAACGGTGTTAAAATCCTTTATCATGCCCCAATTACTTACCATGAGTCCCAATGTTTTTTACTGTGAAATGTGGTCTCATCCGACGAGCGAAATAAGGGATGTGATAAATCAAAGGTTGAAGTTTTCCTGGCATGAAGAACTCGATATTATCTCTCTCTGCAAGAAACTTTTAGAAGAGGCGCCCTGTTTTCTTGTTATTGATTCAGTCGAGAAACTCACCTCTATTGACGCGAAAGAGAAGGAAAAATTTGAAAGATTTCTCGATTTTTGCAGGGGAGAGGGGAATATCTATATTATCATCTGCGGCGATAAAGAGACCTTCTTTCACTGGCAGCCCCTCTTTGAGGCGATAAGCGCCTCGTCGTTTTTTGAAATTAAGCAGATTACAGGCGATAAGACATCAGCCGAATCGAATGACGGCAATGCATATTACAAACCCATAGAATTTAAGCTTTTGCAGACCAACCTGGACCCCAATAAGATGCTGGAGGAACTGTTGCCGGGGCTTAAAGACAGGTTCGAATTCCGATCGTTTATGGCATTCTTCATAGACAA
>Ga0182011_10001250_pt1 | contig 22335 bp, 21 predicted proteins | sample 711E1DmetaG_FD_120481 | JGI IMG/M metagenome (GOLD analysis project Ga0182011, IMG submission 120481) | Permafrost microbial communities from Stordalen Mire, Sweden - 711E1D metaG | ecosystem: Environmental > Terrestrial > Soil > Wetlands > Permafrost | place: Sweden: Stordalen | collected...
AAATGCTGCCACCGTTCTTGCTCGGCAAGCAATTCCCGTTCGCGCACTCCCCAGCGCCCCCGCAGGCCGTCTTGTCGGCTTTCTTGAGCGTGCACCCGTTGGCCCCATCACAGTAGTAGCCCGTTACACAGGTGCCGCACGACCCAGGCTGGCAATCCTTCCCATCGCAGTAGGAGTTCGGTCCGCACCCGACAGCCGGGACCGTGCACGCACCAGCACAGGTTCCAGTACTCGTCGAACAACTGTAGGGGGTGCACGATTGGCTGCCTTGATTGCAGGTCCCACTCGCGGTGCACTTGCCAGCGCCATAGGCCGTGCTCAAGTCAGCCGAACAGCCGGCGGGCTGTCCGCATGTCTGATTCGTGGGGTCCACGCATGCCCCCGTGCTCTTCGCACAGCGATTGTTGTTGCCGCATGGGCTGTCAGTGCCAGTGGGGCAACTAGTATTGCAGCAAATCTTGGTGGTTTCATCGTCGCTGAGAACGCAATTCCCGTTCGTGCACTCCTGATCGCCTCCGCAGGCCGCCTTGTCGGCCTTCTTGAGCGTGCACCCGTTGGCCCCATCACAGTAGTAGCCCGATGCGCACGCCGTCGACGCGGTCGCGCACGTCCCAGCCCGGCATGCCTGCCCATCGCAATAATTCCCCGGCGCGCACCCAACGGCCGGGGCCGCGCACGCCCCAGCACAGGTTCCAGTATTCGTCGAACAACTGTAGGGGGTGCACGATTGGCTGCCTTGGTTGCAGGTCCCACTCGCGGTGCACTTGCCAGCGCCATAGGCCGTGCTCAAGTCAGCCGAACAGCCGGCGGGCTGTCCGCATGTCTGATTCGTGGGGACCACGCACGCCCCGGTGTCGTTGTCACATAGATTGTTGGTGCCGCATGCAGTGCCGCTCGGACAACCAGTATGGCAGCAGATGTTGCCGCCGTCTCTGCTGGGCAAACAATTCCCGTTCGTGCACTCGTCACCGCCCGCGCAGGCCGTCTTGTCGGCCTTCTTGGGCTTGCACCCGTTGGCTCCATCACAGTAGTAGCCCGATGCGCACGCCGTAGACGCGGTCGCGCACGTCCCAGCCCGGCATGCCTGCCCATCGCAGTAGTTCCCCGATGCGCACCCCACGGCCGGGACCGTACACGCTGCAGCACAGGCTCCCGCACCGGTCGAACAAATGTAGGGTGCGCACGACGTCGTCGCCTGGACGCAACCTCCCTTGCCGTCGCAGTTGCCGCCGTCGTTCAAAGAGCCACTGTCATAGCAACCGGTGGTTGCTCCACACGAATCGGTTTTCGGATGGACCTGGCACGCCAATCCATCGACTGTGCACAGGTTCGGGCCGCATTGGGAAGAATCCGCGCAAGGCAACGCACAACAGACATGATTCTTGCCAACGCCGGTTCCGAGGCAGTTCCCGCCAGAGCAGTCGTCGTTAGAAGTGCAAGCCGCACCTGGCTCCTTCAGCAGTCCACAGGTGGTCTTGGACCCACAGACCGTGGAGTTGGGACAGGGAGAGGAAGTCCCATTGACATTACAGTTCCCTGCGCCGTCGCAACCGATCTGAGTAATGGTCGAACCCGAGCAAGCGGAGCCACAGGCGGTCCCTAGCGGTGGCATATAGCATTGGCCAGAACTATTGCATGTGCCATCCTGGCCACAGGGCGTGGTTGAGGCCGCGCAGGCATTCGCGCAACAGATCTTGTTGTTGCCGACGCCAGTGCTGACGCAGCTTCCGCTGGCACATTCATTATCCACGGTGCACGACGAGGCCGTGGACTTCTTCTGGCATATGCCGCCAATACAGCCATATCCGTTGGCAGCATCGCAGTTCGCGCTGGCGTTGCCTGTGGTGCAGCCCGTGGCGCATGCTCCTGAGACGCAAAGATATCCAGTGTTGCATGCCTGCTCTGAGCCGGTACAGGTGCCTGAGCTGCACATGGTGTACTCGAAGCCCGGGGTCGAGGGGCAGGTACTCGGAGTGCAGGTGCTTTGTTGCTCGCAACCGCCCTTGCCATCGCAGTGGCCATTGTTTCCACAAGCGCCCGAGGCAACCGCGGGGCAGGTAGCCGGGGTGGTCAAGCGCGGCGGGCCGTCCGCGGGTTTGGGCAAACAACTCCCTTGCTTGGTGGCTGACAATTCGCAGGTCTGGCAACCGCCCGCACAGAATTGGTCACAACAAACGCCCTCGGAAGCACACACCAATCCGGTAGAGCAGTCGCTATCCTTGTCGCAGGTCTTCCCAGCACCTTGCTTGGTGCCGCAGTAGCCCAGGACACAAGTGAGACTATTCGTGCAAGCGCTGTCCGAGGTACATGCGGCCAGGCAACTCGGGCTGTTTGGATCGCAGATATAGTCACCGCACTGCTTGGTAGTGGCCGCTGGGCACGCACCGTTATCACAGGTGGCAGGGTAGGTCTGGACCCCTGCGGCGCAGCTCCCGGGGCGGCAGCCGGTGCCGTTCAGCCACGGCCTGCAGGCACCATTCCCGTCGCAGGTGCCATCGTACGAGCAGTCAGCCTTGTTGAGGACATCGGTCTTCACGCAAAGCGCGTTGGGCTCGGAGCCACCAGTGGGGACATTGTGACAGGTGCCCGCCGCAGTGGTCCCGGTGGCCTTGCAGGTCTTGCACAGGCCTCCGGAGGCCGCCGAGGAGCAGGCGGTATTGCAACAGACCCCCTCGGTGCAGAACCCGCTCTGGCACTCGTCGGCTTTGGTACACGCGGCGCCGTTCACCTTCAGGCCGCAGGAGTTGTTCGCGCAAATGTCGGGCAGATTACAGTCCGTGTCCTCGGTACAAATGGTCTTGCAAGCGCCAGAATCGCACACGAAGCTGCCGCAGGAGATATTGGCTGGGGTAGCGCAGGCGCCCTTGCCATCGCAATTCGAGGCTGGAGTCTCAGCGGAGATTGAGGCGCAAACCGCGGGCTTGCAGCCGAGCCCAGCGGCGAAATGGTCGCATTCGCCACCCTTGCAAGATCCCGTGGTTCCGCAGTTTGCCTGCGGGGTTTCCGCACACTGACCCTGCGGATCCGGGGAGCCGTCGGTGACTGCATTGCACAGGCCCAGCGACCCCGGCAAGTCGCAAGACATGCAGGCGCTAGTGCACGCGGCGTTGCAGCACACGCCTTGGGCACAGAAGCTCGACTTGCACTCGGTTCCGGCGCTGCATTCTGCCCCGTTGGGCTTGAGACCACAGGAGGAATTGACGCAGAAGGTTCCGGGCACGCATTGGCTGCTGCTGCTGGTGCAAATATTGTAGCAAGTTGTGCCGTTACATACATAGGGAACGCAGGGAGTCCCAGGCGAGGCTTCGCACTGGCCTGAGGCATTGCACGTGGACGGCTGGCTATGGACCCCGGCCACGCAGCTCTCTGAACCACACACGGTTCCAGCCGGGTAGGTCTGGCAGGCCCCGGTGCCGTCGCAAACACCGTTGGTCGAGCATGATGTCGCGCCCAGGTCCTTGCAGGTGCTGCGCGGATCAGTCGCGCCCTTGGCCACGTTCAAGCATTGTCCGGGTGAGCTGGGCAAGTTACAACTCCGGCATGCTCCGGTGCAGCTAGTCTGGCAACACACGCCGTCCACGCACTGGCCCGACTCGCATTCGGTGGGATCAGCGCAGATCTGCCCGGGCTTCATCTTGCCGCAGGTCCCGGTGGTCACCCCGTTGATGGTTTGTGGCACACACTGGTGTCCGTCCTCGCAGTCCGTGTCGGTCGTGCAAATGTGACTACACGCGTTGTTGGTGCAAAGGAAGGGCGAACAGTCCACAAGTCCGGATTCCCCACAAGTGCCATGGCCGTCGCACGTTCGGGGCGTGATCTCTGACAGGCCCGCGCAAGAGGACGGGCCACACACCGTGTTTTCCGGGAAAAGCGTGCACGAACCAAAGCCATCGCAAAGGCCGTTCCTGCCGCAAGTGGTGCGGTCGCTGGCCTGGCACGCGGGGTCGGCCTGGCCCGCAGGGAGGGGTTGGCAGCGGCCCTTTGATCCGGTCTGGGCGCACGAAACACAGGAACCGGCGCACGGGACACTGCAGCACACAGAGTCCACGCAGTAGCCCGAGGAACAACCATCGTTCGTCGTACAGTCCGCGCCGTTGGGGCTCTTGCCGCAGCTCCCAGCCACGCACTGGTGTCCGGCCGAACACTGGGCGTCGGTCGAGCATCTAGAGGCGCATTGATGGGTGGTCGGATCGCAGGTGTAGGGCGGACAAGTCTTGGAAATCGGCTGAGCGTCAGAGCACGTGCCCTTGCCGTCGCAGGTGAGGATGCCAGTCACGCTGTCCCCATCACAGGTGCCAGTCTTGCACTCCGTGCCCTGCACGAACTGGCGACAGGCGCCCTTGCCGTCGCAGGTTCCGTCCTGCCCACAGGTCGCGGGCGTACTGGGGGCGCAGACCGAAGGATCGTTGGGTGTATCCCCCCACGGAACCGGGGCACAGACGCCCGGCGAGCTAGGCAGATTGCAGGCCATGCAGGTCTGCCCACAGGCCGTGGTGCAACAGACCCCGTCCACGCAGAATCCGGTCCGACACTCCCGATCGCAGCTACAGGATTCGGCGGTTCCCTTGGACTGGCTGGGCGTTGCAGCCGAGCAGGTGTGGGACTGGGCACCGTCGGCGGCTTTGGCATCCTTCCGCCCGCCGTCACCGAGGTCGAGCTGGTATTGGGCCGGCGTGCACCCCGCGGCCCCCAGGACAGCGTACACAAGAACGGAAACTGGCTTCCTCATGGATCGTCCCCCGCGCCTTGTCGATGGTCAGTTCAGGCAGTAGCCATACTTCTTGTCCCCACGCGTGCAGGCCGCGCCGCTTGCACAGAGAGTGGTGTCGCTGCAGACCTGTCTGCAGAGGCCCGCCACACAGGTGGTCTTCGCCAGGCAGTCGCGTGCGGTGGTGCAAGTCGTCTGGCTGCCCCCGGATGAGAACTCACATACGGTCTTGCTTTCCGGTTGTGTCAGGTCAGGGGAAACCATGTAGCAGTATTGGGCCCCGGGAGGATCCCCGGCCATTGGGCAACCTCCACCGCTGCTGTCCAGAGGATCGCAGCATGTCGTCGCGCACGACTGGCCGAGAGGGTCACAGACGCTGACACTGACGCCGCCGCTCGGGAAGAGTGGGCGCTGGCCACAAAACGTGCCACCATTGCAATCCGCATAGCTGGCACAAAGCTGGAAGCAATAGGGGACCAGGGCCCCGAGGCTGGGCGGCAGGCAGATGTACCCCGGGGCGCAACTATCGGTTTGATCTAGATTGCCCGAAGAATATGTCGTGCACTGCTCAAGAGCTTTCGTTTGCGGTGGGCCGGAGGCGGTGACGCAGGCAGCCTGGAGGTTCAGGCCATCAGAGACCCACGTACACTTCTTGCCGCACCAATCGCCGCAGTCGCCGGCCTGGCAGACCGGATCGCAGCCTGTCGCAGGGGGAGTGTTTGAAGAGCACTGGGTGACGGGCGGGAGACAGGGCGCGCTCGCTTCCGGCGCAGAGCCGGAGTCCCCGATGTCCGTGGTCCCGCCTGTCTCCTCGACGGCTCCGTCGCCACCGGCGCCACCTGCGAGGGGCGCGAAGTTCGCCTTCGTGCAGGCAACCGCCCAGGCCAACAGGGCGGCGAAACAGCTCGACCATAGGGGGGGGGTTCTCATGAGTCAGTCGTCCGGTGGTACAGCACCCTAGCGGGCAGGAGTTTGCCACATGATGCTTCGTAAAGCGACGCGGGTATTGTTCGCGCCGCCCGAGACAGAGACGCCGGAGTTCGAGGCCGCCTTCCAGACGACCTTTGAGAGAAAACACGCGCACGGTTTGACAGGGGACACGATTTTGGCGAAGTTGGGCGAGCGGCAGCTCTCTTGCAATGCCTGTCGCGGCGACTAACCTCACGCATACTTCACCCAGCGCCTCCCCTTCCCTCCTATGAAATCCGATCCGCGTTACCTTATAATTTCTCCCTGTCGCGACGAGGCCCGATACATGCGGCGCACCCTGGACAGTGTTGCCCGTCAGACGGTCCCGCCAGCGCTGTGGGTCGTGGTGGACGACGGGTCGACCGATGAAACACCCGCGATCCTGAAAGAATACGCGGCCCGGCTGCCCTACCTTCGCGTCGTCCGCCGCGAGGATCGTGGGTGCCGTAGCGTGGGTCCTGGGGTGATCGAGGCCTTCTATGCAGGGCTCGACACGGTCGCGGTTGGGGACTTCAGCTACTTGTGCAAGCTCGATCTCGACCTGGATCTTCCGCCCCGCTACTTCGAACTGATCATGCAACGCATGGAGGCAGAGCCTCGCCTCGGAACCGCATCGGGAAAGCCATACTTCGTAAATCCCAAGAGCGGCGCCTTGGTGTCCGAGCTGTGCGGGGATGAGATGTCGGTGGGGATGACCAAGTTCTATCGCACGACTTGCTTCGAGGAGATCGGCGGCTTCGTGCGTCAGGTGATGTGGGACGGTATCGACTGCCATCGCTGCCGAATGCTCGGATGGATCGCACAAAGCAGCGACGAGGAAGAGCTTCGTTTTGTCCACCTTCGCCCCATGGGATCGAGCGAGAAAGGGATTTGGACCGGACGCGTGCGCTGGGGACGCGGTCAGTATTTCATGGGCACGACGCCGCTCTATCTCGTCGCCAGCGCCGTGTACCGCATGTCTCGCCGTCCTTTCCTGATTGGTGGGCTCGGCTTGCTGTGGGGATATTTCACGAGCGCGGCCCGCCGGGCTGATCGCTACGATGATCTAAAATTCCGGCGTTTCCTGAATGCGTATCAGCGCCAAAGCCTGCTGCGCGGGAAAGCAACCGCCACCCGCTTGCTCAACCAACGACAAGCAGAAGTGTGGCGGGCCAAGCACGGGGACGCCAAGGGCCCCTAGAGCACCGAACGGTTTGAATGTTGGGCAGAATCGCGAGCTTGCGAACGTCCGGGGAATTCGCCTCGCCCCGCGAAAGCGGGGAGAGGCCGACGCGCGAAGCGCGGCGGGAGAGGGGCTCGGCCGCGCGAGAGAGCGCTTCTGCCCCTCTCCCTAGCCCTCTCCCCGCTTTCGCGGGGCGAGGGAATCTGACAGTGCCCGGGCGTCGCAACTCCTGGATTTCACGGCAGAGTCAGACCGTTCGGTGCTCTAGCTAGTCGACGGCCGGCCCGGCCTCCGGAACTGGCGGCGCCACGTCAGCGCCCTTGGCCTTTGACGCCAATCCGTCCCTTTCGACGCGCCAGAGCGCCGCCGAGCACGACGAGAATTCCGCCCATCTCCAAGATCCAATTCATGCGCAGATGGACCAGCCGATGCCCAAGAAATTGATCCACGCGGTGAAACGAGCTAGCTCGAATCAACACGAATACACCGATGAAACACATTCCCAGCGCGGCTGCCTTCACGGCAACACCAAGCCCGCGCAGGACTATCAACAATGCGACGACGCACGACAACCCAATTCCGCACAAACTGGCGATGAACATTCTCTGAACGTGGGCACGGTTGCCATACCAACCCTGTTTCCGCGCCAGCATTCGCCCAATTTCCGTAAGAGCCGTTTGAAAATCGAGCTGCTTGTTCACGGCCAGCAGCCAAAGGAAAAGTGAAAACAGCGACCAGGCCCAAAACTCGCGTTGCGAGACCTCACGAACCTTGACCTGCGGTCGCAATCTGCGTGCCACAACCATACAGGTCCAGGCCGCCGCAACGTAGAGGACCACGGTCACCCACCCGGCGACATTCGGATCGCCGATGCCGGGCGACCACTGGCCGATCCAGCCGCTGTTTGCCTCGGGATTGGTCACAGGCAAGCGATCTAGCCGGGCGCCAACCGTTAGGCAAGAACCATTCGCCGACCGCGACCGGCGACCAGTTCATGAAGACGTCCCGGAGTTGATGTCGCCATGTAGCATGGGCGTCAGGAACTGCTGAAAAATCCGGTCAGCCGCTGTCTGTAAGAACTGGTAGATTCGCCCAACCATGCGCGCGGACCTCTACGATGTTCTCTTGGACGAGATCACGTCGGCGGTCACATTTTCGCCCGATCAGCCCGACGAAGGCCCGGAATCGACGCTCAAGGCTCTTTGGCACGCCGCTGCTGGCAACCCGCGCTCCGCAAGAACAGCTACCCAGCATGAGCTGGAAAATCTGACCGACGCACAAGCGGAAGTTCTGCGACACATGCTCGCGGAAAGGCGTTCGGGCCGGCCGTTGATGCAAATAACCGGGCGGGCCCATTTCATGGGGCTCGAGCTGGAATTTGCGCCCGATGTCTTTGTTGTTCGTCCAGAAACCGAGATCCTCGGCCGAAGCGCCATTGAATTCCTCCAGACGCGCGAGAAGCCGATCTTGGTCGACGTCGGGTGTGGAAGCGGCAATCTTACCTGCGGGATTTCGCACGCTCTAGCCGGACTGAGGGTCCACGCGATCGACGTACTGGAAAGTTGTGTCCAGCTGACCACAAGAAATGCAGCCCGTTGTGGCGTCGCCGACAGAGTGCTTGTTGCGCGCGGCGATCTGTTTTCGCCCCTGGAAGGCCGCAATCTTGAGCAATCGCTTGATGCTGTCATTTGCAACCCACCCTATATCGCTTCTTCTCGCCTAAAGGGTGATCGAGCCTACCTCGTGGCGTATGAACCCCGCGAGGCATTTGATGGCGGACCGTTTGGGTTTGCAATGCAACAGCGGCTCATCAAGGAATCGCTGCGATTCCTCAAGCCCGGCGGTGGGCTTCTCTTTGAATTCGGCGCCGGGCAGCACGGGCAGGTGCAGGGCCTAATCAGGCGCGCCGGGGGATACGCCCGAATCGATCTCAAGACCGATGAGGCAGGCGTCGCGCGCGTCGTTGTCGCCCAAAAGGCGGACTGAGGTTTCGGTTCACGCTGCCGCGCAAAGAGACACCGCGTCTCGCAATGCCTCGGTGACGGCGTCGACTTGTTCATCGGAGATGCATGCGGGCGGTTCGATTAGGATCCTAGTTCGGTCGCAAAAAGCGTTCATCACCAGCACCGATCGTCGGGCGCATTCAGTGACAACCGCGGTTGCGAACTTCTGATCAGCGAACCTGGCCGCAATCAGCAAACCTCGACCGCTTAATCCCAATAGATTCCCCGGAAAGCGTTCCTGAATCGATTGCAGACCATCCATCAGGCGGCGGCCTTCACGCTCGGCCTGCTCGCACAATCCTTGTTCTTGTACCATCCTGAGGGTCGCCAGCGCGGCAGCACATGCCGGCGCATTGCCCGCTCCCGATGAGCTCGACATGGGGAAACTGAATCCGAACTTTCCCCAAACCTCACGCCGGGCGACAATAGCCCCAACTGGCATGACCCCGCCGCCTAAAGCCTTTCCGCAGACAAGAATGTCGGGGCTCACGTCGTCGTGCTCGCACGCGAACAACCTGCCGGTTTTTGCAATTCCCGTCTTTACCTCATCGAAGATGAGCAGAACACCTTTCTTCGCGCAGATCTCCTTCAAAGCTTTCAGATATCCGGCAGGCGGAACGATGGCTCCGCTCTCGGATTGGATCGGTTCGACGATCACGCAGCCAGTGCCGCTGTCGATAGACGCGTCGACCGCCCCCGCATCGCCATAGGCCACTCGCTTGACTCCATCGAGCATCGGCCTGAACTGGCGGCACATTGACGGCTCTGAGATGCTGAGGCATCCGAACGTGAAGCCATGCCACGCGCCGGTAGTGCAAACAACTCCGGACTTGCCGGTAGCGAGTCGTGCGAGCTTGAGCGCCGATTCCACTGCCTCGGATCCGCTGTTGACGACGAAAGAGCATTGCAGGTCGCCGGGGGTGACTTGTGCTAGCCGTTCGGCGAGCAGCGCCTGCACCTCGTGGACAAAGGGTAGGTTAAAAGGACGAAAGGACTGCAGCTCCGCGACCACCGCTGCGATGACCGGACCCGGATTGTGGCCAACGACGCAGTTGCCGTAACCAGCGATGCAGTCGATGTACCGGCGGCCGGAGACGTCCTCCACAATCGCCCCTTCCGCGTGCTTAACGTCGACGAGCAGCTCCATCCTCTCTAGGAATGAAACATAGGGAGCGCTTGTGTGTTTCGAGACGATTGCGGAATATTCCTTGAAATTCATGATGACATCGGCCAGCCCATCCTAGCCACCAAGACCCATGCGGCGAACCGCTCGATTTAGGAACGGGACGAACTCGGCGGTTGCTGCCTGATTTCCCAGCGTATTGGGGTGGCTATCACGGCCGTCACCCGACGGATATTCCAAGAAGAGTGATGTGCTGTGCTTGGTCAGGACGTCATAGTAGTCAAACACAACCACGTTCTTCAACGCATAGGAGGCAAGCCAGCCATCCGGAGCGATGATCCAATCTCGGAATTCGCGCGCCAGGCGGGTCTGCTGGATCAAGCGCTCCGCGGCCAAAGGTCGCCCGAGCAAACGCTTGACCAGTACCTTGCCCAGCCGCTCACGGGGGGTGCCACCCGCCACAGGCGGCGTTGTAACAAACACGAACAGGGTCTCGGGTGCGCGCGCAAAAACTTGCAAGAGCGCTCGAAAGCTAGCCTTTGCGTTCGCTACCGTCAGCTCGGGACCATTGGGATTGCCAGGCTCTGAACCCTGGGCTTTGAAGTAGCTGTTTGGGTAGCAACTCTTGAACAGCACGATCTGGCTGCGCTCTCCCTCGGGAAGTACGTTGTCTTGATGCGCTATGTGCAGCACCTCCTCAAGGTGGTCGGCGAATTTGGGCTGCCAGTCGAACAAATCAGTCTTCTCGCCCAGCCTGGATCCGTAGGTGGCATCGCGCACCCGATAGCCATTGCTCTCCAGCGCGCGACGCAAGCCGCCGCCATTCCCATGTGCATTCCCAGCGACGCCTTCAGGGTCCGCGAGCCAGTGCTCTCCAACCGAGTGGTGAAGAAACACCAGCCCAAGTTTCCGATCGACAGGCGCGCTCGAATATCCAGCAAACCCGTCAGCCTGGTGGGAAGTGGGAACTCGCTCTTTCATGGGTTCGAGTCTTTCCTTGACCTGAACGAAGGTCAAAGTCGCTCCTGCCGCTGCGACAGCGACCGCGGCAAGCCAAATCTCGCGAATACGCATAGTCATGACGAAAAAACCAAGCAGCGGCTATTCAGGAAGAGGAGACGGTCCGCGTTTTCGCTCGACAAACGCGGTGAGCCTGTCAATGGAATCCAGGTTCTCTGGCAGCATCTCGGTATCTTCAATCTTCAGATGGAAATTGTCCTCGAGAAAGCCTATCACTTCAAGCACTCCGGTCGAATCGATCACGCCCTGGTCAAGCAAAGACGCTTCATCCGCTATGGTCGCCCCGTCGGGGACATAGAAGTTCTTGGTAATAAATGCTCGAATCTGTGATTTCAGGTCCATCGTCCAACTCCTCTATCCTTCCAGTCGGTTCATTGTAGTCCAGTCTTCTTCACCTTGCCGGTGTCGGTTTTCGGAAGCTCGGCCATGAACTCGATTACCTTTGGCACCTTGAAGTTTTCGAGCTTGCTCTGGCAGTAGTTCTGAATCTCCTTGGCGGTGAGTTGTGCTCCCGCTTCGAGCACGACGAACGCCTTCACCGCCTCACCGAGCAGGTCATCCGACACACCGATCACCGCGGCCTCCCGTATTCCAGGGAGGCTTACCAGGATGTTCTCCACTTCTTTGGGGGCCACCTTCTCACCACGGGACTTGATGATGTCGTCCATACGTCCCACAAAGTAGACATAGCCTTCCTCGTCCATCTTGCAGTAGTCGCCCGTCCAAAGGACTTGTTCACCGGGGAGCAAGCCGGGTTTCAGCTTCTTTGCCGTCGCCTCCGGCTTCTTCCAATACCCCTTCATGACCGTGGCCCCACGAACCACAAGTTGCCCCACCACACCCGGAGCGACACGATTGCCTTGGTCGTCGACAACCCAAACTTCGGTGTTGGGGATGGCGATGCCGACGCTGGTCGGCTTTCGTTCGATGTCCTCGGGTGGCAGATAGGTGCAACGCTTGCACTCTGTCAGGCCGTACATCGAATAGATACGCGCACCGGGGAAAGCCCGCTTCAGGAAATCAATGTGCTTCAGCGAGAGCGCGGCTGCCGTGTTGGTGACAAAACGGACCGAAGATAGGTCGAAGCTGCCGAGGCTCTTCATTTCAGCGAGGATCGCGAAGATAGTCGGCACCCCTGGCAAGCCAGTGATCCTTTCGGCGCTGGCCACCTTCAACACCTCGGCAAGATACGTGAATGAACGTTCGAGTATGAGCCGCGCGCCCTGTCGAAAAGCCATGATCATCTGATAGAGCCCGTAGTCGAACGCGAGAGGTAGGGTATTGAGGATCACGTCGTCCTCGAGAATGCCAAGGTAGGAAGAGATGCTGGTCGCGGCAGTCAGCATATTGCAATGCGTGAGCATGACGCCCTTGGGGTCACCGGTGGAACCCGAGGTGTAGACAATCGACGCGAGGTCGATGTCTATGTTCAGGCTTGGGGGAGCCGGCCGCGACACTCCCTCAGTGATCAGCTCGTCGAAAGCCACAAGCGTGGAGATGCCGGCACGCAGGACCGGATTCACTCGGCCACTGACGACCAGCACCTTCAGGTGCGGCGCCTGGGCCACTTTCTTCCAGACGCCCTCAAGATGACCATCTGTGATCAGGGCCGTCGGACGACAATCGGCCAAGAGATAGCCGAGCCGGTCGGCTTTGGTCAGTGGATTGACCAACACGGCAACCGCATTGGCCTTGAGCGCCGCCCAGAACGCCACCACCGTTTCCACCGTGTTGTCGGCAAAGATGATGACCCGGTCGCCGCGCGCCACCCCCCGCGCCGCCAGGCCCCAGGCAAGGGCATTGGACGATTCTTCGAGCTCTCGATAGCTCACCCGACGGGCGCCACACACCAACGCAACCTTCTCGGGAAGGCGTTCCGCAGAAACCGTCAGGTAGTCTTGCAGTTGGGGAACCGCACTACGCATGGTCAGGCATCCTATCATTCGGCTCGGGGCTGGAGAGGTCAACGTTGGTTCGCAAGGTGCCGATTTCGCGATGACCCGGGACCTGTCGCACCATCAGATGGTGTAGCAGTTGCGTCGAGAGCACTCCGACCAGCGCCATGTTGTCGCTATTGGAGAACTGACCGTCCGCCCGCCTCTCTCGACATTTTTTCCACAGCAAGGCGGCAGACTTTGGATCGAAAACGCCGGCCATGGCAAGACTTCGTTCGTCCAGCAAGTCCATTGCATATTCCGGCATCGGCTCGGCCACGAAGGCCAGGGCGTCAGGCGCGCGGTAGGGCTGCTTGGGGCGACGGCGAATGCTCTCCGGGACGTAGCCGATGGCAGCGCGCTTGAGTATGTGTTTTTCGTCAAGCCCCCATAGCCTGAATCGGTCGGGCAATTCCGTCGCCAGCCTCATGACGTCCTTGTCCAGGAATGGGAAACGGCCTTCAACCGAGTGTGCCATCAGCATTCTGTCCCCTTGGGAAGAAAGCAGATATCCACTGAGCAGAGTCCGAATTTCGATGTACTGATCCTGCGCCAGCGGCGACCAGTCTCGCAGGCCTGCCGGGAGGGTCGAGAGAAACTCATCCACCACGTTGACCCGGTCGCTCTCCTTCTTCATGTCGGCCGCGAAGAGGCGCATCAAGGCTGCCGCGGACCGCCAACGCGGGGTGTGCGCGAAACCGGGTACGTGGGCCTGGTCCAGATCCCGTCCAAAGAACGCTTGCGCCATCCCTCGCTGCGCCACCGGCGATCGGGCAAGGTAGGGATACAGACGTTCGAGCAAACGTGGCCGCGAAGTGCTACTCGGGCATTTGGCCCAGAAACGCCGCACTTTGCCCTCGCGAAAGATGTCGTAACCAGCAAACATCTCGTCAGCGCCTTCGCCAGTCAGCACGACCTTGATACCAGTTTCGCGCACCAATCGCGACAACAGGTATAGGGGTGCGGGCGCCGTCCGCAACAAGGGCCGTTCCGCATGGAATACGACGTCTGGGAAGACCTGGGCAATGTCCTTGCGGGACACCACGACTTCATGGTGCTGACTGCCAATCTGCTGGACCATCAGTCGCTGAAATTCGGTTTCGTCGTATTCGGCGTCCTCGAAACGAAGCGAAAAGGTGTGAAACATCTCGCCCGCGTAGTGTCTTCCCAGCGCCGCAACGAACGAACTATCCAGTCCGCCGGACAGGTAGCTGCCCACCGGAACGTCGGAACGAAGCATGCGCAAGGCGGTTGCATCTTTCAGGCCCTGGCGCACCCGCTCGGTGGCTTCATCGATGTCCTCGCTGACGGTCTCGGGCTCTGGCGGAAAGGCGAAGCCAAAGTAGGCCTTCCTTTTCCACCGTCCGTCTTCCAGTGTCCACGCCTCGCCAGGAGGGATTTCTTGGACGCCCCGAAAGACGGAGCGCGGCGCCAGCGACGCCCAGAAGGTAAATGTTTGCGCCAGGCCGACGGGATCGAAGGCTCGTGGAAATGACGGTTCGGCGACGAAGATTGCTTTGACCTCACTGGCGAAGTACACCGATCCGGAGTGCTCTGCAACGAACAGCGGCCTCACCCCGACGCGATCTCGCGCCAGCACCAAACGCTTGGCTTGTCGGTTCCACAGCGCCACGGCCCATTGACCGTTCATCCGCTCGAACGCCGCTTCGCCCCAGGCTTCGAACGCGACCAACAGGACTTCGGTGTCGCTTTGGGTACGAAAGGTGTACCCCTGCGATTGAAGCTCCTCTTTGAGTTCAAGGTAGTTGAAGATTTCGCCGTTGAAGACGAGCCAGAGAGACCCATCACGATTGGCCATCGGCTGCTGACCCGAGGCCAGGTCGATGATAGACAGCCGCGCATGGACCAACCCGGCATGGGAATCGCGATAGAGGCCGAGCTCGTCCGGGCCGCGGTGGACGATGCTGCCGACCATACGCTGCAACGCCCCCCTATCTGGTGGCAGCCCTCCGTCGCGCAAACGAACGATTCCCGCAATCCCGCACATGTTGGACTATGCTCCGTGCAGCGGCTCCACTAGCTGAGGCGGTTGGTGCAAGTAGCGTGTGGCGCGTCGCTTGGCCTCAATGTCGCGGAACACCCGCAGGACTTGCTCTTCCGTGATGCCGACCACGGGGGCCACTTCATTCGCTGGGACGTGATGATCGCCCGCGAAGAGACACAGATCCATCTGCGCGTAAGGCAGCGCGAAGTAGAACTCTTCCTGGGTTTGCGCCATCGAGAATGTATCGGTGGTCGGTGGCCGCGCGCAGATCTCCGCGGGCACACCCAGGTGGCGTGCGAGGGCATAGACCTGGGTCTTGTACAGATGAGCGATTGGTTTGAAATCCGCTGCTCCATCACCCTGCTTGACGAAGAAGCCTTGGTCGTATTCGAGGCGGTTCGGGGTGCCGGCCACTGCATAGTTCAACCGATCCGCGTGGTAGTATTCCGTCATCTTGCGGACTCGCTGCTTGTAATTCGTCGCCGCCACGAGCTGCAGGTAGGCGTCGTGCGAAAGGCGAACCGTCTTGGTCGCGCCGTCCGGTGCCTGCACCGTCAGACGGGTTATGTTGAGCCGCTCGCCAGCTAGGATGGAAGGCATGACCAGCTTGCAGCACCATCCGGCGCCGTATTCCGGCACGACCGAACGGATGGCTTCTTCCTGCGATCGATAGCAACCCGCTGCTTCAAGAATCTTAGCAATGTCCACTGTGACGGTCTCAATCCCCAGGGTATCGGCAAGAAGCCTTCCGAGACGCAGAGCGTCTCCTGAGGAGTGACGCTCGGGCATCATCAGGCCCAAAACACGATCCTTCCCGAACGCCCGCATGCACAGCGCCGCTACCACCGAGCTGTCGATCCCACCGGAGATGCCCAACACGGCGCCCTTTCGCCTGAAATCGCCCAAGACTTGCTGTCGAATGACTTCAGCGATTCTTGCGGTCACTGCCGCAGCGTCTATATCTAGCGCGTCTGCTGAGAACATGGTTCCTCGCTCCCCTGGGCGGCCATCGTACCTGCCCCAGCCAAAGTCTTCCAGGACCCAGGCACGCAGTGCACCGCATTAGCTGAACCGTCGGCTCGTCTGCCGCCGCTGCCATCACCGTGGCAGTTTTTCTCCTGAGCTTCACATCTTTGTGACCTATACTCCCGCGAAATCACATGGGCTCCCTGGTGGAAACTCTGGTTTCTGACTATAAGCGTCACGGTGGATCGCTGCGGAACATGGCCTTCTGGGCGATCGCAAACTACCGATTCGGAAGGTGGGCCGATCAACTCCCGCCAGGATTGCGAGCGGTAGGCGGCAAAGTGTATGGGGCGGTGTCATTCTTCATTGAGGCCACGAGCGGAATCATCCTTTATCGTGAGACGCAGGTGGGCAAAGATTTCCACTTGGTCCACGCGGGGAACATCAAGATTCACCCGCAAACCGTGATCGGTGATCGGGTCGGCATCATGCATGATGTGACCCTGGGCACGACCCCAGACGGCTGCGGGGTTCCGACGATCGGCGACGATGTCTTCATCGGCGCGGGAGCAAGGATTCTGGGTTCCGTGAAGATCGGTGATCGCGCTCGGATCGCGGCAAACTCCCTGGTCATATCCGATGTACCGCCCGACACGACCGCGATCGGGGTGCCGGCCAAGATCCTGCGCTACACAGGTCGCCCGGTGGGCGATAGCTCTGCGCCGGCGCAAGCGCTGCCGGCACCCAGTCGCTGACCAAGACTTCAACTAGGCCAGATTCGCTATGCCCTATCACCCCGATTTTCTGGAAACGCTTGCACTTTCTGTCGCCCGACGCGGCGACCATGTTGCCGTCGAAGCCAGCGAAGGAATCTTCACCTACGGGGAGCTGGATCGGCTCTCGAACCAGTTGGCCAACCGCCTGCGTTCCCTCGGCGTTGAACAGGAATCACTGGTTGGGATTTCTCTTCACCGAGGTGCGCTGGAGCTGGTCACCATGCTCGCTACTCTCAAGGCTGGTGGCGCCTACGTCCCGCTCGACCCCAGCCACCCGGCAGACCGGCTGCGCGGCATCCTAGAAGATGCCACTCCCCAGGTCATGGTGGTCAATCAGGGATCGTCTCTGGCAATTGGCGCCAAAGTCCAGACACTCGTTCTCAACGACATCGCAACCGCGACCGAGGGGTACCCCACAGCCGCGCCGGCCGTCCGCCACAGCCCCGATCAACTTGCGTACGTCTTGTTTACCTCTGGCTCCACCGGACGGCCCAAGGGGGTCGAGATTACCCGCGGTGGCCTCGCGAATCTCTTGGGCTCGATGATGCGCAGCCCGGGACTGGGCGAGGATGAGCGTCTGCTCGCCATCACCACGACCTCCTTCGACATCGCGGGCGTCGAGCTCTTTTTGCCTCTGTGCGCGGGTGCGACGGTCGTCATCGCCGACCGCGAAACGGCACGGGATCCGCGCAAGCTAAAAGGGCGATTGCAGACCGTGGGCATCACCATGCTACAGGCAACGCCCGCCACCTGGCGCTTGTTGCTGGAGGCAGGCTGGCAGGGGGATGGCAAATTGCGCATAATCTGCGGCGGCGAGGCGCTGTCCCCTGCCCTGGCGGATCGCTTGCTGGCGGCAGGGGGTGAGTTGTGGAACGGTTATGGCCCCACCGAGACCACGGTGTATTCCTCCTTTGCGCGGATCTTGCCCGGCTACGATCTCATCACCATCGGCAAGCCCATAGACGAAACCCAGATATACGTCCTTGACGACGCTCTTAATGCCGTTCCGATCGGTCAGGAGGGCGAGCTGTGGATCGGCGGGAAGGGTCTGGCGCGCGGCTACCGGGGCCGCCCCGATCTGACCGTCGAGCGGTTCGTCCAGAACCCACACGGTCCGATTGGTGACCGACTCTATCGCTCCGGAGACCTCGGCCGAAGGCTTGCGGACGGGCGCTTTCAATGCCTGGGCCGCCTCGACCATCAAGTGAAGATTCAAGGCTTCCGCATCGAGCTCGGAGAAATCGAGACAGTTTTGCGTAGGGTCCCGGGCGTCGACGAAGCCCTAGTCGTGGCAGACCGGCGGGACGACGGCGACGCCCGCCTCGTCGCCTACTGGGTCGGCACTGCAGAACGCGACAACCTTATCGCAGCCGCTCAACGGAGCCTTCCGGCCTACATGGTTCCCGCCGCGTATGTGCCCTTGCAGACGTTTCCCCTCAATACCAATGGAAAAATCGATCGCAAGCAGCTCCCCAAACCAGAGATCGTAGTGTCGACCAGGCTGACGGGTAGGCGTGAGCGCAGCGAAATCGAAACCCGCATTGCTTCTGTCTGGTCGCAGGTCCTCGGATCCGCGCAGGTGCCTGTCGACCAGAACTTCTTCACCCTCGGTGGAACGTCGGCGTTGGCGATGAAAGCCGTTGGTCGCATCGAGAAGGAGCTAGGGGTCGAGCTTCCCCTGCAGGCCTTCTACCAAGCCCCGACGGTAGAGGGTTTGGCGGCCAACATCGGCAAGACCTTCTCGCCCGACTCGCCCATCGTCGCCCGGCTCCGCCAGGGGCAGCCTGACCAGCCACCCCTGTTCTGTCTCTTCGGCGTGACCCTGTATCAAGATCTGGCCCTGGAACTAGCGGAAGATCGACCGGTCTTCGGTGTGCACGTCCCCTTCCGATACGTGCCCGGACAGGATCGCCGCCCCACCCTTCAGGAGATTGGCCAGCGGTACGCAGACCTGATCCGGAGCCACCAAACCCATGGTCCCTATCACCTGCTGGGGCTGTGCTTTGGCGGCATCGTGGCCTACGAAGTCGCCCGCCAACTGGCGGCCTCAGGCGGACCAGTTGCCGCAGTGACCATCATTGACGCCGTGTTGCCCAACGCGATTCAAATCGATCGACGCAAGCGCTGGCTTAGCTACCTGGCACGGGCATGGGAGAATCCGCTGGAATTCCAGCGAACCCTGCGCAAGCGGCTCAAACGGACGTACCAGCGCTCCCTTCTTCGCAGTTCTTTCCAGAATTGGCTTGCGCCGAAGGACACACGGCAAACCATTGACCTTCCCATCGATGGCCCCGAGGTCGATGCCGAAGTCAATCGCTTCGCTGCCAGTCCCAGCAGGCTGCCCACCCGCCTGCTTGTGGTGTGCGCGACCAAGGAACCCAGGCCGGAATGGTCGACCGTGGCGCCGGACCAAGGCTGGTGCGGCCGGGCCGAAACCATGGTCATATGCAATGTTCCCGCGAACCATCTCGGCGTCTTGCGCGAGCCTCATGTCCAAATGCTCGCCCAGGCGGTCTCCCAGATCTCCCAGGCCTAGGAGCCCGCGTGCTTGTATTCGATAAGTGCGCTGCGCTTGCCCACGGCGCGTTGAGCCCAGTAACGAAGTTCTCCAAATGCGGATGGGAACCTACCGAGGACACAGAAAAGCGTGTAGAGGCGAGCATCCGCTGCAGAAAAGCCGCGGCGCCGACTCCACCGGAAAATGCGCAGAGCCAGCACGAGGTAGGAACCCAGCAGAATACTACTCCATCCCCCGGAGGGCCACAGCAAGCCCAATACGAGGGCGGGCACAATCGCACCCCAGATCAGGCCACTGCGCACCTCTCTGGCACAATACCTTCCAGGTTCATGGCTATGCCGCGTGAACCCTTCCGCATAGGCGTGGCCGCTGCGCACGCTTCGTTTCCACCACTGACCGAACCGTGTGATGTTGGCGTCGTGCCAGCCCATTTCCGCGTCCATGCGCAGAATGCGATAACCATGCTGTCGTAGGCGCAGGCAAAGATCGGCCTCTTCGCCTGCGATGAGATCCGGGTTGAACCCGCCCACCTCCGAGAAAGCTTGGATTCGCATTAAGGCAATTCCCCCTGATGCTTCCGCATATCCGACAGGTGAGTTCCACTCGATGTCGCACAGGCGATTGTAGATCGAGGCTTCCGGGTGGCGCTCACGCAGCCTGCCACACACCACAGCCAGGGTGGGATCATCCAGAATCTGCGTGCTGGCCTTCGCCAGCCAATCCGCGACCAGTTCGCAGTCGCCGTCTACGAACTGGACCAGTTCAAGACTGGAGTCGAGTTCACGTAGCTTGGCAAGGCCCGCATTGCGTGCCCGGGCGGCAGTGAAGGGAATTGAGAGGTCGAGATCGACGATCTGCGCCCCAACGCGCGCCGCCAGCTCGACGCTGCCATCGCTGGAGCCCGAATCGACGTAGACCAAACAGGACGCACGACCTACCAAAGCAGCCAGGCAGCGGCGCAGTCGTTCGCCCTCATTACGGCCAATGACCACCACACCGAGCCTCCCTAGTCCCGGATGGTTTTCCGAAAGGCGCGCGCGTGTCTGGTCTGACAGCGCTGGATCGACGCTGGTCGGGGGCGGAGGCCGCGAAGACCCGATCATGCTGCCGAACCTCTGCCCAGGGTGGAGGAAAAGCTTCCGATCTTCGTCATGAAGGCATGCGCCACGTTCGATGTACCTATTCGAGCCGACAGATTTTTTGATGATATACTGCGCGCCGAGCCTCGAATAATGGATTCGGCGCCACCACAGATTCTGACGGTCAACGTGGAGGACTACTTCCACGTGTGGGCGATCCGCAATTCGGACGCCGTGCGGCGCAAGCACTGGGACCGGCTGGATCCTCGCCTCTCCTCCAGCCTGGGGACGATGCTTCAGCTTCTACGAAACCACGGCGCAAAGGCGACGTTCTTCGTCTTCGGCTGCATCGCCGACTCGGATCCGGACATCATCGGCAGCATCATGGCCGACGGTCACGAGGTCGCCAGTCGGGGCTACTGGCCTCGTGCCTTGCAGGGACTTAGCCAGCAGGAATTCGTGGACGACCTGGGGCGCGCGAAACTGGCCCTAGAGCGTGCGGGGGCGAACCGGGTCATCGGTTATCGCTCGCCGGTGTGGCTCGCTGAGCGGGACATGTGGCTGCTCGACTCGCTGGTGGATGCCGGATACGTCTACGATGCCAGCATCAATCCATTTTGGCGCCGCTTCGCAGGCCGCCCCGAGTACCGTAGCGTTCAGCAGGTGCGGGCCGGGAAAGGACGAATCTGGGAGTTCCCGATCACGACGGGCTCTCTCGCCGGGATACGCATCGCGATCTCAGGCGGCAACTACGTCCGGCAACTTCCCCACAGCCTGCTTTCGGCCGCGGTGGCGCGCAGGGTGGAGGAAGGACGAGAGCCCGTCGTCTTCTACTTCATGCCTTGGGAGTTCGATCCGGGCCAGCCGCACATAGCCGGCCTGTCGTTTCTCAGCCGCATTCGCCAGTATCGAAATCTCGCCAAGACTCGCTGGGTGGTCGAACAGTACTTGAACATGTACTCCTTTCACGGGATCGCCGATCACCTCAAGCTCGAGCATGCCCCGATTCCAAGCAGCGACCGCCCGGTGCGCACGCCAGAAATCGTTGCAGAATTTACACCGGATACCGTCGACAAGCGCCCCGAGGCGACGCTGGTCATCCCGCTCTGCAACGAGGAGCAGAACGTCCAGTACTTGTACCGGAGCTTGAAGGGTTTCCGCGCGCGCTTGGCCAAGCGCTATCGGCTACACCTGCTTCTGGTGGATGACGGGAGTACCGACGGCACCTGGCGCCTGCTGGGTGAGATATTCGGATCGGAACCGGATACCAGGCTCATTCGCCACGAGCACAACCGCGGGGTGGCGGCGGCCCTCTTGACCGGCCTGCGGGCTGCGTCGACCGAGATCGTGTGCTCCATCGACTGCGATTGTTCGTACGACCCCGAGGACATCGCCGCTATGCTGCCGCTCATCGAGGACGCTGATCTGGTGACCGCCTCGCCCTATCACCCGCAGGGCAGCGTGCTGCACGTCCCGCCCTGGCGGCTATTTCTCTCCAAGACCTTGTCACGGATGTACAGCGCCGTCCTGAACGACCGCGCCTACACCTACACCAGTTGTTGCCGGGTCTATCGCAGAAGCAAGTTTGTCGATATCGAGCTATCGAACGGCGGCTTCCTGGGCGTCGCGGAAACCCTCATCGAATGCAAACGCCGGGGCGGACGGGTGGTCGAGTACCCGGCCACCCTCGAGTCGCGCTTGCTGGGTGAGTCGAAAATGAAGATCGCCCGGACTATCACGCGGCACCTCGCCTTGCTGTCGTCGCTGACCAAGGACCGCATGCGCGGCACGCTCTTTCACTCCCCAGTCGCCCCGTCGGCAGAGCCCGCAGGTCTAGGTGGTACGTCTCCCCATCGGGATGCGGCGCCACCCAGCAACCGCGCCGAAGGTTCGGGCGATGCCTCCGCGAGAGTCAGCTCGTGAGTGCCGAGCGAACAGCGGGCCGCCCTTCGGCGAGCGTGTCTCTGGACTCGGACAACGTGTGGTCCTACATGAAGACACACGGCGATGAAGGCTGGCAAGACTACCCGAGCTACCTCGAACCGCTATTCGAGATCGTGCTCGACAAGATG
>Ga0182011_10001251_pt1 | contig 22330 bp, 15 predicted proteins | sample 711E1DmetaG_FD_120481 | JGI IMG/M metagenome (GOLD analysis project Ga0182011, IMG submission 120481) | Permafrost microbial communities from Stordalen Mire, Sweden - 711E1D metaG | ecosystem: Environmental > Terrestrial > Soil > Wetlands > Permafrost | place: Sweden: Stordalen | collected...
CCCCATCGAGCGCAAGGCGCGGCTCTTTCCGGAACTCGGGCGACAGGGTCTTCATCCGGGCGGAGGGCTCGTAGGGCGGGTTGCAGACAATGACTTCGTAGCGGGCCGGTGGCACGCCGGCAAAGACATCGCTGCGGTGCAAGAGCACGCGGCCGGCCAGTCCGTGTTCGCGCACATTGATTTTCGCCACCGCGAGCGCCTCCGGTGCGAGATCGATCGCGTCGACCCGGGCATCGGGAAACTGGTGCGCCAACAGGATGGCCAGGCATCCCGAGCCGGTGCAGACATCGGCCGCGCGGGCGACGGCCGTCGATTTCTTCAACCAACGATCGAGCTGGGGAATGACTTCGAGAAAATAGCTGCGCGGGATGATCACCCGTTCGTCGACGTAGAAGCGGTGTTCACCGAGGAAGGCCTCGTGGGTCAGATAGGCCGCCGGCACGCGGTCGAGGATCCGTCGCCGGAAGATGCGGGATACCGCGGAACGCTCCGCGGCGGCGAGCGGGCGAGCGAGCACCGCGGCGCCACTGTCGAGCGGCAGGCCGAGCGCACGCAGCAAGAGGTAGAGCGCCTCGTCGTGCGCGGTGGTCGCCACCTGGCCGAGGGCGAGGTCGTGGCGCGCGTACTCGGCCTCCGCAAACGCGAGCCATTCGCCCAGTGAGGAGCAACCGCGGCCAAAGTGAATCTCACGCGAAGCAGACGCAAAGCCGCGAAGTGAGGATGCCGCTTTGAAGGTCGAGCCCGTCGTGTCCCTGCTGCCAGTCTTTCTGGGAGCGCGGGCCGTGGTCGCGCCCTCGGAATCGTTGCACCTTGGCGGCTTTGCGCGGGCCATTTCCGACCGATTCTCCGGACTCATGCTGTTGAACCTGTAGGGCGGGGTCGCCGGACCCCGCTTCGTCTTCGGAGGAATGGCGGGGTCCGGCGACCCCGCCCTACAGCCTTTCGATGACGGCACGATCATTCGATAAGCAAGTCCAACCGCATGATCCCGGATTATCGTTTCGCTTCGTCATCCACCAGCACGTGCTCGTGGTTGAAGAGGTGATCCGGGCAGTAGCACTGGTTGCCGGCGCACTTCGAGCAGTAGCGGAAATCCATCCTGGGATCGCTGAGATCGGTCTTGCCGCACACGCGACAGCGATGGCGATGCTCCCGCTCGTCCGCGCCGGCGGCGAAGACCTTGGCCTGATGCGTCATGCGCCGGCGGCCCGTGCGGATCTGGCTGACGATGTCACCGGCAAAAAAGAGGAGGAAGTTGCCGGTGGCGGCGAGCACGGCGAGCCGGGCGGACCACGGCCCGACCACGAGAACGTACCCATAGCCAAGCCACTGGAGCAGGGCCAGCCACTTGATCTTCACCGGCAGGATGAAGAAGAGCATCATCACAAAGTCGGGATTGAGGTAGGCGAAGGCCAGGAAGACACTGCCCGCCAGAAACAGATTCGAGGCATAGGCGAACGGAGTAATGAACGCCGCGGCGATGGTGAGCAGCCAGCCGACGCCGAGAAAAATGTTGTAGCGGAAAGCGCCCCAATTCTGCTCAAGCGCTGTTCCCATCAGGTAGAACAGGTACCAAGCAAATGCGATGAAGACCGGATGGGCATTGGGCGGGACCAAGACGAAGGTGGCGAGCCGCCAGACTTCCCCCGCCACCACGGCCACGGGGAGCAGGGCAATATGTCCGAGGTCGAACCCGGTCATCAGCGCGAGGCCCCAGAAAAAAACCTGCCCGACGATCAGGTAGAGCGAGAGGTTCGGAATCGCCAGACGGCCGAACAGGTGTTCAAGCTTGGTGAGAAAGGACATGAGGAGGAACGCGCCGGAGTCGCGGGCGGTGGTCCCGCTACTGCCTTTTGCGCTCCTTACTTCTCAGCGTTTGCCGGAAGCTGGTCGAGCAGCTTTTGTTTTTGGGTGCTCAACGACTCGGTGGTTATCATGACCAGCAAGAGCCGGGCGTGATCGAACTTCTTCTGTTTGATCAAGATATTGGCGGCCTGGAGGCGGATGGTCTCCTTTTCGAGTCCAGGTCCGCACTGGTCTTCCAGCGCGCCCCATACTTTGAGCGCCTCATCCCAATTTGGCTCTGCGAGATCGTAGAACGACTGGGCATAGCGATAGGCGAAGGCGATATTCTTCGGCGCCAGCTCGGCCGCGCGGCGGAAGGCCTCCTGCATGGTCCGGTCGATCTGGGCGCGGGTCCACTGGCCGCTCTTCAAAAAATCGTCGCGTGCGTCCGTCAGCAACTTGCCCAGCTGGTAATGGTAGAGCGGCTCGTCCGGCGCCAGGCGGGTGGCCGAGAGGAAATAACTCGCGGCCTCGATCGGTTCGCCTTCCTCAGCCAGATAGTTGCCGAGCTGGTTCTTGACGATCGGGATGTCCGGATCGATCTGATTGGCCTTGAGCAGAATCGCCGCCGATTCCCGGCGCATCCCTACTTTGCCCAGCAGCAAGCCATAGGGGACATAACCGGGGGCGAAACGAGGAAACACGCGGAGGAAGGCATCGTAATCGAAAATCAGGTTTTGGATGTCGCGCATAACGTTGTCTTGATCGACATCATCTTTCCCGAGCTCGGCCAGCAGAGTGTCCTGGCGCGCCACGAGTTCTTTCAGCTTCGGGGTGGCCCGCGCGGCGATCTCGGCCCGCACGGCATCATCTTCTGGCGGTTTCGGGGGCAAATCCGACTCGGCGGCCGAAATGGTCGGCGTCGTCGCGGCTGGCGGCGCAGCGGGCGCTGCCGAAGGCGAAACCGCCGCGGGTGCAACAGCGGGCTGGGGCATGGGCGCGGAGCTGGCGGTCGCCCCAGGCCCGGCGGAATCGGCGGCGGCCAGCGGCGCCATCAGGGCAGAAAAGACCAGCCAGAGCGGCAGGGAACGATGAAGGGGCATGCGAAGGTGCAATAACGCTGTTTCAGACCAGCGTCAGGCTGAATCGTTCAAACGATTTTTTGCGTGCGCTCGGAAGGCTTCGGCGGCAAACCGGAGCACGATGGCCGCCCAACCATTCATTTTCATCTGCGGGCCCGATGATTTCCTGGTCAACCGGCTGGGCAAGGAGCGCTACGACGCGCTGGCGGCGGAGGTGGCGGACGAATTCTCACGGGAGGTGCTGAACGGCCTCGCCAACAACGCTGGCGAGGTCGAGACGGCGGTGAACCGTTTTCGGCAGGCGGTGCAGACGATCTCGCTGTTCGGCGGAAAGCGCGTGGTCTGGCTCAAAGACGTAACGTTTTTGGCTGATTCGGTGACCGGTCGGGGCGAGGGCACATTGCGCCAGGTTGAGGATTTGCAGACGCTGCTGGCAGCGGTGAATCCGGAGGAAGTGGCGGTGGTGATCACGGCTGCGCCGGTTGACCGCCGGCGGGCCTTCATCAAATGGTGCGAGGCGACGGCCGACTACACGTTCATCGGCGACGACGGTCCGGCGGGCGCAGCCATGCTCGAACAAGTGGCGCTGGCCGAGGTGGCGGGCCAGGGTGCGACCATCACGCCGGATGCGCTGGGGCTCCTGCTGGCGAAGACCGGCCCGAACACCCGGCTGCTCGTCGAGGAGGTGCACAAACTCAGCACGTACGCAGGCGAAGGTGGAACGATCGAAGAAAGCGACGTCGAGGAACTGACGCCGAATTTCGCCGAAGGGGATTTCTTCGAAGCGGCTGACGCGTTTGGCCGGGGCGATCTGTCGCGGACCTTGGCGGCGCTCCGCCGGCATTTCTTCGCCGGGGGAGATGCCCGGCCGGTGATCACCGCGCTGCAGAACCGCAACCGTCTGCTGCTGCAACTGCGCGTGCTGTTGGATACGGGCGAAGTGCGGCTGGGGGCGCGGGGTTTGGACAAGGCCGGTTTTGAGCGCGCGGCGGCGGCTTACACCCGGCATTTTGCCGGCGCGACGGAGAAGAGTTCGTTTAATGTCTTTACGCAAAACCTCTGGTATCTGGGCAAGCTGGCGGGTGCCGCGAAACTGCCTCCCTTGCGCCGGTTGATCGACAATCAACAGGAGTTTATGGCCGCGTTCGAGGAACTGATCCGCCGGCCCGCCGAAGCGGAGGAGGTCTTGCGGGAAATGGCGGTGCGGTGCCTGGCGTAGAATAAGAAATCTCTGAGAATCGCTAAATCGGCGTCAAGCTGGCGCCCCGGCAATTTTTCAGTAGCTATCGCAGGACGCTTTTGTTACGGCTCCCGCTCCGCTTTCTCCACCTTGAAACCACCGTCGTCCAGTCTGGCCGCCCCCTCCGCGGCGTCCGAACCCAAGACCCCACCGGCTTCCGTTGAAGTCCCGGGCCAACCACCGGCTGAGCCGATCGTCAACGTGCTCGCCGAACGGTATGCTTCGGCGGCCATCAAGGACATCTGGTCGACCCGGGGGCGCATCCTGCTCGAACGGGACTTCTGGATCGCGGTGATGAAGGCGCAGAAGGACCTCGGCGTGCCGATCCCTGGCGAAGCAATCAAGGATTACGAACGCGTCAAGGGCATCATCAATCTCGAGTCTATCCTGAAGCGGGAGCGGGTGACGCTGCATGACGTCAAGGCGCGGCTGGAGGAGTTTTCGGAGCTGGCTGGCCGGCAATTCATCCACCTCGGGCTGACCAGTCGTGACCTGACCGAGAACGTCGAGCAGCTGCAAATCTTTCGTTCGCTCAAGGTGGCTCACTTCAAGGCGGTGGCTGCGCTCCTCGCCCTCGCCCGGCAGGCCGAGACGCATCGCGACCTGATGATCACCGCCCGCACGCACAACGTGCCGGCCCAGCCCACGACCCTGGGAAAACGGCTGGCGATGTTCGGCCAGGAACTGCTGATCGCCCTCGATCGGCTGGAGAACCTGATCGAACGCTATCCGGTGCGCGGCTTGAAAGGGGCGGTCGGAACGCAGCTCGACCAGCTGACGCTGCTCGGCGGCCGGGCCGATCGCGTGGCCGAACTCGAAGGCCGGATCTTGCGTCACCTTGGTTTCCGGGCTTCCTTGGTGGTGGTCGGGCAGGTGTATCCACGGAGTCTCGATTTCGATGTGGTGTCAGCCCTCTATCAGCTGGGCGCAGCGGCGGCGAGTTTTGCGCATACGCTCCGCCTGATGGCGGGACAAGGCCTGCTGACCGAGGGATTTCGGGAAGGCCAGGTGGGTTCGTCCGTAATGCCCCACAAGGTGAATGCCCGCAATTGCGAACGGATCTGCGGCTTCCATGCCATCCTCGGCGGGCATGTGGCCATGACGGCGGCGCTCAGCGGCGACCAGTGGAACGAAGGCGATGTCTCGTGCTCGGTCGTGCGCCGCGTGGCGTTGCCCGACGCGTTCTTCGCCATCGACGGGCTGTTTGAAACCTTCCTGACCGTGCTGGGGCAGATGGAGGTTTTTCCGGCCGCGATCGCTGCCGAGAATGAGCGCAATCTGCCGTTCCTCGCCACGACGACAATCCTGATGGAGGCGGTCAGACATGGTGCCGGGCGTGAGGTAGCGCATGCGGCCATCAAGGAACACGCGCTGGAGGCGGCGCGGGCGTTGCGATCCGGCGCCACCAATGGCGAAACCGACCTGTTGGGGCGTCTGGCCGGCGACAAGCGGATCGGGCTCGGAAAGAAACAGCTCCAGGCCATCCTGGCGGAGAGCAACCGCTATGTCGGGGCGGCGCCGCATCAAGTTGACGCGTTCCTCGGTGAAGCCCAGTCGTTCGCCAAACGGGCGAAAGGGGCGGCTGATTACCGGCCGGGCAAACTGCTGTAGTCTGGATATTGCCTGCTGCCAGTGGGCGCGAGGTGGGCATGAACTAACGCGGATAAAGTTCAGCTGTGGCCGAAAACGCTAATGTAGCTGCGAGCGCCAGCGAGCGGACGAGCGTTCCGCTCGCTGGCGCTCGCAGCTACCCATGCTATGAAACCGCTCTGAACTGATGAGATTGTCTGATCATTTCGTTGTCGCGCGCGACGATCTTGCTGGGGGGCGGTGCGCCGTCACCGCCCATGTCCGATTCTCTGGCCCGGACGGCGCCGGGCCTTCCATTGATCATCCGGTCCCGCGCTGTAGGGCGGGATCGCCGGATCCCGCCGTTTCGCCGAGTGTGGCGGGGTGCGGCGACCCCGCCCTACAACACCGCACCGGACAGTCCGTGGAGCCATATGCGAAAATCACCTCGACAACGTCGAACCGACGAAAAGAGGGGTTCCCATGCGCATAAGCGGCGGAATTGCCCGCGGGGTTCCACTCACCGTGCCGAAAGGCGATGCGGTGCGGCCGGCCACCGACGGCATGCGGCAGGCAGTTTTTTCGAGTCTCGGATCGCGGGTGGTCGGGGCTTTCTTCTGGGATCTCTTTGCCGGGAGCGGTGCCTACGGACTGGAGGCGTTGAGTCGTGGCGCGACCGGGGGGATTTTCGTCGAGCGGAATCCCAAGGCGCTGGCCTGCCTCAAGAGCAACCTGGCCGCGGTCGGTAAGAGCATCGGCCACGAAATAAGGACTGCGAGGACGGTGGAGGCCGACGCGCTCAAGTGGGTTTCGCTTGGGCAGGAGGAAGTGGCTCACCTGGTATTCATCGATCCGCCGTACGAGATCATCCCAGAGGTGGCTCCGGTGCTTTTCCCGCGCTTAGCCCAGGCGCTGGCCTCCCGGCCGGAGGCCTTGGTGCTCTTCGAAATGCCCGGCGAACTCAACCTCGCTCCGGAGGGCTGGACCTGTCTGAAACGCATGGGGAAAGGCCTCCATCAGCCGACGGTCGCCTGTTTTCGCCGGAGCTGAACGTCACAGGAGCCGATGGTCGCTGGCTTGATCATTCTTGCGAATCTGGCCAAACGAACCGACTACATCAGCCCGCGTTTCGCCTTCATCAACGCCACGGCGGCGGTGACGGCGATCTCGAGGCGCAGCACGCGGGGTCCGAGATGCCCGAACGAAAAACCGGTGCCGCGCAGGGTGGCGCGCTCGGCGTTCGACCAACCGCGCTCGGGACCGAACGCTAGGGCGATCGCCCCGGCGGACAGCGACTGCGACGACAGGGGCCCCGACGCATCGTAATTGTCGAGCGCCAAGCGGGTCGCATCCGGCGTCAGGGTGGTGATCGCCTCGATGAGCAGGCTGCCGTGGGCGATCTCCGGCAGGCGCGTATCGAACGCCTGTTCGGCGCCTGCAATCAGGTGACGCTGCCATTCGCCCGAAGCCCAGAGCGTACTGTTGGCGTAATTGCGCTCCCCTTTATCCGTGACGACGAAATGGATCGCGGCAACCCCGAGTGACGTGGCATCGCGCAGGATGTCGCGGGCGGTCTGCGGCCGCGGCAGGCCGACGATTAGGATGATCGGGTCAAGCGGCGGCGGTTCCGTGGCCCAAACGAAGGAGAGCGTCAGTGACTCCGGGCAGATGGCAACCACGGTGCCCTTGCCGCGCGGGCCGTTGATCAGCCCGGCATCAAAGGTATCGCCTTCCCGCCGCCGCAGAACCTGCAACAAATGGATCGCGCGTCGGTCGGTGCACGGCAGCGGTTGGGCGGTCTCCGCAGCCGTAAACAGAATCAGGTTCATGCTAGAATGGGAAATCACCTGCGGGCGGTGGGGCCGCTTTTTGTTCAACCGGTTTCTTGGCCCGTCCGTGCTCGCGACGGCTGGAGACGGTGATGGCCTTGGCAGGCAGGGCGGGGCAGGCATACTCGCAGCCGCCGCAGCCGATGCAAAGTTCGCGGTTGACCGTGGGCAGGTGAAGATTGTCCCCGTACGGTATGGTGTAAACCGCCTTGGTGGGGCAATGCTCGGAGCAGGCGGCGCAGTCGGTGCCCTTGACGACAACGATGCACTTCTCCTTTTCAAAAATGGCCTCGCCGATCTGCGTGACCTGCTTCTCCGCCAGGTCGAGCAGCATGATCGCGCCGCTGGGGCAGGCTTCACCGCAAACCCGGCATTCGTAATTGCAGAACGACGTCGTGTAGTCCATCCGGGGTTTCATCAGGCCGTCGAGGCCGTAGGCGGTCCAGGTGGGCTGGAGCACATGGGTCGGGCACGCACTGACGCACAACTGGCAGGCCGTGCAACGGTCGAGAAACCGGTCGATGCTGCCGGAACCCGGAGGGCAGATAACGCGGCGGTCATTGCCGGTCCCGGCGCGGTGGGCATCGTCCAATCCCGGCCGGTCGCGATCGGGAGCCGGCGGCCCGGCGCGCAACCGCGCGCTGGCGCCGAGCGAAGCCGCGAGGGCCGTGGCCGCACCCGCAATGAAAGCGCGCCGGGCCGGATCCTGGACGGCGCCGGATGGCACGGGAGCAACCGGGGCGGAGACGGCGGCAAGCTTCCGGCGGCGCCACTTCCAGCGGTAGCTGATGCCGCCGTGGTCGCACGCCCCGATGCAGTCGTAGCAGGCGACGCAGCGGGAGAAGTCGATGGCGCCGTTCCGCAACTCAATGCACTGCGCCTTGCAGATCCGCAAACACTCGGCGCATTTGGTGCAGGCGCCTTGGTCGATCTCCAGCCGGAACGCGGCGTTGCGAGCCAGCCAGCCGAGCAGCGTCCCGACCGGACAGAGGGTGTTGCAGTAAAGCCGCCCCCGCCACACGACCAGCACCGCGAGCAAGACCAGGAGAAAGGCGGACGCGGACAACACTCCGGCGGCAGCCCAATGCGGCTCAACCCGGTAAAGTTCGGTGAGGCCAAGCGCGTTGGCCGGGCCGACGATCGCGTTGTTCGCAAGCATGAGCAGCGGGCGGAAGAGCGCGGAAGCAATCCGGCCAAAACCGCTATAGGGATCAAGGACCGCGAGGGTGAATCCGGCCCAGCCGGCAACCACCCCGGCCACCGTTGCCACGAGCACGGATTGACGGAGCCAGTTGACCGGCGGAGCGTAGCGGCGGCGCGGCGGCTTCCGTCCGGGCCACCAAGTGGCGATGCGTGCGATGATGTCCTGCAGAATGCCGAGCGGACAGATGGCCGAGCAGTACATGCGGCCGGCTGCGAGCGTGGCGACTGCGATGAGCACCGCGCCAAGAGCCACAGACGCTCCGGTAACCAGTGCCACCAGCGACGGCACAAACTGCGCGGAGGCGAGCCAGTGCCCGACGCGCGGCGGTAGCGCCCCCCGGAAGTCGACCAGTGCGGCGGTCAGCCCGGCGAAAATCGCCAGCGCCACCAGGACCCGGAGCAGCTTCAAGCGGCGATGCAACACAGTCTCAGGTCAGCTTGAATCGCCGGATCTCGACCTGATCGAGATTCATCGTGCCCAGCTTCATCTGATCGGCGATCCTGACGTGGCGCACGTCTGCCGGCTGATGGCCCAGCATTTTCGCGGCGGCGGCGTCCAGTGCCACGATGTCGGTCGACGCCAGCAAGGTGCGCATCTCCACGACATCTGCTGCCGAGATTCCGCGCGGTCCGTTGCGAACCATCGGGTGGTAGGCGTCGAGCACGTTGAGTGTCGGTTGTTTGAAGGTAAGGAAATCTGCGATCGTCTGATGCAGATCGGTGCGATGATAGGCGCCGCGATCCCAGATCACGCCCATGAGGTTCTTCATCGCCGCCGTCATCAGCGAACCGCTATGGTGCTTGAGCACCGGGACGTTGATGAAAACGTCGCTGTCCAACACCAGGGAGTGCACCTGGGCGTGTTTCAGTTTGATTCCGCCCGGGATCTCAACTTCGCGGTAAAGGCTCTCATCCTTGCCGTTGACGACGATGGCACCGGCGTCCTTGGCGGCCTGCGCAATCCCGCTGTTGGCGTACGTTCTCTGCCACTGATCGCACGGGTTGTCGAAAATGCTGACGGACTTCGCCCCGGCGTTGAGGCACAGTTTGACCAGGTGGCCGACAAGTTCGGGGTGGGTGTTGGCGCCGCGTTCCGGTGCCGCATCCCAGCCGATGTTGGGTTTGACCAGGACCGTCTGCCCCTTCTTGACGAAGGCCTCGATGCCCCCGAGAGCGGCCAACGCCTGGTCGAGCATCGCCATGCGGCTGCCATCCCGCACCGCGACGAGCACGGATCTTGGGGCGGCTGCGGCCGGCGTCGGCGTGGTTGCGCCACCGGCGACCGCCTCGGCGGCGAGGAGCCCTTTCCGGCTGACGAGGGAGAGCGTGGCGCCGAGCGCGAGCCCGGTTTTGATGAAGTCGCGGCGGCTTTTCATGGCGGAGGGAATTGGGCGGGTGAATCGCGAGGAACGGATTGGCGCGGATCTCCGGCGCGATGAACGCGCCGAGCCAGCCGACAATCCATCATTGATCTGCCCAAGATTACACCAGTGGTTTCTCCCTTACACCGCATGATTTGGCAATAACGCGGCAGAAATTGACCTGCAGGAGCCGGTCGGACTTCGTTCGCATGCACCTTGCAAATGGCGTCTGCCCTTTGGAGGAGAAGGGTGTCTTTTCTTCCGATTCGAAGGAGCAGTTTTGAACTTTAGTGTGGGCCTTGCAGCAGAGAGGCATAAAACTTGACCCGGTCACACAACGTTTTCCAATTCCAGGACTCCAGCCACGATTGCACCTCCCGCCTGCTGACATGACACCGCTGACCTTTCGAGACATAGTTGAACGCCTGGCCCGCTGGCCGTTTCCGGCGCGCCTCGATGGCGTCGTGGGCATCGCCACTGGCGGCGTGGTGCCGGCGGCGTTGGTGGCCCAGCGGCTCGGCCTGGAATTGAAGGTCATTGCGCTCAACTACCGGGATGAGGCCAACGAACCGCGCTTCACCGAACCCCAGTTGCTTTCGGCCGTGCCCGACCTGGGCCTTTGGAAGCGCGTCTTGTTGGTCGACGACGTCTACGTCTCGGGCAAGAGCTGGGAGGCCGCGCGCGGGTTGCTGCCTCCAGACGTGGAGGTGCTGCCGTTTGTGCTGAAAGGGAAGGTGGATTTCGCGCTGATCCAGGATGTCGACGGCTGTGTGGAGTGGCCCTGGCGAGCATACTGACGCTGCAGAGCCCTTCGCGAGCCGGTTGGTGTGCCGGTGTAGGAAGCCCGCTGGCGGGCGATCATCGGTCGCAAGCGACCTTCCTACACAAATCTGACTCAGCGCCGTTGGGGACAACGCGCTCCCCCTGTTTCAGCCGATTCCACGAGAATCAACCTTACGGCCCGCTGAGGATCCGGTTGATCGCCGTCAGTTCGTCCGGGCTGAAACTCAGGTTCTTGATCGCGCCGAGGTTGTCCTCAATCTGGCTAATCTTGCTGGCGCCGATGAGCGCGGAGGTCACGGCTGGCTGCCGGAGCACCCAGGCGAGCGCCATCTGCGCCAGGGACTGGCCGCGCGTTCGCGCCAGGCCATCGAGCTGACGGGTCTGGGCGAGCACGGCGTCAGTGATATGCTCGGGCCGGAGAAAGCGCGGATCGCGGGCGGCGCGCGCATCCGCCGGGATTCCGGCGAAATACCGATTGGTCAGCATGCCTTTGGCGAGCGGGGAAAAAGCAATGCCGCCGATGCCTTCCCGGACGAGCACATCGAACAAACCCTGCTCGGCCGTGCGTTCGAACATGCTGTAGCGTGGCTGGTGGATCAGACAGGGCGTGCCCATCCCGCGCAAGAGCTCTGCCGCCCGGAGGGTTTGCTCGGGGCCGTAGTTGGAGATCGCGGCGTAGAGCGCCTTGCCCGTGCGGACGGCGTGGGCCAATGCGCCGCACGTCTCCTCCAGCGGCGTGGAAGGATCGGGCCGGTGACTGTAGAAGATGTCGACGTAGTCCAAGCCGAGCCGTTTGAGGCTCTGATCGAGGCTGGCGAGCAGGTATTTTCGGGAACCCCAGTCTCCGTAGGGGCCGGGCCACATGTCGTAACCGGCCTTCGTGGAAACAATGATTTCATCGCGGCAGACGGCGAGGTCGTCCCGCAGGACGCGGCCGAAGGTCTGCTCGGCAGATCCCGGGGGCAGACCGTAGTTGTTGGCCAGATCGAAATGAGTGATGCCGAGGTCAAAGGCGCGCAGGATCAAGGCGCGGCTGTTGGCAAAGTCATCATTGGCGCCAAAGTTGTGCCAGAGACCCAGCGAGAGCAGGGGCAGCTTGAGGCCGCTTCGGCCGCAGCGGCGGTAAAGCGCGGAATTGTCGTAGCGAGTGGAGGCGGGCTGATGAGGCATGGCGGGGGAAGTGTGGCGAAGCGCGGCCGCAAAGTCGCGTTCGAAAAGCGAAACCAGCAAGACGCCGGTCGCAAGCGCGGCCCGCGGTTTCAGGCCGAAACCGGCACCGGGCGACGCGCCCGGTCGGCGAACAAGATCACAAAGGCGAGGACGGACAGGCCGGCGCAGGCCCAGAAGACGACGCGATGGCCGAAGGCAGAGGCGAGAACGCCAAAGGCGAGATACCCAACCGTCCCTCCGATCCGGCCGGCGGTGGCATAGAGATTGGTGGCCGTGCCCGGCTGTTCCGGCAGGAAGTTCTGGAAGAACGTGATGGCGATGCCGCCCACGACGGCGGTGATGGCGGCACTCAGGATCTGCAACGGGTAGACCTGCCACGGCACCCGGACAAACGAGAGCAGGGCGTAATAGACGATGGCGATCACCACGGCGATGCGGATGAGTCGCGCCTGGTCGGACTTGGTGGCGAGCAGCCCGAAATAGAGCATGAATGGAATCTCGAAAGCCGGGGAAACACTATAGATGATGCCGACCTGCTGCCCGGTGCCGCCGAGCACATTCAACACGAGCAGCGGAAGGTTCATCATCCCCATGGTGCCCGCGGCGAACAGGAGGGCGAAACTGACGAAGTAGGCCAGGATGTCGACCCGGACGAGGACGCGGCGCAGCGGCATCTGCGCGGCCGCCGCCCGGGCAGTCTGCAGCGGCGGGGTGGCCGGGACGAAAGCGAGCAGGATGATAATAAACAGGAGAAAACACAGCGCCGCCACGAGAAACATCCCGACGAAGTCGTAGCGCAGCATCACCCAGGAGGCGATGGCGGGCCCGGCCGTCCAAGACACCGCGAAGAACAGGCGAAAGACGTTCATGTAGAGCGGCGCCTGGCTCGGCGGAATGTGCGAGCTCGCGAGGAGGTCGCGGGCATAGGCGAACAGCTGCGAAAACGTGATCGAGGCGATGCCGCCGAGCACGCAGCCATTGATGGTCAAGGACACGAGGTCGTGCATGTAGGCGTAGCCGAGGTAGTTCAACATCCCGGCGATGCCGCCGATCAGAAGCACCGTCCGGCGGGGGAGTCGCGTGTCCGACCACCGCGCCAGCCAGGTGCTGATGGCAATCGCACTCAGCGAGAGGACCGTCATGAAGACGCCGAAGACGAACGGGCTCATGCCGACCTTGCGCGTCCCGAAAATCGAGAAAAACGGCGAGACGAAGGCGAAGGCGAGGCCGACGAGAACATTGCAGCCTAGCAGCACCATGAACACCCGGTGGTGCAGGATGATGCGGGCAGGTGCGATGAGGCGTTGCATGGTCGGAATGAATCTTCTCCCGCGTTCCACGGATCACGGCGAGTTCAATTCACGGGCTTCGCGTTCGACGGACCGCTGACCGAGAGACGAGCCGCAGTCCGAACCCAAGAACCCGGCTCAAATTATCGCGTCAGGCGCAAACCGATCGCGGCAGGCCCACAGTCCGAGCGCCGGATTGGAGATGTAGAAAATGCGTTCGCCATCCGGCAGCGTATTCCAGCCATCTTGCAGTTTCGTGGGATCGTAGCGCTGCGTCATGGTCTTCAGGTCGGCATGCGTGAATCCGACGCTCTCGATTTCCCGTTTTGTGAGCTGGCCCGGGCAGTAAGTGATGCGGAAGCGGCCTTCGCTCGACCCATGAATCAGGTGGGCGGCGGCGCTGAGGTTGTTCTGCAGTTCGACGTTGGCCTGGACGGCGGCCAGCGTGGCGGGGGTGCCGCGGTAGCCGTATTTGCGAATCAGCCGGTCGATCTCCGCATCTTCGCCAAATTCCTTCAACCCCGGCGCCAGGACGAGCAATTCGCCGCCATCGGCCATGGCCAGGCGCGTGCGATAAACCGATTTGTTGCCCAGCCAGGTGCTCTTGAATTCCGCGGGATCGAGATGCACCACGACTTTCTGCAGCGGCTGGTCGAGCATCTCGAAGTTGACCTGCCGCGAGAGCGCGGCGGCGCGGTTGAACACCTCGGGATCGTCGCCGACGTACAGTCCGCGCACCTGCAGCCGGCCCTCGGCGTCGCGTCCGACCACCGTGTGGACATAGACGATGGGCAGGTGCTTCGTGAAATGCTCGCCGGCGTAATTCAAGATGCGGCGGACCGGCGTGTCGGTCCGCCCCATCATGCGTTCCATGCCATAGGCGGCGCCGATAAAATGGCTGCGGTTGATGCTGTCCGGTCCCCCCGTGCCAATGAAGAGGTTTTTGTTGTGGTTCGCCATGCCGATGACCTCGTGCGGCACGACCTGGCCGATGGACAGGATGAGGTCGTGGCCGCCAGTCGAAATCAAGTTGGCGAGCTGAACCGGCCACGGGAAATCCACCGCTCCTTCCGAAACCTCGCGGACAAACGCCGCGGGCACCTCGCCCAGCGTCGCAATACCGGTGCGCCAGTTGTGGACGCGGAACAGCCCCGCGGGGACGCCGGCGAACATCCCGGCGATTTGCTCCGGTGTCATCGGGGTGTGGGTTCCGAGCGCCGGCAGCACATCAGTCAACTGCGGGCCGAAATAATCATAAGCCAGGCGCGTGAGCAGGCCGGCCTGCGAGTGGCAACGGGTGAAATCGGGCGGGACGACCAGCACGCGTTGGCGCGGGCCGAGCTGCCCGAGCGCCGCGTGGAGACCGGCGCGCAGGTCAGCGACGGTGAGTCGGTCGGTGGGAGAGCCGCGGGAGTAATACAGCATGGCTGGCGCCTACAGCGATTTCAGAAGAGGTGTAGCCGCGAGCGCCAGCGAGTGGACGGACCATCCACTCGCTGGCGCTCGCAGCCACGTTCGTGTTCTCGGCCACAGTTCAATTTAAATCGCTCTAGCGCTGGATGCGGGCCGAGCCGCCCCCGGCCAGCGCCTTCACCTGGTCGAGCGTGGCCATCGTGGTGTCGCCCGGAAAAGTGGTGAGCAAGGCGCCGTGCGCCCAGCCCAGATTGACCGCTTCCTGTTCGGGAACGCCGGCCAGCAGACCGTAGATGAAGCCAGCCGCGTAACCGTCGCCGCCCCCCACCCGGTCAAGGACGTCCAGTTCGCACGTGGGCGAAACGTAAGCGTGGCCGTCCATCCACGCCACCGCCGCCCAGCGGTGGCGATTCGTCGAAAGGACTTCGCGCAGCGTGGTGGCGACGATCTTCACCTGGGGATGCTTCCGGCGCACGTTTTCCATCATGCCCAGAAACGCGCTGGGATCGAGTTTCGACCGCGCGGCGACTTCCGGTCCTGGGATGCCCAGGCCGAGCTGCAGGTCCTCCTCGTTGCCGAGGAGCACGTCAACGTGCTGCACGATCCGGTCGAGCACGGTGACCGCCCGGTCGTGACCACCGATGATGTTCCACAGTTTCTCGCGGTAGTTGAGATCGAACGACGTCACTGCGCCGGCCGCCTTCGCCGCCTGCAGGCCCTCGATGATGAGCTCGGCGGTGGTGGGTGACAGCGCGGCGAAAATACCGCCGCTGTGGAACCAGCGCACCCCGCGCGCGAAAATGGCGGCCCAGTCGAAATCGCCGGGCTTGAGCCGGGCCGCAGCTTCGTTGCTGCGGTTGTAGAAGACCACGGGAGCGCGGATGCCCTGGCCGCGATCGCTGTAGACCGTCGCCAGGTTCGGGCCCTGGACGCCGTCGTGCGAAAAATGCCGGTAGAACGGGGTCACGCCCATCGCGCGCACCCGTTCGGCGATCAGGTCGCCGATCGGATAATCCACCATGGCCGTCACGATTCCGGTCTTGAGTCGGAAGCAATCGGACAGGTTGGCCGCCACATTGAATTCGCCGCCGCTGACATGGAGGTCGCAATGGGCGGCTTTGCGGAACGGAATGATTCCCGGATCGAGGCGGTGGACCAGAGCGCCCAGCGACAGGAAGTCCAGCGCACCGTCCGGAAGAAGGCTCAGACCATATTTCACGAGGAAGAGTGAGTTAAGGGTTCGAAGAAATGAGCTGGCGGACGCGATTTTCTATTCTCACCTTTTTTTTGCAAATCGGTGCAGGTGTTTCCCAGGGACCGCGAAACCGGGCGCGAAAGTGGTGCGGCTAGACGGAATCGAACCGACGACACCTGCTTGGAAGGCAGAGGTTTTACCACTAAACTATAGCCGCTTACGCGATTTAAAGGCTTCACTGCATCGCCCGGCGGTCAAGCCTTCGTTTCAAGAGGCGCCCCGATCCCGGCCTCCGCGCCACCGCGTGGCGGGGCCGACCGGCCGGGGAGGCTGGCGAAGCCGCGCGAAATTGGAGTTGCGCAGAGGGGCCATGAACGCATTAGACTTGGCTTACCATGGCATTCCTTTCGAACGCCGCCCCCGGGTCGCTGGCTTCACCCCGTCAGGCGCCATCTCAGACGAAGAAGACGGACATTCGTACTGCCCAGACGCTGGCCAAGCAACGGTCAATCGAGAGGAAGGCGAAGAACTACCGGCTTCCGTTGGGCGAGCTGGCTGTTTTCACCCAGCAAATTGCGTCGCTCCTCAGCGCCGGTCTCCCGCTCGTGCAATGCCTCGAAGCACTGCAGGAGCAAACGGAGGATCCCGTTTTTCGGGTCATCATTCGCGACGTGCGTGCTGATATTTCTTCGGGCACTTCGTTTTCTGCCTCGGTCAAGAAGTTCCCCCGGGCCTTCAATTCGTTATTTACCTCAATGGTCGAGGCGGGTGAAGCCTCTGGTGCGCTGGCCGAGATTCTCAGCAAGGTGGCCTCCTATTTTGAGTCGACCGTCAAGCTGACCAAGAAGGTCAAGTCAGCCATGACCTACCCGATCGCGGTCATTTGCCTGGCCATCGCTCTGGTCAACGTGCTGCTCATTTTTGTGATCCCGGTGTTTGCAGAGCTGTTCTCGTCTTTTGGCCATGCCTTGCCGCTTCCGACGCAGATGCTCATCGATGTCAGTGATTTTCTGAGGCATAATATCCTGTGGATTATCATCCTCGGAATTGCGGCTTGGTATGGATTCAAGCGGTTCATCGAGACGCCGAGAGGGCGCCGGATGAAGGACCTTGCGCTCGTGCGGGCTCCTATCTTCGGCAGCCTCCTTCACAAGATCGCTTTGTCGCGATTCGCGCGGACGTACGCCACCCTCATCCGGTCGGGTGTGCCCATTCTGCGGACGCTGGAGATTGTGTCGGCCGCCAGCAACAAGGTGCAGATCGAGGATGCTTGTGAGGAGATTTCCAAGCATGTCAGCCAGGGCGGTCAGGTATCCGAGATCCTGGCCGTGAATCCTTTTTTCCCGCCAATGATGAAACATATGGTCAAGGCCGGTGAAACCACCGGTAATGTCGATGGCATGCTGAACAAGACCGCCGACTTTTATGACACCGAATGTGAGGCCACGATTGCGGCCCTCACGTCACTGATCGAGCCGTTGCTGATCGTCTTTCTCGGCGTGGTCGTCGGTGCCATTGTCATGGCCATGTTCCTGCCGATCTTCAACCTGGCCGCGGTGGCGGGCGGCTTGCAGTAAACGGTCATGTCGAAGCGGAATCAGCCGGCCGTTGCCTCTGCGGCCGGGGCTCGGGCGCCCGGTTGGCAACGGCTGCAATATTCTCGCCGATCTGAATGAATGTGCGGTTAGCCTTGCACCAAGTGATCGCAGCGTGTTCGCTCAACCCAGTATTTCCTGCTCATGCCGGCTGTTCTAATAGTTGACGACCTGCTCTCTATCCACGAGATGCTTGACGCGGTTATCCAACCCACGGGTTTCGCGACGGCGTTTTCCACGGATGGCGAGAAGGCATTGGTGCGATACAAGGCCGAAAAATTCGATGTCGTTCTGGCGGACATCGATATGAAGCCGATGGATGGCATCACGCTGCTCAAGCAGCTCAAGCTGTACGATCCCAACTGCGTGGTCATCATCATGACCGCGTATGCCAGCACCGATAGCGCAATCCAGGCGCTGAAGTTCGGTGCGTTCGACTATTTGCAGAAGCCGTTCAAGGTCGACGAACTCATCGCCACCCTGAAGCGGGGCATGGACTACCGGAAGGTGAGCACCGAACATTCCACGCGGTCGGGTGTGTCTGCGATCAAATCGACGGAGATCGAGCAACGAATGATCGGGCAGAGCGCGAAGGCCCGGAAGCTCATCCAGCAGATCAAGAAGCTCAGCGCCGTGCATACGCCGGTGCTTCTGGTCGGTGAGAGTGGCAGCGGCAAAGGGACCGTGGCCGAGGTGCTCCATGCCACCGGCGGATCGCCGGAAGGCCCGCTGGTGCGCATCGACTGCGCGCTCAGTTCCGCCCAAAGCATTCGCGAAGGACTGCTCGGTTTGGACGGGGCTGGCGGAACCTGGGTGCAACAAGCCAAGGGAGGAACCTTGCTGCTCGAGCATCTCCACTGTTTGACGATCCCGGTGCAGAAGGAGCTGGTGAGCGTGTTGCGCAACAACGGCCACAGCTTCCGGCTAATCTGCACCTCGGACGAGGATCTGGAAAAACTCACCGACGAGGGGCGATTCAATGACGAACTGTTCTACCGCGTGGCGGCGCTCCCGATTGCGTTGCCCCCGCTGAGAGAGCGGCTCGATGATCTGGCGATCCTGATCAAACATTTTACGCGCGGAGCGGCCAACCCGCATTTCGACGCGTCGCTGGTTGAATTCAGCGAGGACGCGATGGCCCAGATCCGGGCTTATCGCTGGCCGGGGAATCTGGCCGAACTCGAACAGGTGGTGTCCAAGATTGTCTCCACCAGTGAATCGCGGGTCATCACCTTCCAGCAACTGCCGCTCCGGTTGCGCGAGACCGAACAGTGGCCGAAGCTGGACGATTACCTTTCCGGTCAGGAGAAGCAGTACATCGACATGGTCCTCCACGCGTGTGAGGGCGACAAAGCCCGGGCCGCAAAAGTGCTGGGTGTGAGCGCCCACAAGCTGGGTTAGCCAGGACCGATCCGGCCGCGGCGCGGCCGCAATCAAAGGCGGAAGGCGAGCCGCGCGGGCCGGGGAATTGCGGCCTGGCGGGAGCCCCTCACTCCAGGGGAAACCGCCCTGTTTCAAGGAACGACGGGCGCGAGGCCGTTCCGCCCATGGCACGGTCTTTTGTTTTGGAACGAGTCTCGTCTGACATGGGCGGGACGCCCATGCCACGTGGCACGGGCGTCTCGCCCGTGGGATCGCGCGACGGCTCTTCAAAACAAAACACATGCCCATGGCCGGAGAGCACCTTTCCCGCTTGCGCCATGGCGGCCCGCTCGCAACCCTCCGTGCAATCTACGCCCATGCCCAAACGGACCGACCTTGAATCCATTCTTATCATCGGCGCCGGGCCCATCGTCATCGGCCAGGCCTGTGAATTCGATTACTCCGGCACCCAGGCGTGCAAGGCGCTGAAGGAGGAGGGCTACCGCGTCGTGCTGGTGAACTCCAATCCCGCCACGATCATGACGGATCCGGAGTTTGCCGACGTGACGTACATCGAGCCGCTGACGATCGAATTTCTCGAGAAGATCATCGAGGCGGAGCATCCCTCGGCGTTGTTGCCCACCCTCGGCGGCCAGACCGCCCTGAACCTCTCCATGGCGCTGCACAAGGCTGGCATTCTCCAGAAGCATGGCGTCGAGATGATTGGCGCCAAGCCCGACGCGATCCGCAAGGGGGAGGACCGCGAGGCCTTCAAGCAGTGCATGATCCGGATCGGCCTCGACCTGCCGAAGTCGATGATGGCGCATTCGCTCGAGGACGCGCGGAAGGCCGCCGACTACATCGGCTGTTTCCCGGTGATCATCCGTCCGTCGTTTACCCTGGGCGGGCAGGGCGGTGGCATCGCCTACAACCGCGAGGAATTCGACCGGATTGTGGGCAATGGCATCGAGATCTCGCCGGTCCACGAAGTCCTGATCGAGGAGGCGCTGCTTGGTTGGAAGGAATTCGAGATGGAGGTGATGCGCGACTACAAGGACCAATGTGTCGTCATCTGCTCGATCGAAAACGTCGACCCGATGGGAGTCCACACCGGGGATTCGATCACCGTGGCGCCCGCGCTCACCCTGACCGACAAGGAGTACCAGCTCATGCGCGACGCCTCCTTCGCCGTCATCCGCGAGATCGGCGTGGAGACCGGCGGTTCCAACATCCAGTTCGCCGTCCACCCGCAGACCGGCCGCATGGTGGTGATCGAGATGAACCCGCGGGTCTCGCGCTCCTCCGCGCTCGCCTCGAAGGCCACCGGTTTTCCCATTGCCAAGATCGCGGCCAAGCTGGCCGTCGGCTACGCGCTCGACGAGCTCCGGAACGACATCACGCGCCTGACCCCGGCCAGCTTTGAACCGACGATCGACTATATCGTGACCAAGGTGCCTCGGTTCACCTTCGAGAAATTTCCTGATGCCGATCAGACGCTGACTTCGTCGATGAAGTCGGTGGGCGAGGCCATGGCCATCGGGCGCACGTTCAAGGAGTCGCTCCAGAAAGCGCTGCGTTCGCTCGAAATCGGCGCCCGCGGCTTCGGCGGCGGCGGCAAGTATGGCGGCGACGAGCGGCCCGAGGACAAGGTCATCATGCAGAAGCTCGGCACGCCCAATGCCGAGCGGATCTTCTATATCCGCCACGCCTTCCGGGCGGGCTACTCGGTCGAGCGGATCCACGATCTCACCAAGATCGACCCGTGGTTTCTCCACCAGCTCCGGGAGTTGCACGAACTGGAGGAGACGCTCAAGAAGCACACGCTCGCCACCATCGATGTCGGCCTGCTGCGCCGCGCCAAGGAGGCGGGCTACTCCGATGTCCAGCTCGGGCATCTGCTCGGGACCGACTTCGGCGCCGTGCGCGCCCACCGCAAGCAGGCCGGGGTGCAGACGACCTACCGGCTGGTCGACACCTGCGCGGCCGAGTTCGAGGCGTTCACGCCCTATTACTATTCGTCGTACGGCGACGAGAATGAGATCATCCCCTCCACCCGCCGCAAGATCATGATCCTGGGCGGCGGCCCCAACCGGATCGGCCAGGGGATCGAATTCGACTACTGCTGCGTCCATGCCTCCTTCGCCCTGCGCGAGATCGGCTTCGAGACCGTCATGGTCAATTCGAACCCCGAAACGGTCTCGACCGATTACGATACCAGCGACCGCCTCTACTTCGAACCGCTGACGCTCGAGGACGTGCTGGAGATCTACCAGCAGGAAAAATGCGAGGGCGTCATCGTGCAGTTCGGTGGGCAGACGCCGCTCAACCTCGCCACCGCGCTGAAACAGCATGGCGTGAATATTATTGGGACCTCGCCGGAAAGCATCGACATCGCCGAGGACCGCCAGCTCTTTGCCGCCATCCTGCACAAGCTCGCCCTCAAGCAGCCGGCGAACCGCACGGCGCTGACCGAGGCGGACGCCATCCGCTTCTCCCATGAGGTCGGCTTTCCCGTGCTGCTGCGTCCGTCGTTTGTGCTGGGCGGTCGCGGCATGTTCATCGTCTACAGCGAGACCGAGCTGCGCGCCGTGGTCCGCCAGGCCTTCGACGCCATGCCGGGCAAGCCGGTGCTGGTCGACAAATTTCTGGAGGATGCCATCGAGCTCGACGTCGACTGCCTGGCGGACGGCGAGACCAGTGTCATTGGCGGCATGCTCGAGCACATTGAATACGCCGGCGTGCACTCGGGCGACGCCGCGATGGTGCTGCCACCCCATACCTTGTCCAACGAGATGCTCACGACGGTGCGCGAGGCCACCTACGCGCTGGCCCGGGCGCTCAATGTCATCGGATTGATGAACGTCCAGTTCGCCATCAAGGAGGGCGAGCTTTATGTGCTGGAGGTCAACCCGCGGGCTTCGCGCACCGTGCCGTTTGTGGCCAAGGCGATCGGCGTGCCGCTGGCGAAGCTGGCTGCCAAGGTCATGACCGGCCTCAAGCTCAAGGACCTCGGTTTCACCCGCGAGCGCACGCCGCGCCACTGGTGCGTGAAGGAGGCGGTCTTCCCCTTCGTGCGTTTTCCCGGCGCCACCATCACGCTCGGCCCCGAGATGCGCTCGACCGGCGAGGTCATGGGCCTCGATGACGATCTGGGCATCGCTTTCGCCAAGACGCAGGCCACCGTCAACGCCCTGCCGCTCGCCGGCAACGTCTTCCTCAGCGTCAAGGACGCCGACAAGGCGCGGGGGGTCGACCTCGGCCGGGAGCTGGTCGCGCTTGGTTTCACCCTTTGCTCCACCAGCGGCACCGCCCGCAGCCTGCGGGAGCACGGCGTCCCCGTGCAGCTCCTGTCCAAGATCGACGAGGGCCGGCCGACGGTCATCGACCTGATCAAGAACGGCCAGCTCCAGATGATCATCAACACGCCGTCGGGCATGATCCCCCGCAAGGACGA
>Ga0182011_10001254_pt1 | contig 22286 bp, 18 predicted proteins | sample 711E1DmetaG_FD_120481 | JGI IMG/M metagenome (GOLD analysis project Ga0182011, IMG submission 120481) | Permafrost microbial communities from Stordalen Mire, Sweden - 711E1D metaG | ecosystem: Environmental > Terrestrial > Soil > Wetlands > Permafrost | place: Sweden: Stordalen | collected...
CTCCGAAGAGCGCGCCATTTCGCTCTCGTTGAAGGTTCTGCCATACCAACCAAGGCTCGCTCGTAATCCGTTTCAGGTCAGAAACTCAGTCCGACCCATGCATCTCTTCGGTCACACGTTCGATCATGATTACTATTTCGAACTCCCCCGTGAGGGGGAGCGGGATACGCACTCAATAGCTCGATGTTTTACTTCACACCATCGCGATTTCCGGGCTTTCCCGCGTACGAACCGAACTTTCTCAACTGCTCGTAATCCCATTCCTTCCGTAGCATCCAGTACAAACGAACCGCCAGCTTGCGCGCCATGGCCACCTTGGCGATTTTCCGTCCTCGCCGCATCGTCAGGTGGACATATTTACTCCGCGCAGGATCGGCTGCGCATCATGGCGATCTGTCTTCTGTTTGCGTACCCGCTTCGCACTGATCTCGGCGGCGTCCCCGATCCACAACTCAAACTGCAGTTCCGCAAGCCATCGTTTAAACCAGCGGGCATGCCCACTCGCTTCCATCCCCACACGAACCGTCATTGCCCGTGCCGCCAGATCCCGGTAGAACTTCTCCGCTTCCTCGCGGTGCTGCAGTCGCCGTTCTTGCAGTTCCCCTGTTTCGGTATCTACAAAAGCAATCTGCTGAAAGCTCGGGTGGTAATCGCATCCTATAATGATCATTGTTCGGCTCCCCTCTCCCGAGCGCTGTTGGTTGGTTCGTAGCCACCAAAGCTTACTCGGGTACAGGAGCCGACATTGTCATGGAATCAATAACGCTCAAAACCCCCAATCGGGGGCGAACAAACAGCGCACGCTTGCAAGAACGCCTGATTTACAACAGTTACCTCCCAGTTGCCGTCATTCGGGCGCGACTCCTGCAGGCTCCACCGTTCTTCTGGTCAAAGAAGCAGATCGAGGCAAACACAGGGCCGGAAAGCCAGATTAAGGTTCCGTCAGCCGATACCACGCCAGCCTGGATTGTGCACCCAGCCAACGGAAAGGCTCGTTCGGAACATACTCCAGGCTGGCGTTGAGGAAGGGATACTGCTTCCAGTGTTCCTCACGACCGGCCTCCAGATCAGCGATGATTCTCCCGAAGATCGAGGTCAGATTCACGCCATGTCCGCTGTAGCCCAGTCCATAGAAGATATTCTTATGTTTTCCTGTGTATCCCACGGAAGGGGACTCGTCCAGGGACCAGTCAACCACGCCATCCCAACCTAATTCGAAGCTGACGCCCGACATATTGGGGTAGATTCGCACAAGCTCACGCCGGAGTTGCGCAAAATGGGGGGCAGCGTCGCTGGCATCGCCAACTCCGCTATTGAAAAAGTAGCTGGGGCTGCCTCCGCCGATGTGGATGCGATTGTCCTGTGTCAAGCCGAAATAGAAGACTTCGGTGCGGCTGTCATTGAATGGAACTCGCTTACGCCATCCGATCTCGGCCAGTTGCTGCTCACTGAAGGGCTGGGTCACCGCTACATATTCATGGACGGGCACAAACGAGTTACGGAAGAATCCCAGTCTTGAGGTGAAGGCATTGGTCGCCAACACCAACGACTTTGCCCTGATTACAACAGTTGAAGCACACGGATGGTTGTTTCTTCGAGTGTGGTACTCTCGCCGGCATGAAACTCTTGGCATGCTTGGCGTCATGCTGTTTTCTAGCAATGGCTTCCTATGCTCAAGAAACGACTGCCCTGCCGATTATTGTTGCTGGTGCAACGCAATCTCCAATTCCGGTGCAAGCCTCTGACTTCAAAGTAGAGGTGAACAACGAGCCTGTTGCGGTTGCATCACTAACGTCGCTTTCCGGCAGACTCCTGCAATATGTACTTATCAATGACCAACGACTTCATAACCAGTGGCCCGGGGGCAGGGACCAACAAGCGCATGTCGCAAAGGTACTCCTGAAGCAGGTGGTCTCGTCCGGATCTGATATAGGCACTCTGGTCAACTACAGCGATGCGGTGTTCATGGACGTAAAAGATGAAAGAAATCCCGACAAACTCTCTTCGCAAATACGCGCCACCGGAATCGGCCCGGCCCGGCTTTATGAAGCGGTAGTGGCTGGTACAAAGTGGCTCGCGAAGCAACCCACCACCCGTGATGCACGAAAGGTGATCTTTCTGGTCTGTGATGGCAGCGACACTGGAAGCCGCGTCGGACTGTCGGACGCGATCAAAGCTCTGCAAGAGGCTTCTTTTCCGATATTCGTGGTTGCACCGTCCGAGAGCGAGAAGAAAAAGCAGGGGCAGTATATGCGGGACCTTGCAGAACAGTCAGGGGGCCGAGCCTATTTTCTGGCTCCGAACACGAAGTATCTGACGTTCGAAGATTTAAAGCGCGACTTGGCCGACAGCTTTCTGTTGGTGCTAAACCCGCCTTTTCACAACAAAGGGTTTCAACCTCTCAGGATCACAGGGGTGGCGCATCCTCAGCTCTCTATTTCTTCGTCGTCACGTGTTTTTATGCCGTGACGAAAACCATGCACGGGCGTCTCATTTGGTGAAAAATCGCGGTTACACTCAAAACCCCTGAGGCCGAGAAGTGGTCACCGAGGCTCGTCACCGCGGATCAAATCAGCCCACAAATCAGTTAAGCGCGTGCTAGCGCAGTCTGACAATCTTCGCGTGAGCCTGCCGCATATCCGCCGTGGCTGCTGTGCCGTACACGTTCATCGTCGTTCTGATGTCAGTATGCCGCATGAGCCGTTGCTGTACGCCAACAGGTGTACCAACAGCGTCGAGCCATGATCTGTGCGAGTGCCGGAAAGTATGCGAACTGATGTGACCGATACCAGCCTTGGCTGCTGCTTTGCGAAGTGCTTGCCATACTCCTGCATAGGAGAGCGGTAAACGTCCGATTTGCACCGGCGAAGCGAACATCCAATCATGGGGTGCGGAGAACTGGGTTAGCTGCTTCCACATCTTGAGCACCTCCAGCATATCGCTGTCGATGTACATTGACCGCTGTGACTCAGGTGTTTTTCCGAGCAGTTGTAAACACCGTCGCTCTTCTTCATAAAGACGGAACTGTCCACCGAGACATCAAGCCTGCGAATATCTTTATCGGGAAGGATCACGAGCTTATTCTTGGCGATTTTGGATTAGTTTTCGTACCCGACCGTCCGCCGCGCATATCGCCTTGGTCGTCGCCGTCTACTCGGCGCTAAAGAGGTGTTGGCTACGCGTTGCGCCCCAAAAAAACGGGCGCGATGTGCCGGTTGTAGAGGTTCTCCGTCACGTTCTTCGCAATGACAGCTTCATTGGCTTCCAGCAGGTTCAGATAACGGCTTCCCAGTTTGGCGGCGACCTTGAAACCGACGTGCAGCAACTGGCGCAGGCTGCTGTTGTAGGCAGCTGCGCCTCGGACATGGCGCAAGGCAGACGTGTACTGTTCGGAAGACCAGCCGCTCACTTCGGCGGGAGATGGAAGCCTTGCCAGGTCGATATCGATAACGGTGGCGTATGGTGCGCAGAGCTCTTCGCGGTGCGCCAAGGCCTCGGCGTAGATCTTCTTCGCCAGCGTCAGCCCATCGCCCCCGGATTCTGCAAGGCCTGTCAACTCCTCCAGCCATGTGGTTCCGGCGGTCTTCAGGTGCATGCCCGCGTCAAATTTTTTCATGGTGGTGTGAATCGCGGGATAAATCGAAAACTTATCGCTGCCGGAGTGCACGCTCAGTTTGAGATTCTCTGGAAGGCCATAGTGTTGGACGGCGCAGGCGATGGCTGCAACGTCAAGCGCCATCTCCCGCTCAAACTGTGTCACATCGCCAACATAGTCCACTCCTTTGTTGAAGCGGCCGCTAAACTTTGGGGCAATAGTCTGGATAGGAATGCCTTCATCGGCGATCGCCGCCAGGATGATCAGCAATTCGACGGGGCTCTGCGCGCGGTCGGTCTCGTCCATGGAGACTTCCGAGATGAAATTGCCGGCGCCCTTGGCGCTCTCGATCTTGCGGTAGACTTCGCCTGCCTTCTTCACGGCCGCGAGAAATTTCTCTGCGGCTTGTCGGAGATTCTCTGGCGCGATCTCGAAGACCTCGTCGGTTCCTTCCAGCCGGATGCGCCCCAGCAACTCAGGGTGCCGCTTCACGAAGTTATCGATGTCGGCTGCCGGTGCGGCTTGGCCGATGAAGTCGGCCACGTCGATGGTGTAGAAATCGCACGAATCGAGGAAGCGGTCGACAGTCTGCAACGTGATGTGGTCGGCATCGCAGAAGTACGGTAGCTTCCAGGCGAGCGCCCTGACGGCGGCCTCGGCGGCCAGCCGTGTCGAGGCCGGCTCGGAGCCGATGATCGTGTGCTCGCGGTTCGATTTGTTCCATACGGGAACTACCACGATGCCGCTATCGAGCGCCTGCATGCAGGCCTGTAACTGCGCATTGGCCTGGTGCGCGAACCGGTCTCCGGTCCCAATGGAATACTTGCTGAGCTTTAAACGGTGATTTCCCATGTTTTCTCCCAACTTACAGTCTGTCGTGGAGTGACCACAAGCCTTGCCAGCCATTTGCTCTCCTTACAGTCGATACGCCTTTTTCACCAGCCGCAGCGCAACTCGTACGCCACGTCGAATGCCTGGTCTTCCGCCAGCCGGTGTTCGGCATCCAACTCTAGAATCTGGCGGAGTTCACAACAGCCTCTGAAACCTCCCTGGAAGGCTGGCTGCCGAAGTTGCGAAACTGTTGAACGTTACGAAGTGAAAATGCCGCCGAGCCGCGTTCAATGCGGAGCCGAAAGCAATCCAACCCATCCACATCCTCAGCCCAGATTGCCGGGCGTGCGTCCGGCATGGCACTGGCGATCTCGGTGTTGCTGAACTCCAGATTACGGGCATGGCGGAGGAAGAATCCTGTGGCAGGCAACGTTCCGAACATACTAGAACCTATCTCATAAATACGAACCGCACTAAGTAATTGTGCGGAGTTGAATTTACAGGCACACCGGTGGGTAGGGAACTGACCGATGTGCAGTGGGAGTTGCTCAAGCCGTTGGTCGAGCCGAGGACGCCAGTGAAGCGGCGCGGCGTCCGTGGCGCGACACTCGGCAAGTGCTGGAGGGCGTGTTATGGATTTTGCGGACGGGAGCGCACGCATCGTCTATCCGATGCGGTTCACTGCCAGTCACGGGTTCAAGGAAGTCGATACCTGGCCGGTGGATTCGTCCGGCGCCGATCTCAGTGTCATCCGAAACCAAACTAAAGGCCCAGTTTCGCTATTTGCCCACGGCAGCCGGGAAACGCCGTTCCAGTCCGACTGAGATTGAGCACGCCACCCAGATTCGCCGCGTGATACCGCCGATGCCGCGGACGGGCATCCAATACTCGCTAAAGTGGGGGAAGAAGAGGAACTAAACGGGAAGTTGCTGGTGGCCATGGTCACCTATGAGAACGGTCTTACCAGCTTCCCGCGAAGTTTCGCCCTGGAAAAAGCGGCGGGGCGGCTTGCGGTCAGCCTGCTTCGCTACGCCGATGCCGTCCGGTATCTCGAATCGGCTGCCGCTCGTGCCACCCAGGATCCAGAAGTGGCGTACTATCTCGGCCTCGCCCATGAACAACTCGGCAGGAACCGTGATGCTCAAACGATGTATGAGAGCGCCGCGCTCCTGCCGGCATTTCGCGAGGCCGCCCATTTGCGGTTGGCGGAGTTGCTCGCAAGGACCGACCGGGACAACGAAGCTCTGGCCCTGCTGCGGTCGATCCCGGGCGATCTGCGCGCGGTTGAAGAAACCGTGGCGCTCGATAACGCCATGGGGCGCCCTGACGAGGCGCGAGTTCTCTTTCGCGGCGAAGCACCGGCACTCAGTCCGTTTCTGGAATTCGAACAAGCCAAGCAACCCAGCCAGGATGAGCGGTTGATGCGCTTCCTCGCCGCGGACCCGGATCGTGTTCTGAACATTGCAGCCGAGTACATGCGCCTGGGGCTTTATCGCCGGGCTCTTGAGGTCTTGTCATTGCAGTATCCGGCCGTGCCGGCGGATCAGACTGAACCCGGCGCTGTGCTCCCTCAGCACCATCCTATCGTCGCCCGCTATCGCGCCTACTGCCGGGAGAAATTGAACGAGCCGCCCAACGCTGACGACGCACTGGCCGAAAAGATGCCTCTTGCTTACATATTCCCGAGCGGCGCGATCACGCTGGATGTGCTCCAATCGGCGCTGCAACGAGATTCGCAAGATGCGGCGGCACACTACCTGCTCGGAACACTGTATCTTTCGTACGGGCAGACCGATCCGGCGATTTCTTCCTGGGAGAAGGCGGGTCGTCTGAATCCTCGCCTTCCCACTCTGCATGCGGACCTTGGCAGGGCCTTGCTCCATATCCGAAATGACCCCGCGCGTGCGCGCGAAGTATTTCAGGAAGGTATGTCTGCCGATCCAGAGAATCCAGAAATCTACATTGGCATGGACCAGACGCTCAGTCTCCTTGGCCGCAGTGCTCGTGAAAGAGTAGAGGCCTTGCAGCGCTATCCAGATTCGGCGGGAATGCCCACCGAACTGGTTTACAAACTCGCACTCAACCGCGCTGAATCCGGAGACTATGATGGCGCGCTGGCGCTTTTTCCGGGACGATTCTTTCCGCGCCAGGAAGGCGGGACGAACGTACGTCAAGTTTGGCTGGAAGTCAAAATCCTCCAATTGCTGGACTTTGCCCGCGCCGGTCACTGCGACGCGTTTCATTCCATCGCACCAGACTTGGGGAAAGGCGTCGCTGCCCTGGATTTCACGCAGGACGGAATGGACCCATTGATTCAGTCTGCGCGCGTGCAATATTTGCTGGGAACGGGGGAATCTCAGTGTGGCCGGCCCGACGAGGCGGCAGCCCACTTCCGCGCGGCAGCCGATTCGATTAGTCCCGCTGAGATCGTCTGGGCACGGCGCGCGGCGCATATGTTGCCTGGCTACGACGACTCAACCTGGCAGCCGCGGTTGGAAGCCGCCTTGGCTGGCATTGAAGGAGAGATCGAGACCAGATCGCTCAAAGGGATATGGATCTACGCCGCCGGCGTGATCGAGCGGGAACTCGGAAGACAGGAAGCGGCCCGTTCCCGACCGTAGTGCTTCCCTGCGTGGTTCCGACATTCGTAGCTTCCGGCTGCGATAGCGGAGCAATTCCATAGCTGCGGCCCTGCACACCTTGGGCAAGTGTCGAAGTTGTGAAAATGAAATCTGGGCGGATCGTAAGCGTATAAGCGCGTGAAGTGGTTTGCGGAGGCGTACTGCTATCAGCCGCCCGCAGAGTGAAATTGTATTGTCCAGGGGCAGCGGCAGACGAAATCGTAAGTACGCAGTAATACGGCGTCGCACCCAGCCCGGGCAATGTACCCGGGGCCGCCGTCATGCCGGCTGGAGCGCTGCCAGTCAGGCTGCATGCAGTAACCACATCAGCAGTGGTATTTCCCCCGGCGAGAGAAGTGGCGATGTAAGCCGAGTACGCATGACCCACGATACCGTCGGGCGGATTTGCCGTCCGGGCAATCGTAAACGCTGGAGGGGGGGCGTGTCGCTGTGGCCGGTACCACAGCCGCCGACCATCGTGGTCAATGCGATAACTAAAGCCAAGGATGGAAGGAACTTGGCCCATTTCGCGAAGCCTTCGCGCCCGAGCAACAATGAGCAGGATTGGAACAGGCATCGAATCATGACACCCCCTTCGACCGGCCCGGTGCGGCCTCGGCAACACCGGATGTTTGTTTCCGCTGCAAATACGAAAGAGAGCTAGTGTGCGTGTTGGACAAGTAAGGAGCGCGCGCAGGGACGAGGAGCGAGACATGGCGCGCCTCCTCATCACGCAAATATGCCTTGTCAGGGGTCGTCAGCAAAGTTACCGGAGTAATGCTTTACGAGGTGAGGGTCAAGGCGCTTTACTCGCCACTGGTCGCACAAAGCATCCAAGGGATGCAGGCCGAGCCAACGCTTGGGGGTCTTTGGCTGCTTCTTCGGGCAGAAACTTCAGCGCGACAAAGCGGTGCAGGGTCAGGTCTTCAGCCTTGTAGACGACGCCCATGCCGCCACCGCCCAACTTCTCGACAATGCGGTAGTGGCCCAGTTCAAGGCCGACGCGCAAATCTTGATCTAGCCCGTGGCTGGCCATAGGGAAGAAGCTCCCGCCTCCTCACCTCAACGAACCATCCTAGGCTGTTGGCATAACGGAATCGACAAGAAATCGAAGCCAGCCTTCCTGCGGTTTGGTCGATCCTCCGCAGGGCAGCAGTGACGATTCGCACGTCCTGATGTTCGCCCCTGTCCCGCACTTTCTGGAAACCACTCATCCAGAACACCATTCTCGCTGCGATCTGGAGACTGCTCCCGCCATTCCCGAACGGCAAATTCGAAACTCATATAGAGCGGCAGTTGCGCGTGCTCTGAACTGCCCTGTCAATCAAACTCGTATACATGGGAGTCTGAAACACCATCATGCCGATGCGGCAATTCTGGTTGTTTCCTGTCCCGATCTTGATCTCGAAAGCCCACGCCAATGCAGAAATCTTGAATCTCAGGAAATCTCCTGTAAACCCCATTTCTGGACTGCAGGGCAAATTCACCCTCCTTGGGTACCTGGAAACCTCCTGCAATTGCTCCTGGGCTCTCCTAGCCTTACTGGGAGCAATTCTGGGAATTCAATTTGGCCGCTTTCCTGCAGTTTCTCGCTCTCCGCTACTGCAAATTTGGTGCCGAGAGAGGACTCGCCAGAGTTCTCTCGCCAATCCAAAATGCAACTTCTCCATGCAGCAGTAAGTCGAAGGCAAGGAGAGTAGATATGGTTATTACTGAGTGTGAAGTGCTGCAGTAAGTTGATGGTCAGAATGAAACTCGTATAGAGCCCCACCTGCAGCGAGTGGAGCCGCATGCCATCGCTAGACCTCGCCGGAGCCGCGAAGTCGCTCTGGGGCCATCCTGATCACCACGCTCAACGCCGACGGTTTCTATCTCGCTCTGGGGAGGCCGCTGTTGCCGTGCACTTCCTTTTTCAAAACACCCGTGGGCTTGCTGGGGTTTGTTCTGGGACGTAGTTGGCCCCTCACCTAGCCTTGGGTATCCCCTGGTAGCCCGCTCCACCTTCGGGACAGCCGCGTGAAAGGGTAGCCGCGGGCAGGTTTGGAACCCTTTGATTCTGAACGCTCGGTTTCTTCAGTTTTGCCCCGCGTGAAAGGAATACCTTTCTGGCACCTCATGATCGGCTCGCCTAACTCGGCGGAGCCAGTGTTTGGCACTCGCGAGGCTGTATCGTTTTGGCAATTTTGCCGCTAGGCGTCCGGTACAGTTGGTCTACCAGACAGTCTCCCTCAGTGTGTGACGGTGACGTTAATCGCTTCTTGCCTATCAGAGCACGGTAGAACTTCTCCGCCTCTTCGGGATGCGTTAGCCGCTTTTCCTGAAACTCTCCAGTGTCCGTATCCACCGAAGCCATTTGCTGAGAGAATGTACAACGGTGCCATTTGGATGTCTGTGCAAAATTGCGCACTCATGAAATAAGCCGGGATCACGCAATGGGAATGCCTCCGAAATCAAAGGCCAAGAGGCGGCTGCTTGGGGTTCGGACCACCTCGCGTGGCCCCAGTATCAGCTCACAGCGGGGCGCAGTTTCGACGGCTTGGTCGCGATGGTGAGAGACGCCGCTTCCAGTTCGTCGGAGGCCGCTTCGATGGTCAGAGAGCCGGGCTTCTTCGAAGCCTGCACAATCGCTTGCGCCAAACCGCTGAACAAGCTTCTCTCGTTTCCTTTGTCGGACTCCTGGCAATTCGGGTCGCCGTTCCCGAGACCTATCAGCGCGCCTTCGCCCGACACTTTAAAGCTAATCTTGTTATCCGCAGTGGGAACGAAACGCCCGATGCTGTCGACGGTTTCCACGCGCACCATCGCCAGATCTTCCCCATCGGCGGCGAGTTCGGCGCGGTCGGCCGTGAGGCGAATCTTCGCTGGGGCCCCGGTGGTTTCTTGCTTCGCGATGAGCACAACTTTGGCATCTTTTGTGCCGCGCGCTTCGAGGTAGCCGGGAGCGTACTTGACCTTCCACTCCACATGATGGAGCGGCTCGACCTTCTTGGCGCCGAGGCTCTGGCCGTTGCACAACAGCTCGACGCTCTCCAGGTTCGAATGCACCCAGACGGAAATCTCTTCCCCCTCTTTGCCCGCCCAGTTCCAATGGGGGAAAAGATGCAGCACCGGTTCCTTGCTCCACCATGCCTTGTAATAGAAGTAGTTATCCTTGGGAAACCCGCACGTATCGACGATGCCAAATTGTGAGTTGACGCTGGGCCAGGAGTAGGGCGTCGGCTCGCCGCGGTAATCGAAACCGGTCCAGACAAATCCGCCCGCGAGCCACGGACGGACGGCATAGTAGGGCCACCACTCCTCGGCGAGGTGGGCCCACGCGGGGTGATTTGCGTCATACGCGCTCACCCAGTTCCGCAGCTTGTCCGTGCTATAGATGCCGCGCGTGGCGACCGTACTCGCGGTCTCGGTGCCGATCAGCGGCTGCCGGGGATGATCGGCGTGGTATGTCTCCGCCAGCGACAGTTCGTAGTTGAAGCCCATCACGTCGAGCGCGAAGGCGAGCGGCTTGTCATACGAGCCGTTCACGGCCGCGGTGCAGAGGCGCGTCGGATCCAGTTCGTGCGCGCGTTCCTGCATGGTCCGAATGATCTGCGGGCCAATCTCATTCGCTTGCAGCACATCCTCTTCATTGCCCATGGACCATAGGAAGACCGCGGGGTTATTGCGATAGCGCTTGACCATGGTTTCAAGCTGCGCCAGGCCTTCTTCATTCGACGACATCTGACGCGTCTCGCAGAGCATCAAAAGGCCCGCCCGCGCGCAAGCCTCCACCCACTCCGGGGTGGGCATGTTGTGCGACGTGCGTACGGCGTTGCAGCCCATTGCTTTCAGCACCCCGGCGCGGAAAGCTTGCAGGGGATCGGGCAAGGCAGCACCCACGCCAGCGTGATCCTGATGGTTACAGGTGCCTTGGATCGGGGTTCTCTTGCCGTTCAAGAAAAAGCCTCGATTCGCATCGAAAGCCAGCGTGCGCACGCCAAACATAGCTTGGTCACGGTCACGTGTGCGGCCGCCGGCCTCCACGGAAGCGACGGCGCAATAGAGATTCGGCTCTTCCGGTGACCACAGGGCCGCATGTTCGAGCTTCGCGGTCGCGCTGAAGCTTTGTTTGCCGTCCGCGGCAACTTCCGCGGCCGGCGATTCGGCAGTGGACACCGTTTTTCCTGCCTCATCCAGAATTTGCCAGCGCACGCGGCAGCTTTCCCCGGCGCTCCCGGCATTTTCGACGACGGTGCTGAGCTTCAAAGTGGCGTTGCTGCCTTGCACGTCTGTACGTACAACCGTATCCCATTGGCCCAGATGCAGGGGATCGGTCTTGGTGAGCCACACGTGGCGATAAATACCCGCGCCTTCGTAGAACCAGCCGTCGCCCAAGGACGCATCCATGCGAACCGTAAGGCAGTTCTTTTCCCCATAGAAAAGAAAATCGGTCAGCTCGAAGCGGAACGGGACATAGCCGTTGTCATTGCGGCCGATAAAGTTGCCATTGCAAAAGACCAGCGCGCTGCGAAAAGCGCCATCGAAATCGAGGAACACGCGACGGCCCTGGTCGCTCTTGGGCACGTCGAAGACCCGGCGGTACCAGCCCACGCTCGTCTCCGGATACCTCCGGCCTAGCGGCTTGAACCCATGATCCTCCAGCGCGCCATCGTGGACAAAAGGCAGCTCAACCGCCCAATCGTGAGGCAGGTTCAATGGCCGCCAACTCGCGTCGTTGTACTTTGCCAGGGCGAAGTCAAAGGCGCCGCTCCTGGAAAAATCCCCCTGCGAGGCGCCAAAGCCGAGATCGCGAGCGGGGTCGCAGCCGTGGCCCTGAAAGAAACGCCAGTTGAAGTCAAAAAGGAGTTGCTCCCGCGGAGCAAGATCGATCGCAGCCGGAGCATGAATCGCGTCTCTATTCTCTCCCTGCCCGGTGGCGCCAAGCAGAGCCTGGGTGATTGCAAGACGAGGATTGAGGAGGAAGTTGCCGGCAGAAAGAAGCAGGCCAGAACGAAGCAGATCGCGACGATTGAACTCGAACATTGGAATGATCTCCCGCGCTGAGAATGCCAACCCTGTTGCGCCCTATTGAAGAAGTGGCGAACTTGACTCGGCAGCTTGCGCAACTTGCGCCGAGCCGTCGGGCGCTTGCCAATCCACAATTTTGAAGTCGAGCACGAAAATAGAGTAGAGGATCGGAACCAGAATGAGGGTAACAAATGTGGCTACCGTCAGTCCTCCGATTTGCGCGTAGCAGAGTGGCTCCCTTCCCTTACCCGCTTGCCGGATCGATCTGCATCATCGCTAGAATTCTCTTCCGCAACGTAGCGTCAACACCGGGCAGCAAGCCGCACATGCGACCTTGTAGGCATGAGGCCAGCCATGCGGGTGCACAAAGGAATGCGAGGAGCGCAGGCCCAGGATAATCAGGCCAACCCGTCCTTGGTCGGCAAGATCAAGGATGGTTTGGTCGATGGGACCGAGTTGAGTTCGAAATGTCCAGTTGTGCGGCAACTCTCCCGGCAGAAGCTTTCGAAATCGCGCCTCAAAGTCGCGCTCCTGTTCGTCCGTCTTCATATCTTCCCGGCGTTCCACGACGTGCACGATGGTCAGCCGGGCCTCGTGCTGTCTCGCCAAAGACGCGGCGTACGCTGCCGCATGCGCGGATTCAGGCGACAGGTCCACTGGACATAGCATGTGCCGCACTTTTGCGGCAGCCTTGTTTTGACCCTTTACTTACTCTTCCCGTGTCGGATAAATAAGACACGCGGTTTTGCAAAAGCCGAATCTCCGCGTCCCTTGCCAAGTATTTCGTGAGATCGCGTAGCCGACTATGTCGCCCGGCGTGCAGGAAATCCGCTACTTGCACCCCGGGCTGTTAAGGTCTTTGCACTGGTACAAATACAAAGTTCATGACATCAACAAACCACATCATGATGCGCAACATCTCCCGCAGATATGCGCCAACCGTTTCATCCCTATGCATTGCCTTTGCATTGCCTTGCGCACCGACGGTAAAGCGGTTACCCTCGCCGAGCATCCTGTTCCATACGGTTTTCCGATTGACGTGGCTAAAATCACTGTACAAGCGATAAATTTCACGCAGGTGATCTCTCGGCTCCGGCACTGCTGCTGCATCGAGAGCGTTCCGAATATCGCAATTCCGTATCTCCTTATCCGACTCCCAGAATTGAACCTCTTTGGGGAAGTTTAGAAAATACTACATAAGTGAGATGGTCTTGTATCCACGTCTCAGCAAAACCAGAGCCTGATTCTCATAACCTCGTAGGGCGCTCTCGGCCATCCGGAGGGAGTCCAGAGTATCGCAAGCAAGGTCTCGCTGAACCCACTCTCTGTCATCGGCAGGCGTAAGTTCACCGAGTTCGAATAGTAGATGAAGGCAGATGTCACATCTCCCCCCGCAGTACCACGAATTCTGACTCAAATCGAAGATACCTTTGACCCGACGTGCGGCACTCCATTGCACCAAGAATTCAGCTTGACAGCGCAAAGGGAAAAGGAGTCATATTAAAACGTTTTAAATGGCGGTTTTACGTAATCCAGGAAAAGAGCCAAGTCCCGTCCGGGGAACCCGGCTGCGGGGTCTGGGGGAGAACCGGCGAAGTGCAACAAAGTACCGCATAAGATTCATTAAGGTGGAGGAGACCTCGATGAGTATTCTTAATTTCATACTGTCATCCAAGTGCCAGCGGGGATGTTTCCGGACACTGCTGGTTGCAATCCTACTGGCGATGCCTGCAACGCTTCTCGGCCAAGCTTACTTTGGGACCGTGAGTGGCGTGTTGACCGACGCAACCGGAGCCGTGATCCCAGGGGTCAAGGTGACCCTGACCGATCAGGACAAGGGCTACGCGTTCAATGCGACTTCGGATGGAACAGGCCGCTATCTCTACCGCTCCATTCCTCCGGGTGTGTATTCGGTGACGGCGGAGATGTCTGGCTTCGAGAAGACCGTGCGCACTGGCGTACGGGTGGACGTGAATCAGAATGTGACGGTGAACCTCAGCCTCAAAGTGTCTGGTTCCTCGCAAACCGTCGATGTGAAATCGCAGGCAGAGGGGCTCGACGCGCAGGACGCGACCACCGGCCTGGTCATCGACAGAAAGTTCATCAACGATCTGCCGCTGGTGGACCGCTATGTGATGGACCTGACCATGCTCACGCCGGGCGTCACCGAAGCGGACGATCAGTGCGCCATCAACTGCACGGGCACCAACTTCGTCTCCAACGGCAGCCGTAATTCCACCGCCGACGTGCTGATGGATGGCGCCACCATCTCCAACCCGTGGCCCGGCGTCACGCAGGTCACCTACACGCCTTCTCCGGAGGCCGTGGAAGAATTTCGCGTGGAACAGTCGAACTTCAGCGCGGAGTATGGTTTTTCCGGCGCGTCGGTGGTCAACATGATCACGCGGTCCGGATCGAATACCTTCCATGGCAGCGTCTACGATTTCGTCCGCAACAAGATTGCCGATTCGAATGGCTGGTTTGCCAACTTGGATGGGGATCCGCTTCCGTCTGTGCACCGTCACAACTTTGGCGGTACCGTCAGCGGACCCATCTTCAAGAACAAGACCTTCTTTTTCGCCGATTATGATGGCACGCGCCAAAGCTCGGCAAGCACGCCCCAGGCCGGGGTTCCCACCGACGCCGAGCGCAACGACGGCGACTTTGGCGCGGTATGCACATACAATGGCGGAACCTTCGATTCAACCGGCCTGTGCAGTGTCGCCCAGGGGCAGATTTGGGATCCCTATTCCGGCGTGTACGAAGCCAGCGGTGAAGATGGCGGCGCCGCGGGAGCATACCGGAAAACATACATCCCCTACAATAACGTCGGCACATACGCCAGCCCGGGCAATTCAAAACTGAATGGAACGGTCTACCAGTTGTCGGGCGGGCCGGGCGATCTGATCGATCCCGTTGCCAAGCGGATGATGCAGCTTTTCCCGGAGCCCTCGCCGGGCATGGCCAATCAAAACATTTACGACAACTGGTCCGCCTCGGGGGCCAGCAGTTTCCCCAACGATCAATTCGACATCAAAATCGACCACCGCTTCAGCGAAAAGAATCTGATCAGCGGGAAATACTCGCATCAGTGGAGCAGCAACCACGTCTTTAACTGCTTCGGCAATTTCGCCGACCCCTGCGCCGGCGGTCCCAATGAGAACACTGAAAATCTGTTTACCCTCAACGACACGCAAACCCTCTCTCCAACGCTGCTTCTGACGGCCACCCTGGGCTTCACGCGGAGCCAGATGCGCATCACCGCATACAACGGAGCCGGCGGGGTCACCGATCCGCTCAGCAAACTGGGCTTCCCGTCGTATCTGAACTCGAACGGCTTCATGGGCGTTCCCTCGATCTACATCAGCTCTGATTATTACTCCGCCGGCTCTACCAGCATGGGCGGCGACCCCTACGGCAATTACAAGCAGGGACAGGACGCGGGACAGTTAAGCTTCTCGGTCAACAAAGTGCATGGCGACCACGAGATGAAATTTGGCTTCGAGGGCCGCCAGCACTTGCAGAATTACATTCAGACCAACGCCCCCAATGGCGACTTCTACTTCGACCGTGGCGGAACATCCCAGTGCCCGAACGATTATTCCACATGCGGCGGAGACGCGATGGCCACCTTCATGATGGGTAACCCGGATGGAGGCGGCTACTACGAAATCCAGGACCAGCCGGCCACCGAAGACCGTCAGTATGGCTGGTATGCGCTGGACAACTGGAAATTCAACCACAAGCTCACATTGAATCTCGGCTTGCGCTACGACGTATCGATGCCCGGAACCGATCGCCACAACCGGCAGGAGTGGTTCGATCCCAGTCTGAAATACAATGTAAATGGCCACCCCCTTCAGGGTGGAGAAGTCTTCGCCAGCTCCAAGGAGCGCACCATCGTCAACGACGATTGGAAAGACATCCAGCCGCGCTTCGGCTTCGCCTATCAGCTGGGGAGAAAAATGGTGGTTCGCGGCGGCTATGGCATCTATTACTCGCAGCCCCGCTCGGGCGGCGCCGGCGGCGCACCCTATGGCACACAGGGGTTCAACCAGGGGACCAGCGTCGTCGGCACCTACAAGAACGACGGAGCGACGCCCTACCTGCACCTGAACAATCCGTTTCCCAGTGGATTGGAGCTCCCCGCCGGAAATTCGCTCGGTGCGAAGAACGATTTGGGATTTGGCGCCGTCGGCCCGCTGCGCAACATCACCAATAACCCCTACGAGCAGAGTTGGAGCTTCGGCATCGAACGGCAACTGCCTTACAACATTGTGCTCAATACGATGTACGTGGGAAAAAAAGGCACTCATCTGTTTTTTTCTGGCGACAACTACATCAACCACCTCGGGCCGGAGGCGGATAGTTATACCGCGGCCCAGATCAATCAACTCACCACCCAGGTGACCAATCCCCTCCAGGGATTGGTCAACGACCCCAACAGTGCCCTTTATTATCCAACGATAGCGTCCTTTCTGGTGAACAACCTTCCCTACCCGCAGTTCCCTGGCGGCGTCACGACGGAAGTGCAGCCGGTCGCCAACTCGACCTATCACGCGCTGCAACTGACCGCGGAAAAGCGCTTTTCCAACGGCTTGCAGTTTCTGGCGAGTTATGTGTGGTCGAAGTCGATCGACGATTCATCGCTGCAAGACGACAACACCTCCTGGCTGGGCAGCTTTACTAGCCTGCTCGATCCCAACAAACCGTGGCTGGAGCGGAGTCTTTCCACCTTCGACCTTCCTTCCGTTTTTCAATTCAGCTACACCTACGATCTGCCCGTGGGGCGCGGCAAGATGTTCCTGAGCAATATGCCGCGCGTACTGGATCAGATCGTGGGCGGATGGAAGACCAACGGCGTCTGGAGGGCGGCGGATGGCCGGCCGCTGGCCATGGGCACTTATGACGGGACCTCGCTGCCGACCTATGGCGGGCAGCGGCCCAACATGAACGGCAAACCCAAGCGCGCGGGCGGAAAAGACTCCTCCTGGATCAACGGCTACTTTGCCAATCCGGGAGTTTTTTCCTTGCCGCCCGTCTATGCCTTCGGCAACACTCCGCGGACCATCGGAAGCATCCGCACACCGACGGCCTTCAACACCAACATGTCGATGGAAAAAGAGTTTTCCCTCTCGCGCCTGCATGAAGGGATGAACTTCGAACTCCGCCTGGAAGCGGAAAATGCGCTGAATCATCCTGTCTTCGGCACACCGGACACTTCGGTCGACGACCCGCTCTTTGGGGTGATCAGTTACACCTCCAACGGCCCCCGCCAGGTGCAACTGGGAGGGAAGATCACATTCTGAAGGCCGGCAGGATTGCTCGCCGAGCGCCCGGACGCCGATGGCGAGGTGCGCCTCAAGGGAGCGGATCGCGGGGGAAAGACTCCCGCGGATCGGCCCGAAAAGAGCCAGACGATTGATTGGGGAGAATTTGGTGGCGGAGGGCGGGATCGAACCGCCGACCTACGGGTTATGAATCCTATTAAAGTCGATGATTCCAAAGAAGGTATTGGAGTTATCTCGGCAGAATCCGGCGAGCTGCGGCAAAGTTTGCAACCCCCGCGCACCCAGATTGTTGAGGCGACTACCCACGAAACCGCTCAGGTGGGCGAAAGCGACAGCATCCAGATTCAGGGTAACCTGAGCCGTTAGTGGGCGGTCATCGGCAGCCACATAACACTTGTACCCCGACAGGTGATACGCCAGGTGCCCGCATCTCCGGAACACCCCTTAGGACTCAACGCCTTGATGATTCCATCGATATGCAGCGGTGGTGTCGGCGCCGACCACTTGCAGTGGGGCGGAGGTTTTGGATGAGAGTTCAGCAAAGACGGCTTCGGCTTTTTCGCGGGCGAGGCGGGTGACGTAGGCGATGGGGTATTCGTTGGGGAGGGGTCTTCGGGGATGTAGGCGGGATGGACCTCAAACGTGAAGCCGGCCTGGGCGAGGAGTTCGCGGCGGCGGGGGGATGCGGAGGCTAAGACGAGCATAGGTTGATTATTGCAAAAGCAGGAAACAGGGAGCAGAGAACAGGAGCCGGTGCGGTGGGGGTAGGACGAGGGAGCCCATTCTTTCCGCATAGAGCGCGGAAAAGATGGGCCCCCGGTCTGAGCAGAGTGAACAGAACTTAAGCAAAGGCATAGGTCATCACTTTTCCCGCAATTTTGATGCAAGGCTTGCCTTCATTCGGGCTGGTCGCGGAGATGTAAGGGACGCTGTTTGCCATGACGCTGTCGGGAATCTGGAAGCCGGTGGCCAGCACGCCCGCTCCAGAGATGGTTCCAATGCCTTTAAAGCCAGATGCTGGATTGACGAGCGCAGCGATGTTGTTTGTGTCCAGAGCTTCGATGACGAGTTGGCTGATGGCAAGGTTCGCCATGTCGATCAGGTAAGGGACAGGCCTGGGCGAAGTGCATGTTTGGTTGCTGATGCTGAAGCCGTTGATCACCAATTTGGCTACCGATCCGCCGGACAGGTCTCTTGAATTGATGAGGCTCGGCGCCGCGTTTCCGGCGGAAGTGCGGTAGATGCTGCAAGCGGTGACAATGAGCTCGCTGATGACGCTGAGCTCAAGACAGATGAAGCCGTAGTTTGCGGAAGTGGGTGAGTCCCATGTGACATTGGAGAGCTTGAGGATGCCAATGTTGTCGACGGCCTGGAGGAAATAGGTCTCAGTAGAGAAAACGCAGTTGGAAACAGACAAGGACTGGATCAGGTCGGGGGCATCGCTCTTTGGCATGTTTCCCAACCGGAAGACGGCGCATGGCTCTCCGTTGCGGTTGGCAAATTTTCCGGTGCAGTTGGAGAAGAGGACGTCCCTTACGCGGCAGGGAGCTTTGCTGACAAAAGTGTAGATCCGCATGGCGGTGAAGCCGGCGCGAAAGCGGCAATCGGAGATGGTGACGCGGCTGATCTCTCCTCCGTATCCTTCGGGAGCATTGAGCGCAATGGAATCGTCGCCGGGAGAGAGGATGTCGCAATTGTGGATGCCGATGTCGCAGGCTGGCCCGTTGATATGAATACCGTCGGTATTGAGTTCTCCGCTGGGGGATTCCATGCGGCAGTTTTGAATGACGGCGTCGGAGACGTTGTCGAAAAGCAATGCGTAAGTCGGCGCGTCGTCTATCCAAAGGTGATCGAGCAGCACACGCGTTACGTTGGCCAGATGGATGCCAAGAATCCATGAGTTGGAGGGGACGGCGTTCCTTGGGTTTCCGCTGGTTGCATTACCGTTAGTCCCGTTGCCGCGGTTCCCCTGCAGCCGGAAATCGCGCAGCAGGATATTGGCCTGTTGAGCCGGCGGCTTGCCGGTATCGGGTTGAAATGGCATTCCGTTAAACAGAGCGGTGTTATTTGCCCCACTTTTCACAAAGATTCCGGAGTCCCAGCCGTTACCCTGCACGGTGACGTTGCCTTGCGGCAAGAGCATCCCGTTGGTTTGGGTGACTCCATCGAGGTTGATTTGATGGTGGGATGCCGGGACTGGCGAGGGCAGTGTTTCCTGATTGGGAACGATGCCTCCGGTTGCGGCTGCACTCATCCGTTCCGGCATTGCGATGCGCGTAGCGGCGAGAGTTGCCAGCGCAGCGAACTGGCCGAATTCTCTGCGGGTCATTTCCTCCATAGGGCCTCCGTTGGTCTGCTGTTGCAAAAAAAATTGCGGCCGGTTCTGGCAGGTTTTCCGGTCGCAATGAGTATAGACGGAATGCGAACCGTTCAGAGCAGGGCAGTTTTAACCGCTGTTCAGACGGTGAGGCCGGTTTGGAGGCCGCTGGGGGTGGCGAGGCCCCAGGCCATGGCTTGCGCAGCGGCGGCTTCACCATGTCCCAAATTAGTGCCAGAAAGTCAGACCTGTTTGGTGTGCAAGACTCCTCGTTCCTGCACACCAAACAGGTCTGACTTTCTGGCACTAATTTGATCAGCCCTCGGGCCGCCTAAGACGAATGGCGCGGAACTCTTCACCGCCGTACGCACGAGTCGGCACTGTTCCAACTATCGGTAAACAGCAGGCGATAAGGAAGGACTTTCTTGGCGCTACTGCAGCTTCGCGTACTCGGCTTTGGCTTCCTTCAGGATGGGGATGTCAGGGTCGGCGTCTTTCCAGAGTGTGAAGAAATCTTGATAGGCCGCCTTAGTTTTGGCGGTGTCGCCCTGCATGGCGTAGGCTCTGCCGATTTGGAGATGGGCGAGTGCACCAAGAAGGTCAGGCCCCATTCTCCCGCGGTGGTCAAGGATTTTTTGGAACTCGGCAGCGGCTTCAGTGCCCTGATGCAAAGCTAGATAGGCCTGTCCACGGAGGTAGGCCGGATAGAGACTACCGATACCCAGTTCCGTGGGAGCAGCAGCCTGAAGTAGCTCGATGGCCTTTGATGGGTCATTGCGGCTGAGCGCGAGCTGTGCGTGAAGTGTTGGCAGGCAGTCGAACCGCACCCCGGTATCTTCGGGGAAGCGCTTGGCCAAATCATTCCCCAGTGCTTGCGCCCGAGCTGCATCTCCCACCAAGGCCAGCTGTTGCGCCGCGTCGCACGTCCTATCCAGGCGCGTTGAAAGGGCGAGGATCGCCTCGGTCCGCCGGCGGGCTTCGGCAGCATTACCGACAAGCACTTCCTCCCAGGCCGCGTAACGTTCAATTTCCTCCGCCGACTCCTTTTTTCCCGTTCGCTCGGCCAAAGCCAATGCCCGGCGCGAAAATTCCCGAGCCTTTCTAAGTCGCCCGGAAGAGGCGGCCGTCCACGATTCGAAGTTCAGCAGGTCAATCTCTTCCGGCTTTCCTATAGCCCAGTCCACCTGCTGCTTCATTCCTGCCTTATCGTTCTGCAAGAGGGCAAACCTGTAAAGTTCGAAGTGCAGGCCAGCAGAATCGAGGTTTTTCGCCTGCGCCTCTTTGATCGTAGCCCGGGCCTCTTCCAGCCGATTCAGATTGATATAGCGGTCGACGAGGTGGTCATAACTCAAACCGCTCGGATTTAGGCGGTGGCCCTCACGGGTTTCCGCAAGGGCTTTGTCAGGTTGCCCGAGTGCGGAGTAGATATCACCCAGGTTGCCGTGCGGCAAAGCATCTCGCGGATAGACCCGCTCCCACAGTTCGTAGACTTGGCGCGCCTTATCCAAGTCGCCGGTGACACTCAAATGGTAGTGAGATTCGATGTAAAGCTTTTCCCGCTCGCTGACGCGCTCACGCAGCGCGTATGCCTTCTTTGTACTCTCCGAGGCTAGGATAGGCTCGCCGATATTCCCATAGCTAGCCCCGAGCGAGGCATAGGCCATGGCGAAATCCGGGTCCAACCGGATGGCCTGCTGAAACAAGGGCACGGCAGTGACAGAGTCGTCATCCTCCAAAGTCTTCCGTCCGAGGGTGTAGGCCTGAAAAGCCTCAAGCGAGGACGTGGTGCCCGGCATCAGGGGTGCGTCGAACCTCTGAACGGCGCTGAGCGATTCGCCCAACTTGTTGCGGATCTGTGAAGCCGCTTTGCCCAAAGCATCTAGGACGTGGTTCTTGTCGCTTGCCTCAGCTTCGGTGCTCGTGAGTGATTCTCCATTCGAGCAATTCACGGCCTTCAGAATGAGACTGTACTGCGTGCCAATCTGTGCAATCGTGCCGTCGATGAAAGCCTTTCCGCCACTTCGTTGACAAACTTCCCGTGCAATTTCCGGCGTGAGTTTTGTATCGATCGGTTTGCCCATGAGGCCCAGGGTCTGCTGGATGCGCCCGTCAGATATAAGGTTGAGGAAGGGTGATTGCTCCAGCTGCACGGTCAGACCCTGCCGAAGCGTGCCGTCAAATACGGGGTCTCCCGTCTTGTTGGAGAAATCGGCGAGCACAATCGTATCTTTTTCGGTCAATGCATGCGCTTTGCGGGAGTGGAAAAACCAACCGCCCCATGCCAATCCGATAACCAGCACTGTGGCGCCAGTCACTGCTGCCCAACGAACCCGAGTAGATTTTGGAGCGGGCTTGGTTTCTGTCTGGGTTGCTACTACGGCTGAACGGCCTGATTCGCTATCGCGCTTCAACCGTTGCAAGTCTGCGCGCATATCGGCGGCGTGCTGGTATCGCAGATAGCGGTCTTTCTCCAGAGCCTTATTAATGATGTCTTCTAACTTGGGCGGCAGGTCGGGATTCAACCGCACTGCCGATGTTGGCGTTCCGTCCAGTATGGCTTTGAAGATGAGCGCGGAAGTGTCGCCCCGAAACGGCAACGCCCCGGTCGCCATCTCGTAGAGCAC
>Ga0182011_10001255_pt1 | contig 22271 bp, 16 predicted proteins | sample 711E1DmetaG_FD_120481 | JGI IMG/M metagenome (GOLD analysis project Ga0182011, IMG submission 120481) | Permafrost microbial communities from Stordalen Mire, Sweden - 711E1D metaG | ecosystem: Environmental > Terrestrial > Soil > Wetlands > Permafrost | place: Sweden: Stordalen | collected...
GCCGTCCGTGCCGTCGGCGGCCGGATATGAGCTTGCGGCGAGGCTCTCGGAGATCGCGCCGCCCCCTCCCCCGAGGCGCTCGATCAGGAACAGCGCCAGTCCGAAGACGACGACGAGCCCCAGGAAGGCGTACATCTGGCCAGTCCCGGAGAGAGCGAGCGACAGGATCGCCAGGAGGACGCAGACCCCGTAGATGACCAGGACGGTATCGCGGTGTGACAGGCCCAGGTCCAGCAGGCGGTGATGAATGTGGCCGCGGTCGGCGCCGAACGGCGATCGCCGGGCGGCCATCCGCCGGACGATGATCCAGAACGTGTCCATGATCGGCACACCCAGGACGAGCAGGGCCACCGCTATCTTTCCGGCTCCCAGAACCGAGAGGACGGCCAGCGAGTAGCCGACGAACATGATGCCGCTCGTCCCGCTGAAGATCGAGGCCGGATGGAAGTTCCATCGCAGGAACCCGGCCAGTGCGCCGGCGAGGATGAAACAGAACAGAGCCACGAACGGCTCGGCCGTCGTCCCGAGGCCAAGACTGATCGTGCCGAGCGTGACCGCGGCGATGAGGGCGATTCCCGTCGATAGGCCGTCCAGGCCGTCGATGAAGTTGATGCTATTGATCATCCCCACGATCCACAGGACTGTGGCGATCGCGGCGATCGGGCCGGCGAAGCGGAGCGTGCCGCCCGGGACGGCCGGGAAGTTGACGCTTGCTACTGTCACGCCCAGCGCCACCGCGGCGCAGGCCAGGGCGAGCTGACCCAGCAGCTGCCATCGGGCGCGCAGCTGCAGGAAGTCGTCGAAGAGTCCGATGCCGGCGGCCAGGACCGCTCCACCGAGGAGAGCCGCGATCTGGAGCGCTCCCACGCCCGCCGGCTCGTCGACGAAGTTCATGCCGAGGCCATAGTTCAGCTCCAACATGACGAGCGACACCGCTACGAACCCGACGGCGATGGCGATGCCGCCTCCGCGGGCCACCGCCCGAGTGTTGACGCGGCGGGCTTCGGGCCGATCGACGACGCCCCGCCTGCGGGCGTAGGCGCGAACCAGCGGCGTCGTCGCCAGGGTCACGAGGCAGGCCAGGACGAACCCGGCGATCAGGGCGGGTATCGCCTCCATCGCGTCTGCAGACAGGGTCATCGCGTTGCCTCAGAACCCCTCAAGTGCGGAACTCGCCGAGCGGCGCCGCCGGTACACTGCCGACCCGGCCCCGGCTTGCATCCGACGCCCTGATGGCCCCCGTCGCGCCGCCCAAGCCACTCCGCCGATTACCCTGGCGAGGCCTTGGGCTGGGCGCGGCACGGATGGCGTGGTCAGTCCTCCTGGAGCCCCGGCACCGGGAAACGAGCGCACATGTCGTGGACCAGGGCGGCGAGCTTGGCCTGCTCGGACGGGTCGTCGCGGTTCGCGATCGCCGAGACGATCGTATCGCCGATCTGCCGCATCTCCGGTTCGCGGAAGCCGCGGCTGGTCGTGGCCGGCGTCCCCACGCGTATCCCGGACGCGATGTTGGGCGGGTTCTTGTCGAATGGAATCGCGTTCTTGTTGACGGTGATGCCGATCGCGTCGAGGAGGCGCTCGGCCTCGCGGCCCGTCACGCCGAGGGGCGTCACGTCGACCAGCATTAGATGGTTGTCCGTTCCGCCGGAGACGACGCGGGCGCCCTTCTCGGTGAGAGTGGCCGCCAGCAGCTTCGCGTTGACGATCGTCTGGCGCTGGTCGTCGCGGTACTCGTCCGTGGCGGCGAGCAGCAACGCGACCGCCTTGGCGGCGATGACGTGCATCAGCGGGCCGCCCTGGACGCCGGGGAAGACGCTCTTGTCCACGGCCTTGCCCAGGTCTTCGCGGCAGAAGATAAGGCCGCCGCGCGGGCCCCGCAGCGTCTTGTGAGTTGTGGTCGTGACGATGTCGGCGTGGCCGAACGGCGTAGGGTGGAGCCCGGCCGCCACAAGCCCGGCGATATGGGCCATGTCCACGAAGAGCAGCGCGTCCACGCCGTGGGCGATCCTGCCAATGCGCTCGAAGTCGATGATGCGGGGGTAGGCGCTGGCGCCGGCGACGATCATCTTGGGCCGGACCTCAGCGGCCAGCTTCTCGAGCGCGTTGTAGTCGATCTGCTCGGTTTCCGGATCGACGCCGTAGGCGTGGACCTCAAACCACTTGCCGCTGAAGTTGACCGGCGAGCCGTGGGTCAGATGCCCGCCGTGGGCCAGGTTCATGCCGAGGATCCGGTCGCCGATCTGGAGGACGCTGAGGTAGGCCGCCATGTTGGCCTGGGCGCCCGAATGGGGCTGGACGTTGACGTGCTCGGCCCCGGGGAATAGGGCGAGCGCCCGCTCCTGGGCCAGGCGCTCGACGACGTCCACGAACTCGCAGCCACCGTAGTAGCGCTTCCCGGGCAGGCCCTCGGCGTACTTGTTGGTGAGGGGCGAGCCCTGCGCCTCCATGACCGCTGCGAAGGTGTAGTTCTCGCTGGCGATCAGCTCGATCTTCCAGCGCTGGCGATCGGTCTCGCCGCGAATGGCCGCCCACAGCTCGGGGTCGACGTCGGCCAGCCGGGCCCAGGCGATGCCGTCTCGCCGCGCGATCGTCATGGTTGCTCCTTCTCCACCGGGGGCGGGCGGCTCGTCGCCGCCGGGCGACTTCGCGCGGTCGTCCTCTCGCGCGTCCGGGCCCGGGTCGACCCTATTGTCGCCGATCGGCGACGGCGGTGTCCTCTCCGGCCGAACAGGCGAGTCGCCGCGGCCCCTAGCCGGCGACGATGCGGGCGAGTCCGGCACCCTGGAGGACGGCGGCGAGTTCTGAGGTCGCGATGGCGCCCACTCGCAGAACCCGCGGCAGCTCGCCCGAGCAGTCCACGACCGTGGACGGAACGCCGCCACGAGCCGGGCCGCCGTCGAGGATCAAGTCGAGGCGGCCGCCGAGCTGAGCCATCACTCCCGCGGCGTCGCGGGCATCGGCCTCGCCCGAGAGGTTCGCCGACGTGACCGGCAGCGGCCCCAGCTCGCGGGCGAGGGCGCGCGGGCACTCGTGGGCGGGAAGCCGGACGCCGACCGTCGCGGCCCCGGCGGTGAGAACCGCTGGGAGCCGAGCCCCCGCCGCCTGGGCGAGCACCAGGGTCAGGCCGCCCGGCCAGAATCGTCCTGCCAGAACGCGAGCGGCGGGCGAAAGCACACCCACCGAGGCGACTTGTTCGAGGTCGGCAACCAGCAGGACGATAGCCCGGTCCGGCGGCCGATCCTTCGCCGCGAAGAGCCGCGTTAGCCCGTCCTCCGCCTCGAGTGACACGCCCACGCCGTAGACCGTGTCGGTGGGCATCCCCACCAGGCCCCCGGCGCGCAGAGTGGCCGCGGCCGCCGCACGCCCGGCTTCGTCGTCGGGGAGCAGCCGGGCAGTCACCGCCGCTCGACCTGCACTCCGCGCCGGCCGGCTGCCTCTTCCCCAGCCGCCCCTTCGGACGAGGGCGCTCCGCCGGATGCCACCGCTCCGTCGGACGACGCCGCGCGGCGCCCTTCCGCGTCTCCGGGCCGGGACACGCCGCCTCCTACCCGTGGCCGCCACCCGTCGAGAGCGATCAGCTCGATCATCTGGGCCGCGCCCTCCTCGGCCACAGGCGGCGCCACGTATCTAGCCGCCGCCCGAACCGCCTCGGGCGCGCTCGGCATCGCCACTCCGTGGCCAACCTCGGCGATCATCTCCAGGTCGTTGTACTGGTCCCCGATGGCGATGCACTGCCCCAGCGGGACGCGCAGCCGGCGAGCCAGCCAGCGGATGCCCATCCCTTTCGAGACGCCCGGGGCCAGGAACTCGAGGAAGCGGGGGTGGCTCAGCGTGACCTCGGCCCGACCGGCAAAGTACGCCCGGGCCTCGTCCAGCACGGACAGCGAGTGCTCCGCGTCGCCGATGGCCACGACCTTGGTCACGGGCCTGGCCGCCCGAGCGAGCACGTCCGGCACCAGGCGCAGCCGGTCGCCCACGAACAGCCGGTATTCATCCAGCCGCTCCTCGGTCGAGCCCACGATCATCCACTCCAGGTAGTTGAAGTGCGGCGTCAGGTCGTGTTCCAGGCACCAGCGCACTATGTCGACCGTTACGTCGGGCGCAAGCGGTCTGTGATACAGCAGCCGGCCGGGGCGCCGGGAGCCGGGTGCGGCCATGGCCCGAATCAGGGCGCCCTGCTGGGCGACCACGGGGCCGGTGAGTCCGAGCGCTTCGGCGAACGGCATCGCGCTGGTGGCCATGCGGCCGGTTACGAGCGAAACCGCGATGCCTCTCCGGGTGGCCTCGGCGATGACCGCCAGCGTCCGCTCGCCGATAACCAGGTCGTCGCCGACGAGCGTGCCGTCGATGTCGAGTGCGATCAGGCGGATCGGCAGTTCCGGCTTCACCATCAGCGCCCGCTCGATCGCCTGGCCGCAGCCGCGCGTTCCACGTGGGCCAATCGAGGCTTGCCGGAAAGGTCGGGCTGAATCCAACACCGCCACTCGCCCGGGAGCGCTGCGGCAGCCGCCTCGACCGCCGGCCCCTGGTCGAACCCGATTTCGATGAGAGCAGCCCCGGCGGGCGCCAGCGCTTCGGGCAGCGCCTCGAGCAGCCGGCGGACGACGAGCAGCCCATCGGGTCCGCCATCGAGAGCCAATCGCGGCTCGAACGATGCTGCTATCGGCAGCGAATCGATCTCTGCCGACGGGATGTAGGGCAGGTTGGCGAGAATCAGGTCGAACGGCGGCTCGGTTGCCGGCAGCAGGTCCGCCTGAGCGAATGTGACCGCGTCGGCGACGGCGTGGCCGACGGCGTTCTCGCGCGCAAGATTGAGCGAGTCGGCCGAGCAGTCGACCGCCATAACCGTGACCTCGTGCAGCATCCGCCGCCTGCGCAGCAGCGACGCCAGCGCAATCGCGATCGCACCGGAACCGGTGCCGACGTCGATGACGCGCACGTCGGGCGTCCCGGCCGGACGCGGGGCGGAGGTAAGACGCCAGGCAACATCTCGCTCCGCCTCGGAGACCAGAAGCTCCGTCTCCGGCCGAGGGATCAGGACCCGCCGGTCTACGGCAAAGGCCATGCCGTGAAACTCCTTGACGCCGCGAATGTAGGCCACTGGCTCGCCGGCCTCACGCCTCACCAGCGCAGCCTCAAACGTAGCCGCGCTGTCGGACCCGACATAGGCCTCGGAGTGGGCGATCACTTCCGTCCGCTCGGCGCCGACCGCCCAGCCCAGCAACAGCTCGGCGTCCAGACGGGCGCTCTCGGAGCCGGACGCGCTCAAGCGCGTCGTACCTGTCCTCAGAAGCTCACCGATCGTCGCCATGCCGATGCTCCGTCACCGCCGAGTTAACCCGCGCCGAGGAAGCCAGGCCCGTCACGCGCCGGAGTCCTCGGTGTTGAGAGATCGCAGCCGCTCGGCCTGGTAGGTCGTGCTCAGCGCATCGATCAGCTTGTCGAGATCGCCGTCCATGACGCCGGGAAGGTTGTGCAAGTCGAGCCCGATTCGGTGATCGGTCAGGCGGTCCTGGGGGAAGTTGTAGGTCCGCACCTTCTCGGAGCGTTCGCCCGAGCCGACCATACTCCGACGCATCGCCGACTCGGCCTCGGCTAACCTGGCCCGCTCACGGTCGAGAAGCCGGCTCCGCAACACGGCCATTGCCTTGGCCTTGTTCTTGATCTGGCTCTTCTCGTCCTGAATCGTGACGACGATGCCGGACGGCATGTGGGTGATCCGAACCGCCGAGTCGGTGGTGTTCACCGACTGCCCGCCGTGCCCGGTGGACCGGTAGACGTCGACCCTGATGTCCTTCTCGTCGATCTCGACGTCGACCTCTTCCGCCTCGGGCATGACGGCCACGGTCGCGGTCGAGGTGTGGATTCGACCGCTCGACTCGGTGACGGGGATGCGCTGGACCCGGTGCACTCCGGCTTCGAACTTGAGACGGCTGAAGGCACCGCGTCCGGCGATCTCAACGATGGCCTCGTTGATGCCGCCGATGCCGGTCTCGCCGATGCTCAGGACCTCGGCCGACATTCGATGACGCTCGGCGTAGCGGAGATACATCCGGAGCAATTCGGCGGCGAAGAGCTTGGCCTCCTCACCGCCCGCTCCGGCCCGGATTTCGAGGATGACGTTCTTCTGGTCGTGGGGGTCGCCCGGGAGGAGAAGAACGCGCAGCTCGTCGATCAGCTCCGCTTCGCGAGTTTCGAGGCGGCGGACCTCATCCTGGGCCAGGTCGTGCATCTCCTCGTCACCGGAGTCGCGCATCTCGAGGGCCTCGGCCAGCTCCTTGCGGGCGGCCTGGAGTTCGCGCCAGGAAGTCACAACCGGCTCGAGCCGGGCCAGCTCCTTGCCGAGGCGCTTGAGCTCAGCCGGGTCCGCAACGATCTCGGGCCTGGAAAGCTCGGCGTTGAAGGCGTCGTACTGCGCCGCCACCTCCATGAGCTTGGCGTCGATCACGGCTTCGTGCCCGAACCCTGGAGGGAGCCCGCCGGCGCGACCGTGATAGTGCCGCGGTCCGCATCCGGGCTCAGCGGCCGGCAGGCCGGAACGGCGCTGCCGGCGGGGATCTCGGCGCCGTCGGCGGTGAGCGCCTGCTCGATCGAGACGATCGCGACTTCGATCATGTCGTCCGTCGGCTGTCTCGTGGTGATGGCCTGGACCCAGATGCCGGGCGACCACAGCCAGCGAACCAGGGCGTGGCTGCGATTGCGGGCGCCCAGCTGGAGGATCTCGTAGCTGACGGCCGCGATCACCGGTACCAGGATCACGCGCGAGACGACGAGCCAGAGCGGCGGCAGCTTGCCCACGAGGGCGAAGGCCAGGATGGAGACTATCAGCACGACGACCAGGAACTCGGTGCCGCAGCGCGGATGGGCAGTCGGGTACTTGTGGGCGGCTTCCGGCGTCAGCGGGTCGCCGCCTTCGAGGGCGTGGATCGACATGTGCTCGGCGCCGTGGTACTGGAAGGTGCGCCGCACGTCGGCCGCTCGACCGACCAGCAACAGGTAGCCGATGAACAGCGCGACGCGGATGATGCCCTCCGAAAGCTGCAGCCCAAGACCCTGATCGACGCGCCCGATCGTCGCCTGAGCCAGGAGGAGCGGCAGCAGGAAGAAGAGGCCGATGCCCAGGACGAGGCTGAGCAGCAGCATCCCGCCCACGGCCACGGTGTAGCCCTTGCCAAGCCCCTGCTCGACCGGCGCCGGCGATGTCGAAGCGGCAGCGTCAGGATCGGTGTAGGAGCGGGCCGTCGCGGGCTCCGGCGATGCGGCAGTGGCCGACGCCTTCGCGGTTCCGTCGCGGTCCTTGGCGGCGGGCTCCGACGGGGCGCCATTGCCATCGTCATTGCCATTGCCGGCGCCACGCTGCCCGGCGGCGGCGCACAAGGCCGGACCGGCGAACGCCGTCGCCAGCATCCCAAGCAGCCCGCCGACCGTGGCCGAGGCCCCGCCGCTTCCACTCGCACCGGGATCCTCTTGCCCGCTCTCGAGACCGAGAGCCTGCACCGTGGCTGACCGGACCAGCCAGCGCGTGCCGGTGACCAGCGTGTCGTATAGGACGACCAGTCCTCGCAGAAACGGCAGCTTCAACGCCCGCCGGGCGCGAAGTCCCAGGTCCAGGCGTTCGGTGGCCCACACGATCGAGCCGTCGGGATGGCGAAGAGCGATGGCGAGGGCGTTCCGGCCCCTCATCAAGACTCCCTCGATGAGCGCCTGACCGCCGTAGTGATAGCTCGCCATGGCCGGATTCTAGCCTCTGAGGGACAGGGAGCCGGAACGGTGTCCGCGTATGTACCGAAAGGCGACGTCAGCCGGCGAGGAGCGGGACCTGCCCGAACGCGCGGGCAGGAGCGGAACTAGGCCCGCTGCGTGCGCTCGAGGCGGCGTTGGAAGCGCTCTACCTGCCCGGCAGTGTCGAGGATCATCTGCTTGCCCGTAAAGAACGGGTGGCAGCTGTTGCACACGTCCACGCGCAGTTCCGTCCGCGTGGAACCGATCTCGAAGGTGGTGCCGCACGAGGCGCACTTCACCGCCGCCTGCTGGTACTTGGGATGAATCTTCGGCTTCATTGGTTACTCCCGGGCGCCTTCCGCACGGTCTCCCGCCGGTGGTCGTCGGTGGCGCGGGCGGCGCCTCGGCGCCGGTCCGCAGTTTGTGGCTGGAGGCTACTCGCCCGCCAGGGCCTCGACGCGGATCCGCTTCTTCTCGCGAGTCTCGTGCTCGAAGTGGACCGTGCCATCGACGGTGGCGAAGACGCTGTAGTCGTGCGCAAGACCCGCGCCGGAGCCGGCCTTGAACGTCATGCCGCGCTGTCGGACGATGATCGATCCGGCCGTGACGAACTGGCCATCACCGGCCTTCACGCCCAGACGCTGGCCGACGCTGTCGCGGCCATTCTTCGAACTGGAACCTGCCTTCTTGTGGGCCATCGCTTATTCGTCCTTCTTGGTCCGCGCGGGGCGCTTGGCTGGCGCCTCGCCGGCCGGCTTATCGGTCGTGTCGGCTTTCGCCGTCTTCGGGGCGGCTTTGGCCGGAGCGACCTTCGGCGCGGCTTTGGGCTCGGCCTTCGCCGGAGACGTCGCCTTGGCCGGGCTCTCCGCCTTTGGGGGGGCGGACTTTGCGGGAGGGGTCTTGGTTCGGGCGGCCTTGGCGGGAGCATCCTTGGCGGGAGCCTTGGGCGACTTCGTCTTGGGCTCCGCTTCCGCGGCTGCCGCAGCCGCGGTGCGGGCCTTGAGCTTCTCGGCCAGGGCGGCGTCCTCTGCAGCCTGGCGAGCGGCGGCCTTGGCGACCTTGTCGCGCTCGCCCTCGGCGGCAGACTCGGCTTCCCTCGCTTCTTCCGCGGCGCTCTTGGCGCCCAGGCGGACGTCCGTGATCTTCAGGACGGTCAGCTCCTGGCGATGTCCCTTCTTGACGCGGCGGCGCGCCTTCGGCCGGTACTTGAACGAGATGGTCTTCTCGCCGCGATCCTGGCGCAGGACGCGAGCGCTGACGGCCGCGTCGGCCACGACTGGCTGACCGACGGCCGACCTGTCGCCGTCCACGACCAGCAGTACGCGGTCGAGGTTGATCTCTTGACCCGGCTCGACATCGAGCAGCTCAACCTCGAGCTCGGTGCCGAGTTCGACGCGGTACTGCTTGCCGCCGGTCTGGATGACTGCGTACATGGGTCCTCAGGAGTGGACGGGGCGGCGCGGCCCCAGCGGCGTGCACGACACGAATACGCCCCCGGCTTCCCGGGGCGTGAAGTGCGAGTGTACGGCCCATGCCGGGCCTCGTCAAACTCGACGGGGGCTCGGACTGGACCTCGACAGTCCGTCCTAACCGACGAGCTGGCCGGCCAGCTCGGAGTCGAGCCAGAGTCGCTCGCGAACCGGGCGGACGATCTCGAGCGATGGACGCTGGGCGGTCGGCTCGGACTCGCGCGGACCGCTCTCGTCATCATCGCCGGAGTCCGCGTTCACCGCCAGGCCAAGCTCGCCGGCGAGGGCGGCCACGACCTCCTCGGGGCGGCCACTGCCGAGATCCTGTGAGTGGCGAAGCCGCATCCACAGGCCAGTCGCCGGGGCGGTGGCGGCGTCGGGCGGCAGTGCCGCGACGTCCGCGGAGCGCAGGTGAAGGTCCAGCAACAGCGGCCGCAGGTCGTACGAGATCGACCGCGCCTCCCGGCGCCGCTCGCGCGGCAGCCGTTCGGCTGCCATGAGCCGCCCCGCGGCCTCCTCCAGTTCGACCCCTTCGACGTTCAGCAGCGTCATCCGGTAGTCGGCAGCGACGAGCTGCGGAGCGATCGCCGGAGCGCCGACCCAAACGTCGTGAAGACCCACCACGCGGTAGCCATGAGGCATCCCCACAGCCAGGCGGTCGCGCAGGTCCGGGGCAGTCAGCCGCTCGGCCAGGAAGAGGTCGGCCAGTTCGTGCTCGGCGAGCATGCCCAGCTGAAGCGGCGCGGCGAATACCAGCTTGGGCCGCGGGCTGAAGCCCTCGCTCGTGGCCACGGGAATATCGCCGCGACGGAAGGCTCGCTCCCAGAGTCTGACCGAATCGAGGTGGGATAGGAATCGGGCCTCCTCGTCGCGAGCGAAGACCAGCCTCCAGCGCTGCCGGATCTCGCTCACGTTGTCGGCCCCGACTCGGCCTCGGACGCGGACCCGCCGGATGCCGGTGGGTCGATCGCCCGGACGGTCTTCCTCGCGCCGGACGTCCGACCCCGCCTGGATGCCTTCGACCTCGGAGCGGCCTTGCCGCCCCACCGACCAACCGCGAAATCAGCCGTGGTGGCCTGAACCATCAGGGTGAAGAGAACGACCCCAAAGGTGATGCCCTGGAGCGCAGTCCGATTGGGAAAGTCGATCGGTAGGGAGAGCGCCAGCGCCGTCGAGACGGCACCGCGCAGGCCCGACCAGAAGACCACGTGCAGCCAGTCGAACGGGATGGCGCCCTCGTCGCGGGCTGCCCCCGTCGGGCCCTTGGCAGTCGCCCATCCGGCCGCCCGTTTGACGGTCGATCTGGTAGCTCGTCCGACGGTCGCCGATCCCGACGCGGCACCGGACCTGGCCAGCCAGGCGCGCCTCGCCAGCCGCCAGCTGCCGAGCATCCCGTAAACAATGACCGCGCGGCCGACCAGCGCCGCCACGATGGCCCAGGCGGTCGGTCCCGCAACGCCTGCGAGTGAGCCGGCGGCGATTGCGAAGCCGACGACCAGGAACACGAAGGCCGTGGCCAGGAAGGCCACAAACTCCCAGACGGTATCGAGCGCCTCCTCGGTTCGCTCCGACAGGCCGTAACGGCGGCCGTACGTCCCCAGGACGATCCCGGCGACGGCCGTGGCGATGACCCCGGACCCATGCAGTGCGTCCGCCGCGAGATACGTGCCGTAGGCGAGCACCACGGACAGGCTGATCTCAATCAGGTGGTCGCCGACGCTGGGCAGCACCCGCGACGCGGCAAACCCCGCCACGGCGCCCAGCGCGGCCGAGAAGGCCACGATCGAGACGAACTCGAGGACGATCTCGAGCGGGCCCACCGGCCGCGTGACGAAGTCGACGGCGATGGCGAACAAGACGATTCCCGTGCCGTCGTTGAAGACGCTCTCGGCCTCGACAAGCGTCGTAAGGCGCCGCGGCGAGCGCATCTGCTTGAACGTGGCGATGACCGCGGCCGGATCGGTGGCGGAGAGCATCGCCCCCACCACAAACGCCTCGGGCCATGCTAGCCCGGCCCCGAAGTGCAGCGCTGCGGCGATCAGGGCCGCGCTGACGAACACGCCCGGGCCGGCCAGAAGCGCCACTCCGACGATGGACGGGCGGAGCTTGCCGAAATCGGTCTGGTACGAAGCTTCGAAGACGAGCGCCGGAAGCAGCACGACGAGCACGAGCTGGGGCGTGATCTCGACGCGCAGCGGCTGAGCGAAGACCCCCGCCACGATGCCGAACGCGACAAGCGCCACGGTGTAGGGCAGATTGATGCGCCGAGCCAAGAGCGTGACCAGGGCCGCCGCGCCGACCAGGAAGACGAAGAGCCTGATGAGTTCGAGAGTGGTTTCGCCCGAGCTCACCCCGTGGACTCGCCGCCGGCCGCCTCCACCAGCGACGCAAGACCCTTCAGCCCAGCGCTCTTCGACTGCATCTCAGTCCCCAACAGGTCGTATGGCCAACCGCGCCGCTCGTCGCGGTCTGCGCTCACGTTAGCACCTGTGTCCGGGGTGGCCGAGAGGTCGACCCGGCCAGCACGCCTCGGGTCGCCCGGCGGTCCAACGTACTGCCAGCCACTCCCGTCGTCGCCGACGGCGACCAGCAGATCACGCGGCCCCTGGGCTCCCGTTCCGCATGCGAATCCCGTCGCGTCAGGCACGCCGCAGTTCGAGCACGGGCCCCAGTGGCAGTCGGCCGTCGTCCTGGCCGCAAGCGCCCGTTTCCTGTCGCGCAGCAGGAACGCATTCGAGACGCCGGCGCTCAGATGAGCCCATGGCAGTGACTCGTCGGTCGGGATGTCGCGCTGGGCGTACCAGGCCGGATCGAGCCCGTATGCGGCGAATGCCTCAAGCCACGCCACAAAGTCGAAGTGTTCGTCCCAGGCGTCCAGCTGGGCGCCTCTCTCCCAGGCCCGCCGAATAACGGTGCCGAGGCGCCGGTCGCCGCGTCCGAGAGCGCCCTCGAGGAGGGAGCTGTTCGGATCGTGCCAGGACATCACCAGCCCCTTGGCGTGCATCGCCTTGCGCAGTGCGTCTACCTTGGCTTCGATCTCCTCGGTCGTGTCCAGCCCGTCCCACTGAAACGGCGTCATCACCTTCGGCAGGAAGGTGGAGACGTTGACCTTCACCTGAGCCCGGCCACCGTGACGCCGGCGGCCCGTCTCGAGCACTCGCCTGGAAATCGCGGCGATGGCAAGGACATCGTCCATCGTCTCGCCCGGCAGGCCGATCATGAAGTACAGCTTGACGGCGGTCCAGCCTCGATCGAACGCGAGCTGGGCGCACCTGGCGATCTCTTCGTCGCTCACCCCTTTGTTGATCGTGTCGCGCAGCCGCTGGCTGCCGGCCTCCGGCGCGAAGGTGAAACCGCCACGGCGTCCCCCCGACGACAGTGCATCCGCCAGTTCGACGGTGAAGGCGTCGACTCGCGTGCTCGGCAACGACAGAATCGCCTCGGGGCGACGTCTGCGCAGCTCCGTTGCGACCTCGCCGACGTACGTGTAGTCGGCGGTGGAGAGGCTGGTCAGGCCGATCTCCTCATACCCGGTCGCCCGCAGGATCGCCTCAGCAGCCTCGATCGCGACGTCGGGCGCCCGCTCGCGCAGCGGCCGCGTATGCATGCCGGCCCCACAGAACCGGCAGCCTCGAGTGCAGCCCCGCATGACCTCGAGCTGAGCTCGGTCGAAGACGATGCCGATGTTGGGCACGAGCTGACGGATGCCGCGGACATGGGTTTCGAAGTCGGCTGCGATGCGCGCGGTGACGGTCGCCGGGGCAGCGTCGTCCAGGCGGTCCAGGCGGTCGAACCGGCCATCGGCGAGGTACTGGGGCCGGTAGAACGAAGGCACGTACACGCCGGGAATCCGGGCCAGGGCCCGCAGTGCCGTGGCGCGGTCAACGCCCCGACGCCTCTCCCCGTCCGCGGCGGACCCGGCCTCGGCTCGGCGGTTCCAGCCGAGCGACTCGAGTACGTCGCCGATCTCGAGGACCACGTCCTCGCCCTCACCCAGCACAACGGCATCGACGAAGTCCGCAATCGGCTCAGGGTTCATGACGATCGAGCCGCCGGCCACGACCAGCGGGTCGGCCTCCGAACGCTCGCTCGTCGTCAGCCCGACTCCGCCCAGGTCGAGCATGGTGAGCAGATTCGTGCAGACGAGCTCGAACCCCAGGCTCAGCCCAATGACATCGAACTCGCGAAGGGGTCGTCGCGTCTCCAGACTCCAGAGTGGGACGCCAACGGCCCTGAGCTCAGCCTGGAGGTCCGTGTCCGGCGCGAAGCACCGTTCCGCAAGTCGATCGGGTCGGTCGTTGACGACCTCGTAGAGGATCCGCAGCCCGAGGTTGCTCATGCCTATCTCGTACAGGTCGGGGTAGGCGAAACACCACTTGACGGCGGTGGCGGCCCAATCCTTCTGGACGGAGTTCCATTCCCCGCCCGCGTATCGACCGGGCTTGCGGACGCGCCCCAGGATCCGCTCGACCGCTGGAGGCGGGAGGGGCGGGGGGTCGTGGAACGGCCCGCCCCCGTGGGGCGGCGAAGGCGGCTGACCCTGGGTCCGTGTCGTCATCGCTCGCTGGCTCGCTCCCTGGGTTAGGTTGCCGGTGCAAACCTCAGCCGGGCGTATCAGCCGGTTCGGCCGGACCGTGCGACAGCTACCACTCGGGTTTCTCGCGGCGCAGATTCGTGCTCTGGAGCGTACCCAGGCCCGCAGCGAGGCAGACGAGCGACGCTCCACCGTAGGAGATGAAGGGGAGCGGGATGCCCGTCACCGGAAGCAGGCCGTTGACCATGCCCACGTTCACGACCACCTGGAAGAAGATCATCGTCGCCATGCCGCAGCCGATGAGCATGGCGAACGGATCGGTGGCACGCCAGGCGCACGCGAGCAGGCGCCAGATCAGGAGCGCAAACAGAATCAGGACCACGATGCCGCCGATCAGACCCAACTCCTCGACAAGGACGCCCCATACGAAGTCGGTCGTACTGACGGGCAGGTAGACGGTGCCGTTCGTGAGGCCCTTGCCGGTGAGCCCGCCGGCGTCGATCGCGAGCCTGGCCTGATGGATCTGGAAGCCGGCGCCGTTCGGGTCGGCATTGGGGTCGAGCAGGGTAAGCAGGCGGGCCTGCTGGTAGTCGGCCATGTGCGCCCAGACGAACGGAATCGCGGCGGCCACCGCCGCCGCCAGTGTGCCCAGCCAGAATAGGCTCGCACCGGACATGAAGAGCAAGCCCGTGATCGTGGCCACGAGCACCAGCGACGTGCCGAGGTCGGGCTGGAACATGACCAGGACCCATGGCGGGACCAGGATCACCAGGGCGCCGATGATGGTCCACGGCGATTTGATCTTCGGCTGGCGATTGGCGAGGTAGGCGGCGAAGACCAGGACCATGACGATCTTGGCCAGCTCGCTGAATTGGAACTGAAAGCCGGCAACGACGACCCAGCGTGCCGCCGTGCCCGCTTCGCCGGTCGCCCTCCCGATGCGGAGAGTAAGGATGAGGAGGCCGATGTTGATGAAGTACAACGGCCAGACGATCGAGCGGAGCCACCTGTAGTCGAAGACGGTGGTCAGGCCGAGAACCACAGCCGCGACAACCGACCACATGATCGTTCGGACGAAGGGCAGGTCGAGCGTGAGTGGCGCGTGACTCGGTCCGACGCTGTTGCTGTACGCCATCGCCAGACCGAATAGCGTCAGCAAGATGGCGTACGTGGTCAACTGGAGGTCGTAGTTGCGCCAGGCCAGCCAGCCGGCCTTGGGCGCCCAGCCTCGAAGCCTGAGAGTCTCGGCGCGCAGAAAGCTCATCGCTCAGTCGCCCGTCAGTCCCTGTTCGGGCTTCCGTAGAAGTTCGTCGTCTTGGAAACCCAGGACTGGATGTAGCCCGGCGTGCGGGAGTCGAACGCCTGGGATTCGCGCTTGATCAGGTTGTAGTGGAGCATCAGATAGTTCTTGACGACCTCGGTGGCCACGTTGCCCCAGGTGTCGCCGCCGTAGATGAAGGCCAGCACCGCAAGCTGCGAGTCCGGCTTGGTGAAGTCGCCGTTGTACGGATCGGCCGGCACGTAGCCCACGAACCACTCGTGGTACGGGAGGCGGTTGTACTTGTCGGGTACCCCGAACTCGGCGGTGCCGGTCTTGCCGGCGACCTTGATCGGCAGGTCGACGAGGTTGTACGTGTGACGGCTCGTAACCACCGCCCGGGTGGCCAGACGCATGTCTTCGAGGACCTGGGGCGAGATGGGGGTTCCATCCGCGGCGTGCAGGTGATTCTCCACCACGGGCTGGATGTTGGTAACGGTACCCGTGGCCCCGTCGGTGATGGACTTGACCACCTGAGGCTGGTACACCGTGCCGCCGTTGGCTAGAGCGCAGTAGGCGTTGAGCAGCTGAAGCGGCGTGGTCGCGTCGTAGCCCTGCCCGATGCCCGCCTGCATGAGCTCGCCCTCGAACATCGGCTCGCCCTTGTTCTTCAGCTTCCATTCGTTGGTCGGGACGATGCCGGTGGCCGTCTCCGGCAGGTCGATTCCGGTCGCCTTGCCGAACCCGTACTGGTCCGCCCAGTACGTCAGCTTGTCGAGGCCCACAAGCTCCGCCAGCTGATAGAAGAAGGTGTCGCTCGAGTAGGCAACCCCCTCGGAGATGTTCAGCGGGCCCCACCCGTGCTTGTCCCATTCCCAGTACTTGTACTCACCGAACTGAATGTAGGGCTGCGACAGAAGGGTGGTCGCGGTGTTGATCGACGGCAGCATGGCGGCGGCTGGGTCGGAGTTGGTGCATGGGATGCCCGACGTTGACGAAGAGAGGAGTGTGCATGCGTTCGCCGGCGGCCCGGCGACCAGCCCGGCCGTGCCTGTGACGAGCTTGAACGTCGACCCGGGCGCGTACTGGCCCCCGATTGCCTTGTTCAGGAGAGGCTGGTCCGGGTTCGATAGCAGCGCCTGGAAGTCGGTCTCGCCGATTCCGTCGGCAAAGAGCTGGTCGTTGTAGCTGGGCAAGCTGACCATCGCCAGGATCTTTCCGTTCTGCGGGTTCTCGACGATGATCACGCCCTTCGTGACCTTGGCATTGGCCAGGCCGGTGGCAAGGGCCGTATACGCATATGTCTGCTCTTTAGTGTCGATGTTCAGCGTCAGCGAGTCCCCTGGGATCGCTTCCTGGCCGGTCGTGACGAGTCCCGGAATGGGCTTGCCTGCATCGTCGAGCGCAACGGTCTCTGAGCCGTAAGTACCGCGGAGGGCGGGCTCGTAGTAATTCTCGAGGCCTGCCTGGCCGACCACGTCCTGAGCCGAGTAGCCGTCGGCCTTCAATTGCGCATATTGCGCCGCCGTGATCTGACCCTCGTATCCGATGAGTTCGGCGAAGAGGTCCTTGGTCAAGTACTGGCGCTTCGACGTGACCACGACCTTGACGCCTGGCAGGAGGTCGGCGTTCTCCTGGAGGAAGCGGGCTACCTGGTCGGATACGCCGTCGGCGATCGTGATCGGTTCGTACAAGGATCCGGTTGTGCTGTCGATCTGAGTCTCAATGTAGATGGGGTCCATGTTCAGAACCGACCCCAACCGCGTCGCGACAGTCAGCTCCTGATCGAGAGGGAGGTCGCTTGGAGTGACCGTGACGGAGTAGTCAACGACGTTCTTGACCAGAGGCGCTCCGGCGGCATCGAAGATCAGGCCGCGAGTTGACGGGATGGACTCTTTGGCAGTGGCCTGGGTGGTGGTGCTGCCCTGGTCGGTCCCCTGCCCCTGGATGACCTGCAGGTAGAACATCCGTGAGGTGAGTGTCGTGACCCCGATGGCGACTGCCAGGGCGAATGCTCCGAACCGGTAGACGTTCTTCAGCTCGACGCGATGGTTGTCTGCTGTCGCAGTCATTGCGTCACCTCCACCAGAGCACCCGTTCCCGCTGCTCTGCCCGCCTCTTGATCCCGATAACGAGCGGAGCCACTACCGCCGCGACGATCGCATTCGCAAACGCCGCCGCGACGAAATCGGTCAGACGCAGGGGCGGAGCCGGCGGCTTGAGCAAACCGGTCGTCACGTCTGAGATCATCAGGATGATGGGCGCCACAACCAGCACCGCGACTACGCATCCGAGATAGCGAGAACGCGACAGCAGCGGCGCAGCGAGTGCGGCGAGTGCCACGGCGATCAGCAGTTCGAAGACACTTGACCCGAGCGGGCGAGTCGCGAACAGGTCGAGACACAGCCCACCAACGAAGGCCCAGGCCATTCCGTCTTCGAACCCGTAGACCAGCGTCACGATGACGGCCAGGACGAGAGATATCTGAAGCTGAGCGTCGGCGATCTGGTACCGCGACGCGATCGTTGATTCCAAGAGCGCCGCGATGCCGGCGCCGACCGCAGCGAATGCGGGACCCATTGCGGCCAGCCCTCAATAGCGGGGTTGGAGTGGCACTCCGGTACGGGAGTGCAACCGACTAGCGGCATCGACTCGGGGAGTATAGGACCGAGCGCAACTCCGGGACAACGCGAGGGGCGCCGGGCCGGGCTGGGGGTCTGAGCGGACGGCTGCGCCTCCGTGGGGACAGAGCGAGGCTCGATGTCGAGGTAGGACACAGCGTCGGCCGAGGGCTCGGAACCGCTGAGATCAGGCCCTGGCACCGACCGTTCAGCCCTCGCTGCCAGTGCTCCCGAACGCGCAGCGAGAGGCTGGCGTGGCGGCGAAGGTCCCCTTCGCACGGGACCCTGCCACACAGGCAGAGGGACCGACCTCGATGAGGTCGCCTGGCGTCTTCTTGTCAATTCCGACTCCTGTACACATCTGGGAAAGCGACCAGTGAACGGTGCCTACTCGCACCACGGTCAGGCCTCCACCTCATCTGCGAAGCCCAATGTCGAGGTCGTTTCAGCTGGTAGGCGTTTGGATGTGGCGCCCACACCTCCGACCTGAGCCGAACTCGCCACCCGCGTTGCACGTGAAACACCGGCACAGAGGGGCTCCAGGGCCGTCCAGGAGGTGACGAAGTTTCCGGCTGGGCTCCAGGCCGCGAGCAGTCCATCTACCGATGGTGCCCGTGACATCTGAAGACCGGGCGAGTTCTTGGGCGAGCCGCATCGGCGGCACGAAGTTCTTCCTGCGATACGGCGTGCCAACCGTCTAGCCAGAACATCGCCTGGTGCCAGCCGGCATACATAGGAGGGCGGAACCGGGGCGAGAACCTTAGGAACATCGCTTCGGGCACGATCTAGGCGAGCGGATTCGGCTGCGGTAATGCGCAGCTAAGCCCCCGCCAAGCGATCTCCGATACGGTCTGCAGGACCGAGCCGGGATCCATCCTCCCTGTCAGACAGGTTCTCACGGTTCTCTCAAAGGAGCCCGGAGGCCCGGAAAACGGCCCAAAATGCTAGAATCTGAACGTGCCGACGACCGAAATGGGGACCTGAGTGGGTCAGATCATCGCCTGCGCCAACCAGAAGGGTGGCGTCGGCAAGACCACGACCGTAGTCAACCTGTCCACGTATCTGGCCCTGGCCGGCGACGCAGTTCTCGTCATCGACCTCGATCCGCAGGGCAACACCACCAGCGGCTTCGGTCTTGAGCGTGGCGAGGTACAGCACTCCGTCTATGAAGCGATCATCGAAGATGCGGACGTCTCCGATCTGATCGTGGCGACCAATGTCCCAGGCCTCTCCATCGTTCCCTCGTCGATCTCGCTGGCTGGGGCTGAGGTCGAACTGGCACCGCTGCCGCAGCGCGAACGCCGATTGGCCAGAATCCTCACAAACCTGGTAGCCGAGTACGACTACATCCTGCTGGATTGCCCGCCGTCGCTCGGCCTTCTCACCGTGAATGCGCTGACGGCGGCGGACGCGGTGGTGATCCCCATCCAATGCGAGTACTACGCGCTGGAAGGCCTGTCTCAACTCATTGCCACTATCAACCTCGTGCGCAACCACCTCAATCCGGACCTTGCGATCAAGGGCGTGGTCCTGACCATGTACGATCCACGGACGAATCTTTCGGCCGAGGTTGATGCGGAGGTCCGTAAGCATCTCGGTCCGGCCGTGTTCGAAACTGTGATCCCACGGAGCGTTCGCCTGTCCGAGGCGCCCAGCTACGGCCTCCCGATCGCCCTGTACCGACCCGATTCGAAGGGCGCGGAGGCCTACGCAGCGCTGGCGGCCGAGCTTCGCGAGCGCGACGGCAGGCGGACGCCAGTCGCGCGCGATGCAGTCGACGAATCGGTGTCGCCGGCGGAGACCAGCCCGGAATCGCCTGCGGGGGTTCGCGTTGAAGCCACCTAATCTTGAGCGCCACGCCGGACTTGGACGAGGACTCGGCGCTCTGATACCTCAAGCCAGCCCTGCTGGAGGGGCTACCGTCGAGATTCCCATCTCTCGTATCCGTGGCAACCCGTACCAGCCCCGTCAGAAGGTTGAGCAGCGATCTCTTGAATCCCTTGCGGGCAGCATCGCCCTCCACGGCGTGCTTCAGCCAGTGCTCGTCACCGAGGTCCTTGACGGCTATCAGTTGGTGGCGGGCGAGCGCCGTGTCCGCGCCGCCCAGATGGCGGGCCTCGACCACGTCCCGGCAATCGTTCGCCAGATGGCTCAGCGGGACCAGCTTGCGGTTGCGATCGTTGAGAACGTCCAGCGCGCGGACCTCAACGCTATGGAAGAGGCCCATGCATATCGGCAGCTCGCCGACGAGTTCGGCCTGACGCAGGACGAGATCGCCACCCGCGTCGGCCGGGCCCGATCCACTGTGGCCAACACTCTAAGGCTGCTCGACCTCGAGCCGTCCGTTCAGCAGGCCCTTGCTGCGGGCAACATAACGGAAGGCCACGCCCGAGCTCTGGGGGGAGTGCCGGCAGCGGGGCAGCAGACGCTGGTCCAGGCCGTGATGGCCGGCGGACTGTCGGTTCGCCAGACGGAGCAGCTGGTCCGCAGATTACGAGACCGTCCCGCGGTCGCAACGAGGACGGCCGTCGACTCCGACGGAGAGGTAGAGCGCCTCGAAGGTGACCTGCGTCAGGCGCTCGGCACGAAGGTCCTCCTCGCGCGGTCGAGGAAGGGCGGACGCATCGTCATCGAGTACTACGGCGATGAGGAGTTCTCTCGCCTCTTCGAACTCCTGACCGGAGGAATCTCTTGACCCAGAACCTCCCGCGCGCGACCTCTGGAGCTGCCAACGGCTCGATGACCGGCACGGCTCAGACGGCCGCGGCTCGCCGTTCTCGCAAACCGGCCTCGAGCGACTACAACGCCGAGAGCATTCAGGTTCTCGAGGGCCTGGACCCGGTTCGTCGAAGGCCAGGCATGTATATCGGCTCGACCGACGCACGGGGGCTTCATCACCTGGTCTGGGAAGTCGTCGATAACTCGATCGACGAAGCCATGGCCGGCCACGCCACCAACGTGGAGGTGCGGGTTCTCGAGGATGGCTCCCTCCGCGTGACGGACGACGGTCGCGGTGTCCCGGTCGGTCGTCACCCCAGCGGAAAGGACGCCCTCGAGATCGTCCACACCGTCCTCCACGCCGGCTCCAAGTTCGGTGGCGGCGGGTACAAGGTCTCGGGGGGCCTCCACGGCGTGGGCGTCAGCGTCGTAAATGCCCTGTCGGAGTGGCTGCGCGTCGAGACGGCCAGAGACGGCTACGTATGGGCCCAGGAGTACTCCCGGGGCGTGCCCACGATGCCGGTTCGCAAGGTCGGCCCTCAGGGCGACCGAAAGGGCACCACAACCTTCTTCAAGGCCGATCCCCAGGTCTTCGAGACCGTCGAGTTCTCGTTCGATACCATCGCCCAGCGCCTGCGCGAGTCGGCCTATCTGAACAAGGGACTCTGGATCCGACTGCTGGACGATCGCGCCGACCGTGAACGGTCGTTCTATTTCGAAGGCGGGCTCGTGTCCTTCGTCCGGCATCTAAACAAGAACAAGGAGACCCTCAACGACCGGCCGATCTACGTGGAGCGGCGCGAGAACTCCACCTCGATCGAAGTCGCACTCCAGTACAACGACTCTTACGCGGAGAACGTCTTCAGCTTCGCCAACAACATCAACACCGTGGACGGCGGCGGTCATCTGACCGGCTTCCGCGCCGCCCTGACGCGCTCTCTGAACGATTACGCCCGACGCGCAGGAATCCTCAAGGACGCCGACGCCAACCTCTCGGGCGACGACGTCCGAGAGGGTCTGACCGCGGTCGTGAGCGTCAAGCTGGTCGAGCCGCAGTTCGAGGGCCATACGAAAGCCAGGCTCGGCAACGCCGAGATAAAGGGCCAGGTCGAGACGGCCGTGGCGGAGGGGATCGGTCAGTATTTCGACGAGAACCCGGCCGACGGCCGGCGCGTCATCGAGAAGTCCCTCACCGCTGCCCGGGCCCGGGAGGCAGCCCGCAAGGCCCGCGATCTGGTCATCCGCAAGGGTGCCCTGGAAGGCATGTCGCTGCCGGGCAAGCTGGCCGACTGCCAGGAGCGGGACCCCGCCAGGAGCGAGTTGTACCTCGTCGAGGGCGACTCGGCCGGTGGCTCGGCCAAGCAGGGCCGCGATCGCCGCTTCCAGGCGATCCTGCCGCTCCGCGGCAAGCTGCTCAACGTCGAGAAAGCCCGGCTGGACAAGATCGTTTCCAGCGAGAACATCCGACCGCTGGTGATCGCCCTGGGGGCGGGGATTGGCGACTCGCTTGACCTGGCCAAGCTGCGCTACCACCGCATCATCATCATGACCGACGCCGACGTCGACGGGGCCCACATCCGAACCCTGCTCCTCACGTTCTTCTTCCGACACATGCCGCAGGTGATCGAGAACGGCTACCTCTTCATTGCTCAGCCGCCGCTCTTCCGGGTCAGCACCGGCAAGGTGACCCATTACGCCGGGTCGGAGGCGGAGCGCGACGCGATCGTCAAGAAGCTGGCCGTCAAAAACGTCACGGTCCAACGCTTCAAGGGCCTCGGTGAGATGAACGCCGACCAGCTCTGGGAGACGACCATGAATCCGCAAACCCGGACCCTCCTGCGGGCCGAGGTCGACGACGCCGCCGAGGCCGACGCCATCTTCACGATGCTGATGGGCGAGCGCGTCGAGCCCCGCAAGGACTTCATCAAGACCGAGGCCAGGAAGGTCCA
>Ga0182011_10001256_pt1 | contig 22266 bp, 22 predicted proteins | sample 711E1DmetaG_FD_120481 | JGI IMG/M metagenome (GOLD analysis project Ga0182011, IMG submission 120481) | Permafrost microbial communities from Stordalen Mire, Sweden - 711E1D metaG | ecosystem: Environmental > Terrestrial > Soil > Wetlands > Permafrost | place: Sweden: Stordalen | collected...
ATCCGGGCCGCTGGCGGCGTCGGGCCTGCGCTTCCGGTCCTCAAGTACATCAGTACATTCCGGTCCGGTTCTCGGCCCTCCTTGCCAGCAGCCCGGCTTGTCGGCCGGGTCACGGAGGCGAATCTGACCGGGACTATTCGGGCCGGAAGTGAGATTTGGGGCGATCCATCTTGGGGTTGGTTTCGAAGGGGAAACACGATTCGCAAAAGGTTCGTAGGAAAGACACCCTATCGGCGCGGGTGCCGAGCTTGTAGGATCACGTTCGGAGAAAAGGAGCCATGCGAATCACGAGACTCGACCTCGCCTGCGCGGGTGACAAAGGACTCAAGGGCCACCCCATGGCGCCGCTCGGACAACTGGTGGTCCTCGCGGGTCCCAATGGCGCAGGAAAGTCTCGCATACTTCGCGAGATCAACTCTGCCCTCTCGAGTCTGAGCCAGGCAGTGCTCTTGAGCGCTCAAAGTGTGATCGCGAACGTACAACTAAGACGGATGGCCGTTGATGCGCAGCAGCTTTCCCACTACCAACAGCTGGCACTATGGGCACGATGCGTCCAAGTCGACCAGGAGTGGCGGCCTGGCAGCGTGGTCGATTTCATCCCCAAGACTCCACAGCTTCACGATCATCGACAGCAGAATGAGGCTCAGCAGGAGAACGCTGTCAAGACCCTAAGGGAGAATGTCGGTCTGGGGAACATCGCCGCGTACGCTTCGGCCTATATAGCCAGCGTCTACAAAAGAGCCTTCGCCGCGACCCATCCAGATGTTGATGTGGCCACCGCGACAAAGGAGGCCGCGTCCATTGAGCGAGACAGTCTCGCCGGCCTCATTGAGGACCTGCTCGGCACAAGGCCAGGCTTCAACCTAGATCAGCAGCCCACGCTCTTCGGACACCCCATTGCGGAAGCCAATCTTTCTGAGGGGCAAAGCCTCCTGCTCCAGATGGCGGTCGCACTGCACGCCCAACACAAACGTCTCGACGGGTTGGTGCTCCTTCTCGATGAACCAGAAAGCCATCTCCATCCTGCCGCAATTATTCGCACGCTGGACCGACTTCGTCTGGCCAATCCTTCGGGGCAAATCTGGATAGCCACGCACAGCGTGCCGGTCTTGGCGGCCCTCCCGATCGAGAGCATTTGGTACGTCAACCAGGGCGAGGTCGCCTGGGCGGGCCGCAACCCGGAGATCGTTCTGGAGGGGTTGCTTGGAGGACAAGATGGGCGCAAACAAGTTGAGGAGTTTCTGGCACTGCCAGCGCAGTTCGCTGGCCATCGCTTTGCCGCAGAATGTTTGATTCCACCGAAGGCGGTCAACACTGGCCCCGATGATCCTCAGGCCAGGCAGGTGCGCGAATTCTGCGAGATGGCGGTGGGCGCTGGCACGCCTTTGAAGATTCTCGATTTCGGCGCCGGCCAAGGGCGGCTGCTGTCTGCGATGCGGGAACGGTGGCAGCCTGAAGGCACGTTCTCAGATTGCATAGACTACAGGGCCTTTGAACCATATCCCGATCCTCCCGGTCGGCTCGCTGACAACGTTGCGGCCACATATGGGCCGAATGGGGCAAATCGGGTCTTTGGTACACCGGATAGTCTTTCCATGATCGACGCCAACTCGGTGGACGTGGTCGTGATGTGCAACGTCTTGCACGAGATTCCGCCAGAAGAATGGAAGAAGGTATTCGGGGAAAACGGACACGTGACCCGTGTTCTGAAACCACGAGGCAAACTGCTCATCCTGGAGGACATGGAGATTCCTCACGGCGAACTGGCGCATCGGTTTGGCTTCCTCTTATTGGACTATCCGCACATCTACAGGCTTATGAGCTGTACTGAGGGTGACTCGGATAAGATAGTGACCGTCACAGCTCTCGACGGCCGTCTGAAAGCTCACGTCGTCCCCGCCGGACTTCTGGGTAGAACCACCACGGATTCAACGAAGGCCGCTCTGGAGTTACTGAAGACAACCGCCCTGGAGAACATTCGACACATCCGCAAGGCCGATCCCAGTTCGCGCAGTGGAAGGATGCATGCGCTGTGGACCCAGCTTCTCGCCAACGCGGATCTGGGGCTCGACGTCCTCTGATTTCGCGATTCGTCCAATTCCGTGCCCGGGATTGAAGTCACGGCCACCGGCACGGTGACCCCGATTCGCCCGAGGCCAGCTATTCGATGTCTTCCCCGAGCTGCGCCAGTACGGCCTCCAGAAGTGCCGGCGAAACGAACAGGCCGGCGTCGCGCAGAGCCTTGTAGACTGGGGCGGCGGCTTTCAGGGTGCCGCGCTGACGGGCAAGGGCGACGAGTCCGATGGTTCCGATCATGGGAATGGAGAAGGAACCGGCACAGCGCCGAGCTGCGCGGTCGTCGATGACCACTCCACAGCCGTGCTGCTGCAGAGCCAGGGAGAGTACCTGGCATTCGCCCGGGTCGAGCTGCCAGGAGCGGATGGTTTCGGGTATCTCGACATCTGGTCTGATCCGCAGCCGCGAAGAACTCCTCACGGCGTGGGCGGCGCCGTCGCGGCCCGCACCTGCCTCGATCTCGAGCACTACCGTGCCCGGAACCAGCACCTCGGCGGCCAATGATTCGAGCAAGTCGAGCCGCTGGATGCGAGCCAGGGCTATGAGGGGTGAACTGTTGCAGACCCAGACGTCAACCACGCCGCAGGCTCCCCCGAACTTCGTCCAGCGTCTCCTGGAAGGGCGAGACGCCGGCATCGCTCAGGGTCTGCATGAAGTCGGCGCGGCTCATGCGTGCAATCTCCGCACCCTGGCCCTGGCTGATCAGGCCCTTCGCGTACCAGATCGTAGCGGCGGCCACACGCATCTCATCAGCCACCTCGCCGGGTGACTTGTGCATCGTGCTGAAAACGTCATCAGGCAACGCTATTTGAACTGTCGTCATGACCGCTCTTTGGGTACAAGCCTAGCACGGCGGCGGATCGGGGGCATGTGGCTGCAGCTCGCTTCGATAGGCGAAGCCGGCACCGGGTAGTTTGCCTTGAGGATCGCTCGCGGCCTTGGGTCACGCAGCTTTGCGTCGTGCACAGATGGCATACGTATAGTCTTCGAGATATTATACGTACATGTACAAGCTGACCCTTAGCGTGCACGAGAAGGTTGTCGGGCGGGCCAAACGCTATGCCGCCCGACACGGCACGTCGGTCTCACGGATGGTCGAGCGGTATCTCGACCTCGTGGTCGCGCCCGCGCAGGCGGCAGAGGAGGATCCCCCGGTCCTGCGCATGCTGCGGGGAGCGGCCAAGGGTGTTTCCCACGAGGAGTATGGGCGCCATCTGCAGAGGAAATACCGGTGAAACGGCTGCTGCTCGACCTGAACGTCGTGCTTGACGTTGTTCTGGATCGGGCCGAAGCCGCCAGCGCGGGGCGCCTGTGGGCTGCACTCGAAAGGGGGAAGGGTCGGGGGTTCGTCCCCGCTCATGGGGTCACGACCATCTTCTATTTGGTTTCTCGTGCCCAAGGTCCCGGTTTTGCCCGACGAGCGACAGATGGAATCCTGCGCACGTTTGCCGTGGCGCCGGTGGACGAGAAGGTTCTGCAGCGTGCTCTATCCCTCGGCTGGGCCGACTTTGAAGACGCTGTCTTTGCATCGGCAGCGGAGATGTGCGGCTGTGATGCCATGGTGACCCGCGACAGGAAGGGCTTCGTGGACTCGCCAGTTCAGATCATCGACCCTCCAACAGCCCTTGCCTGGCTGACCGGCGGCTAAAGCGACGACTTGCGGCTAATGTGGAGGCCGAGACCGATCCGCAGGCGTCAAGGCGCCGGGGCTGGCGGCGAAATGTCCCACAGCAAGCCGATGTCGATGGCCACTGCGTCGAAGGGCTGGATGCGCTTCTCGCCCTCGCCACCGAAGGTGCCCGTTACCATCCAGCCGTGCTCGGCGCGACTCAGGACTTCGATGGTGCGTGCCGTGGGATCGACAAACCATAGCCAGGGGATGCCGTGCTCGCGATAGATGTCCTGCTTGCGGGTGCGGTCCACGATGGCGGTCGAAGGCGAGAGCACTTCGCAGACCCAATCGGGCGCCAGGGTGAACCATGCCGTGCTCGGGAGCGTGGGCATGCGTTCGCGACGCCAGCCGGCCAGATCAGGGACCAGAATGTGCGGGTCGAGGTGAAGCTCTGGCTCGTCGAGGATGATCCAGCCGCCGGGGCCACCGCGACCTTGGCCAAACGGGCCGCCTATCCCGATTCCAAGCGAGGAGCTGGCCAGCGCATGGCGGGGCGCCGGCCGCGGCGATACGATCAACTCCCCATCGATGATCTCACCCACGACGTTCTCCGGCAGGGGGAGAATGTCCTCGTACGTGGCTGGCCGGGGCTTCCCCGAAGGTAGGGCCATGAAGCAAGTGTAGCAGTTCTGCGAAAAGCCGTGCCTTCACCCTGAATTCAGACCCAATGACAGCAGAAAGCGATTAAGAACATCGCTTCCAGCCAGTGATGGATCGCCATGTCTGCGCCACCGTTCATCCCGGTGGGGGAAGGGCAGGGTTACATTCTGATATCGACCAGCGTCTTCTTGCGCAGTTCGGTCAGGAAGTTCTTGGTCTGCTTTTCCATCTCGCGCTGGCGCAACTGACCGCGGATCTGGTCGCGCACCTCGGCCAGGGGCTTGGGGTCCTGGGCGCGGCGGCCCAGCAGTTTGATGACGTGGAAGCCGCGATCGGCACGCACCGGCCCACGTACCTCGTCGACTTTCATGGAGAAGACCAACTCCTCGATGGGCTTGGGCAGGATGTCTTTGCCGAACCAGCCGAGATCCCCTCCCTCGGCGCGGGTGGCGGGATCTTCGGAATACTCGCGCGCCAACCGAGCGAAGTCCTCGCCCGATTGCGCCCGGTGTAGCAGAAGCTGGGCTTGCTTTTCCTTCTCCTGCGCGGTGGCCGTGTCGGCGCCTTCGGGAATGGACAGGAAGATGTGGCTGGCGCGCACTTGCAGGTTGGCCGCCTGCATGTGGCGCTCGTAGTAGCTCTGCACGTCGGCGTCGCTCACGCTGATCTTCGAGCCCACCGCGATGTTGATGACCCGATACCTCAAGATCTCGCGTTTCGTATTCTGGCGATAGGCGGCGAGAGTCATGCCCTGCTTGTGCAGCTCTTCACGCAACTGGGTGTCGTCGAGGCTGTAGTCCTTCTTGATCTGTTCGATGGAGCGGTCGATCTCCTCGCTGCTAATGGAGATCTTGAGATCAGCCGCCTCCTGCACCAGCAGTTGCTCATCCACCATGCGTTCGAGGATTTGACGGCGCAAGGCCGAGGCACGCGCGGCCCGCTGGGCAGGATTGGAGATGGCGGCGATGTCCGCCATCATCGGTGCGGCCCGTTCCTCGACCTCGCTCTGCAGAATGATGTCGCTGCCAACCAAAGCGACGATTTTTTCAACCACGCGCGCCTTGCCCATTGATGGCAGCAACAACAGAAAGGCGGCAAGGCACAGTTGGGTCATGCGCATCGCGTGGGTTCCTAGGGTTTGGGTGTAGACGCTCCGGTTGGTGCAGAAACGGTGACGGGCGTCTTGGCAGAAAGTGGCTGGCCGCCGTCCGCGGTTGGGGCCAGGGCGACCTTCGCCAGCTCTTGCTCGTAGATTTCCACGTGGATCGACTTGCGCGCTTCTTCCGCCAGCTCACGCTTCCTTTGGGCCCGCATTTGATCGAGAAGTCGCTTCTGGATGTCGACCTTCGCTTCAGCCAATGATCGCGTCATCTCAGGCCGGCGGTCGGTCAACTTGAGGATGTGAAAGCCTTTGTCGGACGCGATAGGCCCCGCTACGTCGTTGACCTGAGCCATGGCAAAGGCGGCCTCGACCAAAGCCTTGGGCTCGCGCGTGGTCTTGCGGTCGAAGAACGTCAAATCGCCCGCGCGCGGTTTGGAATCCGGGTCTTCCGAATAGCGCTCCACCAAATCGCGAAACGACTTGACGTCATTGCGCCCCGCCTTGGCCTCGGCGGCGATCCGGCGCGCGGCGGCTGCGTCGTGCACGAGAATCTGGCTGACCCGAACCTCCTCGGGACGGACAAACTCGGCCTGGTGCTCGCGGTAGTACTTCTCGACATCTGCCGGCGGAACGTCCTCGGCGCGGAACTTTTCGTTGATTTCCCGCTTCTCGAATTGCGCCACCATCTGTCGCTTGGCGATGCGCTGCACATCGGGGTCGCGATCATAGCCTCGCCGGAGAGCCTCACGAGCCATCAGCTCGTAGCGGACAAGGCCGTCGAGGAGCTCCCTCTTCTTCTCCGGCGTGGAGTAGCGTGCGAGCACGAACGGCGTGTGGGCGTAGCGGGCCAGCACCTCCTGCAGATCAGCGGCCGTGATCTCGGTGTCGTCCACCCTGGCCAGGACCGGACCAGGGCGGGAAGCGCCTTTTGCCCCCGGTCCTGGGCTGGGTTTGCAGGCGCACAGGGCCAGGGCTGCGAGGCAGAGAAGACAACGACGCATCCTGTTTGCATGGCACAGGTGCGCGCTTCCCGCAACACCTACCCAGTCACGCACGCCACCACCTCCTGCAACCGTCGCCTCGCGGCGGCCAAATGGTCATGCTTCTCCTCGTCGTCGAAGGCATGCGACAGGCGCATGTCGGGCGAGAGTTTCCAGCGGCTGCCCCGCTGCTGCACCAGGCGCATGATCTTGGCCGGATCCAGACGGGCGTCCGCTCCCGCGGACAGCACCAGCCGGCCTGCGGTCAGCTCGTAGGCCCGCGCTCCGGTTTGGCGCACCAGGGTCTTGTCGCTCATGACCTCGCCGAGCAGGCGGGCTTCGTCGGGCAGCGGGCCGTAGCGATCTTCCAGCTCGGCCAGGGTCTCGCGCACGTCGCTGGCGTCGCGGGCCTGGGCCAGGCGTCGGTAGAAGTGGAGACGCTGACCGGTGTCGGGAATGTAGTCGTCGGGCAGGAACGCCGGCACGTCGACCGCGATCTCCGGGTCGAACTCGCTGCGGATGGGCTGCCCGCGCAGCTCGGCCACCGCTTCTTCCAGGATGCGCGCATAGGTGTCGAAGCCGACGGCCGCGAGCAGGCCGGACTGGCGATGGCCCAGGATCTCGCCCGCGCCGCGGATTTCGAGATCGTGCGTCGCCACCTGAAATCCCGCGCCCAGCTCGGTAAAGCGTTGCAACACCTCAAGCCGCTGGCGCGCCTGGGCCGAAAGCGCAGCTTCCGATGGAATCACCAGATAGCAGAAGGCGCGTTCCTTGGCGCGGCCGATGCGTCCGCGCAATTGATAGAGTTGGGCCAGCCCGTAGTGATCGGCGTGGTTGACGATCATGGTGTTGGCGCGCGGGATGTCGAGGCCCGATTCGATGATGGTCGTGCAGCACAAGATGTCGTAGCGCCCGTCGACGAAGTCAATCATCACCTGTTCCAGCTTGGCCTCGGGCATCTGGCCATGGGCCATGCCCACGCGCGCCCCGGGCGCCAGGGCGCAGACCTCGCGCGTCCACTTGGGCAGATCCTCGACCCGGTTGTGCACGAAGAAGACTTGGCCTCCGCGCGCCAGTTCCTTGGCAATCGCCTCCCGCAGAAGATCGGGATCATAGCCACACACGAAAGTACGAATGGCCAGCCGGTCGGCGGGTGGGGTGGCCATGATCGAGATCGCGCGCAATCCGCTCATGGCCAGCTGCAGGGTGCGCGGAATGGGCGTGGCGGTCAGGGTGAGCACGTCCACTTGCGAGCGCATCTCCTTGAGTCGTTCCTTGTGCGCAACCCCGAACCGCTGCTCCTCGTCGATAATCAGCAAACCCAGGTTGTGGAAGTGTACGTCGCGCGACAACAGGCGGTGGGTGCCGATGACGATGTCCAACCTTCCGGCGGCCAGGGCAGCGATGGTGTCCCGCTGTTCACGCTTGCTGCTAAAACGAGAAAGCGACCCCACCTGCACCGGGAAGTCGCGCAGTCGCTCCGCAAAGGTCACCGCGTGCTGTTCGACCAGGACCGTGGTGGGGGCCAGCACCGCGACCTGGCGACCACCCAGGGCGGCCAACAGCGATGCGCGCAGGGCCACCTCCGTCTTGCCGTAGCCCACGTCGCCACAAACCAGGCGATCCATGGGCGCTTCGTCTTGCATGTCGGCTAGCACCGCCGCGATGGCCTTGTCCTGATCAGCGGTTTCCTCGAACGGGAAGGTTTCCTCGAACTCGCGGAAGATGACGTCCGGGGGCGGGAAAGCATGGCCGGGCAGCGCCTGTCGTTGGGCGTAGAGCTGCAGAAGGTCCTCAGCCAGCTTGCGCGCTTGCACGGAGACCCGGCGTCGTTTTTCTACCCAGGTGGCGCCGCCCAACTTGTCGAGTCGCGCGGTTTCCGGCGTGCCGCCCACGAACCTGTGCACCACGCCGATGCGGTAGACCGGCACGTAGAGCCCACCACCGTCGTATTCCAAGTGGAGAAAGTCATGGGCCACTCCCCGAAGGGTGAGCTTCTTCAGGCCCCGGTAACGGCCCACCCCCTGTTCGTCGTGGACCACCAGGTCGCCCTCGGCGATCTCGGCCAGATCCCCAAATCCAGGCGCGCTTGCGGCCGGGGCCGCGCGGTGCGCGCGCGCACCGAAGATCTCCTCTTCGGCGACCAGCGCCAGGCGATCATCGGGCAGCCGGAATCCGCGGGTGAGCGGCCCGACCAGAATCTCCAACGAGGGGCGAGGCGCGCTCCGCGTGAGCAGGTACTGCGCACCCCCTTCGCTGTGGTCGCGCGTGGCTCCGGGCTGCAGGCCGAAAGCCTGCAGGACCCCGGCCAGCCGGTCTGCGTGGGCGCGGCTGGGCGCCACCAGGCACACATGGTAGCCGCCTGCCTGCCAGAGCCGGATGCGTTCGCACAGGGCATGCCCGAGATCTTCGTCGCGGCGCTGGTGCAAAAGTTCGCCGCGGAGGCTGGTGTTCGGCTCTGCCGTCACCCGGACCCGCGGCGCGGGAGGCCCGTCGGCGGCACTGGACGGTGCCATCTCCACCGTGCGCAATTCCAGGCGCGCCCAAGCGCCAAGCGCGAGGCGTGCCTGTTCCTCGTCGAGCAGGAACTCCTCCGCATCCAAAGCGAGTCGATGCTCGGCCCGGCGATGCGAGGCACTCTCGCGCACGCGGGAGAAACTGCGGCGCGCCTCTTCCAGGATGGCTGCCGGATCCTCAACCACGACGCGCGCCTGCGGCGGAAGGTAGTCGAAGAACGAGCCGAGACGGGCATGAAAGATGGGAGTGAGCGACTCGCTGCCGAAGAAGTCCTCGCCTCGCTCGATCTGCTCAAGCAGGTAGCGGGTCTTGCTTGACGGGTAGGCGGCCTGGTCGGCTGCGGCCAGCAAGCGTGACCGCGCATTGGCTCCCGCGGTTACCACGGTCTCCCGCACGGGGTGGAGCACCACTCGGTCGACGGGCCGCAAGGTACGCTGGGTGGCGGCGTCGTACAGGCGGAGTGACTCCACCTCGTCGCCAAACAGCTCGATGCGCACCGGGTGTCTGTAGACCGGGGGAAAAACGTCGATGACTGCCCCGCGCACCGCGAAGGTTCCTGGATCCTCGACCACTTGTGCGCGGCCGTAACCAGCTCGGCAAAGGTCCTTGACCAAAGTCTCTCGGTCCAGGGTGGAGTGGCTCTCGACCGCCCGGCAGAGCTCGGCGAACTCTCTTGGAGGAATCACGCGCCGAAACGCTGCAGCAACAGGCGCCACCACCACGGCCGGCGCGTGGCCGTGGCCCAGGCGGTAGAGGAGAGCCAGCCGGCGCATGACCGTGCGGCGATCAGGCTGTATCTCGGCGTGCGGCGAGACTTCGGGTGCAGGCAGATCTAGTACGGGCAAAGGGGCCAGCGGATCCTCGGCTGACTTTCGCGGCGCCAGGAAGAACGACAGGTCTGCACAGCGCGTCTCGACCAGATCCTCATCGGCGACCAGATAGAGCAGGGGAGTGTGACTCTTGCCCTGGCGCGCCAGATGAGCAGCGATGGCCGGGCCCATGGCCCCTGCGGCGCCATAGACTTCGACCGCGGTCCCGGCACCTGCGTGTTCCAGGAGGGCCTCGATGTCACGCAATATGAGTCGGGTATCCACGGAGGAAGCAGCGTCCGGGAGGGCTTGCTAGTCATACCCTATCTTGGGTGACAGGGGCAGTGGCGGTGGCGGAGGCGGTGGCAGGGTGAGGGTGGCCCCGGGTCTTGTTTCGGCAGGAGCAGAGTCGCCGTTGACCACGGGGTTTGAGCGGGATAAGGTGCCATCTATTCAAGGAGGAGCGCACATGAAACGCGTCTTGGGGCTGTCATTGGCCGTTTTGGTCCTGGCATTCCTGGCAGCCTGCGATGAGACCAGGCTCCGCATCGACCGGGTGGAGCCGCCCGAGGGCATCACGGCGGGTGGCGACCACATCAACATCATCGGGGCAGGGCTGCAGCCAGGCAAGACGCAGGTCCGCGTCTCATTCGGCGGTCACATAGCCGAGCAAGTCGTCATAGGGTCCAAAGACAAGATCGCTGTTGTCACCCCTGCCGGGGACAAGGGGCCGGTAGACGTGATCCTGGACTTCGATAATGGGGAGCGCTTCAAGATCTCGTCCGGTTTCCGCTACATCGAGCCAAAGCAGAACGACGACCTGCGCAAGGCGTTCTTCAACAAGCCCAAGAAGTAGCTGAAGTAGCTACTGATAGGCCGCGCGGAAGAGCTGCTGGCCCATCAGCAGCAGGCTGCCGGTTGGCACTGTTCGCGTCTCGCGAACCCGGAGGAAGGTGCCATTCGAGGAACCCAGGTCAGTCAGGCAAACGCGGCCTTCCCGCAGCGTGATCTGTGCGTGTGTGCCTGAAACGTAGCCATCCTCGGGAAAGAGGATGTCGCCCCGCTCACGGCCGAGCACAACGGTTTCGTCGAAGAGCGGGAACGCGGGGCCATCCAGATCTCGGCCGACGATGACGGACAGGCGGCCCCAGTAGCCTGGGTTGGGCGTGCCGATGATCTCGGTTCCATCCTCGATCGGGCTGGGTGGGTTGATGATGTCGAAGCGGAGCAATTCCTGACCGATGCGGAAGCAGTCGCCCGATTCCAGAGATTCTTCCTGCGTGAGCTTCACGAACACGCCATTCAGACTGCGCAGGTCGCGGACTTCCAGCCCTTCCTCGGTGAGAGCGAATTCAGCGTGGCGAGGTGAAAGATAGGGGTCGGCGTCGAAAAGATGGCCCTGGCCTCGTCCAACCAGATTTTGACCCTGGCGTAGGGGGTGGCTTCCACCCTCGGTGCCATCAGGACGAATGAGAGTGAGCTGGCCACGAACCGTGACCTTGGCGGGCTCAGGGGCTAACGCCGCGGCTTGCTGCAAAGCGTCTTCAACCACTGCGCCTGCCGCCGCCTTCATGCGATGACCGCAGGCCCCGCAGAACGCAAAGCCCGCAGCAACGGCCTTGCCACAGCGCGGGCACACCGCTGGACCTGGGGCTGGCGGCGCGGGCACGGCAGCGACTGGCGCAGCAGCCGGCCTAGCAGGGATCTGTGCCGCAGCAGCCGAGGGCCGTGGCGCTGCCGCCGGTGCCGAAAGCAAAGGGTTCGGCGCAGAGGACGTTCCACCACCGGGGCGCCAGGCGGTCGGTGCAGAGGCGAGTTTTGACGCCGCCGCCGCGTCTTGCGGCGAGGTCACAGCTCGCGGCCGGGGCGCGTCTTGCGCAGGGTCAGGGGTGGATGCAATCGGGCCAGGGGTGAAGGCGGCTGGGGTACCAGCGGGGCTGCCGGCGCCCGGCGCGACCGGGCTCGGCGAGGCCGGCGGGACTCGTTGGATTCCTGCAGCTCCGCCAGGACGGACAACATGTGGAGCCGAGCCTGCCGCGGCGATCGGCCGAAGCACCGGGGCTGCTGCTGGACTGCCCGCCGAGGCATGCGCCGACGCGATGACCCCAGAGGCAGCCGAGGAGGGAGGACCGCCAGCGAGTTGGGTCGCTGCCAGTGGCGTGGGTGAGAAGGCCCTTGCCGCGCCCACGCTGGCAGGCTCCGGGGCGGCTGGGGACGCCTTGGGGGGCTCCGCCGGAGCCGGCGCAGGAGCTGCCGTCTGCAGTTTTTGGCCGCAGCCGAGGCAATACTTGAACTGGTCCTGGTTTTCCTTGCCGCAGCGAGAACAGATGATCACGAGCTATCCTCCGCGCAGTTCATAAAGAAGAACATTAACTTTCATTTTTCTCATAAATGCGTCGTGCCAATACTACGAAATCTCCACCCGCAAGAGCTGCTGGCCGAGAAACACGTAGTCACCATGTTCCAATGGGGACTCATCGCTGATGCGCACGAAAGTGCCGTTCTTGGAGCCCACGTCGGTAACTGTGAACACTCCATCCGGGCCAATGCTGACCTCGGCGTGGCGCCCCGAGATGAAGGGGTCGTCGGGGAAGTTGAGGTCATTCCCTTCGCGACCGAGCGTGATGCTGTCACCGCGGGCGCGCACGATGAGGCCAATTTCGCCTCCTCGCAGTCGCTGGATGACGCGCATCTTGGAGGCACGCTTGGGGCTGGCGTAGAAGTAGGTTCCCTCGGCATCTGGCTGCGGTCCGAAGTCGGGTGGCAGAGCTTCAACCTGCAGGAGCTGCTCGCCCAGCAAGAATACCGCGCCGGATTCCAGCCGCGCCGGGGTGCGGATGCGCACGAACACGCCATTGATAGAGTTTTCGTCGCGCACGAACAGCTTGCCCTCCCGGTAGAGGAAGTTGGCATGGCGCGGGGACACCAGGGGGTCCTCGGGAAACAGGATGGCACCCTCAGTGCGGCCCACGATATGCTCGGTCCCGCCAAGCTCGTAGGCCAACCCATCGGCGCTGTTGGCCTTGACCACCACCAGTTTGGCGATGCCGGATACCTGGACGCCCGAGAAGAACATGGTCTTGCCTGCGCTGGGGCTTGGCGCGGCTGCCACCTCGATGCGCGCCCCACATTGGCCGCAGAAACGATCACCGATCGGGACTGGGTTGCCACAAGTCGGGCATGGCATGGTTGACATGGACTCCTCCACAGGGGCAGCAGACTGGGACCGGCCGGGCAATGGTTCACCAGAGACCGCCTCGACGATCGGGGCCTGGCAGACCGGGCACCGGGTCGCGTCGAGGCCGGTCAGAGCGTCGCAGCGGGGACAAACCAAGCCGACGGGCATGCTGATTGTGTCATCTTGCCCGCATCGCTCCGCCTGTCAAGCGGGCGAAGGCCGTAGTCATCTTCTCGTCGAGCTGTCGTTGCTGGCTGCGCTTGGCTCGTAGCGTTCGCGCAGGAAATCACGCACAGCCACCCTGACTCGGTCGGGCATGCGTAGTGCCAATGCCTTTCGCGAGATCTCGGGCGTTTTGCGGTAGGTTTCGAAGAACCGCATGCACTCCGAGCAGTTGCGCAAGTGGGACGAGAAAAGCTGCCGCTCCTTGTCGGGCAGTGCACCGCTGAGAAAATCGAGGCAGTAGTCCACGATCTCCTGGCAAGAGAGAAACCCCAATTCATCGTCAGAAGGCTTCACGTCGTTGCTTTCCCGAGAACGGCTCTTGCTAGAATATACCCTACCGCCGATGACAGCCCAAGCCCGATGGCAGACTTTTTCGTACGACGCTCTGCCGCGGCTGCCGGCCCAGGCGGCCAAATGGACGGCAACGCTGGCTCGGGCTCGATCACGCATCCCGTTGGCCGTGACGATAGCGGCAAAGGGGGTAGGGGAGCTAGAGATTCATCCCGACCAAGTGGCCATGGCGGAAGAGGCGGCGGGGAACGGGGACCTCCTCGACGGCATGGACTGCTTTCCCCTGAAACGCGACGGCGAGCGAGGTTGGGTTGGAGTGGGCCACCGGGTCTCACTGGCCCTGGTGCGAGCCGTGCTGGGCGGGCCGGCACCCACCGCGCTTCGTCCGCTCGTCCGCGGTGAACGTGGCGTCATGGCGGCCATCCTGCTCTCCGCACTGGACGCCCTGGGGGTTTCTCCAGGGGTGGAGCTTGGGCTCGGAGTCTCTGCGCGGCGGCCCGATTCCGCCCCTCCACGGATCGCGATTGGTGGCTCGATTCGTACCGCCACGGGCCTGGCAGGTCGTGCCCTTGTTCTGATTCCGGTCGGGTGGCTGGCCGAAGCCGCGCCGACAGGTCCGGTCACGGCTCAAGTGGAACGGCTGGCGGCCAACGCGACCTTGGAGATTGCCCAAACCGATCTGCTGGGTGCTGGCCTTGCCTCGGCTGCCGTGGGCGACTCGGTCGTGTTCGACGGCGTCGCTCATATCAAGGCAGACGGTCCCTGGCCCGCATGCCTGCGCGTGGGCGACTTCGTGGCGCCTGCTTGCCTGGCTGCCAACGGCGATCTTGCACTGGCAGGCCGCTTTTCTCAGGTTGAGGAGGAATCAAAGTCGATGGCATCGCAAGACGAGAAAGCACAGCGGATTCAGGAAGAACCCTCACCGTCGGAGGTGGCCAAGGTCCTCGCGACCGCGCCGGTGGAGGTGGTCGCCGAGATCGGCCGACTCACCCTTCGAGGCGACGAGCTGGCAGGCCTGATGACGGGCGGCGTGCTGAGCCTTGGGCCACGCCGAGCCGACGCGATCCAACTTCGAGTCGGCGGTCAACTCTGGGCCGTGGGCGAGCTGGTCAGCGTGGGCGACGAGCTTGGCGTGCGCATTCTTAGGCTGCACGCGGGGTGAGACAGATGGCCTCTAGTGAGGCGGCGGTTGCTGACCAACGCGGGGCTGCGCGCATGAGCGAGCACAACAGCGGCTGCCAAATATCGACGTTGGCTCGCAGCGCGGCTGCCCGCTGGATCGCGCCGATTCCGCCCCATGCATCCGCCGGCGCATAGAGCAAGCCACAGCCCGTTTGCGAAGCCACGTCGTAGTCCAGCAGGAAATCTCCGTTTGCACCTGCGTCGGGCGCCAGGGGAAGTGCCCCGTAGCGAAGTGCCAGACTGGCCGTACGTCCGGTCAGGTCACCGGCATCCGCCAGGAACGCGGCGTCGGCCGCCGCCAAGATGTGGCGTTCGGCCTCCGAGCCCGGTTCAGGGAACGTAGTGATCTTGCCCGGCGACCCGATGGACAGAACATGGGCCTGCTCCACCAGCGCACGATCCCCTTCTGCGGAAAACACCACCGCGACATCCGCGCGCCCCAGTCGCGAAACCGTTTCGAGAATCTCGCGGCCGCCCCGTGCAGGATCGAGCGGCCCAGTCGCCAGCAGGAGAGTGCGTGGCCCCACAGCCAGTGACGTCCGTCGGGCAAGGGCCCGACGACATTCCTGCTTGCCCGACGGAGACTCAGCCGAGAATGTGGCGGCCAGAACCGGATCGATGGCCGGGTCGTGCGGCAGTTCGTCGCACCCGAAACGCATTGAACTGACCGGCTGATCCGAGGCGCGGAAGGCCAACTCACTGGCGCGGCGGAAGGTCTCCGCGGCCGAGGGACAGGGGAGAATCACCACGTCGGCTTCGATAGCCCCTAGACCTACCAACATGCCACCCGACACGGCCACCGCGGGGTTGTCGGGATCTAGCTCGGCACGTTCTTCGTTGGATAGGGGCTGGTCCCAGCGTCCGTCCGGCACGACCAAGGCTGCATGAGCGGAAGGGGCGCAGGCCAGGGCTAGGGCCGAGGTCTCGCCCCAACCCACAACCACGTCCGGCCAGCAGATTTGGTCGCGAACCAGCGATGTGCTGGCGCTCGCCAGGAAGGCCGCGCGGCGAGCGCGATTCTCCGATTGGGCGCCGAGCGCGTAGAGAGCACACTGGCTGACCGCCGAACGTCCCTCGAAAAGCGAGGTTTCTTGGTCCGTCCCCCCCACGCGCGTCGTGATGGTTCGTAGGCGCCGCGCCATTCCGGGCAGTCGGGATGCCTGGTCCGGCGTGGCCAACGACAGAATCGCTACACGGTGCTTGGCAACCGACAGGGCCAGCGCCAAGGCCGCCGCACAGCCGGGCAACTCGCCATCGACCACAGGCGCGACCTGGTCAGCGACAAGCAGAAACTCGGCCATCTACCCCGAAGGTACCTCGGTGTCAGAGAGACCGCCTTTGCGGACCGGCAAGGACGCCAAAACAGGTGCGCGAAGACCTCACTCGCTCGCGCCGCGCTCGTCTTCTTCCCCAGGGAATTCGTTCACCGAGGGGTACTTCATGATCTCTTTGCGAGAGATCTTCCATGCTTTCTGCACTATCCAGGAGAGAGAACGGTCCTGCCGCGTTGCTTCTTCTTGAATCTCCTTGAGCATCTCTTCTGGAAAGTAGAGACTTTGTTTCCTCTTATCCGAACCGGCCATGAAGCACCCCGTTGTGGCTAATCTCACCTGGGAGATTTCTTGCATTTACGCAGTTCCCGGGCACGCTGTCAAGGACACGGATTCATTGGTATCTTTTCTGCGACATGATTCGATCCGGCGGTAAACTAGACACGTGCTTCCGTACAACCTGAGTCAAGGGGCTTCATGGAAGGGACCGGTTTAAAGAAGAGAGATCTCAAGCGGTTTCGCGAGATCTTGTTGAGCCGCAAGAAAGAAATCCTCCGCAACGCGCAGCGGACCCTGAGCGAAGACATGACGCTTGAGTCCGACGATCTGCCGGATGAAATGGATCTTGCGTCGTCCGAGTACCTGCAATCGTTTACCTTCAGGTTGCGCGGACGCGAGAAGACGTTCTTGCAGAAGATCGACCACGCACTCGAACGCATCGACGACAACACCTTCGGCCTGTGTGAGCAGTGCGGCGAACCTATCTCGCTCAAGCGGCTTGAGGCCCGCCTGGAGACTACTCTTTGCATCCGCTGCAAGGAGGATCAGGAGAGGATGGAGAAGGCCTACGGGTAGGGCCTTGGCAAGTTGCCCCTGGAAGTAGATGGCCAGGGTCGCCAATGTGCTAGCGAACGGCAGTCGTTCGTCCAAGACCACGGGCAGGCCAGGAAGGAGGCGGCGGGACGTCTTGCGACGCTTGTGGGGAGTCGAGCTTGCCCTCGTGGCCCTGACCGCGCTTCCGGGCTGCGTGGGGATCTTTGCCAGAGCCGGCGGGGGCAGCTTGTCCTGGGGTACCCACGCGCATGGCGCTGTCTTGGGCGCGGTCGTCTTGCCGGTGGAAGGAGAGGGCTACCAGGTCCACCCCGACTGGCGTGCGCGCGGCCGCAGCTTTGCGATTGAGGAACTCGTGGTCGGGCTGAGGCGCGCTTTTGCGCGGGTCGAGCAGGCCGCCCCGGGCAGCGTAGCCTGCGTCGGAGACCTGTCGCCGCGCCGTGGGGGAGACTCGAGCATGCACCGCTCGCACGAAAGCGGACGGGATGTGGACATTTTCTTCTATGCCGCGGATGGGGACGGGAATCCGCTCACTAACCTTCCCGCCATGCTTCGCTTCGCGGCCGACGGCAGCGCGGTGGCGTGGTCCTCCGGAAAGACGGGGCGGCGCATTCGCGAGCCGCTACCAGCCGGCCATCTCGACTTGCGGCGAACCTGGGCCTTGGTGGAGGCTCTCCTTTCTGAGGCGAGCGTGGAGGTACAATGGATATTCATCCACCAGCCACTGGCCGAGTTGCTTCTGCAAGAGGCAGTGAGGGAGAAGGCTGATCCGGCCCTGGTGGTGCGGGCACGGGAAATCTTGCACCAACCAACCGACGCGCGGCCGCACGACGATCACATGCACGTGCGCGTGTTTTGCCCGGTCGAGAACCGCATGTTTGGCTGCGTGGACAAGGGACCGCGGCGTTGGTTGAAGAAACTCTGGAAGTACATGGGCCCCGTCACGTAGTTAGGGCCTGTCGGGAAATTCAGGACCGCGGGATAGGCCGGGCCGCGTAGAGCGGGTCGCCCACGCAGGCCGCTTTCCGCTGGTCGCTCACGCTACCGCGACCGCTCACGGGCACGCTGTCCGACCAGCGCTGGCGCGGAAGGCCGGTCACCCATGTGGGCCGGCCGCGCAAGCATGGCGCACAGGCGCTCGATCAGTGCCAGCAGGAGCGCCCGTCGAGTGTGAGGGTCGGGCGGCGCGTCCGCCGCTCGAGGACTGACGGTTCAGGAGATGCGGGAGGTACCTGAACAAAATCCTAGTACTTTCTCTATTGAGAGGACTCTATTCAATATAGTACATTCGCAATCGGCTAATGAAGAGAAGCGAGGATATGGCTCACGCGCAGGCTCGGATGGAGATGCCCGCCGCCGGGCTGCTCGACGAGGACGAGCTGGTTGCCATCGAGGGACGGTTCCCCAAAGGCATGAGCTCGCGTGAGATCGTCGACCTGTTTGCCTCGCGGGGCGTGCGCTTCTCCGAGGCTACCCTGCGCAAGTACGTGCAGCTCGGGCTGTTGCCGCGTTCCGTGCGGGTGGGGCGCAAGGGCAAGCACTGCGGGTCGCGCGGCCTGTATCCGGCCGGCGTGGTCAGGCGGGTGAACCAGGTGAAAGACATGATGGAGCGCAATCTCACCATCGAGGACATCCAGCGCTCCTTCGCCCGGTTCAAGGAGGAGATCGAAGGAGTCAGCAAGGGCTTGCGTGAGCTCATCGCTGGCTTTGAGCGCGAGGCAAAGGGGCCAGCGCTGAGCCAGGAGCGGCGCCAGGAGATCGAACGAGAGATCGAAGCAGCGAAGCAAGCCGCCGGTGAACTGGTCCGGCGGATCTCGGGTTTGGAAGCGAGTTTTTCCTCGCAAGCCGCGGCGGCGGCAGCGGGGACCGCCGCGGGGGGCGGCAGCGATTTGTACTAGCGCGATCCCCGACCAACGCACGCGAGGGAGGAACCCATGGCCGACGAGAGAGCCGAATTTGCGGAACAAGAGGACGACACCTTCGACGATCAGCCGCAGCCCGAGGTCGCGAAGATCCGCCGCAAGGTGGTGCCGTCACGCGATGGCCGTTTCCGATCGAAGACCATCGCACCCAAGCGCCTGACCCGCGACGAGAAGCGGCTGGCGCTGGAGCTGGTCTACCCCGAGGATGTCGCGCGCCCGCACACGCGCGAGGACTGCCTGAACATGCCCCGCCCCTGTCCGTTCGTGAGCTGCGAACATCACCTGTACCTGGACGTGAATCCGGACAGTGGTGCCATCAAGCTCAACTTTCCCCACCTGGAGGTGTGGGAAATGGCCGAAACCTGCTCGCTGGACGTGGCGGACCGAGGCGGCATCACCCTTGAGGACGTTGGCGCCATCCTCAATCTGACGCGCGAGCGGATTCGTCAGGTGGAGGTGCGTGGTCTGGTCAAGATCCGCACCAAGAACAGCGAGGCACTCGGGCTGAGCACTCCCTGAGTGAGGCGGGCACTCGGATCAGCCGACGGCCTAGAGCACCGAGCAGTTTGCCGGACCGAGTGAAATTGTGCAGTTGCGAGCGGCCCAAGGCGGGAGGAGGGATAATACTCGACGTATTTGACCGACGAGCAGCGAAGGGACGCGACACAAATGGGTGATTTCCCGACGGGAGGCAAACTGTTCCGTGCTCGAACCGCGAACCCGCTTGCCGGGATCGACGCGGTTGTGGCCGAGAAACTCCTGGGCGAGGCGTTGGCCTCGGGCGGTGAGTACGCCGACCTGTACTTCGAGTTTCGCTGCGGGGCCGACTTTGTTCTGGAAGAGGCGCAGGTGCGCAGTGTCGGCCGAGCCCTCGTCGTGGGTCTTGGCGTGCGGGTGTTGCGCGGGGATGCCACCGGCTACGCCTATACCGAGGAGCTTTCTGCCGCCCGCATGAGCGAGGTCGCGCGCACCGCCGGGCAGATCGCGGCGGCGGGCCGTACGGTGGCGCCGGTAGCACTGACCCGACTTGACGGCAGCGACATCTATCCTGTGTCTGAGTCATCCCTGGCCCGGCCCGGCCCGGAAAAGCTGGCGCTGCTCCGCCGGGCCGATGCGGCGGCGCGCGCGTTCGATGCGCGCATAGTGCGTGTGGAAGCCTCGTTGTCGGAAGAGTGGCGCGAGATCCTGGTCTTCACCTCGGATGGACGACTGGCCCAGGACAGGCAGCCCATGCTCCGCCTGGGGGTTCACGCCGTGGCCGAGGAAGGTGGCCGGCGTCAGGGTGGTCGCTCGGGAACGGCCCTGCGTCGGGGTCTGGAGTTGTTTGCGCTTCCCGGGCACGCCCCCGAGGAGCACGGTCGTGAGGCGGCCCGCATCGCGCTCGCCATGTTGCACGCCGAGGAGGCGCCCGCCGGCCCCATGGAAGTCGTGCTCGGGCCAGGCGAGTCCGGCATCCTTTTGCACGAGGCGGTCGGCCACGGCCTGGAGGCAGACTTCAACCGCAAGAAGACCTCAAACTACACGGACCAGATCGGTAAGTCGGTGGCGTCGCAACTGTGTACCGTGGTCGACGACGCGACCATCGGCCATGCGCGGGGCTCGGTCAACGTGGACGACGAAGGCAACCCAGGCCAGCGCAACCTGCTCATTGAGAACGGCATCCTGCGGGGCTACTTGCAGGACCGCATCTCGGCTCGCCACTTTCACAGCGAGGCCACGGGAAACGGCCGGCGCGAGAGTTTTCGCTGCCAGCCTCTGCCGCGCATGACCAACACCTTCTTGCTGGGCGGCCAGGACGATCCAGAGGACATTATCCGCTCCGTCAGAAGAGGGGTCTACGCCAAGCGCTTCTCGGGCGGCCAAGTGAACATCTCCAATGGCGACTTCGTGTTCTCACTCACCGAGAGCTACCTGATTGAGGACGGCAAGCTCACGGCGCCTCTGCGCGGGGTGAACCTCATCGGCAACGGCCCCGAGGTGCTGCGGCAAGTGACCATGGTGGGACACGATTTCAAGCTGTCAGAGGGGACCTGGACTTGTGGCAAGGACGGGCAATCGGTGCCGGTGGGCGTGGGGACCCCGACGGTGAAGATCGCTCGCATCACAGTGGGAGGCACGCGCACGCCATGAGCAGGCTTCCCGATGCGCGGCGCTGCCAGGAATGGGCCGAGGAGATGCTGTCCTACGCCTTGGCTGCCGGCGCGCAAGCAGCCGAAATCCTAGTGCGGGACGCGTCCGAGCTGGAGGTGAAGGTTCGCCTAGGCGAGCCCGAACTGGTCAAGGACGCGGGCAGCCGGGCGCTCGGCCTGCGCGTCCTGCGCGACCATCGCGTGGCCGTGGCGTACACCTCGGACTTCGCGCCCGCGGCCATGCGGCAGTTCGCGCGCGAGTCGGTCGAGCTGTGCGAACTGGCCGAGCCGGATCCGCTGGCCGACTTGCCTGAGCGGCACGAGATGGCGCGCGAGGTTCCCGATCTCGATTTGTGGGACGAGACAGCGCCGTCACTCGACGCGGCCCGAGCCTTGCGCCTGGCCAGGCAGGGCGAGCAGGCGGCGTTGCAGCTCGACCGCCGCGTGACCAATTCAGATGGCGCGGTCATGGGTCGCGTGATGGGCGCGACGGCCTTTGCCAGCTCAGCCGGTTTTTCGGGCGGCTATCGCGGAACCAATCTCTCGTTGGTGGTCACGCCGGTGTGCGACGACGCCGACGGCAAGAAACGCAACGGTTACCACTGGACGTCTTCGCGCTTCGCCTCGGGGTTGCTGGAACCTGAGGCGGTCGGCTTGGAGGCGGCCCGGCGTACCCTGGCCAAACTGGGATCGCGCAAGATTGCCACCTGTCAGGTGCCGGCGGTATTCGCGCCCGAGGCGGCGCGCGCGCTGTTGGGACAACTGGCGGCTGTGGTCTCGGGCGGAGCCGTGTGGCGCAAGAGCAGCTACCTGGCCGCGCGCGAGGGCACGGCCGTGGCCTCGCCTCTGGTGACCGTGGTGGACCACCCGCTGCTGCCGCGGGCGCCCGGCTCGCGGCCCTTCGATGGCGAGGGCTTGGCCGCGCGGCCCAATGTGGTGGTGTCAGAGGGCGTGCTGCGCACTTTCCTTTGCGATGTGTACTCCGCGCGCAAGCTCGGCCGCCGTTCAACCGGATCAGCGGGGCGAGGCGTGGGCGGCGGGCCGCAGGTGAGCACGTCGAACTTCGTCCTGCTCGCGGGCAAGACCCCGGCGGCGGATTTGGAACGCGTGCCCCAGGGGCTCTATGTCACCGACCTGATGGGGTTTGGCTTCAACCCCGTGACAGGTGACTGGTCGCAAGGCGCGAACGGGTTCTGGATCGACAACGGCAGCCGCGTTCATCCGGTGAGCGAAGTCACCATATCGATCAACTTCGACGATCTGTGGAAGAGCATCGATGGGGTGGGCGACGACCTCGACACGCGCAGCTCAGTGCAAAGCCCGACCCTGCGTGTATCGCGTGTCACCGTCGCGGGGATGTAGTTAGCTTTTTCACCACAGTCTCGCCCCCGGGCCGCTGGCCCGGATCCTTCAGGCGTGAAACTGACAAATCCGAGCCCGGTTTTCTGCTCCACCAAGCCACAGTGCACACTAAGAAGATC
>Ga0182011_10001260_pt1 | contig 22254 bp, 19 predicted proteins | sample 711E1DmetaG_FD_120481 | JGI IMG/M metagenome (GOLD analysis project Ga0182011, IMG submission 120481) | Permafrost microbial communities from Stordalen Mire, Sweden - 711E1D metaG | ecosystem: Environmental > Terrestrial > Soil > Wetlands > Permafrost | place: Sweden: Stordalen | collected...
GCGGTTGCCTTCCACCCAGGTCCAGGGTTGAAGAGCCTCATGAAGCTGCTTCGTAATGCGGTCCAGGTCCAGGCCGGAGGGGTCCCGGTCGTGCAGATCGAGCGAGAGGGTGGTGTAGTAGAGCTGCGTTCGCACCCAGTCGGCGCGGCCAAAGGCGCCCGCCAGCTTCATCTTTTTGATGGTCTCGGAGGGGAGCGTTTCTCCGGTCTGGTAGTGCCGCGCGAAGGCCTGAATCAGCTTTTCGTCGCGGAAGAACTCTTCGAGCATCTGCGACGGGACCTCGATGAAATCGCCTTCGGCGGCAAAGCCGCTGATGCCCGCCCACTCGGTCTCTCCGCCCAGGATGGCGTGCATCAGGTGGCCGAATTCGTGGAAGAAGGTGACCACATCGTTGTATTGCAGGAGGCCCGGCTCCCCCACTTCGCCACCGGGGAAGTTGCAGATGAGGGCGGCCTCGGGCAGAACGCGGCCGTGTACGCCAGTGACGATGGGCGCGGCTGAGAACCATTTGTCCTTGCCCTCGCGGGGGTGCATGTCGAGATAGAAGCGGCCCACGTGCCGGCCGCCGTCGAGGACCTCGAAGACCGAGACGGCCGGATGCCAGGCAGGGGTGTTGGAGCGGTGAAACTCAACGTTGAACAGACGTGCCGCCGTAGACAGCACCCCGGCCTCGACCTGGGAATAAGGGAAGTAGGGGCGCACGGATTGCGAATCGAAGTCGAAGGCCGAGCGGCGAAACTGCTCAAACCAATAGGCTCGGCTGGCGCTGTCGATGGCCTCCAAACCGGGCTGGCGACGGCGGGCAAAGGCAAGAATCGATTTGTGTTCGCGGCTAGCGCCGTCGAGGCTAGCCTCATTCAGTTTGGCCAGAAACGCTCGCACATTGGCTGCCGAGCCCATCATCTGGTCGGCGGTGGCCAGGTCGGCCCAACTGCGAAAGCCCAGCACCGAGGCGATCTCCTGCCGCGTGGCTAGAAGGGCCTCCAATATCTCCTTGTTGGCTGGGTAGGCGCGGGTGTTGTAGGCCAGGAACATGCGCTCTCGTAGCGCCGCGCTGGCGGCAAAGGTCATCACTGGCTGCATCTCGGGCTGGTCGGTCGAAAGCAGGACTCGGCCCTCGGTGTCAGGCGGATGGCGGGCGAGATAATCCTCGGGCAGGCCATCCAGTTCGGAAGGCGCGGCCTCGATCATTTTGGCGCCCTCCTGGATATTGCGGCTGAATTCGAGCGAGAGCCGGGTGGCCCTTTCATTGAGCCTTTGCAAGTTGCCGCGGATGACCTCGTCCTTGTCCACGCCGGCCAGCCGGTAGCCGAGAAGTGTGCGCTGGATGTAGTGCCGGGTCGCCGGGCTGGCACCGTTGAGGTCAATGGCCGTCAGGGCCTCGTAGACCGGTCGATTCAGGCTGAGGGCGCTGCCAGCCTGCGCTACCCTCCGTGCTTCCTGTTGCGCTTGATCGCGGACGGCCTTGTCGGCGGCTACCGAGTTCAGCACCCCGGCTTGCGCACCGGCAAGGTTCAGTTGTTCGATAGCCAAATCATAGAACCGCAAAGAGTTGTCCGCCGTGCGAAGCCCTTCGACCGACAACAGAGCCGCCAACGCCGCCTCGTGCGCCGCCAGCCGGGCGCCAACCCAGGTAGAGAGAGCCTCGGCCGATGAGGCTCCAGCCGCCTCCCAGGCGTGAATCTCCGCGGTCAGGGCAGCGGTGGATGGGTTTTCTGCAGGCATCGTGAGCGAATTCCTCCGAACTTCTAGAGTGACACACTGTGCCGGGTTGGGGTTCGTCCGCCGGAATTCCAGCGTATTGACTCGCGCCACCCAGGGCGCGCGCACGGCCGGAGTACTGGAAAAGATCAAAACTCAAAAAAAAGCAAGCCTGAGCCGACTCTGTTGTTGCATCCTGACCGGAACCCCTTTAAGATGCGTCAATTGACAGCTATGCCTCTCAGTGCTCCTATTGTGCCTGTTCCCGACCCCGCGCCGGCCACTCCGCGGCTGCGCGTAGGCAAGCTGTGCGTGGCCATTCAGGGCAGTTCGCCGGCCGAACTCTTCGAGAGGGCGGATGCGGCGCTGGGCGACTCGAGGTTCCTTGAATTCCGGCTGGACTCGCTGCCCAAGCCTGCGGCGGCGCTGCCCAGGGTAGGGAAATTTCTGGCCGAACACCGCGATGTGACGGCGATTGCCACCTGCCGGCGCAAGAAGTTTGGCGGCCACTTCGTGGGGTCGTTGACCACGGAGCTTGAGGTCCTGTTGGCAGCCGCCGAGGCCGGATGCCAGATCGTCGATCTCGAAGTCGAGTCGGCAGAAGAGACCAAGGCGGCGCAACTGGCCCGCTTCCGGACCGGTCTGCGCGAGGCGGGCGCGGCGCTGCTGGTCAGCTTCCACGACTTTACGCGCACCAAAGGTCTGGAGCAGTCGGCGGCGCGGATCGAAGCCTTTCAGCCCGATTTTGTCAAGGTGGTTTCCACGGCCCGGTCGCTCAGCGACAACCTGGCGGTCCTGCGGCTGATCGAGGAGCGTTCGCTCAGCTCGCATGTGGTAGGCGTCGCCATGGGCGAAGAAGGCATTGTCTCTCGCGTACTGGGGCCAAGGGCCGGGGCGGCATTCACCTTCGGATCTTTTTCCGATGAAACCGGGACGGCGCCGGGGCAGATTGCGGCGCGGACGCTGCGCGACCTCTACCGCGTGGAGCATCTGGATCAGGCGACGCGCATCTTCGGCGTGGCCGGCAACCCCATCGCCCACTCGCTCTCGCCGCTCATGCAGAACACCGCCTTCCGCCGCGAGAACGTGAACGCCGTGCTGCTGCCGCTCAAAGTCCGCGATGTAGACGACTTGCTCGCCCTGGTGCGCGGATTGCCGCTGGCGGGCTCTGCCGTGACCATGCCCTTCAAACAGGATGTTCTGCCGCACCTGGCCAATATGGACCCGCTCACGGCGCGCATCGGCGCCTGCAATACGCTGCGCGTTGGCGGAGACGGCAAGATTGTCGGCTTCAATACAGACGTTGCCGGAGTGGTGAGGCCTCTGGAAAAGCGGCTGCAGTTGGCAGGCGCGCGGATTGCCGTCATCGGCGCGGGCGGCGCGGCGCGGGCCGCCGTCTTCGGCCTGGTGGAGCAGGGCGCGGAGGTTTTCATCGTCAACATCATCCACGAGGACGCCGTGAAACTTGCCCGCAAGGCCAAAGCCAAGGCGCTGAAGCATGAACTCTTCGCCAAAGCCCGTTTCGACGTGCTCATCAATGCGACCCCCTGCGGCATGGCCGGCTCAAAGCAGGCTCTGCCCATCAAGGAGAATGAGCTGAACGCCGGGCTGGTCTTCGACATGGTTTACAACCCGTTGGAGACGCCGCTGCTCAAGCTGGCTAAAGAACGCGGCATCCCGGTGATCGGCGGACTGGAGATGTTTGTGCAGCAGGGCGCGCGCCAGTTCGAGATCTGGACCGGCAAACCGGCTCCCGAGGCGGAGATGCAGAGGGTGGTCGAACTGGAGCTAAGACGGCGGGGGTAAAGAAGGGACGTGCTTTCACAGGCCCCAAAAACGAGAGTTGGGATACCCTCCGGTAGTCTGCCCTGAGCGCAGCGAACGGGCAGGCAGCGTGGCTGAGTGAACTGGATTCTGCCTACCGGGCCCTCTTCTTCACCGGCTTGCCGGAGTTGGACGGCTTGGGCTTGGCTTCCGCCGAATGGGTGAGGGGAATCGGTCCCAGGTCGGAGCCGGCGCGCTTGAAGCGGTGATCGATCATCGCGTATTGGATGGTGCGCGGTGAAACCGGGCGCGTGATGCCGGTGACCGGATCGGTGATGAGATTCTGGGTGCTGGCGATCTGGAAGCTGAAAAGATGCCCGCTGCCGCCGGATACCGGCTCGAAGTTTACCCGGACCGGCAGGTAGCCCTGGATGGGGTGCAGCCGGAAGGCCGTCTCATAGCGATGGTGCCGGGTGTCCCAGGTAAAGACGCGCACCTGGTCGAAATCAAAGGGCAGGCCAGCTTTGGGCGGGCTGAGAATGGTGAGATACTCCGGAACCTCGTGGTTGGGAGTGGCGGCCTGGGGGTCGATGACCTTGGCGAGCACGTATGCGCCCACGATGCGCTGGCCTTCGGCATAGGTTGCAATCTCGTCCGGCGCGTCCACGTCCACGCGGCCAGCAAGCAGCCATCCCGTGTGGCCGGCGTCGTCGCGGACCAGCCACCAGTCTTCCATGACAACCGGTGGGGCCTCGAGCGGGCCGGGAACCGGATGCGCGCTTGCCGGGTCCTGAGAGTGCTTCCTGTTTGCCGCCTGGGAAGCGGGGGGCGGTGCGGGTTTCATTCCCGGCAGGGAGGCTTTAGGCACGATTTGCTTGGCAGGCGATCCGAAGCCCGGGGTGGGCGTCTTGGGAACCGAGGCGCGGGCCAGAAGCTGAACCTTGGAGTTGCCGGCCAGCAGATAAAAATGTTCCGTCTCCCGGCCTGGGAGGATGTGCAGATAGATGTCGTCGCGCAGAACGGCGGTGGCGACTACCGGGTCCTGTTGATGCTGGGCGGCAATCCGATCGAAGGCGGCGAAGGTCTTGCCGTCGATCACGGCCCGCTCTTCAATCCAGCCGGTCTCGTTCTTCTGGGTCGTGACTTTCAAGAAACGGCGTCCGTGTTCCAGCACCTCGAGCGGCTGGCCGTTGACCACCTCGGCCACACGATTGGAGACGGCGGCCACGCGGTCGTGCAAGTACATCTGCCGCACGGAAACGTAGACGGTTTCGTGATGCACATGGCGAAAGCGCGAGCACCCGGAGGCAAACGCAAGGAGAGAGAGCAAGAGCAACAGGGGTAGGGAGGCTCCGAGGCGCCTGAGGGCAGGGACGAATAGGATTGGAGATTGCGTGAACACAGCCAGTGGCGGTCCTTTCGAGGATAGCACCGCAAGCAGGGGCCAGGGATCGGAAGGGCGCATTGCAATGGACGGCGCCCCGCCCCAACTGGCCCTCGTTCGCCGCCCTCGTTGCCGGCGCCCGCCCTGACGAGGACCGGCTCTGGCCAGCAACCGCTCCCCCCGCCGTGATAGGCTGTTTTGCAACGCAACCCGCACGTATTGGCTGCCCCAAACTCAATCCATGCCTACATCCACGGGCGCTCACGGCGCCGATAAACCGGCCGGTTGAGCCTGATTCCGAGAGGACATTCGATGAATTTGTCACATTTCGCCCCCATTCTGCTGTTGGCGGCGGGAACTGCCCTGGGGCAGACGCCCATGCCCCCGCAAGCCGACGCCAACAAGCCCGCGCCGCCGGCAACCATCAAGAGCTTCGATCCGGCGGCCATCGACAAGACCGCCGACCCCTGCGCGGATTTCTACCAGTACGCCTGCGGCAACTGGGTGAAGAGCAATCCCATTCCCGCCGATCAGGTGGTCTGGGCGCGCTCCTTCTCGCTGCTCCGGGAGCGGAACCGCTACCTGCTCTGGCAGGAGTTGGACGCTGCCGCCAAAGAGCCGAAGACTCCTCTGCAGAAGCAGTATGGCGACTTCTATGCAGCCTGCATGGACACCGGCACGGTGGAGAAGAAGGGGCTGACGCCGATTCAGCCGGCCTGGGAACTGGTCGCCGGCCTGGCCGATGCCAAGACGCTCCCGGCACTGCTCAGCCAGCTTGAGAATGGCGGCACTCCCGACGGTTTCTTCGAGTTCGGCGTTGGCCAGGACGACAAGGACTCGTCGAAGCAGATCGCCCAGATCTACCAGGGAGGCCTGTCGCTGCCCGACCGCGACTACTACCTGGTGGATTCGCCGCGCTTCAAGGCCATCCGCGCCCAGTACATCGAACATGTGAAGAAGATGTTCGCGCTGGCCGGCGACGCGCCCGAACACGCCGCCAAAGAAGCCGCGGCGGTGATGGAAATTGAAACCGCGCTGGCCAAGGCCTCCACCAGCCGCACCGACCTGCGCGAGCCGGAAAACCGTTACCACATCTATACCGTCGCGGAGTTCGCCAAGCTCGCGCCCGCCTTCGACTGGAGCGATTACTTCAAGGCCGTTGGGATCGGACATTTCGACACCCTCAATGTGGCCACGCCGGAGTTCTTCAAGGCGCTCAGCGCGCTCATCCAGAGCGAGTCCCTCGACTCATGGAAGAGCTATCTGCGCTGGCACGCGCTGCACGGAGATGCTCACGATCTGCCGAAGGCGTACTTCGAAGAGAACTTCGACTTCTTCGGCAAGACACTGCAAGGGCAGAAGGAGCCGCAGGCGCGCTGGAAGCAGTGCTCCACCGCGGCCGATCAGGCGCTGGGCGAGGCGGTGGGCCAGGACTGGGTGAAGCAGAACTTTCCTCCCGCGGCCAAGGCCAGCATGGACAAGCTGGTAGCCGCCCTGGAGAAGTCCCTGGGAGACGACATCAAGACCCTGCCCTGGATGAGCGACGCCACCAAGAAAGCCGCCGAGGAAAAGTTGGCCATGTTTCGCAACAAAATCGGCTACCCGGAGAAGTGGCGCGACTACTCCAGCATCCGGGTGGATCGCGGCGACCTGATAGGCAACCTGCATCGCAGCGCGGTCTACGAGCGCAACTACAACTTCGCCAAGCTGGGCCAGCCGGTGGACGAAAAAGAGTGGGGCATGACGCCGCCCACGGTGAACGCCTACTACGATCCCTCCTTCAACGACATCAACTTCCCGGCCGGCATTCTGCAGCCGCCCTTCTTCGACTTCAAGATCGACCCGGCGGTGAACTTTGGCGGCATCGGCGTGGTGATCGGCCATGAGATGACCCACGGCTTCGACGACGAGGGATCGAAGTACGACGGCAAGGGCAACCTGCGCGAGTGGCAAACCGCCGAGGACCGCAAGAGGTTCACCGAGCGCACCGGCTGCGTGGCGGACGAATACAGCGGGTTTGAGGCGGCTCCGGCGCAGGGCGATACCCCGGCGCAGAAGCTGAACGGCAAACTCACCCTGGGCGAGAATACGGCCGACAACGGCGGATTGCGCATCGCCTACATGGCCCTGCTGGATACGCTGGCGGCCGAGGGCAAGATGATCGGCGACAAGATCGACGGCTACACCGAGGCGCAGCGCTACTTCCTCGGCTTCGCCCAGGTGTGGTGCCAGAACCAGACCGACCAGGCGGCACGCCAGCGGTCGCTGACCGACCCTCACTCGCCTGGCCGCTGGCGCGTCAACGGTTCGGTCGAGAACTTCGACGAATTCGGCAAGGCCTTCGGTTGCGCCAAGGGCCAGCCCATGGTCCCGGTGAACTCCTGCCGCGTCTGGTAATGCGGACCGCCGCTCCGGAGCCGCGCCCTCGCTCAGCCCGCGGCGCCGTTCCGGAGTTGGCCGGGTTGACGTTTCCGGCCAATCCGGCGTCCAAATCTCAACCGTTGCGGAAAGTGAATCGCTATCGGCTGGGCGCGATGCCGCATTGCGTCCAGAGCGGGGAAGGCGCGGGGAAGCATCTTCTTTTGCCGAGTGTTTGACCGAAACTAGGCACAACCTGCCCTTGCCTTTTACAATGCAACAGGGACCCGTCCCAACCCAGCTCTGCTGTGGAACTAGCAAACTTGGCGGCGCACGCCGGACCAGGATGAAGGAATCGCATGAAGTTCACGAAATTCGGCAAGGCACTTCTGATGAGCGCCCTCTCTGCTGGCGTTGTTCTTGGCGTTACGTCTTGCATCCAAAGTTATTCGGTCGGCTTTTTATATGTGACGGGGACGGAGACGGCTCAGTCCTCCAGCAGCGGCATCATCAGCGGCTTCAAGATCGAGCACAATACAGGCAAGCTGACGGCCATCAACGGGCTGCCCATCTCCTCCGGCGGCGCCAACCCGGTTCGCGCCGTGCTGACCACCGGCAGCCGTTTCGTCTATGTCCTCAACCGCGGCGCCAACGCTGCCGGCGGCTCGGCATGCACCACGGCCAACCCCTGCCAGAACTCGAACGTCACCCAGTTCGCGGTCGGCGGCAACGGCATACTCACTTCACAGCAGACCTTCTACACGCAGGGCATCAACCCGATCCGGATGACCGTCGACAGCTCGGGAAACTACCTCTACGTGCTTGACCACGACGCGCCGCTGGATGCGGGCTCTACGTCGAACAGGGCCTGCGTCAATGCCTTCGGCACCGCCGCCTGTGGTGACATTACTGTCTTCCAAATCAATCAGACCACGGGCCGCCTGCAGTTGGTTATCAATGCCCAGGTTACGTCGGCGGGCGGCGCGGCGCTGCCCTACTTCCCGGTTCCCGCCAATCCCATCGATTTCCTTCTGGCCGGATCGAGCTTACTCACGCTGAGCGGAACTCCCGCCTCCGGCGACTCGGTCTATCCCTATACCTACAACACCAGTAATGGCCAGTTGACGGTCAGCCAGAACGGCTCCCAGCCGCTGAACATCTCTCAGGCTACGGCCATCGTCAGCGGCAGCGGGAACGTATATGTGCTCGACAACGAACCGATCACCGCGAACGGCACTACCTCGCCCAGCCAGATTCTGCCTTTCACCATCGGGAGCAACGGGGCGCTGCAGGCGATGACCGGGGGCATCGTGCCCGACGATCCGGCTCAGTCCAATCCGATTTACATGCTGGTGGAGTCCAAGGGCAAATGGATCTACGTGGCGAACCAGGGGAACAACCTGAACACGACCAACGCCCAGAGCGGCATTGCCGGCTATGTCATCGATCCCAGCCAGCGCACTCTCAGCTTCATCGCCGGAGAACCTTTCGGCACCGGAGCCGGCCCCCAGTGCCTGGTTGAGGATCCATCCAACCAGTTCATTTACACGGCCAACTTTAACGACTCGACCGTCACCGGCCGGGCAATCGACCAGAACGCAGGCGTCCTCCACAACTTGAACACGACCAGCACCTACACGCTCACCGGCCCGGCTACCTGGTGCTTTGTGGACGGACGCACCAGCTAGAGCGGCGCCGAGTGCGGATTTGCATGGGGCGGAGCCGGATCACTGGCTTCCGCTCCCGGTTTCGGGTTCAAAGAGATAGGGCCCGGATTCCGAAATGATCGGATTCTTCTTCAAACGTAGCCGAATTCAGGGTGCGCCTATCGCCAGGGAGCTCTGGGTTCGATTCCAAACCTGCTTTTTAGGGGCCCGCGGTTATGGCCCGCTGACGAAAGATGCGCATGAAGTTCAACAAATCGGGCCAGTTGCTGCTGGTCTCCGCGGCCAGCCTTTTGGTGGCCAGCCTTGTCACCGCCTGCAGTACGCTCACCGTGGATTTTGTCTTCGTGACCAGTTCCAAGGCCGCGGGACCCAACAACTACGGCCAGGTGGATGTCTTCGAGGTGAACTCGGAGTCGGGGTTCATGCGCCAGATTCCCACCTCGCCCTTTCCTTCGGGCGGGCGCAACCCCGTAGCCGACGCCGTCTCGACCGACTACACCAATCTCTACGTGGTCAATCGCGACGACAACAGCATCGTCCAGTTCGTCATCGGCAATGACGGCAAGCTCTATCCGCAAAACACCGTGAATACGCCGGGGGTCTACCCCCTGGCTGTCGCCGTGGGCGGATCGAACCTGTTTGTTGTGGATACCTACCAGCCCTTGCCGACGTGCTCCGATGCCGATCCATGCTCGGGCTCGCTGGCGGTTTTTCCCGTTGCCGCGGCCTCCGCTTCGATCCCCGGCGGAGCACTCGGACCGCCGGCCGCCAACGGCAGCCTGAACTACTGGCCGTTGAGCCTCTCCGGCAAGCCGAACGATATACTTCTTCCGACATCGGTGACCACATTGGCCTCGGGCGCGGATGTCTATGTGGCCGCCTATGACACGACGGCCAATACCGGATATGTCTTTGGCTTCGCGGTCGGTTCCGGCGGCGCGCTGACTCCCCTGAACGGTTCGCCCTTTGCCGCGGGAACACACCCTTCCGCTATCGCCGGCGATCCCTCCGGCGGCCACATTTATGTATGCGACTCCGCAAGCGGCAAAGTTCTCGGCTATACGGTCGCCGGCGGCCTGCTGAGCCCGATCAGCGGCAGCCCGTTTCCTGCCGGCAATCAACCCTCCGCAATTGCCGTCGATGCGTCGGGTAAGTTCGCCTACGTGGCAAACTCGCTGGACTCCACGGTTACAGCCTATTCCATCGGCAACGGCGCGCTGACCCGGATCGGCTCCTATCCCGCGGGCCTCCAGCCGGTGGCCATCGGCATCGACCCGAACATGCATCAGTTTCTTTACACCGCCAACTATTTGGGCGGCAACGTCTCCGGCTTTGAGTTGAATACCGGCGGCTCGCTGCTCAACTCGCAGAACTCTCCCTACAACTCCAACGCCCAGCCGACGGCGATAGCAGCGATTCCGCACAACGGCTCGACAAAGTGATTGCCCGCGGCGGGACAACCTAGCAACACCCCGTACCGGGCTTTTACAATACCAACGGGGCAACTTAACCAGTTTTCTTGGGGCTTCAACTTGATGGCCCACGACGAAGGAAGCGCATGAAGTTCAGCAAATTGAGCCGGCTTATACTGGTCTCTTCCATCGGCCTTCTTGTGGCCTCACTCTTTACCGCCTGCGAGATCCAGACCATCGACTATATCTATGTGGCCAGTTCCTCGGGTTCGGGAACCGGAAGCGCCGGTCAGATCAATACCTTCGCGGTGGACTCAGCCTCAGGCGCACTGCGCCTGGGCGCGCCGAGCGTACCCTCCGGCGGAAGTTCTCCCGTCGCCATGGCCGTAACCCTGGACTATGCGAATCTCTACGTCGCCAACCAGGGAAACAACTCCGTGGTCCACTTCGCCATCGACGGAAACGGCATCCTGACGCAGAAAGATCAGGTTACAACCGGCTCCAAGCCAGTATTCCTCGCGGTCAACTCTCCCGGCACCTACCTCTATGTGGTCTCCGGAACCACTTCCGCCACGCTTAGCGAGTATTCTCTCTCCTCGGGCGCGATCGGCAGCGCGGCCTCTCAGATCTCCCTCAGCGTCCCCGGCTACACCGGCGATACGATCATTCCCACCGGCGTAACCGTTCTGGCCAACAACACCACGGTGAGCGGCAATGCGGTTTACGTCACGGCCTATGACCAGTCCGCCTACAATCCCGGCGGGACCGCCACCAGCACCGCCAATCCCGGGTGGGTCTTCGGCTTTACCGTCGGTTCCGGCGGAGCGTTGATTCCGGCCTCCGGCAGCCCCTGGAAGGCGGGCGTCAAGCCCAGCGCCATCGCCTCGGACCCGACGGACCGCTTCGTCTATGTAATCGACTACGCCTCCAACCAGATGATCGGATACTCCATTCAGGGGGGAAGCGTCCTGAATTTCCTCACCAACGGCCCCTTCAGGACCGGCAACGAGCCCACCGCCATCGTGATCGATCCGCGCGGGAAGTACATCTACGTCACCAACTCGCTGGACTCCACGGTTGCCGCCTGGTCCATCGACCTGGCTACCGGCACGCCGGCGGCCACAGCCAATGTTGTCGGCAGCGCCGCCAACACCACCGATACGCAGCCTATCTCGCTTGTGGTGGACCCGGCGCTGGGCCGGTTTGTCTATACCGCCAACCACCTGGGAAATTCCGTCTCCGGCTTCCGCCTAGATCCGGATAACGGAACGCTGGTCACCACCCAGGCCACGCCCTACCCCACGGGCTCTCAGCCTACCGCGGTGATCGCTGTTCCCCACGGCAACCATTCGGCGCAATCGGTCACCCCGTAAATCGGAACAACCTCTGCATGCAAAAAAGCCCAACCGGCCGGTTGGGCTTTTTTATTGTCCGGTTGGCCCCTTCACGCCAAAAACCATTCCCACTGCTCCCTGGTCAGCGGAACCACGGAAAGCCGCCCGATGACCACCAGCGGCGACCCCGCAAAGAGCGGCTCGGCCTTGATGGCCGCCAAGGTCTTCGGGTTCTTGAGCCGTTTTTCCGCCTTGACGCGGACAACGGGAACCTTGGGATCGGCGGGGTCCACGCTGAGCACGGTTCCCGTACCCACGGCGGTGCGCTCGTCGCCGGTGTGGTAGAAGATCCACTTCGTCCCCGCCTTCATCTCGCGCAGGAACTTTACGGCTGTAGGGTTGGTCACGCCATCCCAGACCGTTTCCTTGTCTCTAAGGAAATCGTCGAAGGAGTAAACAGCGGGCTCGGTCTTGAAGAGGAAGCAGGTCATCGGCAGTTGTCCGTTTTCAGTGATCTGTCGCCAGTGAGCGGTGAGGAGGGGAAACACCCTGTCTTGGATGCAGAATACACGAAAGCCCCTGGCGTAGTCGGAGCGGGCGACGGAGCACCATTGCTGACAACGGACAACCCATCGCTGACAACTGTCTGCTTTGTTACTATCAAATCAACATGATCCGCTTCTCAACCGCCGGCGAATCCCACGGAGAGGCCCTGATCGCCCTGATCTCGGGTGTGCCGGCCGGCGTGCCCGTCGATCTTGGATTCGTGAATCGCGAGCTGTGGCGCCGGCAGCAGGGCTATGGCCGCGGCGGGCGGATGAAGATCGAAACCGACCAAGCCCACATCCTCAGCGGCGTACGCCACGGCAAGACCATCGGCTCGCCCATTGCCATCGAGATTGCCAACCGCGACTGGAAGAACTGGGAAGAGAAGCTGCCCGTCGAGGCCGGCGATCCCGCCAAGCACCAGGCGGTCTCCTCGCCGCGTCCCGGCCACGCCGACCTGGCCGGCGCCCTCAAGTTCAACTTTCCCGACGCCCGCTACGTGCTGGAGCGCGCCTCGGCACGCGAATCCACCGCCCGCGTGGCCGCCGGAGCCCTGGCCAAGCTGCTGCTGCGCACACTGGGGATCGAAGTAGCCAGCCACGTCATCCGCGTCGGCCGCGTCGAGCTGGACCGCGCGGCGGCGTGGGAGGAGATTGCGGCTGTTGCGGCCAAAGACGAGGTTGTCCTCGGTTGCGTCGATCCCGCCACCGAAGCCCGCATGAAAGAAGAGGTCGAGGAGGTCTCCCGCACCGGCGACACGGTGGGCGGCGTCTTCGAGGTCGTGGTCCACGGCGTCCCGCCGGGGCTGGGGACCTACGCCAACTGGGACGAGCGCCTCGACGGCCTGCTGGCCTGGGCGGTGATGAGTGTGCAGGCCGTCAAAGCCGTCGAAATCGGGCGCGGCATCACCGCCGCCGGCTCCTTCGGCTCCGCGGTTCACGACCCCATCCATTACGCCGCCGAAGCTGCCGCCCGTCCCACCCGCTTCACGCGCCCGAGCAACAATGCCGGCGGCATTGAGGGCGGCGTCTCCAACGGCGAGGAGATTGTGGTTCGCGGCTACCTGAAGCCCATCTCCACCCTCCGCCGGCCGCTCGAATCGGTTCGCTTCGACACCCGCCAGGCCGCCAGCGCCAGCTACGAGCGCAGCGATATTTGTGTCGTGCCCGCGGCCGGCGTGGTTGCCGAGGCCATGGTCGCCCTCACGATAGCGGCCCAGGCCCAGCAGAAGTTCGGGGGCGACTCGCTCCTGGAAATGAAACGAAATTTCCAGGGATACATCGAACAGATACGGAGCTATTAACAGACAAAGATGATTTTGAAGATTGTCAAATACCCCGAGCCGGTGCTCCAGCAGCCCGGCGAGCCCGTGACCGAATTCAATGCCGAATTGCGCAAGCTGGCGGCGGATATGTTTGAGACCACGTACGCCTCGCAGGGGGCCGGACTGGCCGCGCAGCAGGTTGGCGTGGCCAAGCGCATGTCGGTAATCGATCTGAGCGGGGGCAAGGACCCGGCGCAGAAGCTGGTGATCGTCAACCCTGAGATCATCTTCCGCGAGGGCAAGGTCTACGAGACGGAGGGCTGCCTCAGCTTTCCCGACATCATGGAGAAGGTGGTGCGCGCCGCCAAAGTGCGCATCCGCGCCCAGGGCCTCGACGGCAAATGGTTCGAGATGGACGGCGAAGAGCTGCTCTCGCGCTGTTTCCAGCATGAGATCGACCACCTGGACGGCATGTTGTTCATCTACCGCATGAGCGCCCTCAAGCGCGACCTGGTCCTGCGCAAGATCCGCAAATTGCAGCGCGAGGGCAAGTGGTAAGCCTCCCATGACGAGCGCAACGAGAGCCGCCCGGCTGGTGTTCTGCGGGACTCCGCTCTTTGCCGTGCCCACGCTGGAAGCGTTGCTCGGGGCGGGCCACGCAATTGCTCTGGTGGTCTCGCAGCCTGACCGTCCCGCGGGCCGCGGCCGGCAGCTCACCGCGCCTCCCGTCAAACGCGCCGCCCTGGCCGCCGGCCTGCCCGTAACTCAACCCGACAAGATTCGCGGCAACCAGGAGTTCCGTGAGCAGTTGGAGGCCATCGCTCCGGAGGCCATCGTCGTCGTGGCCTACGGCCGCATCCTTCCCCCCTGGATGCTGGCCCTGCCGCGATTGGGCTGCATCAACCTCCATGCCTCCCTGCTGCCGAAGTACCGCGGCGCGGCGCCTATCCAGTGGGCCGTGGCCATGGGCGACGCCTTCACCGGCAATACCACCATGCTCCTGGAAGAGGGTCTGGACACCGGCCCGATTCTCCTCCAGCAAACCGTCGAAATCGCCCCCAACCAGACCGCGGTGGAGCTTTTCGATCTGTTGGCAAAAGCCGGCGCGCCGCTGATGGTCGAGACGCTGGCTGGCCTCGCGGACGGAACCATCCACCCCCAGCCGCAGAATCATTCCTTTGCCACCTTCGCCCCGCTGCTGGACCGAGAAGACGGCCGCATGGAGTTTGCCTCCCGCACGGCTACCGAACTTTACAACCGCTGGCGGGGATTTCAGCCCTGGCCCGGCGCCTTCACCACGCTCGACGGCAAAAAGCTGATCGTCCATCGCATGGGCGCCGTTGGCGCTATTCCCTTTTCAGATTCAGCCGCCGCCGAGCCTGGCCGGATTCACGTCAAAGACCACCGTCTCTTCGCGGCCTGCGCCCAAGGAAGCTGGCTCGAACTCCTCGAAGTTCAACTGGAAGGAAAAAAACGGCTCGCCGCGGCCGAATTTCTGCGCGGAAACCCGCTCGGCCCCGATGCGCGGTTGGGTTGAAGCCGGTGCCCGCCGTTTCTCCCGCACGCAAAGCCGCCTTCGCGGTCCTCATGGCCGTCGAGAGCGGCCAATCGCACTCCGATGATCTGCTCCGCGGCAAAGCCGTCGATGCGCTTTCGGCCCCCGACCGCAACCTGGCCACGGCCCTCGTGCTGGGCGTGCTGCGCTGGCAGATTCGCCTCGACCACCAACTGCAAGCCCTGCTCAAGCGCCCCAACGCCAGGCTCGATCCTGAAATCCGCATCGCCCTGCGGCTGGGGGCCTTCCAATTGCTCCATCTGGACCGCATCCCCGCGCGCGCCGTCCTCTCCGAGAGTGTTGAACTGGCCAAGCAGGCGGGTCACCGCTTCGCCTCCGGAATGGTCAACGCGGTTCTGCGCAAGCTGGCCGTCTCTTCGCGGGGAACGGTAGAAGCGCTTGCTTTGAAAAGTCACGGCTTCAGCCGTGCCGAGAGGGAGGCGAATGAGGCCGGGGCTTTAGCCACCGAGGGAAGTATTTTGGAAGAATCCCCGGCGGAAGTTGCCTTGGAATATGCCCATCCTGCCTGGATGGTCGAACGCTGGGCCGGCTTCTACGGCCTGGAGGCAGCGCGCGCAATCTGCCGCCACGGGCAGAGGCAACCCACGCTGACGGCGCGCATTGAGAGTCCCGCCGTCGAAACCGAACTCGCCCAGGCCGGCGTCGTCCTCCAGCCCGGAGAATTGCTCACCGCAGTCCGCACCGTCGTTTCCGGCGACCTGACAGCAACAACTGTTTTCCATGAGGGCCGCGTTCGCCTCCAAGACGAGGGTTCGCAGTTGGTGGCCGAACTGGCGGGGCAGGGAAGCGCGATTCTCGATTGCTGCGCCGCTCCCGGCGGCAAAACCCTCATCCTCGCCGAGCGCAATCCCCAGGCTCGCATCGTCGCCTGCGAATCCAGTGCGTCCCGTCTCGCTCTGTTGCGCAAGCGGCTGGTCGCTCACGCCGAAAGAGTCGAATGCCGCCTCGCCGACGCAACCACCCTCAATGAAGAATCGGTCTTCGATCTGACTCTGGCCGATGTCCCTTGCAGCGGGACCGGCACACTGGGCCGCAACCCCGAGATTCGCCATCGCCTGCATCCGGAAGATCTGCCGCGCCAGGCTGAACGCCAGCGGGCGATTTTACTGGCCGCATTGCGCGCAGTTCGGCCCGGAGGTCGCGTCGTCTACTCCACCTGTTCGCTGGAGCCGGAAGAAAACGAGAAGGTCGTCGCCGCGGTACTGGCGGACGCTCCTAATGCCCGCCTCATTTCGCTCGGCTCTCGCATAGAAACCCTGCTCAACGAAGGTATTCTGACCTCTGCCGGCGCGGAGCGGCTCAGAACGTCAATCACGCCCGAGGACGCACTCCGCCTGCTTCCCAGCGCGTTTCACACCGACGGCTTCTTTATCGCCCTGATCGAGAGAACTGCTTGAAAAGCAGCGCTATCAATCCGGTGGCCGAACGCACCACGTGTTGACGCTCTGAATGCCTACTCCGCCGCCAGCCGCAGTTGCGCATAATCCCGCCCCAGCAATGCGCACAGCGCCTCCACCACCAGTTCGTGATCGGCGCGCTGCGGCAGCCCGGAGACGGTTACGCTGCCCACAATTCCCGCGCCGGCCACGTTCAGCGGAAACGATCCGCCATGCGTGGCGTAGTCGGCCAAGGGAAGGCCCTGTTGCTCGGCGAGCGTTTCGTTCCTGGCCTTCAACTTCAATCCCACGGCATACGAGCTGCGATGGAAGCGCGCCACCACGTTGCTCTTGCGCCGCACCCACTCCGCATTGTCCGGCGTGGTGCCCTCCAGCGCCGCATAGAAGAGCTGCTGCCCGAAGCGCCGCACATCGACAGCCAGCGCCAGCCCGCGCTCCTCGGCCATCGTCCTCAGCCGCACACCCAACTCCCAGGCCACCTGCGCATTCAGGGCCGGCAAGCAAAGCTCCCGCTCCTGCAGCGCGATCTGTTCCAGGTCTTCGCTCACTCCCAACTCTCCTCCAACTCCGCTCACTTCGCCACGGTCAGCCTCACCAGCGTGTTCTGGTCTACGCGCGATCCCGCTTGAGGCTCTTGCGCCGTCACCAAGCCCTGCCTCGCCAGAGGCCTGAGCGGCGCGTCCCCCGTGCCGACCGGCGCCACCTCCGCCTCGACAATCTTGGCTGTCACGGCTTTGATGCCCACCCTGGCCAACTGCGCATGCACACTGGAAGCCGGCGATCCTGTCAGGTCGGGCATGACGTAGCCGTCCGGCGCATCGTCGTCCGGAGCGGCCACCAGCAGGTTGATGATGGGTCGCGCGATGCCCTGCGCATGGGGCGGCGGGTCCTGGGCCAGCACCGTTCCCTCGGCCGCGCTACTGGATGGCATTCGCGCGGAGACGCCTACCTCCAGGCCAGCGCGCCGCAGTTCGAGCGCCGCAACCCGCTCCTCTTTACCCACGGTCTCCGGTACCTCTGCCGTCTGCGGCCCCAGGCTCTCGGCCACCCTCATCCGCCACTCCCGCCGCACCACCGTTCCCGGCGCCGGTGACTGCGAAAGAATGTGTCCCGCCGCCACGTCGCCCGAGTAGTAGCGGTTATCCACGTCCAGGTTCAGCCCCAGCCCCGCGGCCTGGCTGCGCGCATCGGCCACAGTCATCCCTTTGAGGGCGGGCACCTGCACCTCGGCGCCGTGAATGGCGAAGTGCATGGTGGTAATGGCCGCCAACAGCGCCACAGCCACCAGCACCATCAGCAGCGACGCCGCCTGGAAGAAATACAATACGCGGCGCCTCATGGCTCGGGCTCGCCGTCGACAAAAACAATTTCGTGCTCGATGGCCGCTACCTGATCCAGCATCTTCCCAACCGAGCAATACTTGTCTTTGGAGAGCGCCACCGCGTCTTCGACGGCCTTGCGACTCAACTTGCCCCGCAGCGCATAGGTCAGCTTGATGCGCGTAAAGACCTGCGGCGGCGTCCCGGCCTGCTCCGCGACAGCCGTCACGCGCAGCCCGGTCAGGGGCTGCCGTTTCTTCAGCAGGATTGCAACCACGTCCACGCTAGTGCAGCCGCAAAGCGCCATCAGCACCGTCTCCATGGGGCTGGGTCCTTGCCGGTGCGCGGGGTCGGCGTCAAAGAGAACCGTGTTCCCGTTGGCCGAAATCCCCTCGAAGAGCTTGCCTTCTTTCCATTCGCTGTGGGCGATCATCGGATGTCCTTTTGCGGTATTTTCGATCCTTGATTAGTGTATATAGAGAGATCATGGAATACATTGCCTACCTTCATAAAGACAAAAACTCGGACTACGGGGTCAGCTTCCCAGACTTTCCCGGCTGCATTACTGCCGGTTCCACCCTGGAAGAGGCGCATAGAATGGCTGCTGAAGCTCTTGTGCTGCACGTTGCCGGTATGCGCGAAGACGGAGAGGCGATTCCCAAGCCCTCCACACACGACGACCTGCGAGCCGACCCGGCGATGAACGGCGCGGTTGCTTTCCTGGCCGAACTCCGCGAGCCGGAGAGAACCGTCCGCATCAACATCACCGCCCGCCAAAGCCAAATCGAGGAGATTGACCGCCGCGCCCGCGCCAAGGGCCTCACCCGCTCCTCGTACATCGTGCAAAGCGCTGAAAGAGAAAGCTGCCTCCCGCTAGCCGAGAAGTCAATCCCACACACCCATCGCTCTACCGCAGGTTATCCCCCACCGGTTCGGGGTGAATCAATACCCGCTGCACCTCCGGGCACTCCAGCTTGAAGCGGTCCTCGAGGCCGGTGATGACCCGGTGGACCCGCTGCATGGTCAAATCGTCCGGCAAGGTGCAATGGCAGGAGAGCGAGATGTGCTCGCCGGCCCGGCCCACCTTGATCTCATGCACGTCCACAATCTCCGGGAAAAATCGAGCGGCGTCCCGCAGCGCGTTCTCGATCTTGCGGTCCTCCTCGACCATCTCCTCCGGCGGCTCGATGGTGGCCGGCTCGCTTTCGATGTGCGTCAGCACCGCATCGATCTCCGGCGTCTCGCGCAGAATCTCCGCCTCCATCGCGGTCACAAAAGCGTGCGCCGCCAGCAGCGGCATCTTTTCGTCCAGCTCCAGATGCTGTTCCACGCGCAGCCGGCCCTGGTGCGACTGCACACTCAGCTCATGCACACTCACGTTGTTGCGCGCGGCCACGGCCCTTACCCGGTCGAAGATGCTTTCCGCCCTGGCCTGGCGGGGCACGGTGTGGATGACAACGTCGGCCTCCGGCAGCGCGCGATGCACCGCCTCGGTGGCCGAGCGCACCAACTCACCGGTGTGCTCGAAGGTGAAGCGCCGGGGCAGCGCCAATGTGAGATCGGCAAAGTAGCCTGCTCCAGCCCGCCGCACGCGGGCCTGCTCCACGGCCAATACGCCCGGCACCTGTTCCACCTCGCGCACGATCCGCCGCCGCGTCTGGACGGGAATCTCGTCCAGCAGCACCGCCACCGCCTCGTGGCCCAGGCGCAACGTCAGGCGCAGAATCAATAGCGAAACGACGACTGCCGCAATCGGGTCGGCAAAGCGCAGCCAGCCGATCCCGAACCTCGCGCCCACCCAACTGGCGCCCAACCCGCAGAGCACGGCCACGGACGACCAGATGTCGCTGGCGAAGTGGAAGGCGTCGGTGGCCAGCGCCGGCGAGCCCGTGAGCTTGGCCACCGCGCGCAGCCGCCGCGAACGCCAGAAGTCCACGCCGATCGACGAGAGCACCACCGCCACCGGCCAGACCGAATGACGCAGTTCCACCTGGCGGTAGAGGATTCGCCGCATCGCTTCCCAGATAATCCATCCGCTCGACACGGCCATCAGGATGACTTCGCCGAAGGAGGAGAGGTTTTCCACCTTGCCGTGGCCGTAGGTGTGGTCCTCGTCGGGAGGCTTATCGCTTACCCGCACGGAGAAGAAGGTCAGCGACGCGCCCACTAAATCCAATCCTGAATGGGCCGCGTCCGACAACACGCCCAGAGAGTGAGAGAGCAGACCGGCCGCCAATTTCAGCAGCGTCATCGCCGCCGCGGCCAGCATCGAGTTCAGCGCCACGCGCCGCTTCAGGGCGGAAAAACGAGCCGGATTGGCGTCGGTGGTCATCGCGCTTCTAGGCTACAGCGGCGCGCTTGCCCGTGTACAACCCGGCGATGCCAAAGGTGTAAGGCTGCCACGCGCACTCTGCGTAGCCGGCCGCGCTCATCAGGCCCAGCATCTCGTCGGGCGGCGGAAAGTTGCCCACCGAGACGGGCAGATAGCTGTAGGGTCCGTCTTTGCCGCAGACCGCCCGCCCAATGGCCGGCAGCACACGCCGGAAGTAGACCGCATAGGCCTTGCCCACGAGGCCCCCCGGCTCGCCGAACTCCAGAATGCCCAACTGGCCGCCCGGCTTCAGCACGCGGCGAAACTCCCTAAGCCCCGCCTCGTAATTGGTAAGATTCCGAAAGCCGAAGGCTGTCACAACCAGGTCCAGCGATTCGGATTTCAACGGCAGATGCAGCGCATCGGCCTCCAGCGGCACAGCGGAGGCCGTTCCTGACTTCCGTGCGCTGAATTTCTGAGTTGCGCGGCGCAGCATTTCCGGTGAAAAATCCGCCGCCAGAATCGGCCGCGCCCCCGGCGGACGATGCTTCAACAGGGCCATGGTCAGGTCGCCGGTGCCGCAGCAGATGTCCAGCACCGCCGCGTCGCGCGCGGCGAGTACAGTCCGGAAGCGCCGCGCCGCCCGCCGCCACCACAGCCGGTCAACGTTGGCGGAGAGGATGTGGTTGAGGAGGTCGTAGCGCGGCGCAATCTGGTCGAAGATCTGCCGTACGGCCTGAGCGGCTCCCGCCTCGTCCTCAGAGCCCTGCGGCCTGGCGCCAGTCAGGGACATCAGGTGTGCTTCTCCGCGGCCTGCGCCAACATGTACCCCACTGCGGCCTCCAACTCGGCCTCTGTTACGTCCTCCACCACGCCCGCGTCGCCAATCCCCACTGGCAGCACGAAACGCCTCACCCCGCCCACGTTCTTCTTGTCGCCTTCCGTAGCCCCAACGACCTTCGTAACGCGGAGCTTCAAGGACGGCAGCGGGCCGTACAGATGGATCAAACTCTCCAGCCGCTCGAACTGCCGGCTGCTGATTGTTCCACGCCTCCGCGCCAGGGCAAGCGCAGCCACCATGCCCCAACCCACCGCCTCGCCGTGCAGCAGAGCCTTGTAGCCGGTGGCCTGCTCGAGCGCGTGGCCAACCGTGTGGCCGAAATTCAGAATCATGCGCAGACCGCTCTCGCGCTCGTCCTGCTTCACCACCTCGGCCTTCATGCGGATGGAGGCGGCGATCACCTTTTCCAGAGCCCGCGCGTCGCGCCCCAGCACCTCCTCCGTGTGCTCCTCCATGAAGCGCACCAGCGACCGGTCGCGGATGATCCCCGCCTTGACGCTCTCCATCAGCCCGGCCTTCAGCTCGCGCTCCGGCAAGGTGCCCAGTACGCCGATGTCGGCAAAGACGGCCAGCGGATGATGGAAGCTGCCGACCAGATTCTTGCCTTCGGGCAGGTTCACGCCGGTCTTGCCGCCCACGGATGAATCCACCTGCGCCAACAGCGTCGTGGGAACCTGCACATAGGGGATGCCGCGCATATAAATCGCGGCCAGAAAGCCGCCCACGTCGCCCACAATCCCGCCGCCAAAGGCAATCAGCAGGGAGCCGCGATCTCCGCCCGCCTGGGCCATCTGACGCAGCAGGCGCTCCGTGCTTCTGAGAGTCTTGTATTCTTCGCCGGGTTCCAAAAACAGCGCCATCGGCGGCTCGGCAAAGGAGGAGAGGAAGGCCCCGCCCCATAGTGCCCAGATCGGAGGGGAAGTCAGCACAAAGACCCGCCGCGGCAGCCTGCCCACGACGCGCTCAATGCGGGCGGCAAGCGTCTCCACCAGCCCACTGCCCGCCATCACGTCGTACTTCGCCGTAGGTGTCTCTACTCGTATCGTCTGCACACTGCTTTTATCCTAAAGCACTCGTGAGCGGAGGGCTGGGGAGTGGTGGGCCAGCAGTAGGGAAGCGGTGCCGAAACGCAAAGCGGCGGAGCCGTTACGCTCCGCCGCTTCGTGTATATTCTGCTGACTAAATTGGCAGCTTCCGGTTACTTGTGTCCACCGCCGCCACCGCCGCTTGGGCGTCCACCGCCACCGCCGCCGCCGGCATGTCCGCCGCCGCCGCTGGCGCGAGGAGCTCCGCCGCCGCCGGTGCGAGGAGCTGACGCGTGGGATGGGCTGGGACGCGCTCCTCCGGCATTGTTTCCGCCATGATTGGCTACCGCCGCAC
>Ga0182011_10001264_pt1 | contig 22243 bp, 17 predicted proteins | sample 711E1DmetaG_FD_120481 | JGI IMG/M metagenome (GOLD analysis project Ga0182011, IMG submission 120481) | Permafrost microbial communities from Stordalen Mire, Sweden - 711E1D metaG | ecosystem: Environmental > Terrestrial > Soil > Wetlands > Permafrost | place: Sweden: Stordalen | collected...
GAAGTGGCAATAGCCGACAAAGTGTCCGCCCAGAATATAATCAAAGAATATATTAAAAACCTGCAAGAACCTGGACCCAGCGGTTTATCCCCTATGGAAGTCAAGCACCGCTACGGAACCAGCTTCAGCAGCTTTGGCGCAGCGCACAGCGGGGATGCCCCGGTCAAAAACTGGGGCGGTGTCGGCGTCGTGGATTTCCCCGATCGTGCCGGAATCCATCATGATGTTTTTGCCGCCAAAGTAGAGAAAGGTCTCGCTTGCTGGCACTGTCCTCTGCGCTGTAAAGCAATTTTAAAGGAAGGCGAAGGAGAATACCGTTATCAGGCCGGGAGCCACCGCCCGGAATATGAGGCGATTACTTCTTTCGGCGCGCTCTGTCTTAATAACAATCCTGATGCAATCATCATGGCAAACGATATCTGCAACAGGGCAGGGATCGATACTATTTCCTCCGGCGCAATTATTGCTTTTGCCATCGAATTATTTGAAAACGGAATTCTGACCAACAAAGATACGGACGGCATCGACCTTAGATGGGGTAATCATCGTGCAATTGTGGCCATGACAGCAAAACTGGCCCACAGGGAAGGGATAGGCGATGTGTTGGCCAACGGGGTGAAAAGAGCTGCCGAGATCATCGGTAAAGGCTCCGAACAGTTCGCCATTCACATCGGCGGGCAGGAAGTGGCCATGCACGACCCGAAGGTGCTGGGAGTTGGGCGTCTGTCCAGCCCGGCCGCCCGTTATGCGGTAGATTCGACCCCCGGACGGCACACCGTTCTCTTTGGTCCGCACAGCTTTGTCGATACCCATTTCCTCAACGTTACCGGTTTGTGCCACTTCGGGCGCTGGCCTGAATATGAAGATTTGTTTTGCGGGATTTTTAAAGCAGTTACCGGCTGGGATTACCGGTGGGCCGATATGCAACAGACCGGCGAACGCGTGGTCAATATGCGGCACACCTTCAATCTGCGCGAAGGCATCTGTGAACTGAAATGGCCGGTCAACCCCAGGTTGATTGGTAAGCCGCCGCAGACGACAGGGCCGCTGGCCGGGGTGACCGCTGACATCGAGGCACAGGTCAATTGGGGGCTCGGTTATCTGGATTGGGACCGCTCCACCGCCAAACCGAGCAAAGCGAAATTGCTGTCTCTGGGTCTGGATGACGTCGCAAAAGATTTATACCCCTAGATGTATCCGGAAATTTTTACTACGGTTTATATCCGGGGAAAATAGGTCTGAATACGCCAATAAATTTGACAAAGCTATAGCCTGATGTTATACTCCATTTTGAATTAATATTCGCTAGCGAATATATAGCTTTGTTTTTGCATTAATTTAACATCGAAGAATAATCGGAAAACCTATATCTGCCAAGGTGAAAACCTTTAGCCTGATTTCTACTTGCCCTCGCGGGCTGATGTTGTTCGTGTATAATCAAAGTATGAGTTTTAGACAGACCAATTTGCTCATCAAATGCTGACTCTAAGAATCATATATGGAGGTACAGGAATTGGGAAAAACCATCATTGAAAAGATTATGGCCAAAGCTGTGGGAAAATCTGAAGTATCCCCCGGCGAATACGTCCAATTTTCCGCCGCCAGAATCGACCACCCGTTCATTCTGACCGGGACCGATATGTCGGAACGTTTCGGAAAATGGAAAAGCCAGGATTGGACACTATTCGACCCCAGTAAAATCATCTTCGCGCCGGAGCACTGCGGTTCCTATACCCGCGTCGGCTCTACTACCACCAACAGGGAAAACCACCGCCGCAACAGCGACTGGTTGAAACAGTTGGGCGTCGCCGAGGAAAATATCCTCGAACTGGGTAGAATAGGTAATTGCCATCATCTCGCCGTCGAGAAAGCTTTAGCGCTCCCCGGCAGTGTATACTTTTCCGCAATGACGGACGGCCATGCCATCACCGTCGGCGGGGTCGGCTGCTTTGGCAGCTGCATGTCCGCGTCGGCGCCGGCCTTTCTGCGCACAGGATGGACATGGTTCCGCGTGCCGGAAAGTATCAAATTCAATATCACCGGAAAATTACAGGACGGCGTCATGGGCCGCGATGTCTACGAGTACATCCTGGGTCAGATCGGACCCAACGGCGCCATTTACCAGGTGATGGAATTCACCGGCCCTGTCATGGATAACATGAGTATGGACGGACGGCAGTCAATGTGTTGTCTGGCGATGTTCACCGGCGCCAAGACCGGTATCGTTAACCCCAGCCAGGAAATTCTCGACTTTTTCAAAGCACGCACTAAAGTAAAGTTTGAGCCGCAATACAGCGATAAAGACGCCAAATATATCAAAACCTACCAATATGACGGCTCCAAGATCGAACCGCAGGTCGTTGTCCCGCCGGACCGGCATACGGTGCACAATATTAAAGACGTCGAGGGGACTCCGGTTACCAATGCCTTCCTCGGTTCCTGCGCCAGTGGCCGCGATGAAGACTTACGTATGGCTGCGAGGATCCTGAAAGGACGCAAAGTGCATCCCAAAGTCCTCTTCAATATCACACCCGGCTCCTCAGATTCGATGTCACGCGTAGACAAGGAAGGCGTCATCTCCACGCTGCTGGATGCGGGTTGTTTCATTTGCGCGCCTGGTTGCGGCATGTGCCCAGGATTCTACACGCCGTTAGCCAAGAACGAGGTCTGCATAACCTCCAGCACGACCAACTTACCGGGACGTATGGGTGACGAGAGCGCGCAGGTTTATCTTGGCAGCCCAGCCACCGTCGCGGCCTCCGCGATCGAAGGTAAAATAACCGACCCGCGTAAATATTTATAGGGAGTTGAAAAAAATGGCTTTAAAATTTAAAGGAAAAGTCTGGGTTTTCGGTGATAACCTGGATGTCGATTATGAAATTGTTCCGTTCCGCAAATTCGATGCCGGACTGATTAAATTGGAAGATGTGGGTAATTGGTGTATGGCCAATGTCGATGCGGATTTCGCCAAGAAAGTTAAAAAAGGCGATATCATGGTCGCCGGCACCAATATGGGTTGCGGCCACGATCATTTCCAGGCCAACCTGGCGATCAAACAATGCGGCATTTCCTGCGTCATCGCAGAGTCTTTCGACCGCAACTTCTTCCGCAACTCCATCGCTATTGGTTTACCGATTGTCGAACTAAAAGGTATCAATCAATTTACGAAAGCGGGTGATGAACTGGAAGTCGACTTAAAGGCCGGCACGATCAAAAACGTCACTTCCGGCAAGTCATTGAAGTTCACACCCTACCCTGATTTCCTGCTGGATATTCTGGAAGTCGGCGGTATGGATCCTTATGCCGATAAACTCGTTGCCGCGGGAAAGGTCAAGAAATAAATAAAAGAGGATATGATATGAAGAAAACAACCGTACTGCGCAATCTGCTGAATGAACCGGGACTGTTGTTAGTACCGGGCGCTTATGACTGTATCACCGCCAGATGCGCCGAACTGGTCGGGTTTAAAGCTGTTTTCCAGAGCGGCGCGGGTGTCCGCGACTCACAACTGGGAATGCCTGATGTCGGGATAGCTACTGCCTCTGAAATAGTGAACTGTGCCAAATATATGGCCAATGCGGTGAAAATACCGCTGATTGTCGATGCGGATGACGGTTACGGCGGCGCTTTGGCCGCTTACCGCACCACCACGGATTTGATCCGGGCAGGCGCTGCCGGTATGTTTCTGGACGACCAGAAACACCCCACCAAGTGTCCGTTCCTCGCAGTTCAGGAAGTCTTACCCAGAGAAGAATTCTACGGTAAGATCGGCGCGGTGCTGGAAGCACGTGATAAAGAAGATAAAGACTTCATCATTATCGCCAGAATCGATGCCGCAGCTACCCTCGGCGATGACGAACTGGTTGTCAGGGCGAAAGCCTGTTTGAAACTGGGCGTAGATGTCGTCCTGCCGCATGCCATTCCTCCCACTTCTAAATATAAAGTCCGCAACAAAGAATCTTTACAGGAACTTTTCAAGAAAATTGGCGCGCCGGAAGTCAAGGTCTGGGCGATGGGCCCACACGACTTCTCCGCCAAAGATTACGAGGAAATCGGGGCCAAAATGTGGGTGCCCGGGCCGCCGAACAGCGCCGTCGCCAAATATGTAATTGAGTTATACAAAGGACTCTATACCAACGGCACACTTGAGGGTTATCCGGCTCCTGGCGGACCTTACTGGCAGTATCTCAATACATTGAGAGGTATCGACCTCTTCACCGAACTGGAAAAGAAATATGTCCTGGGCAGAGAATAAATCTCTATTCAATGTCCTGAATTATCACTGAATAATGAGGTCCAATCGATGAAAGAAATTAGATTTCACGGGCGGGGAGGACAGGGGGCGGTGCTGGCGGCCAGGATGCTGGCCATTTCCCTGGTCGCGGAAGGCAAATGTGTTGCCAGCTTCCCGATGTACGGATTTGAGCGGCGCGGCGCACCGGTAGTAGCGTTCACCCGGTTCGATGACAAGCAGATCATGGAAAAGACGCAGATCTACAATCCTGATTGCCTGGTCGTCATCGACCCCGGACTGTTAAAGCTGCCGACATTGTTCACCGGTCTCAATCCGAACGGCACTCTGATCCTGAACAGCTCCAAAGTGTTTGACAAACAGCCTAACGAGAACTTGAAGCTGGCCGGCGTTGTTAACGCAACTCAGATTGCGGTTGAGGAAGTTGGACGTGATGTCCCCAACACCTGCCTGCTCGGCGCTTTTGCTGCCGTCACCGGCTGGGTCGGTTTACAATCCGTGATGGCCAGCGTCGGCGAATATTTCGGCGGCGAAATCCTGCGGAAAAACCTGCGCTGCGTGGAAAGAGGCTACAACGAGGTGAAGGTGATCAAATGGCAATAAAGAAATTCAGCTCTAAATACGAAGCCGCATGGTCGGATGCAAACCAGCAGCTGCTCTGTCTGGATACGGGCACATGGCGCACCAAGCGGCCGGTGGTCAATGTCGAAAAATGCACTTATTGCGGGCTCTGCGCGATATATTGTCCCCCGCAATGTATGAAAATAATGCCGGACCATTTTGAACCGGATCTAAATTTTTGCAAGGGTTGCGGCGTCTGCGCGAAGGAATGCCTGCGCGGCGCAATCACAATGATGCCGGAAGGAGACTTCGATAATGAAGGCAAAAAAGGGTGAACTGAAAGTAATAACCGGTAACAGCGCCGCCGCATACGGAGCGATGCTGTGCCGTCCTGATGTAGTGGCTTCCTACCCCATTACCCCCCAGACTGAGGTTGTGGAACAACTTTCCAAGTTCCATGCCGACGGTGTACTGGAAGCGGAAATGATCGAGGTAGAAGGCGAAAATTCGGCGATGAACGCGGTCGCGGCTGCGACCCTGGCCGGTGGGCGGGCATTTACCGCCACATCCTCCTGGGGACTGGTTTACATGTACGATGCCGTCCTGCAGGCCGCCGGGTTCCGCGCGCCGGTGGTAATGGCCAATGTCAACCGGGAGACACCGGGTATCCTCGCTGTTTCTTCGGGGCAGCAGGACATGATCCAAACCCGGGACGCGGGCTGGATTCAGGTGATCGTCGAAAACAGCCAGGAGATCCTGGACACTATTATCATGGCGTTCCGCCTGGCGGAAGACTACGATATTCAACTACCGGTAATGGTTAACTACGATGGTTTTTATATCTCGTATCTGGCGGAAGGAGTGCGCATCCCGGCTAAAGATGATGTCGACCAATTCCTGGCGGTGTTGAAGACACAGCCTAAACGCACAATCATGGATCCCACCCATCCGATCGGCGCCGGTTCACACGGCTTGATGACGGAATTCATGGAACTGCGTTACAAGCACTGTGCCGCTCTCGACCGGGCCAAGAAAAAGTTTGATGAAATCGATAAAGACTACGGCGATTTCTTCGGGCGCAGCTACGGCGGCCAGATCGAAGAATACCGCACGGAAGACGCCGATTTCGTCATCCTGACCTCCGGCAGCGCTGTCGGCACCTCGCGCACCGTAGTGGATGCGAAACGCGCCGAAGGTGTCAAAGTCGGTCTGATCAAACTGCGCATGTTCCGTCCTTTCCCGCAGGAAAAATTAATCAAAGCAATTAAAGGCAAAAAAGCTGTGGGCGTGATAGACCGCAGCGTTAACTTCGGCTGGAACAGCGGCCCCATCTACACGGAATTGCGGGCGCTTTATCCGGAAATCGGCCCGATGCCGATACTGAGCTTCATCGACGGCCTGGCGAGCATCGATATTACCAAACCGCATATCGAGCGGGTTATCGACGATGTCGCAAATGCCGCCAAAGGTAAACCATATCAGGCGGTGACCTGGATTCCGCTTGAGGAGCGTGAGTAAGATGGTAGAAAAAGTTAGAAAACTGCCAAAGACTTTTCAATATTTCAAAGACGAAGATGCATTCGCGGGCGGCGTGGCTTTTTGCGCCGGTTGTCCGCTGGAACTGACCCTGCGCGTGCTCTCGAAGGTGATGGGCAGACAGACCGTGATCGTCGGCACGCCTTCCTGTTCGGCGCCGGTGCTCTACGGACAGAATGTCGGGGCGTGGCACAAATTGCCATATTATAGTTGTCTGATGACCGGGGTGGCTTCTTCAGCCACTGGTCTGACCAGATACTACAAGAAAGCCGGTCAGGATGTTAATGTGGTCTGTTTCACCGGCGACGGTTGCGCCGCGGATATCGGTTTTCAGACCTTATCCGGTGCGGCGGAAAGAAATGAGAATTTTATCTATGTCTGCTACGAGAATGAGGGGTACATGAACACCGGCATTCAGCGCAGCAGCACCACTCCGATCGGGGCAACCACTTCCACCACTCCTGTCGGCGTAGCCGGCAGAGGCAAAAACACCCAGGCTAAAAACCTGCCGCTGATTATGGCGATGCATAATATTCCCTATACCGCGACGGCTACTTTAAGCCATATGGATGACCTTGCCAAGAAGATGCAGAAGGCGATGGAAAAGAAAAAGGAAGGCCTTGTATACCTGCACATCTTTTGTCCCTGCCCGGTCGGCTGGGGCATCGAGAGCGATATGTCCATCCAGGTATGTCGTGAAGCGGTGAAAACCAATTACTTCCCGCTTTGGGAAGCGGAAAACGGCAAATTCAAACTAACACAAACGGTCTCCAGTCCGGACCCGATTACGAAATACACGAAGATGTTTAAAAAGTTTAATCATTTAACCGAAAAGGAATTGGCCGTAATCCAGGCAGAAGTAGATCATAACTTTGCCTTCCTCAAACATCTGACGGAATTTGGAGCACACGGACAGCCCGCCGAATCACCTGAGAACAACGCGTAATTATATTTCTCTGATTGTGCAATGGTCAGGATTATAAGACAAAAAAGGAGAAATCGTGATATTACCCAGATTTGAATTTTTAGAACCGGCAACGTTTGAAGAAGCGCTGAAAATCGTTGAAAAGAATAAAGGTGAAGCGGTGATGATGGCCGGCGGAACCGACCTGCTGGTGAATCTGAAACGCAAAGTCATTAAAGCCAGTGTGGTTATTTCCCTGGAAAAGATCGACTCGCTTAAGCAGCTTAACTATTCCGAATCCGCGGGGCTGACAATGGGTTCCATGGTCAGGGTCAGTGAACTGGCTGAAACGCCGATTATCAAGCAGAAATTTCCGCTGCTGGCGATCGCAGCTTCTAAACTCGGCTCGCCGCAGATTCGCAACCGCGCCACCGTCGGAGGTAACGTCTGCACTGCCCGTCCGGCCGGCGATACCATCGGGCCGCTGCTGGCTTACGGCGCGGAAGTACAGTTAGTCCGCGGTAAGGAAAGCCGCTGGGAACCCCTCGCGAAATTCATCGTCGGGCCTGGTAAAACGACAAAGAAAGAAGGTGAGATCCTGGCCGCGATCAAAGTAAAACCCTGCGCCGCCGATACCGGTTACAGCTACATCAAGTACGGGATCCGTAAAGCAATGGAAATCGCGATGGTCAGTGTAACTACGAACCTGACCTTCGATGGTAAAAAATGCACATCCGCAGCGGTTGTTTTAGGCGCGGTCGGACCTGTTTTTATGCGCAGCGGTGACGCTGAAGCAACCTTATGCACCAAGGAAATTACGGAAGCCCTGGCGGAACAAGCCGCAGAACAGGCGGGCGCTTTCTGTACCCCCATTACCGATACCAGGGCGACAGCGGAATACCGCTGCGACCTGGTCAAAGCATTAACCAAACGCGGAATTTTAGAAGCCGCCGGGAAGCATGTAAAACAATCTTCATCCCGCAAACAGGAGCAAAAATGAAAAAATATATTAAGCTGAATATCAACAGCACTGAATACGAATTACTGGTTAATGATAATGAAACACTGGCACAGCTATTACGCGGCCCGCAGTTGAACTTGACCGGCACGAAACAGGGTTGTGAGCTGGGCGATTGCGGCGCTTGTACCGTCCTGATGGACGGTAAGGCGGTTAATTCCTGTCTGGTGCTGGCAATGCAGGCCAATGGACATGCCATCACCACCATCGAAGGTTTGGCCAGTAATGGTAAGATGCATCCCATCCAGGAAGCCTTTATTAACGCAGGCGCCGTGCAGTGCGGTTATTGCACACCTGGCATGATTTTGAAAGCCAAATCCTTACTGGATGTTAATCCCAACCCCAGCCGGAAAGAAATCCGTGAAGCATTTGTCGGCAACTTGTGCCGATGCACCGGCTATTTCAAAATCATCAATGCCGTCGAAATAGCGGCCAAGGGTCAAGCAAACAAGGAGGCCGGTAACTAATGACTACGACAACGAATAAAAATTACGATGTACTGAGCACCAGTCCTGTGCGTAAAGGCGTGCCGGAAAAAGCTACCGGGCAAGCCAAATATACCGGCGACATCACTTTACCCAATATGCTATACGGAGCCATTCTTCACAGTCCGCTGGCCCATGCTAAAATCCGCAATATCGATATTTCCCGGGCGAAGAATTTGCCCGGTGTAAAAGCGGTTTTGACCGCTAAAGAAGTCAGCAACCTCAAGTTCGGTCATAGTCCGGCCCGTTTCGACGAAACCGCACTGGCAGTAGAAAAAGTGCGCCATGTCGGCGACGAAGTGGCTGCCGTGGCTGCTGTTGATGAACAGACCGCCCGCGAAGCGCTTGAACTGATCAAGGTAGACTATGAAGAATTGCCGATCCTGTTGAATCCAGTGGACGCACTGGCCGATAATGCGATATTAATTCATGCCGACCATCCGTGCAATATCTGTCAGGAAGTGCACAACGAAGTCGGCAATGTCGAGAAAGCCTTTGCCGAGGCATTTTTGATCCGCACTGATACCTTTGCTAACAAAAAATCGGATGGCGCCTGCCTGGAACCACAAGCAGCCCTAGCCAACTTTGATCTATCCGGGAACCTGACACTGTGGACATCCACCCAGGTCTCGCATTACGTGCAGCGCACCGTCGCCATCGTACTACAGATGCCGGTAGATAAGGTCAGAGTGATCGCGCCCTATGTCGGCGGCGGTTTCGGCGTTAAAGCCAGCGCCGGTTCGCACGAAATCATTGCCGCGATGCTGTCAATGAACACCCATTGTCCGGTGCGTCTGGTGCTGGACCGCGAAGAGGTATTCATGCACAACCGTGCTCGTCATCAGTTCTATCATGAGATGACGATGGCCGTAGACAAGACCGGTAAAATTATCGGACATAAGCACCTTTCCGTCCTCGACGGGGGCGCCTACAGCAGTTTCGGTATTGCCACTATCTACTACAACGGGTCATTATTGCACGCGCCGTACGCCATACCGAATATGCGTTATGACGCTTACCGCGTGTTTACCAATAAACCGGCCAGCGGAGCCCTGCGCGGCCACGGCGGTCTGAGTAACCGTGCCTGCTTTGAAGCGCAACTGGATATGATCGCCAATGAAATGAAAATCGACCCGGTAGAAATGAGAATCAAGAATTCCGTGCAGGCCGGTGATACCACCGCCAGCGGATACTATTTAAGCAGTTTTAATATGCGGGAATGTCTGAAAGAAGCCCGCGATTCCTCCGAATGGGTGAAAAAGAAAAACAAACTGCCGAAAGGCAAAGGCATCGGCGTCTCCACCAGTTACTTTGTCTCCGGCGCCGGAGCTTCTATCTACCGCACGGATATCCCGCAATCCACGGTCATTATCAAAGTGGCCGATGACGGCAATGGTGTCACAGTGTATACCGGCTCGAACGAAATCGGCCAGGGTTCCGATACTGTTTTCGCCATGATGACGGCTGAAATCCTTGGGCTGGAACTGGACGACGTTAAAGTAATCTCCGGGGATACCGGACTGTGCCCGATCGATCTCGGCGCCTATTCCAGCCGCCAGACGCTAATGACCGGTAATGCGACCAAACAGGCTGCCGAAGCGGTTAGAGACCAGATACTGGCGAAAATATCCCAGCGGTACAAGATACCGGTCAGCGAATTCCAGCTGCGCGGCGGCCGCGTCCTCGGCACCGAAAAGAATCAGGAAGAACTATCGGTGATCAGAAACAGGTACATGTTCGAACACCGTCATTTTACCAACCTGGTCACCAGCGGCCCCCTGACCTTCTCCGAGGTCGCACGTCTGATCTATGCCGACAGCGGCAGCATCCTGGGTAAAGGCACCTACCGCCCGCCGGACATTCAGTACTCCAAAGAATGGAAAGGCTCTGTCGTCGGCGCGTCCCCGGCTTATTCCACCCAGACCTGTATTGCCGAAGTCACCGTCGATCCGAATACCGGTGATTTGACCATCGATCATCTAACGCTGGCGCATGATTGTGGTTTCGCGATCAACCGGAAATCAATCGAAGGCCAACTGGAAGGATCGATGTGCCACGGCTTAAGCGAGGCCTTATTTGAAGAAATGATCTTCGATAATAAAGGACGGCAAATCAACCCGACGCTGGGAGATTATAAAATCCCTACCACAATGGATGTGCCGGATATGAACGCCATCATCATCGAAAGTAACGAACCGAACGGTCCTTTCGGAGCCAAAGAGGTCGGCGAAGGCTGTATCCTGCCGGTGGTGCCCGCCATTATCAATGCCATTCGCGATGCTTGCGGCGTGGTCATTATGGAACTGCCAATCACATCCGAAAAGATATTAAAATCGCTGAAGGCGAAGGAAGCTGCAAAAGCGGAATATTACATCTATAAACCGCCTGCGGCTGCGGATAAGATCCTGGCGCGTGCCGCGGAATTAAGCAAGGGCAGCTCGGCGCGGTAAAACGAGAGCCGATCTAAAACGCAAGAAAGGAACAGTACAATGACTGATAGAGCTGTTAAAGGTATTGGCGAAGGCTGGGTACTAAAAAAGCGCGTCGGGGAAGTAGCGCTCTGGTACAATGACAAAAAAGATTGCTGGGCAGTTTATATCTCCGATGGACCCGACCGCTGGTTAATGCAAGCGATCGTCAAGACTGAAAAAGAGGCGGAGAAGTTCTTTGATTCCGTAACCGACATGGTGAAGGAAATTCCAGAATAAGCCGATTCCTAAGGCTGTAAAAAACCATCAGAGGGAGTGCATTCGCACTCCCTCTCAATTTTGACAATCAGAACAGATGTAAGACTCAAATCCGCCACATCGTTAACGCTTTGTATTTGCAAATAGCCAGACTTCTCGCCCAATTAAACGGGAGAGAGCGAGAGGAGAAAAAGGATCCTATTCAGCCACGCAGCCAGTTATTAACTCAGCTTGACTGCCTCAATTCACTTCGGCAGGGTAGCCAAAGCCTCCTGTCTTTTCACCAGCAGCTTTTCGACCGCGGCGATGTCTTCGGGACTGAGCACCCATTCCCCGCCTTTTATATTATCCTCAATCTCCGCAGGCTTGCGCGGGCCGGTAATTGCGGAAGTAACTTCCGGTTTTCTTAAAATCCAAGCCACGGCTAACTGAGCGGAAGTCCGTCCGTATCTGGCGGCAATGGGAGCCAGCTCTTCGGCGAATTTAACATTGATGCTGAATGACGGTTCCTTAAAGAACGCACTGCGGCGGCGAACATCTTCCGGCGCGAAGTTCTCGATGGTTTTAATTGTACCCGTCAGCAACCCCTGCTGCAAAGAACTGTAGGTAATGATGCCGATGTTATTTTTGCCGCAATAATCCAGTAATCCGTTTTCCGCGTTACGTTCGAGCATGCTGTAAGGCGGTTCCAGGAAACCGATGGGATGGATCGGCTTGATCATTTCCATCTGTTCGACGGTGAAATTAGATACACCGATCACGCCCACCTTACCTTCTTTCTGCAGCTCGGCTAACGTTTCCCAGCCTTCTTCCACATACTCGATCGGGTTCGGCCAATGGATCATGAACATATCAATGAAATCAATGCCCATTCTTTTCATGCTGTTTTCGCATTGGATACGCACCCGTTCGCGATCAAGACGCATATATACTTTGCCGTCCGGTTTCCACATAAAAAGACACTTGGTAGAAATGATCGGCTTCTTCGATAGTCCTTTGATAGCTTTGCCGACTACTTCCTCGGCATGGCCCAGTCCGTAATTCGGGGCGGTATCGATCCAATTGATACCCAGATCCAAACCGTGGTGAATCGCGGCAATGGATTCATTATCGTCCTGAGGTCCCCAGCCGGTTCTACCAGCGCCGGACATCGGCCAGGTTCCGATACCGACAGTGGTCAGGTTAAGATTCGTGGCGCCCAATTTTCTGGTTTTCATGCCCTTTCCTCCTTACCTCAAATCAATTACTGGAATTCTAAACCATCTTTTACAGACAATCAATCGCAGGTAATGACGCGTACTACGCCGTAATCATTATCGGTTTTCCGCAAATACCACGGCGAGGGAGTTCCTGCCCAGACACCGTCACGGATACGTCCACCGCTACGCCGCATCTCCGCCACAAATTCGCCGTTCTTATCGAAATGCCCCTCCTCGACGCTGATGAGGAAATTATAACTACCCGGTTCAGCCCGCCAGTCGGCGGACAGCTGTGATGTCCGAGTGCCGTTGTAAGCCGGCTTTGGGCGTAATAACAAGCGGTAATTGAAACCAATGAGGTAAAACTCATTGCGGTTCGCCTGAATGATCAAGCCGCCGCCGCGTTCCAGTTTTTCAACGCGCTTGACCGGCGATTTTTTCTCGCCGAACTCAATCAAACCGATGTATCCATCAAAGTCCACAGGCTGGGTCTGCTTGAACCCGAATTCCGATTCTACATCCCGAACGGATTCGGAAACCATCTCCTGCATCACGGTGTGGATTTTACCGGTGCCCTGATATTTAAGTATCAGCGGGATGGCAGCGGCAACACAACGGAAATTATTCATCTTCCGCACAAGATCGGGCAGCAATGCGCCGTCTTCCGAAAGGCCGTAAAAATAGGTAAAATAGCCGAGCGCGCCATAATCTCCGATGGCCCGGAAAATATTCAAATCGCCGAATGATTCCGGCACAAAGAGCGGATTATCATCGCGGGCATAACCAGCACAGGTGGCATTATAGGCTTTTTCGTAAGGAAGGTAATTATCCGGCGCGATCAGATCTATATCCGCGGTACACCACTTATAAATATCCAGAACTTTAAGCACTGCACCGCCGGCAGGATATTCTTCTCCCGGAGTTGCCCACCCGCCTTTTTCACCTAACCAGGCATTGATATACATCGGGATATTATAAACCTGTTTCCCGGCTTTTGCTACATCATTGATATAAGTGGCAATACCCCAGGCACTCATTAATTCGCCGGCTTCCGGACCGAATAGCTCCGGCCAGCTGCCGGATTCTTTGCCTCCCGCCAATTGCCAGATGTCGTATATATCGCCCTGACCGGCGGCTTTCATCGCGGAAACCAGTTTAGCTGGAACCCGGCGGGCGAAGCAGTTTCACCGTCCGGGCCGTAGTCACGTTCGCTGCCGATGATCCCCGGCTCATTCTCCACCTGGATGGCAATCACAGTTTGTTGCTGGCTATCCTTGGCTTTGATGTGCGCGCATAGAGTACCAAAGGCCTTTTTATCCGCTTCAACATTATTTTTACAGTGCGGAGAAAGCACCCAGAGTCTTCGACCGGTCACCGAAATCACCCTGTGAAAGCGCTGCGGGTCGGTCTTTACCCAAGCCGGGACAAAGTCCATTACGCCGTTCTTCCAAGTCGCAAACCATAGCAGGATTAACCTGAGGCTAGTCCGGCGGGCGAGAGCAAGCAACTTATCTACACTTGTGAAGTCGAACTTACCTTCTGCCGGTTCAATCTCATCCCAGTAAATGGCAATTTCCACGGTATTTCCATGGATCATTTTCACTGCCTGGAAATAAGACTCTCTTTCGGCTTCATCCCGCACACTGTAGCCGGTGGCGTCAAGCGCCTGGCCGCCGAGCGGAAAGAACGGCTTGCCATTTACTTTGAATACACGTTTCACCGCTGGCATTAATATCTCCTTTTATCGTAAACGTTTTCATATATCACGGGATTGTCTGTCCCTATTTAAAACCTTTCATGAAGGGTTTGTCCACCGCGAACATTTCATTGACCATCGCCGCTATTTCATCCAGCGTTAAAATGGAACTGGTCAACGGGTCGACCAGCAGTGACTGCATAATTTTTGATTTATCCTTTTCCACAATGCCACGGACTGCCAGTTCCTGTTCACCAATGTTAGATTGAATGAGGGTAGCGCACTGGGCAGGCAGCTTGCCGACATAGCAGGGATGCACACCGGCTTTATCGACAAAGCACGGCACTTCCACACAGCAGCCATCCAGCAGGTTGCTGATCAGACCGTTGTTTTTAACGTTACCATCAATCCGCCGGAGCGTGCCGGTCTCCATCGAATGGATAACATCGGTGGCATGTTTACTCCACCGGTATTGCTTGTTCAACGGGAATTTATAGCCGCTGCTAAGCTGCTGCCGCATCTCTTTAGCATCATCGAAAATTCTTTTCGGCGCCGGCGGCCATACTAATTCAAAATCGTCCAGATTATACTTTTCGATTAAAACCGGGAGCCTGCGGAAGTACGGCATGAACATCGAGAGGTGCTGTCCGGCGCTGGTAAAATAACCGAACCTCTTTAACATTTCCACTTCCATCAGGTCTGAGCCTTCCCCGTGGGCCATTTCATTTTGTCGCTTTAAATTATCAGGATCTTTGAATATCTCCCGCAGCCTGGGATAAAGGTCTTCTCCTTTCCATCTGAAATCCAGGTACCAGGAGAAATGATTGACGCCCGCGGCCCACCAGGTCACTTCCTCGATCGGCGCACCGGCATATTCCGCCAGCCGGAGAGCATGGCTGTACGGATTCGGGCACAGACCAACACTTTTTATATTGGTATAATCGTTGACTGCCCAGCAAATCATTGCCATGGGATTTGAGTAGTTCAGCAGCCAGGCATCAGGACAGAGTTTCTCCATACTATGGCAAATTTCCAGAATCGCGGGTATCTGTCGTAACGCACTAAAAACGCCGCCCGTTCCGACTGCATCCGCGGAGGCTTCAATGCCATACTTCAACCCGGCTTTTCTATTCGCAAGGAATGGAGTCCAACCACCTGCCCGGATCGTAGTGAGAACATAATCCGCTCCCGGCAGAGCTTCACGGTGATCCGTGGTGGACTCGATGCGCGTTTTAAATCCATTCTGTTCCACGATTCTCCTGGCGAAAGCCGTGGTGAGGTCCAGCCGTTCTTTGTCGATATCAACAAGCGCAAAGGTAATATCCCTGAGCTCAGGATAGATTAAAATATCCGTAATCAGGTCTTTCGCGAATTTGTTACTGCCTGCGCCAATTAATACGATCTTTGCCATCTTAATTCTCCTATATTTTTTATATCCACCTGTACTTTATCTTAAAACTAGTGAGTTTAGTTTTTAATTTTAATTTTCGTATTACTTCTGCCCGGATTCGGACTTTTTAAACTTTTAACGAACCAGACAGTTCAAGGAAATATTATCTGAATGGGCCATAAGCAAAAACAGATTGTTGCTTGAATAGATAAATATTTTTCGTAATGAGAATCGAAGCGGGCCTTTTTTAAGGACCCGCTTCGATTATTTCAATTATTCAGATTATTTTGTTAACGAGATAACTTAGTGCCCCATTGAACTCTTCAAGTTCGAATCTATCCAGTACCGCGCCGTGTAGAAGCCCAGGAAGAGCGGTCCGGAAGAACCGCCTGAGATGGACATGTTTTGATCCGAAAAACCTTTAAGCCACGGCTGGTAAAGGGCGAAGAGGTTTGCATAAATCAGGGATACTTCGAAGTGCTGCTGCGCAAAGTACTTGTCTAAATCTTGAAGTAATTGCTTAATTTGACCTTGGTCATTGGATGCCATTGCCTTGGCGTAAAAACCATCTATAGTGGGGTCGCTAACCATGGTGTAATTAGCTGTGTATCCCGTCGAATAGCGGAGGAACTGTCTCAGCGGTTCATAAGACATACCGATTTGCCCGGAAGAACGGTAAGCCAACGCATCCTGCTTCTTTTGTGTTCGCACATAAGAAGTCCATGAGCTGGAATCCATTGTCTTAATGTCCATGTTAATACCAATCGCGGTAAAGTAGGACTTAACTATCTGCAGCAAATCCAAATCACCGGAAGCATCAGCTACCACATCGGTAGTAAACCCATTGGGATAGCCGGCGGCAGTTAACAGAGCTTTGGCCGCAGTTGGATTATAAGCATACGAGTCCTTTAAGTCTTGCGGCCATTGGGCATAAGGTAATACCCACCCGGTTTCGTACATCGAAGTTAAAGTAGATGGGGTTGACGGAGAAGATCCGCCGTAGTATGAAGATGCGATCGTTGGCAGGTCTATTGCCATCTGCATTGCCTGTCGGACCCTTTCATCGTTAAAAGGTTTCACATCATATCGCGGGTCAATAGTTAAACACGAATACGGCACTTGGATCTGTAGTATTTGAGGATTTGTTTTCGCTATAGCTTGAGCATTCTGCATCGAAATATTATCCAAGGCATCGATCTTGCCGGTACGTAAAGCTGCTAATGCCGTAGCGGTATCAGAGATAATAAGGTATCTGAGAGAGTCTATATAAGGAAGCTGGTTCTGCGGATAACGCTCATCATATGCCCAGTAATTAGGATTCTTGACCAGCGTCACCGAACTGCCTAAAACGAAATCTTTCATCAAAAATGGCCCGGTACCAGTGGCATGGTGCCAATCCTGGACATCACCCCATTTGTCCACTGCTTCCTTGGCTACGATACAATGTTCACCGCCAGCTGCCTGCCAGGTTTCTGCAATATACTCCGGATTAGATGAACTCCAAACCATCGTAACAGTATATTTATCATTGGCAGTGATGGACTTCAAAGATGTTTGCATTGGAGTTCCAACTAAAAAGGGACTACCTTTCATTCCGCTGCCTAAACCGTACAACCTTTGATAATCATAAACTACATCAGCAGATGTAAACTCACGGCCCCAAGTCGGGTCTACGTTCTGGTAATGGATTCCCTGACGCAAATGGAAGACCAGAGTAGACGGGTCGGTAAATTCCCAGCTTTTCGCCAGTTGGCCTCCGACAAAATCTGAAGGACGCCATGCGATGCTGTAGTTGAATACCGCAGGGTCAGTTAACCAGTTATCCGAACCCAGTTTATCCATCCATGCGGTTTCCATGGATGCACCGCCCATACTGCTCCAGGGATCAAGATTAGTAAAGTCAAAGGCGCTTGAAAGAACCAATGTGCCGCCATATTGCGGTTTACCAAGTTTGTCCCACCAGTTGCCAGATATACCGGTGGTAGAAGTTGTTGTAACCCTGGTTGTAGTCGTCGTCGAAGTTGTTGAGACCGGCGCGACAGTGGTGGTCTGGGTAGTTGTCTTGGAAGCTGTGGTAGTATTAGTGGTCGTTGATGTGCCGCAGGATGCCAAAACCATTGATGCTACCATGAGAAGGGTTATGACAAGCCAGAAAGTTCCTTTTTTCATTAGTCCTCCTTAAATTTTTTGGAAAACTTCCCGAAATCTAAACATATTCAATAATTGAATATGGAAACCCTTGTAAGCCTTTTACGTCAAGCTACGCTGAATACCATGGTGTTCTCTGACAAGCCGACAAAATATGACTGAAGCCCGTATTAACATCCATTGCAGCAGCACTAACATAAAGGTCATTTCGACCGTAATTTACCTTGGCCGTCAATAATACTTGCGAACCTTTAACCAGAATATTCGACTGCATTATTCGATAGCGAATATTTCTAAATTAAGCAGGAGTATAACACCTGACATATTATGTTGTCAAGTTATGATGCATCTCAGGTCATCCCCAGATTCAGTATTCAGTCCGAAAATGAACTTGAGCTTATCACTTTGTTCTTTAGTGCCCCAAGCTTTTCTTCAGGCTTTGATCCATCCAAAATCGCGCCCCGTAGAAGCTGATGTTGAAAGGTTGTGCCGTTCCCCCGGAGATCGCACGGCTTTGTCCGTTGTAGCCATAGATCCAGGGCTGATAAAGCACTTCATTCATCGGGAGCATCAGGGATATGACAAAATGCTGTTGCGCAACGTATTTGTTCGCATCTATCAGTATTTGTTTCATACCGTCCGTCGTTGTAGCGGCCATCGCCTTAGGATAGTAGGTATCAAAAACAGGGTCACTGACCATCGCAGTATCGCTGATATAGTTGGTCTGAAAACGCATAAACTGGTGGATTGGATCGGAGGAAATACCCAAAGAACCGGCTCCGGAGCGCATGACCATCTGATCTTGCTTGTGCGCTGTCCGGACAAAAGCGAGCCAGGAAGTGGAATCCATCGTCCGGATTTCCATGTCAACTCCAACTGCGGTAAAGTAGGACTTAACTATCTCTAACAAACTCGGATCAGCGGCATCAGTCACTATATCGGTTTTAAATCCGGTTGGATAACCTGCAGCTGCCAGAAGCTGCTTGGCCTGAGTGGGATTATAGGCATACTGGTCTTTCAAATCTTGAGGCCACTGACTATAAGGATAACCCCACCCTACCAGATAGGAAGAAGTTAACGATAGCGGTGTAGGACTAACAATTCCACCGTAAAATGTCTTCGCAATTGTCGGCAGGTCGACCGCCATTTGTAATGCTTCCCGCACCCTGATATCAGTGAAGGGAGTCCTGTCATTTCTCGGATCGATGGTTTCGCCGGTTCCCCCGGGTACGGTTATCTGAATTACTTCAGGATTCGTTTTCGCTACTGATTGAGCGTTTTGCAGCGAGATACCGTCAATAATATCTATCTTACCGGTACGGAACGCTGCGATAGCAGTGGCATTATCCGGGATGATAAGGTAAGTGATTTTATCGACATACGGCAGTTGATTCTGCGGGTACCGCTCGTCATATCCCCAGTAAGAGGGGTTCTTGACCAGTGTCGCGGAACTGCCGTCAACAAAATCCTGCAGCATAAACGCCGCGGTCCCAATGGCATGATGCCAATCATTGAGGTTTCCCCACTGCTGTACCGCTTCACGAGCTTCGATATTCGTGCCGCCACCCAATGCCTCAATACTCTCCAATATATATTCCGGGTTAGCTATTTTCCACTTAAAAACGACAGTATATTTATCAGTAGCGGTAACCGATGTCACATTAGTCAATATCGGGCTGCCGGCTTCATTCGGACTGGGCGTCATGCCGCTGCCTAGCCCGTCCATGCGCTGGTAATGAAATACAACGTCGTCAGCCGTGAATTCCCGGCCGTTTACAGGCGGCAAGTTCTGCCAATGGATTCCCTGGTGCAGATGGATTACAAAAGTTGTTGGGTCCGCAAACTCCCAGCTTTGCGCCAACTGGCCTTTAACATAGTCGGTAGGACGGAAGTCTATATTATAAGCAAATACTGACGGGTCCAATGTCCAATCGTCCCCAAACAGTCTTTCCATCCAGGCCCCCGCTAAGCTCGGACTGCCGCCAATGTAATAAGGGTCAAAATTCGCAACATTAGTATTGTTTCTAAAAGTCATTGTTCCGCCGTATTGCGGTTTTCCCAATTTGTCCCACCAGTTGCCTGTTACTGCTGAAGTTGACGAGGTTGTCACTTTGGTTGGAACAACAGTAGTAGATGTCACCTGAGTGGTAGTGGTGATCTTCGTTGTTGTAGTGGTGGTTGCCACCGTCATTATCGAAGTGGTTGCCACACTGCTGCAGGATGCTAAGATCATTGCTCCCGCGATCAGACAAACTAAAATAGTATCTAAAGCCCCTCTTTTCATCTTACCCCCCAATCTGTTTTATTTCTGCAGTGATATCATAAAGGGGATTGTATTTCACATTAAAGCTGGAAAGAATTTTGATTAAATTGATTACCAGTAAGGTCAGTCGTGCCGCTAAGCCCGATTACTCCCAGGGCTCCGATCACGGGAAGGGACTTCTACCAACTTAGCTTTGAGCTCTACCACAAACTCTCAGTACCCTGGTTTCCCTCGACACGACCAGCCTCACTGCTTGCAATCAATTTATTTTATTCCGGTGGTAAATACCTGATTAATTATTATTTTAGATTCGTGTAAATCAAATTATAATATTCGATAACGAATGTCATAATTTAATGACAAGGATAACATCAGTTCCAGCGCTTGTCAATATACCTGTAAAAAACAACCAATATTTGCTCTGGCAAAGGCTTTCATACATATGAGACCCGGATAAATAGCAGTCCTCATCAGATCTTCGTAATTTCCGCAGTTTTCTTTTCTCCCGGGCTACGGAGCAAAGATGGAATGATCGCCAGCAGCGTAAGCACCCCGAGGATAAAACAGGCTTGATTGATGGCTTTCAGAAATATCGGCACTTCATTGGAGCTTACCAGTTGCGAATTGCTGACGATCGTAGAAAGCTTATCGTAAGGCATCACTAACGACATCAACAAGAGAGAAAACGGCACACTGAAGACATTGGCAGTCTGGTTTAGCGTTAACCTGATACCATTCGCCACTCCACGTTTGTCCGCCGGGACGGAACCCATGATCGAACTGACGTTCGGCGCGGCGAATAGCGCTGTGCCAAAACCCATCAGTAATAAACTGACTAAAACGGCACCGTATGAAGATTTAGTATTGAGCGTCGAAAACCAGAATAACGCCGAAGCATTCAAGACTAGACCTGTGGAACTCAATAACCGACTGCCGTATCTGTCAGCCAATCTGCCGGTAATTGGGGAAAAAATCATCAGGACGATTTCCATTGGAATAAGTAAGACCCCAGCTTTTAATGCGCTGTAGCCCAGAATCAATTGCAGATATAAAGACCGTAAAAACGGCCCGCAACTGAAGGCTAATCCATTTAAAAAGCTAGTTAAATTAGCCGCAGCAAACAGCCTGATTTTGAAAAGTGTCAGGTCGAGCGTGGGATACTTCTGTCTTAGTTCGACAAATATAGTCGCGATGAAAAACGCCACGCCGCCAGCAAAAAGAGCCAGATTCCGAGGCGAAACGGGATCACCCAAAGTCATAGCCAGCAGTATCGTCGACAGCCCGATGCAATATAAAGCCGCACCGGTATAATCAAATTTTTGCCCCGATGGTTTCGTCCCGATTTCTTTCAAACGCAGATAACCCCAGACCGTCCCGAAAATGCCGATAGGCACGTTAATCAGGAACATCGATTGCCAGCCAAAATAGGTTATCATAACGCCGCTCAGCGTGTAGCCAGCGATCGCCCCCAGGTTCGCCGCCATCATATTCGTGCCCAGTCCCATACCCAGCTCTTTTTTGGGAAAAGCATCGGTAATGATCGCTGCACTATTCACGGAGAGTAAAGCGGCACCGGCACCCTGTAGAAAACGGAAAACGACAAGCTGCTCACCGGTTTTAGACAAGGCGCAAAGCAACGAACCAACCGTAAATATTGCGAACCCCAGGTTAAAAAGTTTGACCCGACCGTATAAATCCGCCATCCGTCCGAGCAGCACTGCCAGTATCGTCATCATCAGGCGGTAGCCTGTAATAATCCAGATCCCGTGAACAATACTGGCATGTAAATCCTGTAAAACAGTCGGGAGTCCAATGACGACGATACTCATGTCCAAGCTGGCCATGAATATGCCAACGGTAGTAACAGATAATACTACCCATTTATAATCCATTTTTAATTTCATGTTTTGATTTCGGTTTTCTGTATTATTTAAAAATGGAAAAAACGCTGACCAAGTTCGCAAGTATTTTGCAACGGTAAAAAAATAAATAAAATTCGATGTCGAATATTATAACATATTACATTGGTAATAACCAATGTATTTTCCACTGAGTAGCACTATTATCCCGTAGGGAGACACTAACCCTCGTCACAACGGGTGAA
>Ga0182011_10001267_pt1 | contig 22207 bp, 18 predicted proteins | sample 711E1DmetaG_FD_120481 | JGI IMG/M metagenome (GOLD analysis project Ga0182011, IMG submission 120481) | Permafrost microbial communities from Stordalen Mire, Sweden - 711E1D metaG | ecosystem: Environmental > Terrestrial > Soil > Wetlands > Permafrost | place: Sweden: Stordalen | collected...
ACCAGCTATCCGCAGCCCATCGCCCTGGGCGCCACCTTCAACCCCGAGCTGGTGGAAAAGCTCTTTTCCATGGCGGCGCTCGAAGCCCGCCTTCGCGGCACGCACCAGGCGCTGACGCCGGTGGTGGACGTGGCGCGCGAGCCGCGCTGGGGACGCGTCGAGGAGACCTACGGCGAGGACCCGTTCCTGGTTTCGCGCCTGGGCATCGCCGCCGTGCGCGGCTTTCAGGGCGACGCAACCTTCCGCGACAAAAAGCACGTCATCGCCACGCTCAAGCACTTCGTCGGCCACGCCCAGCCGGAATCGGGCATGAACTGCGCGCCGACCGACGTCTCCATGCGCACGCTGCGCGAGGTTTTTCTCTTCACGTTCAAGGAGGCCCTCGGCAAGGGCGGCGCCATCAGCGTCATGGCCTCGTACAACGAAATCGACGGCGTTCCCTCCCACGCCAACAAGTGGCTGCTGCGCGATCTGCTGCGCAAGGAGTGGGGCTTCAAGGGGTACATCGTCTCCGACTACTACGCCATCTGGGAGCTGAACGACCGGCCCGACACCCACGGTCACTTTGTCGCCCGGGACAAGAAAGAGGCGGCGGCGCTGGCGGTGAAGGCGGGCATCAACATCGAGTTGCCCGATCCGGATTGCTACCTCCATCTCGTCGAGCTGGTCCGCGAAGGCACGCTGAAGGAGCCGGAGCTGGACGAGCTGATCGCGCCCATGCTGCACTGGAAGTTCGAGATGGGCCTCTTCGACGATCCCTACGTCGATCCCGCTGAAGCCGAGCGGGTGGTGGGTTGCGCGGCGCACAACCGGCTCGCCCTGGAGGCGGCGCATGAGGCCATTACGCTGCTCAAGAACGAGAACGGCCTGGCCCCTCTGGACCCCGCCAAGATCAAGACCCTCGCGGTGATCGGCCCCAACGCCAACCGCTCTCTATTGGGCGGCTACAGCGGTGTGCCCAAGTACAGCGTGACGGTGCTCGACGGCATCAAGGAGAAGCTCGGAGACCGCGTGAACGTTCTCTATAGCGAGGGCTGCAAGATCACCGTCGGCGGCAGTTGGAATCAGGACGAGGTGACCGCCAGCGACCCCGCCGAGGACGCCAAGGCGATCGCCGAAGCGGTCGAGGTGGCCAAAGAGGCCGATGTCATCGTGCTGGCCATCGGCGGCAACGAGCAGACCTCGCGCGAGGCATGGTCGCTCGTGCACATGGGCGACCGCACCAGCCTCGATCTGGTCGGCAGGCAGGAAGAGCTGGTCCGGCGGATGGCCGCGCTGGGCAAGCCGGTCGTCGTCTTCCTCTTCAACGGCCGGCCCATCTCCATCAATTGCGTCAAGGAAAACGTGCCGGTGATCTACGAGTGCTTCTACCTCGGCCAGGAGACCGGCCGCGCGGTGGCCGGCGTTCTCTTCGGCGATGTCAATCCCGGCGGCAAGCTGACCATCACCATTCCACGTTCCGTGGGCCACGTGCCGGCCTTCTACAACCACAAGCCCTCGGCGCGCCGCGGCTACCTCTTCGACGATGTCTCGCCGCTGTACGCCTTCGGCTACGGCCTCAGCTACACCACCTTTGCAATCGAGAATCCCCGCCTGGCCGCGAAGACGATCGCCCGCGACGGCTCGACGCAGTTATTCGTCGATGTAACCAACACCGGAAAACGCGAGGGCGCCGAGGTGGTGCAGATGTACATTCGCGACCTGGTCAGCTCGGTGACGCGTCCGGTCAAGGAGTTGAAGGGATTCCGCAAGGTGTGGCTCAAGCCCGGCGAAACCGCGACCGTGGCGCTGGAGATCACGCCCGATCTGCTCTCGTTTTACGACCTGAAGATGGAATATGTTGTGGAGCCGGGAGAATTCGAGATTATGATCGGCAACTCCTCGCGGAACGAGGATCTGACCAAAGTGATTCTCACGGTGACGAATTAACGGCGCGGGCAATCCCCGCGGAACCGCGGGGAGGATGCCGGCGGTGTTGAAGAGATTGAAACAGGATTTCACGATCGGGAATTTGCGGCGAAAGCGGGTAAACCTAGATGAACGGCGCGAGCGGAAGAGTTACCTTTGCGGAAAAATTCGGATACGGCCTGGGCGACATGGCGGCCAACTTCATCTTCCAGGCGATGATGGCCCTGCAATTGAACTTTTACACCGACACCTTCGGGCTGTCGCCGGCGCAGGCGGGGACGATGTTTCTCGTCGTCGGCCTGGGAGCGGCCGTATTCAATCCCGTCATGGGCGTCATCGCCGACCGCACCAAGACCCGCTGGGGCAGATTCCGCCCCTGGCTTCTGTGGACCGCCGTGCCGTTTGGCGCGATCGGCATCCTGACTTTTACCACGCCCAACCTGAGCATCGGCGCGAAGATCGTTTATGCCTGGGTCACTTACCTGTTGCTGCGTCTTGTCTATACGGCCAATAACGTGCCCTACGCGGCGCTGACCGGGGTGATGACCGGCGATCCGAACGAACGGACCAGCATTGCATCGTACCGCCAGCTCTTCGCCAACAGCGCCGGCTTTATCGTGCAGAGCCTGGCCATCCCGATGGTTGTTTTCCTGGGCCGCGGCAGCAATGCCCGCGGCTACCAGTTGACGATGGGGATCTTCCTGGCCGCCAGCGTGGTGATGTTCCTGATCGCCTTTGCCGTGACCCGGGAGCGCATTCAGCCCGATCCGAAGCAGGATTCCTCGGTCTTGCAGGACCTGGGCGATCTGATGAAGAACGGCCCGTGGATCGCGCTCTTCCTGGTGACGACCTTCTACTTCATCGCCCTCATGATCCGCGGCAGCGTGATGCTGCCCTACTTCAAATACTGCGCCGGCAACCAGATTCTCTTCAGTTGGTTCAACGGCTTCGGATTGACGGCGCTTCTTGCCGGCGTGGCCTGCTCGACGGCCCTGACCAAGCGCATCGGCAAGCGCGCTCTTTTCTTCTGGAGCATGTTGCTGACGGCCGTTCTGAATATCTCGCTGCTCTTTTTCCCGGCTTCCGCCACCGCTCCAATCATTGTTCTGGAAGTTCTGCGCCAGTTCGCCTTCGGCTGTTCAGGCCCCGTGCTGTGGGCGATGATGGGCGACGTGGCCGACTTCGGCGAATGGAAGACGGGACGCCGCGCCACGGCCACGGTGACCGCGGCGGTGGTCTTTGCGCTGTGGATCGGGTTGGCCCTGGGCGGCGCGATCGCCGGCTGGCTGCTCTCGTTCTACGGTTATCGGCCCAATCTTGTGCAGACCGATCATGCGCTGCTGGGCATTCGCCTGATCGCCTCGGTCTTCTCCGGCGCGGCCTTTCTTGCCGCCGCTCTTTGCCTGCTCTTCTACGGCATCACCATGAAGCTCAACCTGACCATCTCGCACGATCTCTCCGAGCGGCGCAAGGGCTATTCATCCCAGGCCTCGTAAAACGCCTTACCGCCGGCCGCATCCTCTTGCCGGTTGCGGCCGCATTTTTCCATCGTTCGCAGTTCTTCAGGAGGTTCCGGAAATGCCGAATCGGCGCTTTGTGATTCTCACCGCGATCCTGGCCGCTAGTTTGGCGATAGCCGCCCAGTCTCCCGCCACTCTCAAAGACGCATACCGGGATTCGTTCTACGTCGGCGCCGCCGTCAATGCAGCGCAGTTCACCGGAAGCGACCTTCGCGGCGCGGCCATTGTCGCAAAGCAGTTCAGCTCCATCACCCCGGAGAACGTCCTCAAGTGGGAGCGCGTTCATCCCCGGCCGGGAGTCTATGACTTCGCGCTGCCCGACAAGTACGTCGAGTTCGGCGAAAAGAACCACATGTTCATCGTCGGCCATTGCCTGGTCTGGCATAGCCAGGTTCCGGATTGGGTTTTCGAGGACGAAAAGGGCAAGCCGCTCGCCCGCGAGGCGCTGCTCCAGCGCATGCGCGAGCATATCTTTGCCGTCGTGGGACGCTACAAGGGACGGATCAATAGTTGGGATGTGGTCAACGAGGCCCTGAACGACGACGGCTCCCTGCGCCAGACGAAGTGGTTGCAGATCATCGGAGAAGACTATATCGCCAAGGCCTTCGAGTACGCGCATCAGGCCGATCCCCAGGCCCAGTTGAATTACAACGACTACTCGCTGGAGAACGAGGCCAAGCGCAACGGAGCCATCGCCCTGATCAAAAAGCTCCAGGCCCAGGGCATCCCGGTAGCGGCGGTGGGCATTCAGGGCCACGACAGCCTCGATTGGCCCTCGGCCGCGCTGGAGGACGCCGCCATCGAGGCCTTCGCCAAGCTGGGCGTCAAGGTCGCCATCACGGAACTCGATATCGACGTCCTGCCGCCCGTCGCGCCGGGAAGCGCGGATGTTTCGTTGAATGTAAAGGCCGATCCCAAACTCAATCCCTACCTCAACGGCTTGCCCGATGCGGTGCAGAAGGCATTGGCCGAACGCTATGCCGGCCTCTTCGGCGTCTACCTGAAAGATCGCGCCGTCGTGAGCCGGGTGACCCTCTGGGGCGTAACCGACGGAGATTCGTGGCGCAACGACTGGCCGGTCGTGGGGCGCACCAGCTACCCCTTGCTCTTCGATCGCATGGGTGAGCCCAAGCCGGCCTTCGATGCGGTGATCCGGCAGGCGGCTCGGCCTGTGCAACGATAATCGTCCGCTGCATGCGCACCGCCCCAATCACCTTCAATCCACCCGGCCCGGCAACAACCGGGGCGCTGTTTGTTCAGGCAGCGCCCAGCTTCAGTTTCCGGGTTGCATCTTGTGCGCGGCCGCGGCTTCCATCCTGGTGAGGAGGTCGCGCATCCTTTCGAACTCCGGGAGACCGTGGAGGGGGTTGAGGCGCGGATCGGCAAGCATCTGGAAGAACCACGGGCAGCGGGCCTGCTCCGCGGCGCGCAAATCGGCGAGGGCGGACTCCAGGTCTCCCAAAGCAACATGCACCACGGGCGTGAACGAACTGATAACGAAGCGTTCACGGCTCAGCCACTGCAGTCGCTCGAGGATGGCGTGCGCCTCGTTCTTGCGGTTTGCGCAGGCAAGCGTGTAAGCGTGGACGGCGGTGGCGAGATCGAAGTACGGTTCGCGCTTGGCCAGATCGTGCGCCAGATGGACGCCACGCGCCGCTTCCCCGTTGTAGGCCAGAATCGCCGATCCATAAAGAGCGATTCCTTCGTGGCCGGGAAAGTGGGCGATGCCATGGTTGATCAGCTCGATGCTCTCGGTGGATTGTCCGTCCAGTTGAAGCGCCCAGGCCAGACGGGCAATCAGCCAGGGCGAGAAGGGATCCTCGCGGACCGCCGCGCGCAAAGCCTCGATCGCTTCTGAAAAGCGGTGGCGGCTCAGGTCGAACATCACGCGCAAGCGCGTGACCCAGGCATCGTGGGGCAGATGCGCGCTTGTCGAAAAGAGGCGGAGAGCCGTCGCCAGGTCGTGGTCCACATGGAAGCTGATCCAGCCCAGTCCCGGCAGGATGGGCTCGGCCTGCGCGGGAAAACCCGGAATCGACTTCGCCGTCCGCAGCGCCAGGCCGGCGGCCACGGCCGGAGACATGAAACCGTAAAAACTCTGGACGATGCATATGCGCACAATCTCAAGGTGGGCGGCGATCAGAGAAGGATCGAGTTCCGTCGCGCGCAGCAGGTGCTGCAAAGCGTCCTGCATCTGGTGTCGCTTCGTCGTTTGCCATTCATAGTGCGCGCGGAGATAGATTTCGTAAGCCTCCCGGCGCTGGGAGTCGGCCTCCACTTCCAGAGCGGGCGCCGCGGCGGCGGAGATCGACAAGCCGCCCGCGGCCCACCCCGGCGGCGACGACCTGTCGCTGGGGACACTGGCGCCCAGGCGGAACGTTAGGCGGTCAGCCAATTCCGATTCCAGCCCCGCTATCCGGCTCTGCGCCACCAGGATGTCTTCAACCCAGATCTGGGCGCAGTCTTTGACCCGGATCATCTCCGCGCGCAGCCGGTAATGCGAGGGCTGTGTGCGCAGCGTCCCCGTCAGAACAAGATCGGCTTTGAGAGTTTCCCCGACTTTCTGCGCCGTGAGCCCGTTGCGCGCCAGCGCGAAAACCGAATCCCGGGCAAGCACCGAGACAAGAGGCTGGCGCAGGTTGGAGAGACGGGCCGCGGTCTCCTCGGCGATCGACAGGCCCAGATGCTCGCGGACCGAGTAACCGGTGGCAAAGGGCATGATCGCCAGCCGCGGCAGCGCGCCGGAGGTAGCCGCGGCGTGTCGCCGCACCTCGGCCGTGAAGCGGTACCCCCGCTTGTAGACCGTTTGGATGCACTCTTCGGGTTCAAGCCGCGCGCGCAACGAGGAGAGGCATTGGGGAACGCTGTCGGAGGTGACATGCACATCCCCCCAAAGCGCCTGCCTCAGTTGCTGGGGGGTTACGATCTGGCCGGCGTGCTCCAGCAGCAGCCGGAGCGCCGCAAGGTCCTTGGGGGGCAGATGAACGATCTCCTCGCCGCGATGCAACGTGCCATCGGTCTCCAGCCGGAACCCTCCAAAAGAGAATCCCTGCTCTTCTCCCCCGCGACCGGAACGCGCCTCTGGGGAGCTCGATGCAGCCAATGAATCCAGTGACGTCCGATCCAACGCAGTTCCTCGCAGTACAGATCAACCGGATTGCCGGCCTCGCGCCACCGGTGCAAGGCCATCAAAAGCCGCCGGCGCCGGTCGCGGGGACCCGCCTGATTGACATCTGGGGAAGAAGTGAACAGCAGACCCGGAGAAAACCTGGACATCGATGTGTCCAGTATTTTGTGACTTCATGATTATCCACGTTTGTAACACGACAAATAGCACTAGACGCCGTCTTTTATGACCATGAAGTAATCTAGAACAGGTTACCGAGCGGACTGACCGTTATTGGTATTCTACCCACGTATCTTATTCATTCTTATTGACTTGATTCCTCTTTATTGAAATTGAGCAGCGACTCCCAATGCGAATTGCGCCGAATCCGTACGCCGTCGCAAGATCGAGTTGAAGCTTTCGACCCGCGGCCGCGCCCACGGAAAAACTTCATACAATCCTCCAGAAATGGAAGACCGGCGTCTGTCAAGCTAATGCAGGGCCTAGGGTCCCGTCTCTGAAGTTCGCATCATAATTGCGTTGTCATCTTGAGAGGAGATTGGCCGCTTTTGGGCCAAACGGAGTCGAAAGACCTGCGGTTGCTCTTTGCAACTTATGCCCTGAGGGAGATTGCGATGTCCAAGACTGTTTCCTACGCCCAATGGGCACTTGAACCCTACTGTATCGGCATGAAACTGCGTTCGCTGCGCACCCAGAAGAGGCTCACGCTTTCGCGGCTCGCGGCCGAGACCGGGCTCTCGACCGCGCTGCTTTCCAAGTTGGAAACGGACCGCATGATACCCACTCTGTCCACGCTGGCCACCATCAGCCGGGTCTATGGCGTGGGCATGAGCTACTTTTTCGCGGAGCCCGCGCGGCATACGCTTTCCATCACGCGCAAGGCCCACCTGCAAGGCAATGGCCGCAGCCTGGAATCGGTGAGGGTGACCCCGCTGAACGCGGCCGTGGAAGCTCTGCGGATGTTGGCGCGGATGATCGAGTTCCCGCCCGGCGGCGCCACCTGCGTCACCGATTCCTTTCGCGAGACCAGCGGACTGGTGTACGTGCTGGAAGGGCGGCTGCAATTGGAAGCGGGCGGGATGCACGAGGTGCTCGAGACCGGCGACTGCGCCTACATGGAAAGCGAGATGGCGCTGGCCTGGAGCGCGGCAGGCAAGCACCGCTGCCGGGTGCTGGCCGTGTTGCCTTGCTCCGAACGGGCAGAAGGATGACCGGCGGCGAGCAGGCCCTAGTTGTTGGCGCGCGCTATCAGTTGGAATGAGTCGAGAAAGCGCGTCGTGCCGGGGTACGGTTGCCCCAGCGGCGCGGCGGTCAGCGTCTGGTAGAGCGTGGTTCCCACCAGGTAGACGCGGGCGGAGAAGTGCGTCGTGCTATTTTCGGCCTCAAACTCGACGCCCGGATATGTGCCGAGCGTGATCTTCTTTTCACTGATCAGGCGACCCTTGACGTTGGACACGGCGCCTTCTTTAGCCCCTTCCAGAACCGTGTCGGAGCTTCTGCCCGCGACTGCCGAGCCGTAATCGCAAACCCCGACAAACAACGCCGCCTCGCCTTCTTGGGCCAGATACGCGCGCAACTCGAAGCTGCCCGCATCGGTGGGCACATTCTGTTTCTGCAAATTCGGCGCGGAGGGGTAGGAGGCGCTGAATCCGTCCGCGGGGTAGCTGTACGTTTTCCATTCCGGCGCCTGTGCGCCGAGCACAGCGGCAAAGCAGAGCCAGGCCGCAAACGCGGCCAGACGGCCTGACAGCTTCCTGCCCATCCGGTTCATCATCGTCGATCTCCTTGTGACAACTCCTAAACGGAGGCGCCGGCTGCCGCTCTTCAATCCTCCGGAGCAAGCGATTATAGCCTTTTGCGGCTTCCCCCGCGCAGTTATTCCTTCGGGAGCTCCGGCCCGCCTCGGCCGGAATCAACCGGCCGGATCTGCTGGATAATCGCGCAGATCAGAGCCCAAACCAGCAGTAAAACCCCTGTCAAGGCCAGCGCGAAGCCGCCCAGCGCGCCCGCTCCGGTCGTCGTGGTGCAAAGAATGAAAGACGCCCCCGAAACCGGGATAGCGACGTTCAAACCCACGGTTCCATGGCAGTATCCAAAGATGATTCCCAGCCCTGAGGCCAGCATAATCACAGACAAGATCAGGGGACGGTCAGGTTTCATGCGTGGTCACCTCTCATATCTTATTCAAGCCCAAGATTCTACTCCGGTCCGCACCCATCCTCAATCCACAAACCGGCTTCGGCCTTCGCCCAATTCCCCATGGTGATTCGCATCACACCCCAACCCATCCCAATACCTGAATAATCGAGAAGGATGGTCAGGGCTTGCCTCCAACCCTCGCGGCATTTGTACTTGCATCCAGTCACGAACCGTGCGCGGAGGCAAGTTGCTGGTAGCCTTGGTCATATCGGAGTCACGACTTAATGTTCAAGATTGTGGAAGCCCGCACCGTCGGCCTCAATATCAAGCAGTTCGTGATTGAAGCCCCGCGCATCGCTCGCAAGCAGAGGCCGGGGCAGTTCCTCATTCTCCGCCTGCGCGACAGGGGCGAGCGCATTCCCCTCACCATCAAATCCTCCGACCCCGAGGCGGGCACGGTCACCATCGCGGTGCAGGCCATCGGCAAAACCACCTCGCTTTTGAATTGTTTGGAGGCCGGCGACTCCATTCTCGACATCGTAGGTCCCCTGGGCAAACCCTCGGAGATCGAAAACTACGGCACGGCCGTGATTCTGGCCGGCAGCGTGGGCACGGCCATGGCCCTGCCCACGGCCAACGCACTCAAGCAGGCGGGCAACGACGTCCTCTTCATCGAAGGGGCGCGGAACATTGAGATGGTGGTCTTTGAAGACGAGGTGCGCCAAGCGAGCAATGAAGCCTGGATCATGACCGACGACGGCAGCTACGGCGAAAAGGGGCTGGTTACCAAGAAGCTCAACGAGCTGCTCGCCGCCGGCCGCAAGATCGACTTTGTGCTGGCCGTCGGCCCGGTGCCCATGATGCGAGCCGTCGCGCAGATCACCAAGCCGCTCGGCATCAAGACCATGGTCAGCCTGAACTCCATCATGGTGGACGGCACCGGCATGTGCGGCGGCTGCCGGGTGCTCTTGGGCGGCAAAAGCAACTTCGCCTGCGTGGACGGGCCGGAGTTCGACGCTTCACTGGTCAACTTCGAGGTCTTAATACAACGCAATACAATGTATCACGATAAAGAATGCCAGTCGCTTAAACGATTCGAGCAAAATAAGATAGAGGAGATCGCGGATCTTCGGGAGGAATTATCCGCAACGGAGGTCCACCATGTCTGAACAGAACGCTCTTCCCCTCAAAGAGCGGATGAAGATTGCGCGCACCCACATGCCGGAGTTGGACCCTCTGCTCCGCAGCCGCAATTTCGAGGAAGTGAACCTGGGCCTTGAAGCGGCCTCCGCGCTGACCGAGGCCACGCGCTGCATCGCCTGCGCCAAGCCCGGCTGCATCGTCGATTGCCCGGTGGGCGTCAAGATCAAGGAGGTCGTGGCCCTGATCCATGCGGGCGATTATCTGGCCGCGGCGGCCAAGCTGCGCGAAGACAACTCTCTGCCCGCCATCACCGGCCGCGTCTGCCCCCAGGAGAACCAGTGCGAGGGCGGATGCGTGCTGGGCCGGAAGGGCGCGCCCGTCGCCATCGGCAACCTGGAGCGCTTTGTGGCCGACTACGAGCGCCTGAGCGGCCAACTGGGACTGCCCGCCAATGCTCCCTCCACCGGCAAGAGCGTGGCCATCGTCGGCAGCGGTCCGGCCGGGCTCTCGGCCGCCGGAGACTTGATCCAGAAGGGCCATCGCGTGCGCGTATTCGAGGCGCTTCACGAAATCGGCGGCGTGCTGGTCTACGGCATCCCGGAGTTTCGCCTCCCCAAGTCGATCGTGAAAGGCGAGGTGGACAACCTGCGCCGCATGGGCGTCGAGTTCGAGACCAACGTCGTGGTCGGCAAGAGCGTCACCATAGACGAGTTGATGCGGGACGAGAGCTTCGACGCGGTCTTCGTCGCCACCGGCGCTGGATTGCCGGTCTTTCTCGGGGTTCCCGGCGAGCACTTCAACGGCGTCTACTCGGCCAACGAATTCCTCACCCGCGTCAACCTGATGCGCGCCTACCGATTTCCGGAATACGACGAGCCGGTCTACGACTGCCGCGACCGCGACGTGATCGTGGTAGGCGGCGGCAACACCGCCATGGACGCGGTGCGCACCGCGCGCCGGCTAGGCGCCAGGACGGCAACGCTGGTCTATCGCCGCTCCGAAGCGGAGATGCCGGCCCGCGCCGAAGAGGTAAAACATGCCCGCGAAGAGGGCATCGAGTTCCGCATGTTGACCAATCCCATCGAGTTCATCGGCGACGAAAGGGGCTGGCTCGCCGGCGCCCGCTGTGTGCGCATGGAACTGGGGGAGCCCGACGCAAGCGGCCGCCGCCGCCCGGTTGAAATCAAGGGATCGGAGTACATTCTGCCCGCCAACGTGGCCATCATCGGCGTGGGCACCTCGGCCAATCCGCTCATCCAGAGCACCACGCCGGAGCTGGCCACCAACCAGTGGAATTACATCGTCGCCGATCCCGAGACCATGCGCACCAGCAAGCGCGGCGTCTTTGCCGGCGGCGATATCGTCACCGGCGGCGCCACGGTGATCCTGGCCATGGGCGCGGGACGCAAGGCCGCCGCCTCCATCCACGAGTACCTCGGCGGAGGAGGGTGGTAAAGGCAGGGATGGAGGGAGCGCTCATCGTCTCGCCATTTGTCCTTGCGGAGTTGCACACCTATCCCGTCCCGGCGCGACCGAGGCCTTCATTCGTGAATTTCTTGCCAGGACCGGAGTGGCAATCGAGTACCGGCTTGAGGAGAGAGTCTGGACCGAGACGAGCCGTCGCTTTGCGCGATACGCGGCGCGGGGCAGACAATCAACGGGCGCGGGGCCTCGCCGGCTACTTGCCGATTTCTTGATCGGCGCGCATGCTCTGGTGCAAGCGGATCGGCTGCTGACCCTCGATCCGACGGTCTACCAGCGGGATTTCCCTGAGTTGAGGCTTCTATAGAACCTCCAGCCGCGACCGGCGCGGAGCCAGACCGAAATCAGGAAAAATGCTCCCATCCCCGCGGTTCCAGCGGCTGGGGGCCTTGCGGGGTGAGCAGCGCGACGGCGGGCTTACCGGAGCGGGCGGCGAGGATGCGGCCGATTTGCGTGAGGGGAACACCGGCGATTTTGCCAGGCGGGCGAGCAGTGGGCGGGGCGGCGAAGAGGAGTTCGTAGTCTTCTCCGCCGTGGAGGGCCTGGGCCAGGGTTGCGGCGGGGTGGACGGGCAGGAGCGCGGCGTCGATCTCGGCGGCCACGCCGGACTCTTCGCAGAGGTGGGCGAGATCGGTGGAGAGGCCGTCGCTCAAGTCGATGGCGGCTGAAGCCGTGCCATGGCGAACGAGCCAGAGGCCTTGGGCGATGCGCGGCCGCGGGTAGAGGTGCGGGGCCAGCAGCGCTTCCAGCTTCTTGGGGATTCGCGGAGGCTGTGCGCGCCCCGACCGGGCTTTGGCCGGATTCAGCCTTCCGGCCAGGCGGGCCAGGGCGGCGGCGGCTCCGCCCAGGGCGCCGGTGACGTAGAGCAGGTGGCCGGGGCGGGCGCCGGAGCGGAGCAGGGCCTTTCCGCGCGGAAGCGCGCCGGCGAGGACGATGTCGGCGACCGCTATGGGCGACTCGGAAAGATCGCCGCCGGCCAGGGGAAGCTGGTGGATTGCGGCCAGAGCGAGCAGTCCGTCGAAAAACCTCTCCACCCAGGCCCTCCTCCGGCCGGAGGCCACCGTCAGTTCGCGCGGCAGGCCCAGGGAAAGAAAAGCGGCCACGGGGCGGGCGCCCATGGCGGCCAGGTCGCTTAAACCGCGGGCAAGAGCTCGGTGCCCGACGGACTCGGGCGGATGCCAATCCAGGCGGAAGTGGCGGCCGGCGATGGAGAGATCGGTGGTGACGGCCAGTTCTTCGCGGGGCCGCGGCCGGAGCAGGGCGCAGTCGTCCCCGATGCCCACACGGAGGCTGACGCTGGAGGTCAGCGCCGCCCGGCTGCGGATCTGGGCGAGCATGGCCCGTTCACCCTGCCGGCCGGCGCTCGGCAAATCGGCCCGGCGGTATCGCATTCCTAGAGCATAGGGCAAAAGGCGGAGAAACGGGCAAAGCGGCAGGCAAGCGCGCCGGCCGGGACGTTTGGCCGGGGATTTCCGCGCCGCCCCGAATCAAGAATGTAAAGGAATCCGTCTTCGGATTTCGTTGACCCGGCAAGGGGTGGTTTGTTAGGGTGGATAGACATTCCAGGGGATGCGTCTGCAAGGACGCGAGGTTTCGATGGGCTGCAAGCCCTTGTGCCTTACGCTTTGATCGAGTAGTGGGCGAATTGCGACTCTGCCGTTTGCAGGGATGAAAGGCAAAGATGCTGCGCAAACGCTATTACATTATCTTTGTCGCCCGCGACGACGATGGGCGGATACGCAAGATTCCCCTGCCGCTTCGCTTTGCCTACGGATTTGTCGCCGCGGCGCTGGTGGGCGCCTTCACCATTGTGGGCCTGGCCGGTTCGTACACCCGGATGCTATTGAAAACAGAGAGCTTCAACCAGATGCGCCAGGATCTGGACAGTCTGCGCAGGAACAACAGGCAGATGGAGCGGATTGCGCACGACCGCGACGTGCAGGTTGCCTCGCTGGGCGCTCTGGCCAGCGAAGTGACGGCGCTCTACGGCCTGCGGCAGAATAAGCTGGCCGCGCCCGCCTCCGCCTCGGCCGCCGCGCCCACTCCCACAACCCTGGCCCTCTCCGACGAGGTCGATCCGCAGCAGGTCAAGCTTTCCATCGATCAGTTTTATGCCTTGCGCACCCAGGCGCTTTCCGGCCGGGTTTCACGCGCGCTGGAGGGGGGCCTGTCGCCCAGTTTTGCCGGCGATTGGACGGCGTTAGCGGATGCGCCTTCGATCTGGCCCCTCGAAGGCCGCGTGGGATCGAGCTTCGGCGAGCGCATGGATCCCTTCAACGGGGAAGGCGCCTTTCACTCTGGCATCGACATCGACGCGCCCTACGGGACGCCGGTGCGCGCCACGGCCGATGGCAATGTGACCGGGGCGGCGATGGGCGCCGGGTATGGCCGCGAGGTGGAGCTGGATCACGGCCACGACGTGCTCACCGTCTACGGTCACCTATCGGCGATTGCGGTCGTGCCCGGCGAGCACGTGATCCGCGGCCAGGTGATCGGCTACGTCGGCCAGTCGGGCCGCGCTACCGGCCCGCATCTGCACTATGAGGTCCGCGTTCACAAGGTTCCCGTGAATCCGCACAAATATCTCCATACGACATACGAGCAGGTTGCGGGCAACTGAGACTCTCGCGTTGCGGCATGGAATTGAAGTATCTTGCGTTGAAGAGCGGCTTCCGGAATGGGCGCCGCTTTTATTTTGGGGAGAAACCGCCGCTTGCCGGGCGCCCCGGATCTCGCCCGCCGCTGCTGCCGAGAGGCCCTGGCGCGGCAGATCCGTTTGGCCGAGAGTTACTTCCCCGTATAACGCACGCGCCAGATGGACCGCGACCCGTCGTCGGAGACGAAGAGCGAGCCGTCCTTGGCTACCGCGACGCCCACCGGCCGGCCCCAGACCGTGCCGTCAGGCAGCACGAAGCCGGTCAGGAAGTCCTCGTATTCGCCGGTCGCGCGGCCGTTCTTCATGGGCAGGCGGATGACTTCGTAGCCTCCGCGCTGGGCGCGGTTCCAGGAACCGTGCTCGGCGGCGAATCCGTCGCCCTTGTACTCGCGCGGAAACTGGGAGCCCTCGTAAAACAACATCTCCAGGGAAGCGAAGTGGGGGTTGACCAGGATGTCCGGCGTGATGACCTTGGCTTGCAACTCGGGGTGCTTGCCGGGGTGGCGGGGGTCCTGGAGGCCGCCGCCGGGGCCGTTGTAATAGAACCAGGGCCAGCCGTAGAAGCCGTCCTCCCGGACGTGTGTGATGTAGTCGGGGACCAGGTTGTTGCCCAGGCCGTCCCGTTCGTTCGTCGAGCACCAGAGCTCGCCGGTGGTGGGGTTGATGGCCTCGCCCACACAATTTCTGAGGCCGCTGGCATAGACCTTGACGAAGTTGCCCTCCGGGGTGAACTGGAGCACACCGGCGCGGTGGAACTCCTCCGGGTGGGTGTCGGCGTCGTCCACGTTGGAGTGCGATCCGACCGAGGCGAAGAGTTTGGCGCCGTCCTTGGAGAAGACCAGGTCGCGGGTCCAGTGGCCGCCGCCGCGCAGACGGCCTCCGCCGGGCAGGTCGGCCAAGTGTTCCGAGGGGCCGCGGGCGGTGAGGTCGCCGTTTTTGTACGGGAAGCGGACGATGCCGTCGGTGTTGCCGATGTAGACCCACTGGGGACTGGCTCCGGCGGGATAAAAGGCGATGCCGAAGGGCTGGTGGAGGCCGGTGGCAAAGACGGAGACTTGTTTCGCCTTGCCCTCCGGCCCCACGCCGCGGAAGACCTTGATTTTGCCGGTCTCGCTCTCGGCCAGGAAGAGGTCGCCGTTGGGGGCGGTGCGGATGAGGCGGGGATTGTCCAGTCCGGTGGCGTAGAGCTGGACCTGGAAGCCCTTGGGGGCGATGGGCAAGAGGTTTTCCGGCCGGGGGACGATGGTGGGGCCGTTGTCAACGGACTCCCGCGGGGCCGGAGCGGGCAGGTCGGCGACGGTCAGGTGGCGGCGAATCCCGGGGGCCTCGTGCGCCGCGTCGGTGAAGGCGGCCTGACCGGTGAGGACGGCTTTCGCAGGGGATTGTGCGCGTACGGCCAGGCAAAGCGGCACTACGAGAGCGCAAACCGGAAGTAAGACCCGGAGCGAATGGGGCGATCGGGTTGTACGGCTCATGCGACCTCCGCGGGCAATGCTCTTCTATCTGGATGAGGGTTTGCGGCCTTCGGATGCGGAATTGCCCGTACTCGTGTCCCCGTCTCTGAAGTTCGCATCATCATTGCGTTGTCATCTTGAGCGGAGTTTGGCCGCTTTTGGGCCAAACGGAGTCGAAAGACCTGCGGTTTCTCTTTGCAACTGATGCCACGAACTTCGGAGACACCGTGCTCGGAAGGCAGTATGCCGGAGGATGCAGAGCGCGGCAGGTGGAGAAACCGGCATCTCTGCCGATTGAGCCGCCGGGAACCTCGCAACCTGCTGGGGGAAGGTCTCATATCCCAACGAGGGATCAGGGGAGGTTCCGGCGGCCTGCTCGACGCGGGGCAGTGGGCGCCGCCATGCAGCCGGGGAAGCTCGCAATACAGAATAAGATGAGGCGGAGCCCGTTAAGGTTGCGTCCGCGGCGGAGAATTTTTTATTGCGCGGCCAGGCTGGTGAACAGAGAGGGCGACAAAGAGGCCTTGACCACCACCCGGTTGCGCTCCCGGGTGACATCGGCGCTCTCGAGGAGTTGCTTGAGGCCCTTGTTGGCCAGGCCGTTGCCGGCGGAGTTCTCGCTCAAAGGCGCCGTGAAATCGCGGGCCAGCACGACCAGGGTCAGGAGCGCGGCTTGCTGGCCGGCCGCCGCGGCCTCGGTGGGGGCGATCTCCTCGACTTTGAGATTGAGCGCGCCTTTGAGCGAAAGAGCCGGGGTGAGGCTGGCGACAATGATCGAGTCCGAAGGCAGGTGCAGATCGAAGCCGAAGATGTGGATGGCGCCGCTCTCGGAGAAGGGCAGGCCGATCTGTCCCACCCCCCAGGCCAGCGAGAGCAGCGGCACCTCGTGGTAGTGCCGGTTGAGCAGCGAGGAGCCCGCGAAGGGCCAGGCGGCGGTCGCGTGGCGGTCGAGCATGGAGTGGATCTGCTCCGGCGTGGGGGTGTTGGAGACGGCCACCATGTCGTAGCCGATCTGCGCCACGCGGACGGTGCGGCCTTCGGACGGGATCGAGTAGACGGTGTGCCCGGCGTAGGACTCGCGGGAGGCGGCGTTGGCATCGAGCCAGTTGTTGAGCCGCTTGCCGGTCAGCTTGCCCACCAGAACCATGGAGTAGGCGGCGGGGCCGTTGGGGCCGTTGGGGTCGGGCATACGGTGGAGGGCGATCGCCGCCTGGTCCAGGTCGCGCTCCCAGTCGAAGCCGGTGGCGTCCACAAACCGCTGGAACTCCTGGACGCGCCGGGGCGGCTTCATCTCCTTGTGGAGAAAGGAGTGGAAGGGCTTGAGGTTGAGGTAAACGATGCCGTCGGACTCGGGCAGCAGACGCGCCGCCTCGGGCGGAGCCTTGGAGCGCAGGAAGACGGCCACGGCCAGCAGGAGCAGGACCGCGGCCACAATCCAGAGCGTTCTGCGGGTGCGCCGGTTCATGAGAGGCCGTCAGGAATACCCTAACACCTCGCGAGGAGTGTTTTGCCGATTCGGCTCATTCAGGGAAGATCCGCGGCAATGCCGAGCGCTTTGGCTACGTCGGAGAGCCGCTGATCGCAGGTCCACAGCAAGGTGGAGGGATGGATGAGGCACGAGGCGATCAGATGCGCATCGATCAGGCCGATGCCCCGGCTGTAGAGGGAGCGCATCTCGATCATCTGCCGCACCTCGCCGATTTGCGCGACGCGCACCCGCGGCAAAAACTCCAGCCAGGCAAGCGTCCTGACGCGCTCCCGCAGCGATCCAAGGGCCAGCTCCCCAGTGATGAACGGATGGATCACGATATTTCTTCTATCGAGCTGCCTGCGCATCTCCGCATTCTCCGATCGGAAATGGTCAATCCAGATCGTTGTGTCCGCGAGAATCATCCTTACTCCACGCGCCGGCGTGGAATATCTTCCAATTCCGGCATCGTGCCTCCCAAAGCGGCCAACCTGCGGGAGCTTTCCCGTTCGATGAGAGACTTGAGAGCTTCCCGAACGAGGGCCGTTTTCTCGATGATCCCGGTGTATTCCTGGGCCGTGCTAACGAGCTCGTCGTCCATGGCAAGTGTCGTTCTCATAAACCCTCCAGGCATCAATTATAGCATCATTTGATGTTGTGTTTATATGTATTCGAGTCCCAATTGCACTCAAATACCGAATCAGATTGAAGCGGAGGAATAGGGTGCCGTCGGACTCGGGCAGCAGGCGGGCTGCCTCGGGCGGCGCCTTGGAGCGCAGGAATACGGCCACGGCCAGCAGGAGCAGGACCGCGCCCACAATCCAGAGCGTTCCGCTGGCGCGCCGGTTCATGAGAGGCCGTCAGGAATACCCTAACGCTCCGGGTGAGATTCTCGACTTTGAATACGCCGAGGTGAAAATGCCGCCCTCGATCCTAAGCGAAGAGCGGGAGGAACGGCTCGTTACTTGATGTCGTCGAATTGTGGGGGCACGACGAACTTTCCGGCTCTGTCAATGAAGCCCCATTTTGCGCCCAGTTGCACGGCGGCCCGGTCACCGCGAAAGATGTGCGCGGCCTGGAACTGCGGTGGGACGCGGAAAGCGCCGGCGGTATCGATGTAGCCCCACAGGCCGTTCTGCTTGACGCCGGCAACTCCGCCGGAGAAGCGGTTAGTCGCCTCGAAGGGGCCGGGGATGACAATGCGTCCGGTTCGATCGATGAAGCTCCACTGGGCATGCTCGATCATGCGGCGGTTCTTCGCGGCGCCGCCTTCCGGAACAACCATGGTCTCGGTGTTGACTGCGGCGAGCCCCTCATAGAAGGGCTGCACCATGACGAAGCTGGACGGAATCGCCTGGAGGCCGGAACGATCGATATAGCCCCACCGTTTCTCCCTCGGGTGAGCCTCGTGCGAAGGCTTGCTCACGGGGTGCTCAGAAGGGTATTCAACACCGGCCAGTCCCTCGGAAAAGTCCTCGGCGGCTTGGAACTCGGGTTGGATCGCCAGGTTGCCCGCGTGGTCGATGAATCCCCATTCCTTGCCTTTTGCTTTCGCTCCTTGATTTACTTCCACCGCGGCAAGGCCCTCGGTGAAGGGATGCGCCTGGAAGTATCGAGCGGCGATGACCAGATTCCCGGTGTGGTCGATATATCCCCATCGGTTTTCGTTCGGTTTTGCTCCAGGCACGGCGACGGCGGCCAGCTTCTCACTGAACTTCTGTCCCTCCGCGAAGTCGGTATGCAGCACGATGTTGCCGGCCTTGTCGACGAAGTCAATCTTCGAGTCCGGGGTACATGCGGCCTCCTCTGTCGACGCATTGATGACTTCCATCAAGGCCGCCGAAAAATCGCAAGAGGCGCGGGTCGATCCGGTGGTGTGTCCTGCCGGGGCCAGGCCCTCGGAGAATGGGCCGCCGAGCGTGAACTCCGTTGGAATCAGGATGCGGCCCGACTCGTCGATCCAGCCGTAGCGGTATTCCTTGCTCCGGAAGGAGAGGCCGTTTGGGAAGGATGAAATCCCGTGCCGTACTGCCACTGCGACCAGGGCGCGGCCTTCGGAATAAAGTTCGGCGGTATCGGCCGCGGGCCCGTAACGAAATCGCCCCTCCGGGTCAACGTAACCCCATTGGCTCCCGAGTTTGACCGGGTGCAGGTATGGGGCCGGAGTTTCGACTGGTTGCGGCGCCGCTGCGGGCGCGGATGCCGGCGCGGCTGGAACGGGAGCCGGCGGAGCTGTCTGAGCCGTCTGAGGCGCCGCCGGCGCGGGCGCTGTAGCGGAAGTTGGCTGCGTCGAGGCAGCCAATTGAGCGTCCAGAGCCACAGCGGTAGTAGCCGTTACAGTCAAGCTGCGCTGCCAGGATGCGTAGCCTTGCTTCTCGACGGCGATCATGTAGTTGCCCGGGTCGAGTTTGAGCGTCGAAGGCGTGCTGCCCGAGTAGACGCCATTGACCTGGATATCGGCCTTGGGGGGCGTCGACGTGATGGTTACCGCGGCTCGGCTCGGCGTGGCAGGCGCTGCCGCGGAGGGCGGAGGGATCGCTGCGGCCGGAAGTGCGGAGGCGGCCGGCTGAGCAGTTCCGGCCGTGGGAGATGAAGGCCCGGCAGCCGCCGCCGCGGCAGGCGCAACGCCGCCTTCGGCCACGATCTCCTTACCCGTCTCCATGCCGGCAATGCGACGGATTCGCTCAAAATCGCTGTCGCTCGCGATCAGTTCCACCTGGCGGGGTGAGCCCTGCTCATCGTAATCGATGAAAAGATGGTATTGCACCGCCTTGGGCACCAGCAGGGCCCCCAGACCGTACGACATGGCGCCCAGGGCAACCATCTTGCCGGTCTGGTTGTGCTCCGTTCTCCCATAAGAGATGCGCGCGATCTTGTTGTAAGGGATGTCGATCGCCGTCTGGTGCGAATCAAGGATGGCGATGAGCTTCCGGTCGGACACGAAGTCCAGAAGCGCGTTTTCAACGCGGCCGTCCTTCTCCACCAGCTTCACCTTCTTGAAACTGAGATTGGACTGGCCGAGAGATACGAGCGCGTTCAAAGCCAACATGGTCAGGATGCCATTACGAAACCGCATATGCGCCTCCGGTGAATGAATTGTGCGCGGCGTGGGCCGGCGTCGGGTTGGATGAGTTTCAGGATGGAGGTGCGGCCGGGGCGCGCGGTGGCGGGGGCGGCAGGGACTCAGGCGGCGGCGGCGATGCGGGCGCTAACTCGGCATCCACGCTGATTGCGGAGCCGGAGGCCAGTTTCAGGCTGCGCTTCCAGCTCGTGAATCCAGGCAACTCGATGGCGATGGCGTAGTCGCCGGCCACGAGCTTCAGCTTCGCGGGTGTCTTGCCCATGATGTTCTCATTGACCCGAATGGAAGCGCCGGAGGGAGTTGATGAGACGGTCAGCCATGCGGGCTCCGCGGCAGCCGGTGGTTGCAAGCCCTGCGCAGCCGGCGCGATGGCCGCACCGGTTTCGGTGTCCAGGCCGTTCCCGGTTAGCGAAAAACGGACGCTGCGGATAACCGGAATCGCAGCTGTGCCATGATGGGCGCTGGTATTCGTCAGAGTGATGTCAGCAACCCCGTATCCGGTCGCGGAGGCAAGCCTGTAACGGCAGGCGTCAAAGAGAACCCATTGCACAACCGGCAACGGCGCGCGCACAACCTGCTCGGCCTGGATCTCGTAGCGCTCTCCGGCTATCGCTTTCCACGGAATGGCCACCTCCACCGGGTCCAGCATAGCGGTTGAGTTGCAATTGGCTGAACAACCTGTGGTAGCGCTCATTTGAATCGTATCGTTAGCGCAGCCAAAGCTCCTGAGACCCCTCGGGGCCAACTGGGCTCCCGTGAACACCAGATTGTAGTCGCCAGCGGGGACAAAGATGCTGGGGAACAGGGAATTCCAGCGCAGTTTCACGGGCACGGGCGGAACTGCCCACGCCGGCGCGCCAGCCGGGACGATTCTCTCCGGCCAAAGCGAAAGCCACGACGAGCGCAGCGCCAACCCGGCCGTGAAATCGAGACGGGCGTAGGACCGCTTCTCTGAGTTGGAGAGGTTCAGGAACTGACCCTGAGGAAAGACCAAATCCTCGGCAAGCAAAGGCATACCCGCCAGCAGGGAGCAAAATGCCGGAAATACGAGTGCAAATAAACACTTGTGAATGCGACTTCTCCGTATTTCCAGAGCCATTGAAAGTCCTTGCTGAGAGGCGAATCCATCATCCACCCATGGCATTATATGCGCAAGAGCATTCTTCCTGGAATTGGAGAACAGCGGCGAGGAGGATTCCTGCAATCCGCGAACGGCGCGGCCCCGGAACCATCGAACGGGTTGCCGGGGCCTAGGTAACTCATGCGGAGTGTCTTGTGAATCCTATGGCTTGAGCATTGCTGTTTCGTATTTCCCCTGCTCCGGCATGACCATGGTCAACACAAAATGGCCCTTCCAGAAGCCCGGCTGTACATACGCCCGCATGTAATACTCCTTACCGGCTTCTATGGTTATTGTTGCGCCAGCCCCTTTGTCGTCCGCGTAAAAAGTATGCTTTCCGGCGGCTATCTGAAAATCCATATAATGCCCGTTCTCGAGGCGTCCCAACTGGATGCCATCGCAGTAAACCGAGGGCTTGAGCACCGAGCCCACAAACTCCTTAAAGCGATAGAAGTGCACCGTGGCTGTCGTGCCCACCTGGGCGCCGGCTTTTGGTTCTGGCGCTGGCGCTGGCGCCGGAACTGCTGCCGGCGCCGTGGCCGGGGCTGGCGGGGGCGCGGTGGCCTTCGCCACAATCGCCGCGACCACCTTGTCGCTGACGCCGGCGGTCTTCAGGGCGATGATCCCATCCGCGGAGGTGTCGTACGTTCCGGGCGAAGCGTTAACGGTGGAAACAATGAGATCGTCCGACAGGCCGGCCTTCACCAGCTTGACGATCGAGTCGTTGTTCATCGCCTGCTGAGCGACGAGCAGGGGACAAAATGCCAGAAATACGAGGGCGAAAAAACACTTGCGCATGCGACTTCTCCTAACTTTCAGAGCCATTGAGTGTCCTATTGAGAGGCGAATCCATCATCAATCCATGGCTTTGTTTGCGCAAGAGCATTCTTCCTGAAATTGGAGAACAGCGGGGGTAGCGGGTCAGTTTGAAGGGTACGGGCTTCAGCCCGTACATTCACTCCCGCAAAAATCCTCCGGGCTTAGTACTACAGTTGTAGATAGAATGCGGGCATAGGCGAACCGCGCTTTCGATAGTGGCAGCACATGGCTTGGAATTGATGTCGCCTTCGCCATTCGGGCCAATGCAGCAGGTGCTCAATGCCGTGCC
>Ga0182011_10001269_pt1 | contig 22192 bp, 20 predicted proteins | sample 711E1DmetaG_FD_120481 | JGI IMG/M metagenome (GOLD analysis project Ga0182011, IMG submission 120481) | Permafrost microbial communities from Stordalen Mire, Sweden - 711E1D metaG | ecosystem: Environmental > Terrestrial > Soil > Wetlands > Permafrost | place: Sweden: Stordalen | collected...
AGCGGCTCAGCCGAGGGAGCGGCTCAGCAGCAACCTGTCCTCGCCGCGCGCCTGGATGCGGCGATCGACGGCCAGGTCGGTGAAGCCATTCGAGCGGAAGAAGGTTCGGGCGGCAACGGACGAAGGATGGATCGCCGTTTCGGCAAGGGTCCAGGCCAGCAGCCGGCGGCGCCCGGTCGAGCCGGCGGCGACGGCGATGGCATCGGTCAGGCTCCGCCCGATCCCGCGGCCACGCAGGTTCGGGGTGACGGCGAGCAGGGTGAGCTCCGCCGGCGCGCGGCCCTCCTCATCCATGCCGAGCCCATCGAAGCCGCGCGACTCATCCTCCGCGCGCGGCCGATCCCACGGCGCCCAGCCGGCCAGGCCGGCGATAAAGCCCGCGCTCTCGGCCACGAACAGCTCGGAGACTGGCGGCAGGGCGCGGGCCAACTCAGGGGCAAGGGCGGCGAGAAACGCATCGATAGCGGGTTGGTCGGCGGCGGTCGCCCGGCGGACCCGCGGCGGTTCGCGCTCGGCAGCAGGCGACGCCGGCTCTTCGGTCGCGGGCTCCGTCTCCGGCGCCGGCTCGGTCGCCAGGAGCGCCCCGAGCTGGCCGAGCATTCGGGCCGTGGCGCCCCAGACTCGCTCGCCTTCGACCGGGTAGACGCCGTAGCGGATCAGGCGCTCGCGAATCGTCCGCTCTTCGAGCTCGACGGGGGCGTCGGGCAGGAAGGCTTCGACCGGCGGTTCGATGATGCGGGCCACCTCGTCCGCGTTGGCGCGGCACTCCGGGCGGCGCTCGGCCAGCGCGACCACGGGCGTCACGCGGAACCCCGAGACGGGGATCGTGAAGCGCTCGAGCGCGCCGATCACCTGGAGCCCGCAGGCATTCGGGTCCAGGCCTATCTCCTCGGCCGACTCCCGGAGTGCGGTCGCCACCGGGTCCGCGTCGCCCGGCTCGGCCGAACCGCCGGGGAAGCTGACCTCGCCGGCATGCGAGCTCAGGTGCGACACGCGGGTGGTCAGCAGGACGCGGCCCTCGCCGCAGTCGTCCGAGAAGAGCAGGACCAGCACCGCCGCCTGCCTGATCGACGCCATCGGCCGTGGCGGAAACAGGCTCTCGGGCGAGTCGATGCGGATCGGCGTCAGGATCGCCGGCGCCGCCGGCATCTCCCGCGGCAGCGCCCGCAGCCTCTCGCGAACGAGTTTGAACCTCAACTGCACCTCCGTGGCGCGATGGCGCGCCATCGCGCCGTCAGTTCACCCGCTTCGGCCCCTCGTCCTCGCCCGGCCGCCCCGGCGTCCAGACCCGGTCTACGGCCGCGTCCACTCCCGTGGGCTCCGGCGCCGCGGAGCGTTTTCGGGCGTCGCGGCGCTGAGTGGCGTCGGTCACGACCGTGGCGTCGCCCGAGCGGAACACCAGAACGCCGCCGATCGCGTCGGCGTCGGCCACGACCTTCATGCCCGGCTTGAACTCGCCCCGCAGCAGCGCCCGGGCCAACGGGTTTTCGACGAGCCGCTGGATGGTGCGCTTGAGCGGCCGGGCGCCGTACGCCGGATCGTTCCCTTCTCGGACGATCAGCGAGCGTGCGGCCGGCGTCAGCTCCAGCACGATCTCCTGGCCCGCCAACCGCCGCGCCAGGTCGGCCACGAGCAGATCGACGATGGCCGCCAGATCCGCGTCGTTGAGGGCGTGGAAGACGATCACCTCGTCGATCCGGTTCAGGAACTCCGGACGGAACTGGACTCGTAGAGCTTCCGTGATCTGGTTCTTCATCTGCTCGTAGGCCTTCGCGTCGCCGGCGTTGCCGCGCTCTGTGAAAGCGGAGATGAACTGTGACCCGACGTTGCTGGTCATGATCACGACGGTGTTTCGGAAGTCGACCGTTCGACCCTGGCCGTCCGTCAGCCGCCCATCGTCCAGAACCTGGAGGAGGATGTTGAAGACGTCCGGGTGCGCTTTCTCGATCTCGTCGAGCAGGACGACCTGGTACGGCCGCCGCCGGACCGCTTCGGTCAGCTGGCCGCCCTCGTCGTAGCCGACGTAGCCGGGAGGGGCGCCGACCATGCGCGAGACGGAGAACTTCTCCATGTACTCGCTCATGTCGATGCGGACCATCGCGGCGTCGTCGTCGAAGAGGAACTCGGCCAGCGCGCGAGCCAGCTCGGTCTTGCCGACGCCGGTCGGTCCGAGGAACAGGAACGAGCCGATTGGGCGGCGCGGATCCTTGAGCCCGGCGCGGGCGCGGCGAACGGCGTCAGAGACGGCCTGGATCGCCTCTTCCTGCCCGACGACGCGCTTGTGCAGGCGGTCCTCCATCTGGACGAGCTTGGCCGTCTCGCCCTCGACCAGCTTGGTCACCGGGACGCCCGTCCAGGCGGCCACGATCCCGGCGATGTCGTCGGCGGTGACCTCTTCGGTGAGCAGCCGGTCCGGGCCCGAAAGGGCGGCGATCGCCGCCTCCCGCTCCTTCATCGTCTTCTGGAGCTCGGGCAGCCTGCCGTACTTGAGCTGGGCGGCCGTGCCGAAGTCGGCTTCGCGTTCGGCCTGCTCGATTCGAACCTGAAGACCTTCGATCTCCGACTTGGTAGCCCGGATGGCCGATATGGCGTCCTTCTCGGTCGTCCAGCGCTGCTTCATGGCCGCGGCCTGCTCGCCGATTTCGCCCAGCTCGCGCTCGAGAACCACGAGTCGAGCCTTCGAGGCTTCGTCCTTCTCCTTGCGCAGCGCTTCGCGCTCGATCTCGAGCTGGATGCGCCGGCGTTCGAGCTCGTCCAGCTCGATCGGCATCGAGTCGATCTCCATCCGGAGACGGCTGGCTGCCTCGTCCATCAGGTCGATCGCCTTGTCGGGCAGGAAGCGCTCGGTGATGTAGCGGTTCGAGAGCGTGGCCGCGGCAACCAGCGCGGAGTCCGTGATCCGGACGCCGTGGTGGACTTCGTACTTCTCGCGCAGGCCGCGCAGGATCGAGATCGTCTCCTCGACCGTCGGCTCGTCGACAACGACGGGCTGGAAGCGCCGCTCCAGGGCCGCGTCCTTCTCGATGTGCTTGCGGTATTCGTCGAGCGTCGTGGCGCCGATGGTGTGCAGCTCGCCGCGGGCCAGCATCGGCTTGAGCAGGTTCGAGGCGTCCATCGCGCCCTCGGCCGCGCCCGCGCCGACGACGGTGTGCAGCTCGTCGATGAAAAGGATGATCCGGCCCTCGGACTCCTTGATCTCGCGCAGGACGGCCTTGAGCCGCTCCTCGAACTCGCCGCGGAACTTGGCCCCGGCGATCAGCGCGCCGAGGTCCAGTGAGATGACCTTCTTGTCCTTGAGGGTTTCGGGAACGTCGCCGCGGACGATGCGCTGGGCCAGACCTTCGACGACGGCGGTCTTGCCGACGCCCGGTTCCCCGATCAACACCGGGTTGTTCTTGGTGCGGCGACTCAGGACCTGGATGACGCGGCGGATCTCCTCGTCTCGGCCGATGACCGGATCCAGCTTGCCCGCCCGCGCCTCGGCGGTGAGATCGCGGCCGTACTTCTCCAGCGCCTGGTAGGTAGACTCCGGGTTGGGGCTGGTCACGCGCTGGCTGCCGCGCACGCTGACCAGGGCCTGGAGGATGGCTTCCTTGTTCGCCCCGTGGCGGTCGAGCAGCGCCTGGGCCTCGCCGCCGCCCTCGGAGATGGCGAGGAGCAGGTGCTCGGTGGAGACGTAGTCGTCCTTGAGCCGTTTGGCCTCGTCCGATGCCCGCTCGATGGCGCGGCGGACTCGCGGGTCGGCGCTCAGCGAACCGCCCTGGATCCTGGCCCGCTTGCCCAGCGCCGCTGCCAGCTCCCCGCGGAAAGCGGGCACGTCCACACCGAGGCGGCGCAGGGTCTCGGACGGGATGCTGTCGTCGGCCTCGACGAGCGCCGCGAGGAGATGCTCCGAATCGAGCACCGGGCTCTGGAGCTCCTCGGCCAGGCGCTGGGCCGCGACAATGGATTCCTGGGCCTTCTGGGTGAAACGATCGAGGTTCATTGACTTCCCTCAGTGGGCCTCGCGGCCCGGGCCGGTTCTCGCCGTGCTTCTGCGGAGGCTCGCGTGCATCAGATCTTGCGGGGATTGGGTTGAACGACCTGCCGGAGGAACTCCTCGGCAGCCTGACGCTGCTTGCCCTCCAGCTTGCCGGGCAGGACGACCTTGACTTTGGCGTAGAGGTCGCCGGGGGTATCGCCCTTGAGGCGCGGCATCCCCTGGCCGGCCAGGCGGAAGGTCTGGCCTTGCTGGGTGCCCGGAGGGATCGTCAGCACCACTCGTCCGCCCATCGTCTCAACCTCCGCCTCGCCGCCGAGAAGCGCCTCGCCGAGGGTGATCGGGAGCTCGCGAGTTAGATCCGCGCCACTCCGCGTGAAGACGGGGTGGGGCCGTATCTTCGTCACCAGGTACAGGTCGCCGGCATCATCGCCGGAGCCCGCCTTGCCCCGGAGACGGATCTTGCTGCCCGTCTCTACGCCCCGTGGGACTTTGACTTCGAGGCGCCGATCGCCGACCTGGACGAGCCGCGCGGAACCGTGAAAGGCCTCCTCCAGGCTCAGGTCGATCTCTACGTCGACATCGTCGCCGTGGTGCACGCTGCGCCCTGCCGCACGGCCGCCGCCGTCCTGCCCACGCGTGCCCGGCCGGGTGCCCGTCGCCCCAGCGCCCTCGCCGTCGCTGTGGAGCCGCCCGAACAGATCCTCGAGCGGGTTGGCGCGCCGGGAGCCGCCCGCCGCCCGACCGCGCCCGGTCCGCCCGGATGTGGCGCCGGCCGGTTCGGCCGTGCTCGTGGCGGAGCGTGGGCCACCTGCCGCGGCCGCAGCGTCGGCGCCTCCGAAGAACGTCCGGAAGAAGTCCGAAAAGTCCTCCGAGCCGCCGCCGGTGAACTCGTAACGGACGTTGCCGCCGCCGGCCTGACGGGCGTAGCCGGCGAAGGGGCTGCCGGGTCCAAAGGGATCGCCCGCCCCGCCGCGCCCAAACGGACTGCCGGCAGCTCCGGCCCCCGAGCCGCCGGCCCGGCCGTACTGATCCCAGTTCGAACCGAGGGCGTCGTACTGCTGACGCTTCTTCGGGTCGGCCAGGACCTCGTGCGCTTCGTTGGCGTCCTTGAACTTTCGCTCGGCGATCTTGTCGCCGGGGTTCCGGTCAGGGTGAAGCTCGCGGGCCAGCCGCCGATACGCCTTCTTGATATCCGCCGGAGTGGCCGTGCGGGCCACTCCCAGCGTCTTGTAGTAGTCCTTGTATTCCATAGGGACCCTCTCGGTCCAATTGTCCGCCACGCGCGGAGGCCGGCGTTTCCGCCGGCCACCACATACCTGTTGGTTACCCGAAGAACACTACAGTGGCTGTCACTCCGCCTGTGCCATCGCCGGCGGCTGATCGACCGGATTTGGCGGGAAGCCGGGCCGGATCCGACCCTCCGGGCCGGTATCGGTCTCGGGCTCCTTGCCGCCCCCGGCGGGTTTGATCGGTTCGGTGGTCAGCGGCGTCGGCTTGGCCCGGAGGGCCGCCTCGAGCACCTGTTCCATGCTGTCGACCAGGACGAGCTTGATCTGCTTGCGAATTTCCTCGGGGATGTCCCGCAGGTCCTTCTCGTTCTTGCGCGGCAAGATGATCATCTTGGCGCCGGACAGGTGGGCGGCCAGGATCTTGCTCTTGAGGCCGCCGATCGGAAGGACCCTGCCGCGGAGCGTGATCTCGCCGGTCATGGCCACGTCCTTGCGGACCGCGATGCCGGTGAAGGCGCTGACCATGGCCAGTGTCATCGTGATGCCCGCCGACGGACCGTCCTTGGGGATGCCGCCGGCCGGAACGTGGATGTGCAGCGTGTTCTTCTCGAAAACTTCGCGCTTGATGCCGAGTTGTGCGGCGTGGGCGCGGATCCACGACAGACCGGCTCGGGCGGACTCTCGCATTACCTCGCCGAGCTGGCCGGTGAGGATGAAGTCCTCCTTGCCCTCCATGAGCGTGACTTCGATGGCGATCACGTCGCCGCCGACCTCGGTCACGACCAGCCCGGTCGCGGAGCCGATCTGATCCTCGGACTCCAGCTCCCCGTACTCGAAGCGCTGCGGTCCCAGGTACTCGACGAGCTTCTTGCAGTCGACCACGGTCTTGCGCTTGCGACCCTCGGCCACTGCCCGGGCCACCTTGCGCATGACATTCGCGATCTCGCGCTCGAGGTTGCGGACGCCGGCCTCATGGGTGTAGGAGCGGACCAGCTCGACCATGGCCTCGTCCGTGATGGCGATCGTCTTCTCGCTCAGGCCGTGGTTCTTCATCTGCTTGGGGATGAGGAACCGCTTGCCAATCCCGATCTTCTCGGTCTCGGTGTAGCCCGGCAACTGGATGATCTCCATGCGGTCGCGCAGCGGCGCCGGAATCGGGTCGAGCAGGTTTGCGGTCGTGATGAAGAGCACCTTCGTGAGGTCGAAGGGCACCTCCAGGTAGTTGTCCTGGAAGGTGTTGTTCTGCTCCGGATCGAGGACTTCGAGCAGCGCCGAGCTCGGGTCGCCGCGGAAGTCCATGCCGATCTTGTCGACCTCGTCCAACATGAAGACCGGGTTGTTCGAGCCCCCCTGCTTGACGTTCTGGATGATCCGGCCGGGCAGCGCGCCGATGTAGGTGCGCCGGTGACCGCGGATCTCGGCCTCGTCATGGATGCCGCCCAGGCTCATGCGCACGAACTTGCGGCCCATCGCTCGAGCGATGCTCTTGCCGAGCGAGGTCTTGCCGACGCCGGGAGGCCCGACGAAGGCCAGGATCGGGCTGCGCAGCGTCTCGGCCAGGCTGCGAACGGCCAGGTACTCGAGGATGCGGTCCTTGATCTTCTCCAGGCCATAGTGGTCCTCATCGAGGATTATGGCCGCGGCCTTGATGTCCAGGTTGTCAGTCGTGGAGACGTTCCAGGGCAGTGCGATCAGCCAGTCGACATAGGTCCGGATGACGCCGACCTCGGGGGAGGCCGAAGGGATCCGGCTCATGCGGTCGATCTCCTTGAGCGCCCGGGTCTTGACCTCCTCCGGCATGCCGGCGGCTTCGACCTTCTCGCGCAACTCGTTGATCTCGGCCTGCTGAGGGTCGTCCTCGCCGAGCTCGCGCTGGATCGCCTTGAGCTGCTCGCGCAGGATGTACTCGCGCTGGGTCTTGTCCATCTCGGACTTGACTTCGGACTGGATTCTGCCCTTGAGCTCGAGGATCTCGATCTGGCGACCCAGGAAAGTGGACACGATCTTGAGCCGCTCCAGCACGTCCGACGTCTCGAGAAGCTGCATCCGCTGCGCCGTCGAAAGGTCGGGGCTGTAGGCGACCATGTCGGCCAGGAGGCCGGGCTCGGTGATGTTGCGGGCGGCCACTGCCGCCTCCGGCGGCACGGGCGCGCCGTTGGCGACGTACTGCTCGATCTGGGCCTGGACGGTCCGCATCAGGGCCTGGACCTCGATGCCTTCGGGCGTCACGTCCGGCAGCTCTTCGACGCGCACGATGATGTACGGGCTGGTCTGGACGAACCCGAGGACCTTGAGCCGGCCCTGGCCCTGGACGATGGCCCGGACGGTCCCGTCCTGGAGTTGCACGACCTGGGCGATCTTGGCCAGCGTTCCGACGGAATAGAGCTCCGCCGGATCCTCGATCTCCTCGCGCTCCACCTCGCGCTGTGTCACGAGCGCGATCGGGCCGCTCGTGGCGGTCGCCGCGTTCAGCGCGGCCACACTCTTGTCCCGCCCCACCTGGAGCGGCACGATCATCTCGGGGAAGATGACCGTCTCTCGCAAGGCAACGAGGGGGAGTTCCCGAACACCCGACACGTGGACCTGCTTTTCTTCGTTCTTGGGGTCCTCGCCGTCCTGGACGAGATCGTCGTCCTGTTCGGCCGGCCGGTCAGTCATTTGGAGTCTCCTGATCGAGTCGTGGTTGCGCGGGTGGCCACTATACGTGTGATGGACTGCCTGGTCGGCTGCGCCGGCCATTGGGCCTGGCCGGTGGTCCGGCCGTCCTCCGGGACGTCGAATCGATCTCCGTCGGGAGGGGTTTCGGCAAAGCGGCGGTTCTGTGTGTCGGTGGATTCACCCGTTTGGGGCTGACGCGCCGCGGCGGCCGCGCCGGCCTCCCGGGCCTGGTTATCGTCGAAGAGGGCTTCGAGGATTCGTGTCTCGAGTCTCTCTTCGAGTTCGAAGAGCAGCTTCACGCCGGCGAGGTTGACGCCCCTTTCTTGAGTCAGGCGTCGGATCCAGAGGATGCGCCGGATGTCGTTCTCGGAATAGAGGCGGATGTTCGTCGGCGTTCGGGCGGGTGAGAGCAGGCCCTCGTCTTCGTAGATCCGCAATGTGCGCGGGTGAGCCTGGACCAGGCCGGCCGCGACGCTTATCACGAAGCAGGGACGCTCGGGATCCCGCTGGAAACGTCGATCGGACACCGTCTACCTACTTCGTCCCGACCGCGGCCGGCTGCGCGAGCTGGCCATCGGTGGGGGCGATCTTGATCTGTCGCGGCTTGGCCTGCGCGGCCTTGGGGACGCGAAGGGTTAGCACGCCGTCCTCGAAGGTGGCCGTGGCCTTGTCTGCTTCCAGGCCGTCGGGAAGGGTCAGCGTCCGGCTGAATGGGCCGCGCCGGATCTCCTGGATCAGGGTTGAGCCTTCCTCGTCCTTGCGGGCGGAGCGGGTCTCCCCGGCGATCGTGAGGGTGTTGCCCTCGACGGTGATGTCGACCTCTTCCGGCTTGACGCCGGGCAGGTTGGCCTCAACGACGAGGTCATCGTCCGTGGCGTAGACATCCAGGGCCACGAGCTGGTGCTCACCCCAGTTCCACGTCCGCGGGTTGACGAAGCTTTCCTCGAACAGGCGATCCATCGCCTGCCGCAGTGAGAGCAGGTCGCCGAACGGGGCCGAAGTGCGGCGAATGAGCGTCATCTTGCACCTCCAACCGGTCGGGTCCTGATTATCTGGCCGCCACGGCGGGCCTGACCGACCTACCGAACGACGCACCCGGACCATAAAACCTTGACAATGATGTTGTCAAGTGTATTGCTGAGTGGAGAACCCCTATACCTGGCAATGGTTGCGTCAGGTGGGCCGGCACTGGGGCCCGGCGCTCGCTCAAGTCGCCGTGCGGTCGCCGATAATGCACCGGCGGCCTGGGGCGGTCCTGAATGGAGCGGCCGGGCCGTCTCGCGAGGGCAGGAGCAGGCAAACCGTGGCTGAGATCCGGCGAGAGACACCCGAAGACATCCTCGAGATCCGCAACGTCAACGACCGCGCGTTCGGCCGACCGGACGAGGGCGCGGTCAGCGAACAGCTGCGCGAGGCCTGCGAGGGGCTCGTCTCATTCGTGGCGGTGGTCGAGGGCCTCGTGGTCGGCCACGTCCTCTTCAGCCCGGTCGCGCTCGAGGTAGATGACGCGGCGATGGTCTGGGGCCTGGGGCTCGCGCCGCTGGCCGTCCTGCCCGAGTGGCAGCGTCGGGGGATCGGGACCGAGCTTGCCTCGGCCGGCCTGGCCATAATTCGGCAGACGCCATGCCCTTTCGTGATCGTTCTGGGGCACCCTGGCTGCTACCCGCGTTTCGGGTTCGAGAAGGCCTCCGGGCACGGCATTCGGTGCCAGTGGGACAGCGTTCCGGACGAGGCCTTCATGGTCCTGATCCTGGATGGGGAGGCAATGCGCGGCGCAACGGGCGTGGCTCGCTACCGCGGCGAATGGGATGCGTCCACATAGGATCCCGACTCGCGGTCACGGTAGGCGCGCGGTACCTGGGTCGAAATCGCCCTTGCAGTCGTCTCGTGCAGATTGCAGACTTTCCCAAGTGGTCGCTGGGGGTGCCCGACTGCGGGCGCGGCGACCTGCCCAGGGGATCGATGGCGCGCAAGACGGACAACCCGACAGCTGGCTCAGCTCAGGCCGACGAGACGGCCAGTTGGGTCGCGGCCGCCGAGCGTTTCGTAGCCGGGGGTCCGCCGGCTCGGGTGGCCAAAATGGACTTCACCTGGCGCAGCCTGGGCGAGGTCGACCTGCTTGTCGACGTACTCGCCGCCTCCGAGAGCCCCGTCGCCCTCAAGACCCGGATGGAGCTGGCCGCCTACATCGGCGAGGTGCTCGTCCGGCAGTTCGGTGGCCGCTGGGCGACAGGCGAGCATTTCGGCGAAGTGCTACCCCCGGATACCGCTCCCAAGAAGGCGAAGGCGAAGGCGGAGCCGGCGCAGCCGACCCGCATGGTCGAGAATCGGTTGACCGGGGGCGAGGCTCTCCAGGATCAGGTGTTCGAGCAGAGTCGAGCCTGGTCCGTCGAGACCGGCGTAGTCGGCCAGACCACGAACGTGGATGGGCCGGCGGCGATGATGCGACTGGCCGCCGACGCGTTCGTGAAGTCGGCCGGATCGAACGGAGTGACCTGGCTCGACTACTCGCCCGAGAGCGCGATTCGTCTGGACGAGCTGATCGACGAATGGTGGCCTGCCGCGCCGGCGAAGGACTCATACGAGTCGATGGTCCCGGCCATGGGTGCATACGTCGGCGAAGTGCTCATCTTGAACACCGGGGCGCACTGGATCCGCGACCCCGACGAGGGCTACGGCGTCGAGCTCAACGGTCAGATCGCCTTTCCGATGGACAAGGTATCCAAGCGGTTCGAGCTCGGGCCGGAGCACGCCATCGCCCAGTTCTACCGCGAAACCTCGATCGACTGGCTCTCGCGACAGCCGGAGATCCCGGCCATCGAGCAACCCGCGAAGGTCAAGAAGGGCGGGCTCTTCGGCCACGGTCGCGGCTGATCGACCGGACCACGGCGCAGCCCGACTGCTCGTGCCCGGCGCTCCGCTCCTCGCTCCCCGCGCCCGGCGCTCCCGTTGCCCGTTTCCGCGGCTGCCTCACGCCGCCCATATACGGTCGCTTCGCGTGACCGACGGCCCCCCTGGCGCGGGACAACCGGGCTAACGAACAGCGGCCAAGTCCGTGTACATTACGGCGCCACACCCCGAAAGCGGAGACCGACAACCTTGGCCATTCACCGCGACGCAAATGACCGGATGACCGTGCCCCCGACCGCCGCCGGCCCTGGCTCGATCCTCGCCATGACGGCGGCCGCGAGATGATCGCCGCGCTATTCGCCGCTCTGTTCTCTGGCATCACCCCGGTCGTCGCGAGTCGTGGGATCAAGCTCATCGGCTTCGTGCGCGCCAACGTCCTTCGGCTGTCGTTCGCCGTCGCCATCCTGGGCGTCTGGGCCTTCGCCTTCGGTCAGGGGCTGCGTGGCCAGACTCTGCTCTTCGTGACCGCAGGCGCAATTGGCTTCGGCATCGGCGGTCTGTCGCTCCTCGCCGCCCTGCCCCGACTCGGCGCCCCGCTCGCGTCCCTTGTGGAGGAGACCGTCGCCGCCCCCGTGGCGGCAGTCGTGGCGTGGTTCTGGTACTCGGACAAGCTGACGACCAATCAGATCGTCTTCTGTGGGGTCATCCTCGTCGGCGTGGTCATCGGCCTCCTTCCGTACGTCCGCGCCACCATCGAAAAGGGCGTCGCGGTCACGGGCGTCGCGCTGGGCATCGGCCTGGCCCTTCTGGCAGCCGCGGCGCAGGGCATCAGCTTCGCCGCGACCCGCCACGGCATGCAGCTCATGGTTCATGCGAAGACGCCGCCCGACGTCATCACCGTTGCCTTCCAGCGGCTGATCGGTGGCTTCCTCGTCGCCCTCGTCGTTTACGCGGCCGCTCGCTGGGTCTGGCGCAAGAAGTGGGGCTTCGCCGCGGCCGACGGTTCGACGGCGTCCGTCCTGACCTCCGACGGCGGCAAGCTCACCACTCGGCCGCTCTTCTGGGGCAGCCTGAACTCGCTATTCGGCCCGATCCTCGCCGTCACCGGCACGGTCTGGGCCCAGCAGACCATGAACGCCGGCGTCGTTCAGTCGATCGTGGCCGTCGCGCCGATGATCAGCGTGCCGTTCGCCTTCTGGCTCGAGGGCCACAAGCCGCCGCGCGTGTGGTACCTCGGCGCCGCCGTGGCCATCGTGGGCCTCGTGCTGGTGGACCTGAACAGCTAGACGGTTGCGAGGCGGCGAGCCGCGGCCCGGTTTCGTCGCCGGCCGCGCGGCCCTCACGTCTCCCGCGTTGCCGCGCTCGCGGCGCCAAAAGAGCGCCGCACCGACCTCCGACTGCGCTACGCTGGACCCGCGACTCCATGTCAGGGAGTCCGAAGGAGGGGTCCGATGACCGAGGGCAACCGTCCCGCATCCGTGCCTGGACCGGCGCCCGCGGAGCCAGCCGCGTCCGCGCCCGAGGCGCCCGCCCCGGCACCCGCGGAGCCAGCCGCGTCCGCGCCCGAGGCGCCGTCCGCGTTCTCGCGCTTCTCAGCTCACGCGGCCCGGGCCGAGTGGCTGAGGCCACTGGTCGTCGTCGCGGTCGCAATGATCGTCCTGACGGTCGTCTCGACCGCGGCAGTTCTCACCGTGGGCGGCCCGGCGGCGCCGGTCTCCTCCGAGGCGCCGAGTTCCTACGACATCATCAGCGTGCCGAACTTCGCGGCGGGGTCGCCTGAGGTCGCTTACCTGAGTTACGTGGCCGCCATCCAGAAGGGCGACTACGACGCGGCCGACGCGATGCTCTCCTCGAGCGCCATTGCCGCGGGCGAGGACTCGACCACGCTTGGGCCGGAGGACTCCATCGGCGCCTTCACGCCAACCGTCGGCAAGACCGAGGTCGATGGCGACACGGCGACCCTCTACGTCACGCTGCAAATGGCGATGGGCGACGAATCAGCGGCGCCGACCTTCTCGTTGGACGTCACGGTTCACCTGGTCCGAGAAGGCGGTATCTGGAAGATCGACAGCGAGCAGGAGAACTCCTGATGGCGACGGCCAGACGACTCTATCTCTACATCGTCTCCGGCATCGGGCTCGGCCTCATCCTTTCCGCCGGGACGACTCTTCTCGGTCTCGTCCTGGATCGGCTCGGCATTCATGCCGTCGACCCGTTCTCCTCGGGGCCCTTCCCCGTCGCCACCGGGTCCGCGCCCCTCAATCGTGAGGCCCTGGCGGGCGCGATCGGCCTCATGGCGGTTGGGCTGCCCCTGTGGCTCATCCACTGGGGCCTCGTCGAGCGGACGGTCCGCAGGAATGGGCCGGAAGCCGAGGCCGAGCGGCAATCGCAGATGCGATCGCTCTTCTTCGCCATCGTCCTGGGCAGCCTGCTGGTCATCGCCGCCTCCGCGGCCGTCGACGCCCTGCGCGAAGGGATCTCGCGGCCGCTGGGTGCCACCGATCCGTTCGTCTACGTGGACATAGCCGGGTCGGTTGCCACGGCCGTCGTCGTCGGCGGTGCGTGGGGCTACCACGCCTGGGTCAGAGCCCGCGACCTGCGCCGGGGTCCGGCCATCCGCGGTTCGGCGGCCTGGATCTCGCGTCTGTACCTGTACGGCGCGGCCTTCGCCGGCCTCGTCGCCGTGCTTGCGGCGACGGCCGCCATGATCAACACGGTCATCGACGTGGTGGCCGGCTACCAGGGTTCGGCCTTCTACGACGGTGGGCTGCAGCTGCCGGGCGAGGTCGGATCGATGGGCTTGACCGTGCCAACGGCCGCCTGGTGGGTGCGTCCCGTCATCGCCGCCGGCGCGACGATCCTGATCTGGGGCTGGGTCTGGTCCGGCCACTGGCTGTACGCCGGCAGGCTCCGCGCTCGCGGGGACGAGCAGGGGCAGTCCGAGCGCAGCTCACGCTTGCGCCTCTCGTTCTTCGTCGGCGTCGTCGCGGTCGGCGTCGGCCTGGCAACCACCGCATTCGGAGACGGCCTCGGGGTGTTGATCGGCGCCGTGATTGGGGCGCCCCGGTCGGGCGCCGGGTTGCCGGTGTGGCATGACGTGATCGGGCCGCCCGCGGCCGCCGTCTTCGCCATCGTGGCGTGGTGGGCGCATCGCCGGTTCGCGACACGAGAGCAGGCCGAGGTCGAAGACGGATCGGCTCTGCGCGCGGTTCGACCCATGGACTATATGACCGCCCTCATCGGGCTCGGATTCCTGACCGTCGGTCTCGTCGGTCTGCTGACCCTGCTGGCGCAGCAGACCATGGGTGAGACGCTCTACGGCGCCGGGATCCTCGGATCGTGGCGCGACCAGGCAGCTCGCGATATCGGCTACGCGGTCGTCGGCGTGCCCGTCCTGCTATGGCCATGGCTGGCCAGCCGAAGGCGCCTGGCGGTCGATCGCGCGGGCGAGGTCCGCTCGTCCTCGCGGCGGTACTGCCTGTTCTTCGTCGTCGGCGCCTCGGTCGTCGCCGGGGCCGGGAGTCTGGCGATCGTGGTGACGCAGGTTGCCCGTGTGGCGGTGGGGCTCGACTCCTCGGGCTTCGGTTCGAGCGTCGCCTATCCGCTGGCCATCCTCGCCGTCGCCGCCGCGGTGGTCGTCATCTTCGGGGCGATCTTGTATCGAGACATGACCGGCAGCGCCGGCGCGCCCTCCGAGGCCGGCGCGGGCGCCATCGAGGCGCCGGTCGGGGCGCCCTGGCAGCCCCCGCAGACGGAGACCCGACGCGGGCTGGAGATCGTGATCGGCGGGCCGGAGAACTCGGACATGGAGCCGTTGCGGGCGTGGCTCGCAGCTACTCTCCCGCCGGGCTACTCGCTGGCAGTCAGGCCGGTCGGCGAGACGAACGGGTCCTAGTCCAGCGCATCGGCGGACCGGCGTTCTGGCGCGCCTGACCGCAGCCCCGACCCGGCAGCGCTCGGCCGCGCTCAGCCGTGGCCGTCGCTCGGGGTCAGGCCGTCGCTTCGTCCTCGCCGAGAAGCAGCCGGTGCAGCTCGGCCTCGCACTCCGTGCGACCGATGCCGATGACCTTGTCGCCCTCGCGTAGCTCTGTGTCGGATCGCACTGACATGGCTCGTTCGTCGCGAATGATGGCAAAGATCGAACAGCCGTCGGGGAGCGACAGGCTACCCGCCGCGCGGCCAACGGCCGGCGAGCCCTCGCGCAGCTGAGCCTCGACCAGCTCGAGCTCGCCACCTCCGAGGACGGCCAGGTGGAGCAACTCGTGGACGGGAATGTCCGCCTCGATCGAGCCCAGGATCATCCGCGTCGGCGAGACGATCTCGTCCACGCCCAAGTGCTTGAAGAGGCTCTCGTTCTTGGGGTTGTTGACCCGGGCGATCGTCCGCGGAACGTCGAAATGGTGCTTGGCCATCTGGCAGATGACGAGGTTGTCCTCGTCGTCGCCGGTGACCGCGGCGACGATGTCCGCGCGATTGGCCCCGGCCTCGCCGAGGTACTTGCCCTCGCAGCCGTCGTGGGGGATGACGATCGACCCGATCTCCTCGGTGATCTGCGTGGCGCGGGCCCGATCGCGCTCCATGATGGCGACCTCGTGACCCGACTGGATGAGCTCGCGGGCCAGGAAGTACCCGACTTTGCCGCCGCCTACGACGATGACGAACACGTCTGCCTCCTACCCGCGCTCAGCCGCGCCACCGGCGGAAGCCAACGCGCTGCGCCCTGACGGAATCGGCCTCGGTTTCGGCGAGCTTATGGTCGGCCGTGCGATCGGCCGAAGAGCGCGTCCTGGCCGGCGATGCAGCCGGCAACTTGTCCGCCCCCGTCGAGTCGCCCGCGACCGGCAAGCCGCGCGAGGTCGGATGAGGATGCTCGTGGCCGGGCGTTTCGGGAGTATCGATGCCGGGGCCGGTTGACATCGGCAGGTTCAGGTACTTCGCCACCGTGTCGACCAAGAGGTTCGTCCGGCACAGCGTTACGACGCCGAGTTCGGCGTAGGCCGCGGCCCGGACCGGGTCGTTGATCTTGGCGATCACCTGCGGGATGCCGATCGACTCCGTGGCCACCTGGGCGGCCATCACGTTTCGGTTGTCGCCCTCGGTCAGCGAGAGGAATACGTCGGCGCCGTCCGCGCCACCCCTGCGGAGGACCTCCGGGTCGGTCCCGTCACCGCGAATGGCGGCGCCCTTGAACGTTTCGGGCAGACGGTCGAATGCGGCCGTCCGGATGTCGAAAATGATCACCTCGTGGCCGTCCGCGTCGAGGTTCTCGGCCAGCGTCGAACCGACGCGACCGCAGCCCACGATCACGATCTTCATCGAGACTCCTCGCCCATCGGCTCACGCACGACCCACACTGCGCAGGGGGCGTTCTTCAATGCGTATGGGACGGCCCGCCCGATGGCGAAATCGCCGCCGAAGCGGGTTCGGTAGGGCAGGCCGAGTATCAGCAGGTCGGCTTCTCGCGCCGCGGCCTCGTCGACGATCGCGGCGCCGACGTCCCGTGCCTGAACGAGCACGGATTCCATCTTGCCGTGGAGCGACTCCGCGATGCCCTCGGCCGCGTCGAGGACGCGCTGGGCCTCTTCGGAGCGCTCGGCCGCGTCGGCGTCGAGCGGCTGCGTCCAGTCGAGCTCGACGACGTGCACGGCGATCACCTCGGCGTGGTTGTGGCGGGTCACCTCGAGAGCCAGACGTACGATCCGGGCGTCGATCGAGCCGCCGCTCAGGGCGATGACGGCGCGCCGGAAAACGGGCGTAATCGCCTCGGGCACCTGACCTCCGTTCTCGACCCCACGTGGTGGCGGTTGGGCCGCATCCGCCCGCGAACGATACCACCGGCGGCTTCAAGTGGAGGGGCCGAAGGTCGGCAGGACGCCGGCCATCGCCTCCCGATCCCTCGGCCGTTCGGCCCGGCCATCCGGCCCATCGGGCCTGTCGGACGGCGCCGATCAGCGGCCGTGCCGGCGGTCCACCGCTGCGTCGGCGCGGGTCCGGACGGCGCCCTGGTGCGGCGCCCAGGCCGCCCATACCGAAGCGGCCCAGCGCCCGACCGCGGCCCCGTGCTCGTCGGCGGCCCCGTGCTCGTCGGCGGTCGTCGTCGCCAGGACATCCAGGACCGTGATCGGGCCCATCGAGGCAGGCGGTTCGAGCCATTCGAACGTGGCTTCCGGCGTGGCAACTCGAGCCTTGGCGCGCGCCGAGGCGATGCCGTCGTAGCCGCGCTCGAAAACGAGGTACAGGCCGATCAGGTGGCCCCACACCGACTGGCTCGATTGTCGACCGGGGACGCCGGGGTGCTGGGCCATATACACGTCGACCGAAAGCATGCGCGACTCGAAGAGCCCTGGGTCGGCCATCTGGCGCCCGATGAGCTCCGTGTAGGTCGCCCAGCATCCGGGCGCCGCGCCGACGTACAGATGATCGGTCCGGAGCTCGGGAAGGTCCGGCACGATGGCCTCGCAGCCCGGGCAGCGCACGCCGGCAGGCACCTGGCCGCGTCCGCGATCAGTGGGGCTTGCCGTTGTCCGCCGCGACGAGCGTGCCGGCCGGCTGCTGGTCCGGCCCGGCCTGCGGCCGGCTGTCTTCGCGCCGGTACGGCACGTTGATGACCACCGTGTGCGGTCGGCCCAACAGAGCCGCCCGAAGCTGCTTGGCCGCCTGGTTGTAGAGCATCCGCTCCCACCAGCTCCGGGCCACATACTCGGGGATCAGGACGAACGTGATCGGGTCCTCTTGGTCGTTGGGCCAGGAGCGGTCCAGCACGTCGAGGTAGGCCACGACGGGGGCGATCAGGGCTCGGTAGGGCGACTCCACGAGTACCAGGGGAACGTCCGGCACGGCCTGAGTCCATAGCTCGCGGATCGCGTCGCTGTGCTTTGGGTCGTCCGAGACGTAGACCGCACGAATGTCCGTCGTGATAGAGCGGGCCACGTTGAGCGCCTGGACGACCGCCCGGTTGACGCCCGAGATCGGGATGACGACACGGTTGTGGCGGTGCGGCTGGGGTACCGCGGCACCCGGGCGCATCGTGAGCTGGCGCGCCGACGATGCGTACTGATGCCTGACGAACATCATCATGGCGATAAGAGACGGGATGAAGATCAGGACCATCCATGCCCCGTTGAAGAACTTCTCGGAGGCCACCACCACGAAGACCACGCCGGTCAGGATCGCGCCGAAGCCGTTCACGACGCTCCGCCAGGCCCACCCCGAGCTTCGTTCCTTGCGCCAGTGAATGACCATGCCCGCCTGCGACAGCGTGAAGCAGATGAACACGCCGACCGAGTAGAGCGGGATCAGGGCGTCGACCGAGGCGTTGAAGGCGTAGAGCATGACTATCGCGACCGCGGCCAGGACGACGATCCCCCACGAGAACGCCAGCCGATCGCCGCGGAATGCGAACTGGCGCGGCATGCAGTCGTCCTGGGCCAGGATGGCCGCCAGGCGCGGGAAGGCATTGAAGCTGGTGTTGCAGGCCAGGAAGAGGATCAGGGCGGCGCTGACCTCCAGCAGGATGAACAGGAAATTGCCGCCGAATACGGCGCTGCCAACCTGACCCAGGACCGTCGGACCCTGGGCGGTCGTGGCCATGACGCCGTACTGGAGGCCGACGAAGGTCAGCCCGATGAAGATCGTGCCCAGAATCAGGGCCATGATGATCAGCGTGTTGGCGGCGTTCTTCGCCTCGGGCGGCTTGAACGCGGGGACGCCGTTGGCGATCGCCTCGACGCCGGTCAGGGCCACAGAGCCGCCCGCGAATGCCTTCAGCAGCAGGAGCATCGTGAAGGCTTGAACGCCCGGCTGCTCCGCGAACGGCGGGGCGTTGAGGTGGTGAGCGGCACCGCTCGCCGTGTTGACCAGGCCGACGCAAATGGTGAGCAGGGCCATTCCGACAAAGAGGTACGTGGGAATGGCAAAGATGTTGCCCGACTCCCGCAGGCCCCGCAGGTTGGCCGCTGTCACCAGGATGATGATGAGCGCCCCCAACTCGACCTTGTACGGCGCGATCGCCTCGAACGCCGTCGCCAGGTTTGCCAGAGCCGAGGCGCTCGAGACGGCGACGGTCATCACGTAGTCGACCATCAGCGCCGCGGCGGCGATCAGGCCGAAGTTGGGACCCAGGTTCTCGCGGGCGACCACGTAGGCGCCGCCGCCGGCGGGATAGCCGCGGCAGACCTGCCGATAGCTGAAGGCGACGATCGTCAGCATCAGGGCGATCGCGGCCGCCACCACGATCGACCAGGTCATCCAGGCCAGGCCGGCGAGAACCAGGACGCGCAGGATTTCGTCGGTGGCGTAGGCCGAGGACGAGATGGCGTCCGAGCTGAAGATCGGCAGGGCCAGCTTCTTGGAGAGCCGCTCTTCGATGTCCTGGGCGGTCGAAAGCGGCTTGCCGAAGACGAAGGCCCGAACGCGCGCCAGGCGGCGGCCAAAGGCGGTCGTGGGCGCGCTCGCGGCGGCCTTGGCGATCATGACGCCCGCGCCGGCGTAGCGGAAGTAGGCGGAATGCGGCCGATCGACCACCACGCGCCGGTCGCCGAGCTTGCGGCCCCGGAGCGGTGAGTTGGGGGCGGTCATCGACCGGTCGTTCCTCTCTGATGCGGGCTCAGATGCGCGACGGGTCTGGCTCCGATCGAACCGGCCGCGAACCGGCCCTGGAGCTGCGGCGAGCCGGCTCCATTCCGGTTCGCCCTCGACGAGCACCGGGCGCGCCCGGATCGATGCGCGTCAGCGGATCGCCTCGTCGAACCCGAGCAAGGCTAGCACGACGCCCGCCCGCCGGGTTCGCCTGGGCGTCGGACTCGCCGGGCCCGAAAGCCCTACCGCGCCCCGATTCTCACTGCCCGAAGCTGAGCCGGCGAGCCAGCCGCGGCGGGAGGCCGGCGTCGCGCATGGCCGTCTGCGTGGCCACGATGTCGTAGCTCACGCGCTGCCATATGGCCTGCCCGGCCGCTGTGTCGAGCAGCATGTAGCTCGCCGTCGGGTCGCCGTCTCGGGGCTGGCCGACGCTGCCGGGGTTGAGGAAAGCGCGCCGGCCGTCGAGCTCGAGGCGGCTCTCCGGCCCTGCGGACAACCGCTCCATATGGCGTTTCTGGCGGAGAACCAGGGGCACGTGGGTATGGCCGACCAGGCAGTACGTCGTGTGGAAGGCGGCCAGATTCTCGCGCGCCTCCCTCGTGTTGAACAGGTACTCCCAGATCGGATCGCGCGGGCTTCCGTGCGCGAGCGTGAAGTCGAACCCGCCGGGGACGAGGATCTCCGGCAGGTCGGCCAGGTATGCCTGCGCCTCGAGGCCGAGACTGGCGCGGGTCCACTCCATGGCCACGCGGGCATCGGCGTTGAAGTCTTCGATTTCCAGGTCGCCGACGGCGGCGGCGTCGTGGTTGCCCCTGACCCCGACGGCGCCGGCTTCCCTGAGGCGCGCGACGACGGCATCGGGATCGGGCCCGTAGCCGACGACGTCGCCCAGCTGCCAGACGGCGTCCACGGAGCCGATGGAGGCGAGCACGGCCTCGAGCGCCCGCAGATTGGAATGGATGTCCGCCAGAACCGCGATGCGCATCGTCGCTCCCCGCTACAGTGGCCGGCGCCGGCGGGCGGCGGGGTCGCGGGGGAACTCCGGCGGCGTGGCGCCGACCTTCTCGACGACCACCAGAACGTGGTCTTCGAGGCCCGGCACAGTCACGGCCTCGCAGGCGACCACGCGGCCGCCCAGCTGCCGGACCGCTCTCTGTGCCCGCGCAAGCTCCTCATCCAACGGGCGCCGTTTCCACGCCACGAGCAGCCCGCCCGTGGCGAGGAGGGGCAGGGCAAGCTCGGAGAGCTCGGTCAGGTCCGCCACGGCGCGCGAGACGACCGCTGGCCAGCGACCCCGATGACGGGGCTCAGCCGCGATGCTCTCGGCCCGGGCCGCCGCCACGGACACCCGGTCGGCCAGCCCGAGAGCCGTGATCGCGACGTCCAGGAAACGGGCCTTCTTGCCGATCGACTCGACCAGCAGCGCCCGCCGCGCCGGCAGCGCGATGGCGAGCGGTAGGCCGGGGTAGCCTCCGCCGCTTCCCAGATCCACGAACTCCGCTATCCCGGCTCGCCGAAGCAGGGGCAGGGCGGTGAGGCTGTCCAGGACGTGATCCCGGGCGATCAGGTCCGGCGCGCGGATGCCGCTCAGGTTGATCGCCCCGTTCCAGGCAAGGAGCATGCGGACGTGATCGTCGATCGCGGCCCACGTTTCCGCGGCCAGGTCCCCGCACTCGATGCCGGACAGGCCGGCACGCAGGGCCTCCCCGTATTCCCCGGGGAGTGGCGGAAGCCCCGAAACACGCGTCGGGAGCGGATCGCGGACCGGAGTCGGGGCCGTGTCAGGCTCCCCGGCACTCTGGGCCGCGCCGCTCCCGGCGCTGTCTCTTCTCGCACCCGGCGTCCCTAGGTCTTCCCGCGCCAGTTCGGTCCTCGGCCGGGTTTCCCCAGACCCCTCGCGAACGCGGTTACCCATCGACGGGCCGCAGCAGCGGTGCGGATGTCGGAAGGTAGGCCCCGCGCTGTGCGCCGTCAACGCGGTTGTCCACCAAAAACGGGCAATACTCCACTTTCGTGGATAAGTGGTTCACCCGGCGCGGCACGGTGGACGAGGCTGGTCGCCTCCCCCGCGCGCTCCCGGGCGTGCCCACGCGAAAGCCATCAGACGCGTGGTCGGACCGGCTTGCCGAGCGCTCGGCGCACGACATCGAGGACCTCCTCGATGTAACGATCCGCGTCTCCTTGCTCGGCGGCGGTCTTGACGCAGCCCTGGACGTGGTCCTCCAGAATCAGCAGCGCCACCGAATCCACGGCGGCCCGCAGTGCGGCCGTCTGCTGGAGGATGTCGACGCAGTACTCGCGGCGCTCGATCATTCGCTCGATGCCGCGCACCTGACCCTCTATCCGCCGCAGACGCCGGATCAACGTCGCCTGATCGCGGGAATAGGCGTGGCGGAAGGACCCCTCGATGTCGCCACCGTCCGCGGCCTCGAGCGTGATTTCCGGGACGGCCGGCAGGATGCTCACAGCCGCGCCAGGGCCAGCGGATGCCGGGCCGGAACGCTCGGGTCGCGCTGCCGGGCGCGCACCGCCCGACTTCTCCGTATCGTCTGTCGCCAACCTGGACCTCCGGGTCGGATCATACCCCCGGGGAGTATATGAGGCAACGCCGGTGAGGCCCCGCGGGCCTCCATGATCGACTCTACGTCGGACTCGATGGCGGCCGCTCCGGTAGACTTGCAGGGTGGATCCGCGAAAGCGTCTGCGCATGGCTTTGCTCGGTGCCGGCTGCACACGGTGCGGTCAACCGTATGCCGCCCACGGCGTCCGGGTCCTGGCGCAGCGCGAGGAGATCGCCTTCGTTCAGCTCGTCTGCTTCGCCTGCCAGACACAGACCCTGGCGCTGGTCACCGGCGCACCGGCGGCCGACGACGACGCGAACGGGCTCGGCGACGGG
>Ga0182011_10001270_pt1 | contig 22186 bp, 27 predicted proteins | sample 711E1DmetaG_FD_120481 | JGI IMG/M metagenome (GOLD analysis project Ga0182011, IMG submission 120481) | Permafrost microbial communities from Stordalen Mire, Sweden - 711E1D metaG | ecosystem: Environmental > Terrestrial > Soil > Wetlands > Permafrost | place: Sweden: Stordalen | collected...
AAGGAATCGTTGCGTCCTTCACCTTCTGCATCGCTCGCGCCCACTCGTGCTCGCGCCGCGTCCCATCGTAATTGAGCCACACGGAATGAAACCGGGTGTGCGCTCTCAAATAGTCGATGTGCCTTGAATCCAGCAATGAACATGCGAAGCGCCCAAACGTGATTATAATTCATGCGGACCAGATGCGGTGGGACACGGTCGGGGCCTACGGTCTTAACCCGATGGGGCTCACTCCTAACCTCGATGCCATGGCCAGGAGGGGTGTGCTCTTTATGCAGGCAATAACCAATCAGCCAGTCTGTGCTCCTTCACGTGCCTGCCTTTGGACCGGCCAATATCCTGCAAAGCACGGCGTATGGAGAAATGCCATCCCCCTTGGCCGTGATGCAACGACCATCGCCACCGTCCTTCGAGAGGAAGGGTACGCTACGAATTACATCGGCAAGTGGCATCTGGCTCCCGGCACTACAGGCCCAGTGGCTGCCCAGGACAGAGGAGGTTTCCTGGACCTCTGGGAAGCCTCCAATGTGCTCGAGTTCACTTCGCATCCTTACGAAGGTGATTTATACGACGCGAACGGTATGCCCATTCACTTCTCAGACGTTTACCGTGTAGACTTCATGACTGAGCGCGCAGTCAATTTTCTTCGTACCCGAGCCAAGGAGCCGTTTTTCCTCGCCGTTTCTTACATCGAGCCACACTTCCAAAATGAGCTGAATCGTGTCGTTGCCCCTCACGGCTATGCGGCGCGATACGCCAATCCTTTTGTGCCCAATGACTTGCGCTTCTTCCCGGGGGACTGGCCGAGCCAGCTTCCGGATTATTATGGCTGTATCGCCAAGATCGACGAAGCCGTAGGCGCAATTCTTAAGACCCTGAAGGAATCAAGGTTGGATGAAAACACAATTGTATTATTCACCAGCGATCACGGCTGCCACTTTCGAACTCGAAACACCGAATACAAGAGGAGTGCCCACGAGAGTTCGATCCACGTCCCGCTCATTCTCCAGGGTCCTAAATTCAATCATCCTCGGGTCGTGCATGAGTTGGTGGGAATGGTTGAGCTGGCCCCGACGCTTCTCGATGCAGTCGGAGCCTCGATCCCGGCCTCCATGCAAGGGAAGAGCGCCTTACCTTTGGTGGACGGGAACGCAGAAGGATGGCGGAACGAAGTCTTTATCCAAACATCTGAATTCATGGTGGGGAGGGTGCTACGCACGCCGCGCTGGACCTATGTAGTTGGTGCTCCCAAGCAGCAAGGCCAGAAACCTTCCAATCCGGACGAACGGTATACGCAGCATGTTCCACACAATGTGGCGGGAGGATCAACGCCCGCGCCTTTCAGCGAGCATTATGCTGAATACCAGTTGTATGATCTCTATTCGGATCCTCATCAACTGGTTAATTTGGCTGGGCGCGACGGAACTCTTGAAATTGCGGAGCAATTGCAGCAACGACTGAAGGCCCGCATGGCCGAAGCCGGAGACAAGGCTGCCGAGATCAGCCAGCCCTTTTTCCCCTACTCATAGGCAGGGAAACGAAGGCTCGAGGAAGGCTAGGCCGCCATCCCGCAGCATTTCTTGTACTTCTTGCCGCTGCCACAGTTGCACGGATCATTCCTGCCAACCTGCATCTTCCTTGCCGCCTGAAGGTCCTGCAAACGAATCGATTGCATGACGTTTGCGGCAGGCCTCAAATGTCGAAGTTCCTCCGCCATCAATCTCATGTAAGGGTCTACGTGCTTGAAGAAAAGCTTATAGCCTGCGCATAGGTAATTTAACACCTCTTCGCCATCCGGCGTCCGGATGAAACGGTGCTTCGGGCACTCACCGTTGCAGGCAAAACAGACTTCGCATTCGCGGCAGTAGCGCGGTAGCGTTTCCCTTTTGTCCAGACCGAAGTCTGTCTGCTGGGCCGAATTCGCCAGCCCTTCCAACGGCCTCTCCATGATGTTGCCCAGCTTGTTTTCCGGGTAGACGTAATGGTCGCAGGAGTAGAGGTCGCCATTGTGTTCCACTGCCATCGCTTGACCGCAAGTCTGTCTGAAAACGCAGAGGCTCTGTTCCAGACCCAGCCAGCTCTCCAACGTGACGTCGAACAATTGCACGAAATACCTTCCCACGTCATTACGAACCCACTCATCGAAAATCGCGCAGAAGAACTTTCCATACTGCCGCGGTTGCACGGACCACGCGGAGACGCGGGCGCCTTCTTTGGAGTTCGGAGATATGAGGAGCAGCCCGTCGGGATCCGGCTTGTACGCGATCCTCTCCACGATGGGTATGAACTGCATAAAGCCGCTTCCGATTTCTTTCAGAAAGCGATAGACGCCCAAGGGCTGATAGGAATTCTTCCTCTGCACGACCGTCAGCGTGTTGAACTCAACCCCATGCTTCTTCAGGAAGTCGAGGCCCCGCATGACCCGCTCGAAGCTGGGCTGGCCGCCTTTATCCACGCGATAGGCGTCGTGCAGTTCGCTCGGGCCATCAATGGAAATTCCCACCAGGAAATGATTGGCTGCCAGAAACTCGCCCCATGGGTCGTCCAGGAGGATCCCGTTGGTTTGAAATGCGTTTTCAATCTTTTTCCCGTTGGCGTGTTTCTTCTGAAGTTCGATCACCCGTCGAAAATACTCGACCCCCAGAATGGTGGGCTCACCCCCTTGCCAGGCAAAGGAAACCGCCGGGCTGTCCTGCGCCTCGATAAATTGACGGATATAGGATTCCAAAACGTCCTCGGGCATGGCCCAGGAGGACTTCTTGCCATAGAGGTTTTCTTTCTCAAGGTAAAAGCAATATTTGCAGTCGAGGTTGCAAATCGGCCCCACCGGCTTGGCCATGACGTGGAAGGCCCTCCGCCCCTGGGCAGACGGGTTTGGAGTCTCATTCATTGCGCCGGGCTCCGGACAAGATTTGTTCCGCGAGCCATCCCCGCACGGATATGCCCTGCGCGGTCAAATATCTCTTCCCGGCTGATTCCGGATTCGGCATACATGGCGAAGATATTGTCATCCGGGGTCTCAGGCGGGATGGTATGCGAAGCCGCCAGGATGTAACCGCCACCATCGCTAGTCATGCCCTCGATAAGGCGCGCGGTGGCTCTGCGCACCTCTTTGACCGTCCCGGAGGGCAAGACGCCCTGCGTATCAACTCCTCCCATAAAGCAAAGCTGGTTTCCAAACTCCGCCTTGAGATCCAGCGGATCCATTCCGGGGCAAGTGCATTGCACGGGGTTCAGCACGTCGATGCCTATTTCAATGAGGTCGGGGATGATAGGCTTCAGCGCGCCGCAACAGTGGTAAGCGACCCACAGACCTTTCCGCTTCCCCACCGCAGCCACCCGAGCGAGATGGGATTTGATCAGTGAGCGCCAGGTCTGGGGGCTCATCAGCATCGAAAGCTGAGAAGCGACATCGTCCCCCGTCCAGAGCCAATCCAACGCAAATTGATCGCAGGCGGCCTGAGACAGCTCGATGGCGAAGTCCGCACAGCGCCGGAACATTTCATGCGCGAGTTCGGGGTCTGTTGCTATATCAAGAATTGCGTTTTCCATTCCTCGCAGCCGCCAGTACATCTCAAAGACGCAAGGAGAGACGTCGCAGCCGATAAAGTAATCCTGCCCAAACTCCAATACGGGAAGCATTAGCCGCAGGAGTTCGGGCAAGTGTTCGGTCGGAAAGCGATATCGGAGAATTTCCTCACGACTCGCCTGGACCAGAGGGAAATCCGTGATCTGATTGAAACCGAGCTGCTTGGTCCATTTCACGCCCCAGAAATCCAGGTGCGATTCGCCATCATGCTCGTGGACGATACCTTCCATCGCGCAGTTGTTATTGACCCAGGTTTGCCGAACGTCATCCCCCATAGCTTCCGCCAGATGCGAAGCCGGTATCTCGAGGAGTCGCGCCAGCCGCTGCGCGGTCTGAGGATGAAACCACATAAAGACGGGAACACGATCGACCGGTTCCCGTCGCAGCGCTGCATGGACGCGTTGTTTACCATTCATTGTCGCGGGCACTGAGATCTTCCCTATCCAAAGTTCCTTGACACTCCTACGGGCTTGTTCACCGCGCATCGCGCTGTGGGCTTTGCTTTATTGCGTCCGGAACGCTGGTGCGAAAGGGGGGACTCGAACCCCCACCCCTTGCGGGACCAGATCCTAAGTCTGGCGCGTCTGCCAATTCCGCCACTTTCGCGCACTGCCATTATAAATCAAGCCTCGGCTTCATCGACAGTGCCGGCGTGGGAATGGTAATGATGTGCTTCGTTAAACTCAAGAAGTCCGGTGGAACCCTCCTGGTGGCAGGGGCCAAGAGCTATTTCGAGGAAGGGAGTTGCTGCGCTGTTCCCCCTCCTTGGTAAGGAGGGGTGGGGGGAAGACATTGTAAAGAAATAGACGAGACAGCGAACTGGCAAAACCTCCAATCCGAAAATGGCCAGGCGCCGGGTTTCAAGACCGAATTCGCCCTTTGTGTTGTGTGGGTTAGCTGTTCATTTACAGGTCAACCTAAGTTCACCACTAGTCTATCGGCACCGCAACAAGTCTGCATCATAGCGATTGTGGATGCCTGCTGGTAATGCAGGAGCCTCGATTAGAGTAGGGGGCGGCATTCGCCGGGGGATCCACGACAAGTGAGAGCAGTAAAAGGCTGCTCCGCAAGTGGCGACTTTACTCAGGAGGCAAATCATGAAATCGATTCGAATTTACGGGCTGCCCCGCATACTGGGGCTTGCGGCATTGATCGTCTGCTCTAGCGCTGCTTTGGCTAGCGCGGAGATGGTCCGTGGAACATTCACCCTGCCGTTTGAAGCCCGGTGGGGACAGGCGGTTCTGTCCCCCGGCGACTACTCGTTCAGCGTCGACTCGAGTGGGTCTGCTCGCCTGACAATCAGCTTCGAGGGGACGTCAAGCCAAAACGAGGGCGCTGTCCTGCCCCAAGGCTACACCGACCAGCAGACTTTCGACCGTAGCGAACTGATCCTTGTCCGCAGTGGAGGGAATTACACTATCCGCGCCCTGCGGCTGGCCCCCGAGGGCATAACCATCAATTACCCAGCGCCTAATGGAGAGAGGCAGATGATCGTTCAGGCGCCTCAGCTCCTCCAACGAATCCCGGTGATGGCGAGCGGGAAGTAAGCGCCGTTGGACGGCCCGACATGTGGGGCAAGCCTTTCTTGCACGATCACTTCATTTGAAGAACAGACTTGTCCCAGATTTTTTCGGGAATCTCTGGCTTCTGCGACCCCCATCCCAGCCGATAGGTTCCGCAATAAAAGGTCAATGAGTCTAAACCACCGACAGCGTTTTCAACTTGGACTTCGCTAATTTGCGCCCTGCAAAACCCTCCACCTCGCGGTTATCTCACAGCTTCACAAGGGGGGGCGCTCATGTTACACGGGGACCTTGCGCTCTTCGCGAGCCAGAACCTTCTCCATCAGGCGGGGAAAATCGAGGCTCAAAACGCGCTGGCAATTGCGGCAGCGCCACACTGGGTCCTGCGGATCGAGGTAGTTGAAGTTGACGCAACCACAGTCGCAGAGCACCTGCAACCCTTTGCTGCGCCCTTGAATCAGCTTCACATCTTCAGGCCCAACCGGAAGTTTCATATCAACCCCTCGCTCGGTTATTTCGCTTGACGAGCCGCCCCAGGGAAGCCTGCCTCTACGAGAGGCGCTCGCAGAGCATCACGCGGTCCTGGTTGTCCACTTCGCGGAGACGGACAGCGATCATTTCGGTGTCCGATGTCTGAAGAACCCGGCCCACGTAGTTCGCCTGGATAGGCAACTCCCTGCGCCCGCGGTCGATCAAAACGCAAAGTTCCACCCGCCGTGGCCGTCCGTGGTCCACAAGGGCATCCAGCGCGGCACGCGTGGTTCGCCCCGTGTAAAGGACGTCGTCCACAAGGATCACCGTCTTGCGCTCGACGGAAAACCGTGGTTGGACAAGGGGCTTCTGACCGGCACTCAATAGGTCATCGCGGTGCGGGGTGATGTCGAGCGTTTCCACCGGTGGCACAGTTTTTTCGATCTCCGTCATCTTCCTGGCCAGTCGCTCAGCCAGCGGGACTCCACGGCGCCGGATGCCCACCAGAACCAGCCCTTCCAAGCCGTTGTTGCGTTCCAGGATTTCGTGCGCCAGACGCACCAGCGTGCGGTCAATCTCCGAGGCCGACATCAATTGGGCCTTCTCACGAACCACCGCACTCTTGGGTTGAACGCTTCCAGCACTTTCCATGTCAAGCTCCCAAACGCCTGGGTAGCAGGCCAATTTCGCGCAGCGCCGGTCCCGCGTGGCGGGACCGGCGCTACACCAAACTGGCCCACTACCAACGCCTGATTATACCATTCTGCTCGCGAGCGTTGTCATTCCGAGCGTCCACACCTACTTTGAATCTTGATACGCTCTGCGCAAATCGCCGACGTAGTGGTCCGCCTCCCGTGTGGGCTTGGGGATGCGAAATCCATCCACGCACTGCTTTACCAGCCGGACTGCGGAATCGAGCGAAACACGATGTCCCGTAGTGACGTAAATGGGTCTCACGTGGTCCCGCGTCCGCAAGACTTCGCCGATGCGCTCACCTTCCAACATCAGCGGGGTAGTCGAGCCGGCTACCGCACCGGGTTCTTGGTGCTCACCCACCAGGCGCGACTTGGCGCAGCCGATAGTAGGCTTGTCAAACAAGATTCCGATATGGCAGGCGATGCCGAACCGGCGCGGATGCGCCCGCCCGTGGCCGTCGATCAGGATAAGGTCCGGCTCGGTCCGCAGCCGCGCAAAGGCCGCCAGCAGCACGGGGCTCTCGCGGAACGAAAGCAGGCCGGGGACGTAGGGAAAACGCAGCTTGCGCCGCGCCATCCGCCGCTCCACTTCCTCCAGACCCGGGAAGCGATAAACAATGACGCCCGCAAAAGCGACCTCGGTCTCGGGATCAAAGGCCATGTCCGCGCCCGCCACGTAGCGGATCTCTCCAAACCGGTCCTGCAATTCCACGAGCTCACGCAAGCTTTCCTGAAGCCGCATCGCTTCACGGGGGGTCAGGTCCCAACGAGTTTCGAGCCGGAGTTCCATCGCCATGCCCATATTCTAACGCGGGTGATGCCGCGCTGCCTCGCCATAGCAAAGGCGCCGCGCAACGGACGCTTTGTGCTACACTTCCGGTCTTGCCATGAAGCTTCTCAACTTTGAGTTTAAAGCACGTTTGAACAGCGAGCCTCGCGTCCGCGAAGCGCTCAAGAAATTGAACGCCCGCTTTGTTGGGACGGACCACCAGATCGATACCTATTTTCGCGTCCCTTGCGGGCGGTTGAAGGTTCGGGAAGGCCGCCTCGAGAACGCCTTGATTTTCTACCGGCGCAGTAACGTCCGCCGCGCTCGTCGGTCGGCGGTTGAAATGATGCTTCTGCCGCGGCGGAACCCACTCCGGGCGATCCTTGGGCGCGCCCTCGGGACGCTGGCCGTGGTAGACAAGTGGCGCGAAATTTACTTCGTCAAGAATGTTAAAATTCACCTGGACCGCGTCCGGCAGTTGGGCAAGTTCCTCGAGGTGGAAGCCATTTCACGCGCGCGTGATGTGAAGAAGATACGGTCCCAGGCGCGGCAGTTTCAGGAACTGTTCGGAATCACCGCCAAGGATATAGTCGCGGAATCGTATTCCGATTTGATCCTGGCGAAGAGCGCTGGAACGGGAAAGAAAGGTCGTTCGTAGAGGTTCTTTCACAACTTCAGACCCCCGTGCAACCAACGCTGAAAGGCGCGAGGATAATCACAAGCCGCAGTCATTCCCGCGAAAGCGGGAATCTACCCTGTAAACCTTCGGCAATAGGATGGCGGCGGGCTGGATTCCCGCTTTCGCGGGAATGACTGGCACTGGAGGGTTCTCAATGGTCAAACCGGAAAGCACCGTGCAACGAGTTCTTCAGGAAATAGCAGACCGCGAGACAGTTTCAATCCGCCTGCTTGCCCGGCAACTTGGCATTCAACCTCAGTCGCTGCTAGGCAAGCTCCGCCCGCTACTCAAGAAAGGGCTCGTCGTCCTAAGCGAGGGACGCGCGAAGGTTGGGATCAATCCCGACTTCGGCCAGGTAGTAGGGATCGACTTGGGCGCCAGCCATCTCCACTTCGCCCTGGCTGATTTCCGGGGAAAGATCCTCCAGGATTCCAATAAACGGATTCGGCCCGAAGATGGACCCCGAAAGTTGATTGCCCAGATCGTCGAGGGGGCGCGCCATCTGGCCGCAAAGGCCGGCGGACGCCTTCGGGCGGTCGCCATGGGCGTCCCCAGCCCCGTGGATGCGGAGCGCGGCATTGTGGCTTTTGCCTACAACCTGCCAGGATGGAAGAACATCCACTTGGTGCACGAGCTTGAAGAAAAATTGCGTGTACCCATTTTCCTGGAGAACGACGCCAACATGGCAGCCATCGGCGAGCATTGGCGTGGGGTCGCTCAGGGCGTCGACAATTTCGTGTTCATTGCTATCGGAACCGGAACCGGCTCCGGAGTGTTTGTGAATGGCAAGCTTTATCGCGGCCGCACCGGTTCCGCCGGCGAAGTTTACCATATGAACATCGATTGGCCCCGCTGGGCCGAGGACTTCAGCGATTCGGGCCACTTTGAAAGCTATGTCTCCGGCATGGGGATTGCCGCTGAGGGCCGAAAGGCTCTCCCTCCGCCGGAAGGCTCCGCAGCTTCTGACCTGGCCGCGGCACGTGATGCTTACTTCGTTTTTGAGGCTTTCCGCCAGGGCGATCCAAACGCCCGCTCAGTCTTGGAGAGAATCTTCACCATGCTGGGCGTCGGTATTGCGAATATTGTCGCCATCCTCGATCCCGATTTGATTGTCCTGGGAGGAGGGATCGCGAAGGGTGCGCCGGAGTTCATGCTTTCCACCGTAGGCAAGGTCGTCCAGCATCTCTACAAAGAGAATGCCCCACCTATCAAACTGAGCGCCCTGGAAGATAAATCCCAGACCTTCGGCGCCATCTCCTCAGCGCTCACCGTCGCCCTCCGAGCCGTCGCCCGGCGCCTCTAGCGTTGAGGCACAACTTACGCAGTGCAAGTAGCGCGGACCTCCGTTTTTGAGGTCCGCGGTTCGTTCTTGGCCGGCCAGCAAATAACCCCTCACCCGTCCCGCGCCGGCTAGTGAAAACGCCGGGCGCGGGCCACCCTCTCCCCAAGGGAGAGGGCTGTGCTTCCGACTTCTGCCTCTTGTGCCCCACCGAAGATATAGTGCCTGCACAGGGCCGAACGCGTTCGGCCTTAACGTCACAAACGCCTGCCTTGCAGTTACTGCGAGGCTGCGGCCCGCCGAGACTCCGCAGCGTCTCCCCTGAGGAACTGTAAGGCTCCAAGCAGCAACAGGAAGCACGGAGTAATGCCCCAACCAAGCAAGTAGACCGCAATTCCCACCAGCCGGAGACTGAGAGGAACGCGAAAATCGAGCACTAACCCGATGCAAAAACCGAGTACCAAGACGCAAGTCAGTCCCAGAATGTGAAGGGAAGCTGCCAACACCCGATCGAGGAGCTTTCCTCCCGCGCGTCGGGACAAGTACGCTCCGAGTGCTCCAATCAGTGGCAGGCACAACAACCACCGCCAGTAAATGACGAGCGCCATGCCGTTCCGTAGCCAGAAAACGTATGGTGCAGGCACCCATGGGATCTGGAACAATCGAAGCAGAAGCATGGAAAGCGCACTCGTCCAAACTCCAGGTAACCACAGGGCCTTAACACGGTGATTCATGATGACCCCCTCATTTGCGGCGAGTTGAATCTCGCGGCGAAGCTCAGCCCAGTCGGCGACGCTGCTCGAGGCGAACCGGACAGCCTCCACCTCGGATCTGCCTTGCCGAACCAAGTCCTCGTAAAGTTCGTCCAGGTGGCCGGCAAGTTCGGCGACGATATCTTCCTGGCGCTTCTCCCCTACCCTAAGCGGGGTTAATCTATCCCTTACAATCTCTCTCCAGTCAGGCATGGGTCACTCCTGCCAGACGATTCAAAGCTTGAAAAAACTGTGCCCACTCCTCGCGAAGGGGAACGAGGCGCCGTTTTCCTGCGGGCGCCAAGCGGTAGTAGCGCCGGCGGCGGCCTCCAGGAGGATCCTCCCAGGTCCCCTTTACCCAACCACGCTTCTCCATGCGATAGAGCAGTGGGTACAGCGATGCAAGATTGAAGCGCAGCAAGCCTCGCGTCTGGCGCTCGATGCTTTTGGCGATTTGGTAGCCGTGCAGCGGCCCCTCCGCGAGCACCGAGAGTATTGCCAGCTCCGCGCTGCCCCGTTTGATTTGTGGTCCGATCCTGATCACTGTATCTCTCATATATGTGAATCCTCCATATTGGCACGCACGATGTCAAGCCAAATTCGCATGGAGCGGCGCCCACTTCCTCATTGCTTATCCACAGGCGCTCTGCCACGCGCACCTCGCCCCTTCACCCTCAATGCCTGGGCTCACGAGGCGGATACGGCTCTTCTGCTATTCAGTGATGTCCCGGTTCACAAACGACACGTAACCGATAGCCAACGCCAATCCTGAACTCATTAAGGCAGCCAAAAGCAGATTGAGTAAAGTCAATGAAGTATAAAGACTGACAATTGACCTGAGTTCGGAACTGAGGCGAGGAAAATACTTCCAAGGGAAGAAGATATACCGGACGAGAAAATATGGTCTCATCCGATCCGACGAGAATGCTGCGGCGAACGTAAGCAAAATGAAGAAGCCAAAAGCGGTTATAAGAGAGCCACCTATGGTTCGGCGTAAGAGACCTAGCGAATAGGCCGTCCATCCCAGTGCTTGGACAAGGATTAGCAAGGCTAGGGTGTAAATTGCAAGGTGACTAAGATCGGCCCACGACACCCCCTGTACGCCTGAATACAGAGCAGTCCATGCCACAGCCGATCCAAGGAATACCAGAGTTAGCGCAGTGACATGAATTGAAATAGCGACCCCCTTACCAAGAACATACTCGGTGCGGGACAGTGGCTGCGCACACAGGAGGCGGATCATCCCATATTGGCTCTCGACCGAAGCGGCATAGGCTGCAAGGGAGACAATGAACATCTGCAAAAACAGAGTCTTCCAGGCATCGAATAGAACCCATGGGAGCGCGTCGAAGAGGTTTCGCACTGGTGCGTGAAGTGGAAGCTTATCGATGTGATACACCTCCGCAACAAACAGATACATAGCGACCGGGCTGGCCGCCATGGCGATTCGCACAATGGGCAACGCCCAAAGTTTCATCACTTCCGCACGAACAAAGGGCAGCAAGTACGACGAGTTGTTATTCGACATGGCGGCTAGTCCCGAGAGTTCGGACGTATATTTCTTCCAGACTCTCCCGTTTCTCCCTGGCTTCATAGACATCAATTGCCTCTTCTACAAGGCGTATAACCACACGCGCAACATCAGGCTTGGATAGTTGACATTCCACATGAGAATCCCGGATCACGGGTGAGCTCGCGCCGAAGCGTTCCGAAATGACGGCCACGGTCCTTTCGGGGTCACTCGTGACAAAAATAACCCTCGCCTCGTCATTGTGGCCATTGGATGTCAGCGCACGGCTGGAAACGAGCATTCCGCCTCGAATGAACAACACGCGATTACAGATCATCTCAATTTCGTGGAGCAGGTGAGTCGAGATCAACACGGCCATGTCATGTTCTCGCGCCAGCTCTCCAATCAATGTTCGCATTTCGATAGTTGCGGCAGGATCCAAGCCGTTGGTGGGTTCGTCCAGAATTAGGATCCTCGGACCATGAAGAATTGCCATGGCAACGGCGAGCCGTTGCCTCATGCCGGTGGAAAACTGGCTCACTCGCTTTTTGGAGTGGTGGCGAAGGCCAACCCGGTCGAGAGTGGAGTTGATCAATGTGGGGTTGTAGCACTTCCGGATGCGTGCTAAATATGCCAGGTGATCCCACGCCGTCAACGCAGGATAGGAGGCGGGCGATTCAATGAGGACGCCGAGCCGTCGCAAATACGCCTGAGGCGCGCTCGCCAGCATGAAACCGCCAATCCTGGTGATGCCCGAATCGGGGGACACTAATCCTGTAATCACCTTTATCGTGGTGGATTTGCCTGCGCCATTGGGGCCTACAAAGCCGACGATCTCGTCCTCAGCGAGTTCAAAAGAGACGTCCTTGAGCACCAAGACTTTCCCGTAAGATTTTCGGAGGCTCTCGACGTATAGCAGAGGACGGCCAGAAGTAATTGTATGCATCATCTATCACCAAGCTCGCCCAGGTTTGTGTTGAACCGTGTCAAATCACTCTGAACGCCACAACAAGCAAAGCCGTAACAACAGGATTGTTATGCATTTGAATACTACATATAGGCATCACGCGTGTCAAGCTAAATTTAATCGGAGGAAGGGCCAGGAGGTCACTTCCGTAAAACCAGAAACAACGCCACGCCCGAACGGCGTCTGATTGTGGAACCGGTCGGCCGCAGTCGGAGGGGCCTGATATGGCGACCCCCTCACTCGTCCCGCGTCAGTTGAAGAAAGCGCCGGCGGCGGGCACAAAAACCGTGCCCTTGCCCACGGCTACTCAATTTCAACCCCTTCGGGGTTGCGGTGGCGACCCGACGGGCCGAAAGCGAGCGGCATTGAGGTGATCCCGATTTGCGGGGGATGTCTGACATCTGGCTTGGGAAAAGCCACTCAGGCTGAGAGCGTGGAAATCACCTGGCCCCGCGGCCAGCGCGAGACCCTCAAGAACCTGGTGTCCCTTAGAGTGGGGTCCTTTTCGAAACACTGGTCATTCCCGCGAAAGCGGGAATCCAGTCTGAAGACAGCGCACCTCGCAAGGATTGCGGAGTAGATTCCCGCTTTCGCGGGAATGACTGCGAATTGCAACACCCATGTCTCACAACTGACCCACTGCCCACGGAAAGTGGCGAGGTAAACTCGCCGCCACAATACTACCCCCGGAGGACCGGCGGCATGGATCGAGCGGAGGTTACCCCGCGAACCGGAAACTGCCAGGCTCAAGACCAGCGCGCAGGGCGAGGTCGTGCACCAGCAACTGGATATGGACGGAATCAATAAGAGTTCCTAGCCCCATCCGAACCGGCTCAACCGGGATGAGCCGGACGTTGGTTAGGTCCGCAAAAGGCAGGTCGGCGTAAAGCAGGACGCGCCCGCCGTGCTTGCGGATATCCCCCGCCAGCCTGAGCAGGCCGTTGTCGGCTTCGCGCTTCAGCTTGGATTCGCCTTTCCGGGCGAAGATAATATAGCGATGGGCGGGGTTGATGATCTCCATGGGACCATGACGGAACTGAGCTGCACTCATCGGTTCCGCGCCCATTTTCGGCACCTCTTTGAACAAGAGCGCCCCCTGGTAAGCCGAGGCGAGATCTGCCCCGCGGGACAGCAAGGCGATGTAGTTTGGTTTATCAAAGAACTCCACGGTGGGCGGGGTCAGTTCGTCGTGGCGGTCGATGATTTTCTCCTGCGCCTCGATGGCGTGCATCAAGGACTGGGTGAGGGGGTGCGGCGGCTTTCGGGCAATCGCCACTGCCAGGTACATCAGAACAGCCACGGCGCAGGTGTAAGTCTTGGTGCCAACCGGCGCCGGGCGGCCGGCCATCATGGGTAGCAACAGGTTGGCTCGCCGGGCCAGCGCGCTTGTCTCCATATTGCAGACTGCAACCATACCCTCCTTCGTCGGCAAGGCCCCGAGCAACCGGAGGACTTCCGCCGTCTCACCGGATTGTGAGACGACCACCAGGAGGGTGTCTGGACCGAAGAACTTCCTGTGATGGTCCACCAGGTCGCCCGTTTCCCAGACCAGGGCGCGGATACCCTGAGAAGCCAAGTAGGCCTGCGCGGGGTAGGCGGCGTACATAGACGACCCCATCCCGGTGAACACCACGGTGGGCGGCCAGTCCCTCACCATCGTGCGCAGCCCCTTGGAAGGAATCGCTCCGGGGCTTGTATAGAACTTCCGCAAGCCCGAAAGGACCGCCGGCTGCTCAGCAATCTCTGCCATCAAGGTGGTCATAGGCGAAACATCCCGTGGCGGTAGAGGTGCGCGATCGATTCCCCCGTTGGCCCGTCAGGGGCTGCGTTCGGGACTCGCGTCGATCCTCTAAAGCGCCCTGCGCACATTATTATGCATGCCCCGGCAGATGCCATCCCGCCCTGAAGCCAAAACACAGGCTGGAATGCGATTTTACCACCGGCTGACGAATACGCAATACAGAAACAACCAAGCTTGCGCCCCCGCTCCTGATCGACAGCCAGCTTAGTGGACTCGCCACTCTCGCAACTGAGAACCAGAAGAGGGCCAGTTCAGGTGCTGCAGCCGAATTTAGCGCTTGCGCTCAGGAGTCGAGTGAGGTTATATAGCAGCATGAAAATCCTTCCATGTTTCGCTTTGGCCCTTGCGGTGCTGTCGGCGCCGTTCTTGTTGACCCGTTACGCTCTAGGCGCTGAAACGGTTGCAACCAAGGGCAAGTATTTTGTCTACGTCGGCACTGGCGCCCAAAAGGAGAGTAAAGGCATTTATGCCTACCGCTTCGATGCAACCACAGGCCACTTGACCTCGTTGGGACGGGCCGCCGAATGTGACAACCCATCGTTTCTGGCAGTAAGTCCCGGCCGGCGATTACTTTACGCCGTGAATGAGATTCCGCAGTACGGGGGGCGGAGTAGCGGCGGAGTCAGCGCCTTCGCCATCGCCCCTGGGACCGGCAAGCTCACACTTTTGAACGAGGTGCCGTCAGGCGGCGCAGGGCCCACGCACTTGACGGTGGATAAGACTGGGAGATACGTGCTGGTCGCCAACTACGATGGCGGAAGCTTGGCTGTGTTCCCAATTCTGAAGGACGGCCGCCTGGGGGAGGCCTCGGCTATTGTGCAACACCGCGGCGCCAGCATCAACCCTCAACGCCAGGAGGGGCCGCACGTGCACTCGGTTTACGTGTCACCTGACAACCGTTTCGCCGTCAGCGCAGACTTGGGGCTTGATGAGGTGTTCGTTTACCGGTTCGATGCGGAGAAAGGGACGCTCGCGCCAGACGATCCCCCCTTTGCCAAAGTCAACCCCGGCGCTGGGCCGCGGCACTTTGCCTTTCATCCGAGCGGGAAATTCGGATATGTGATCAACGAAATACAGTCCACCGTCACCGCGTTTTCGTACGATACGGCCAGCGGAGCTTTGCGCACGCTCCAGACTCTCTCCACCCTCCCTCCAGACTTCAAGGGTGAGAATTCCGCCGCCGAAGTGGTGGCGCACCCTTCGGGGAAGTTTCTGTATGGGTCGAACCGCGGGTACGACTCTATCGCCGTATTCGCGATCAACACTCGAAAAGGGACCCTCACGCCCGTGGACTACGTTCTTACGCTCGGGAAGACGCCGCGCAACTTTGCAATCGACCCAACTGGCTCGTACCTGTTCGCTGCCAACTCGGGCTCCGACAATATCGTAGTGTTCCGCATCGACCCGAACAACGGTCGCCTGACCCAAACCGGCCAAGTGCTGGAAGTGCCCTCGCCCCTTTGCGTGACCTTCCAACCGATCGATTGATCGTCCGGTAAATCCAAATTCTATGGGACTTTTCTATTTAGTACGTCACGGGGAGACGGAATGGAATGCTGAGAACCGGATTTGCGGGCGAACCGATGTCCCGCTCTCGGAGACCGGTCGCCAGCAGGCCAAGCGCTTGGCCGAGCGCCTGAAGTCCATCCCCTTTGAAGCGCTCTATTCAAGCCCGCTGAGGCGCGCCCTCGAGACGGCCCGCTTGATCTCTGAACCTATGGGTCTCGAACCTATCCTGGACGAAAGACTCGTCGAGCTTGACTACGGCCAGTGGGAAGGGAAGACGTTGGCGGAAATAGTGAGGAACCACCCCAAGACTCTTCGCGCCTGGGAAGCCGACCCCGGCCAGATCGCGCCACCAGGCGGCGAAAGCGGCCTGGAAGCACAGCAGCGAGTCGTGCCCTTCCTGGATTCATTGGCTGCCAAGCATCCGCAGGGTCCCGTGCTGGTGGCATTCCATAAAACCGTTTGCCGCTTGGCGATCTGCTACGCCCTGGGAATGTCCCCCTCCGAGTATAGAAGGCGGCTCATTGTGGACAATGCCGCGCTGAGCATTATCCAGACCCGGCCGGAGGGTTGGCAGCTAATTACCTTCAATGATACGTCGCACTTATCAACCTGCCATCCTGACCGCACTTCACAGGGCGAAGAGTTCTGACAGGATGCTGGGTAAGTTTTCACAGGCTTCGCGCCCTACGAAAAGCACGCCGCCTCGACGAGGATGGCGTGGACTTCGCCGGGACCGTGGACGCCGCGAATGAGGATCTGTTCGATGTCGGCAGTGCGGCTGGTCCCAGTAATGAAAACAACTGAACGACCGGGGAGAGCCAGGTCAGGATGGCTCGCCACGTGAAGCCTTTCCAGGACTTCATCGAGCGACGCCACCAACTGACTCCGCCGATACAAAGCTACGTGCACGGGCGGGGCTAGCGATGCCAGTTGGGCGCCTTCCGTCCGACTGGTGACCACCAGGCTGCCGGTTTCCGCCAGCGCAAAATCCACACCTGTGATTCCCACGGTCGCCGCAAAGCTGGCCTCGGCAAAGGCCCTCAAGGAAGGGCCCCCGGCCCCCGCGGCCGGCCAAACCGAGACGCCTTTGCCCCACGCACGGAGCAGCGAATCGAGGTTCAACTCTCCCAAAAGGGGATTGCGGGAAAGGACCACGCTTGTGGCATTAGCATGGGAGAGGATGGTCAGCAGAATTTCCTCCAACCCTTGGCGGTTAGCTGCGCGGTGGGCAATGCCAGCCACTTTTGTCAATTCCGCCTCGAACTTGGGCAGCAATTCTTCTGGCGGGATGATAGGCAGTATCCCGGCCAGCGGCGAGGCTGGCGGTAGGGTGCTTTCACTAATCATCGAGGAGCCATCCAGGGGACGGCCCAAAGCCTTCCGAATCCGTTGTATTATCTCTTCGCGTCCTACCAATCGTTACACCTCCCGCAGCCAAGCGGCCGGAACGTAAGCGCAAGGATTGTATCACGGCTCTCAAGTGCCTGGACACTTAAGAGGAAAAACTTAAGAGGAAAAACATGGATGGAATAAATAAAATAATTCCAAAAATTGTGCAACCTTAGAGCCGCTTCAATCATCAATAGTCGCGGGCTTTTGGTTAACAAGCCAGAGAAGAATCGTGGATAGAATGAACAAATTAATTCCAAAAACCTTGCAACCTTAGGGCCGTTTGAATCATCAACAATCGCGGGCTTTTGGTTAATAGGCTTGGCCAGCAGAGGCCGGGAGGTGATTATTTATGCGAGCGACAGTGAAATCCCCCAAGAACCACTTTCGAACGTTGTTATTGAAGAAGCGGAGCGAATTATTGGCATCGGCGAAGAGCGCGCCCGAAGCGCTGGCGACAAGTGTTCAGTCTCCGGATGTTGTTGAATTTGCAGTTAAAACTGCTGAGCAGGATGTGACAGCGGTGACCGCAAGTATGCGGAGTCAGCTATTAAGAGAAGTTGACCACGCTCTTGGACGTTATGTCCGCGGGACGTATGGTGCGTGCGAAGGATGCCAAGAGGAAATTTCCGCCCATCGCCTCAAAGCTCTCCCTTGGGCTCGGTACTGCCTAACCTGTCAGGAAATGCGCTCAAGAAACTAGCCGATCTGCATCCCCACAGTAGCCGTCTGATAAAGGGAGTTGCGGAGCGAAAGTGTAAGGTCTCTCGACGGGTACAGAGACCTTTCCCAGAGTGCGGCCCGTAGTCGCCACCAAATGTAACATAAGCTGTTTATTATCAGATAATTCCGAACGCCAACGATACGACTTCTTGCGTCGCGTGAACCAGGATACAGCTCATTCCACTAAGAGAAAAGAGATAGGCGGAGGCGGCCTGATGCTTCTTCACCGCCCCGGCGTCAGTTCCTCCAGCCCCTCGGAAACGACTCCGGTGTGCTATGGTTAGCAGGTGGGTGGAGATTAGATTATGTCAAAGGTCCGAGTTCGTTTTGCGCCCAGTCCCACGGGTTACGTCCACGTGGGCAACGCGCGCACGGCGCTCTTCAATTGGCTTTTTGCGCGGCACTGCGGCGGCGCTTTCGTTTTGCGCATAGAAGACACGGACGTCGAGCGCTCCAAAAAAGAGTACGAGCAGAAGTTGCTGGAGGACCTGCGCTGGTTCGGAATTGATTGGGACGAAGGACCGGACAAAGGCGGTGCGTTTGCGCCCTATCGCCAATCCGAGCGCAAGGAGACCTATTCCAGGTTTGCCACCCAGTTGATTGACCAGGGCCACGCCTATTTCTGCTTCTGCACCACAGAACAACTTGAGCAGGAGCGCCAAGCGGCTTTGAAGGCTGGGCTTCAGCCCCGCTATTCCGGTCGCTGCCGGAAGCGTCCGCGCGAAGAGGCGGCGCGCAAGCTTGCGTCCGGCGAGCCTGCCGCGATCCGGCTCAAGATCGTGGAGAGTGCGTTTTCCTGGAACGACCTCGTTCACGGACCGACCGGTTTTTCGGCTGAAGTCATTGGCGATCCCATCCTGCTGCGCTCCGGCGGGAATCCAGCTTACAACTATGCGGTGGTGATTGACGATCACCTGATGGCGATTACTCACGTCATTCGCGGCGACGATCACATTTCCAACACCCCACGCCAGCTCGCGGTCTACCACGCACTGGGCTGGGAGCTGCCGCAATTCGCGCACCTCTCCACCATTCTGGGTTCTGACCGGACGCGGCTTTCCAAGCGGCACGGCGCCACCTCGCTCCAGAGTTTCCACGAACTGGGGATTCTGCCCGAGTCACTCAGGAACTACCTTGCGCTGCTCGGCTGGTCGCCGGCGGATGGAAAGACGGAAATCCTGAGCCCGCAGGAACTGGTGGAGCAGTTTTCGCTGGAGCACATCACAAAGAGTCCTGCAGTTTTTGACCAGGAAAAGCTCAACTGGTTGAATCGGCACTATATGAAAGAATGCGCGCCCCACCGCTTGGCCGAGCTTGCGGTCCCATTCCTGGAGGAGGCGGCCTACTTGGATGCCCACCCAAGCCCCGACGTCCTTGCTTGGCTCGAACGGGTGCTGGATGCTGTCCTCAAGAACCTCAGCTCGTTGAACCAACTGCCCGGCGCGGTGCGTATCATTTTTGAATACGATGCCAAGAAAGCCGGCCAAGAGCTCGAACTCTCGGTGACGGCAGGCGCGCGCATGGTACTTAGCGCGTTTATCCCGAAGGTGCTGGCCCAAAGCGACCTGAGTTACGGGCGATTCCGCGCGGTCACTCGGGACGTGCAAAACGAGACGGGAAGGAAGGGAAGGGACCTGTTCCATCCCATTCGCGTCGCCATAACGGGTGCAGTCTCCGGCCCGGAGCTTGAAAAGCTGATTCCCATTTTCGAGGAGGGATCGAAGCTGCCGCTGGCCAGGCACGTAAAGAGCGTCGCCGAGCGCTTACGGGAATTCGGGGAGGCGGCGCAGCAGTAGGCAGGGAACATCCAGGCGTCGTGCAGTTATTCATTCTGACCCCTGAATCCCGGCATTTCACCCGAGCACGGGCACAACGGCGGAGCGCACCGCGCGAGAGTCGTCGCTGAGGAGAAAATGGACCAGGCGCGCCACCTCGCCGGTCTTCACCCACTTAGAGAAGTCCGCCTTGGGCATGGCAAGGCGGTTGGCCTCAGTGTCCATTGTCCCCGGCAGGATGCAGTGCACACGGATGTCGTAAGCCTTTAGTTCGTCTGCGAGGATTTCGCTGAGCTGGCGAACCGCACCTTTGGATACGGCATAGGCGGCAATGCCGGCCCCGCCTCCGCGCAGGATTGACCCGCTCGATACTGTCACGATTCTGCCGAAGTTTTGACGAATCATGACCGGGACAATGGAACGTAAACAGAAAATGAGAGAGCGGAAGTTCAGGTTGAACATGTGGTCCCAGGTCTCGTCATCGGTCTCGAAGCTCTTGCCGGCCGCGAAACCACCCGCCACGGCGACGAGGTGATCGACGTGCTGCCACTTCAACATGACATCAGCCACCAAGCCTTCGACTTCGGGGGCCCGCATCAGATCCACCTTCGCGCCGGTGAGATTCCCAAGGTGTTCGCCTGCCCGGCTTTCCAGTGCGGCCCACTCCTTGTCGGAACGGTACGTAACCGCGACGCGGGCGCCAGACCGCAACAGGTCCAAAGCCACGGAACTTCCTAGTGCGCCTGTGCCACCCGTCACAATCGCGACGCGATGCTCAAATTCCATAACGCCTCCTTGGTATGTGGTAGTTGGTAGGTGGGGAAAACACCTCGTTCTGCCTTCTGCCCACTGCTTACTGCCTACCTTCGGTATGTGGTAGGTGGTAGAGGGTAGGTGGGGAAAAGAATCCGCCCACATACTACCTGCCACCTACTACATACGGGTGGGTGAGTCAGCTAATTCTTGTGAAGTTTGCGACGAATATCGGGCCAGAATTCTTTCACTTCAAAGGACACCGCATCTCCCCATAACTGCGTCACCCAGATGTTGGCGGTGTTTAGGGCATTCCGGTCTTGCGGCGGATGGTAGGTGTTGGAAAGTGCTGCCGCAAGCGCACTGCCGACCCACTCGGAGTAGTTGAATTGGCTTTTCCCGGAGTCGGTGCGCGTGATAAAGACCCGCAATGCTGCGTAACCCGCACGTCGCCAGAAACCCCCTTGACCCGACTGGAAGTAGCGAGGATCTTGGTGGAGCAGTGATGGGAAGACGGCGCCCACCGCGAAGTTCTCGATTGTGGTGTCGGCGTAGGCGGCCCCGTAGCGCTTTGCATAGCCAACAAAACCCTGTCTGAAGCTGGGGTCAGTATTTTCAGCCTGATCGATGAGGGCGAGAACGCCTACATACGGGTACTCGACGGGGTCGAACGTTCCCAGGGCCACGAGCTTGAATTTCTGCCCGGTAGTGAGCGGCGGGATGTGTTTGGAATTCTCCACCGTCAGATAGTTTGGCAAGACGTAGAAAAGGCGGTCATTCTTTGGGCTCTTCTGTTCCTGGATCGCGGGGTCCTTATTGTCCGCACTTTTCTCTCCCGTCTTGGACTGGCCTTGTGAAGACGTGTCCGCAGACGCCGGGCTTTGCTGCTGTGCCACCAACGGAGAAGCTAACAAGAGGGTGCCGATTACCATTGCAACAAGAACAAAGGTAGGCGTCCACCGATTTCGGCTGATCATCGTTGCTTATCATCTCCCAGCTCCGGGCCTTGTGCCAGGAACTTACCTGCTGAGTTTCAGGGTTTATTGCCCTTTGACTTTGACGCGCAAATGACAAGAAGGGTTACTTGTACATCTCGCCCACCTCTGCCGAAGAGGCACCACTCTCGGCCGGCATGTGCCGCCTGAAGAGTGATATCGCAGGCTGTTTTGGTGCGTAACTTTATGATTATATCAGACTGTACGGATTTTCTTGTGACGCTCGCAGATGTGGGTGCTGGTGTCATTTGGAATGGAATCCACATCGAAACACTGGTCATTCCTGTCCCGATCTGGTCGGGACGCCGCCATCGTAGTTTTTCCTTCCGAACCCTGGTCGGTGAACTTAGTGACTTCACTTCCCAAGTGCTCCTTGTAAAAGGCTTTGACTCTCTCGAAGGAGTCCGAAGTTTCGAATTTGGCGGCCAGTACTCGCACGCTTTGCTCGCCTCCAAAACCGAGGTCCACGGGGGCTGAGTCCTTATCTTTCACTTGCGTTGCGCCAGGCTAGATGGGTAAACCCAAGCTGTCCTGGTTGACATCATGATGGACTTCAATTGATCCGATCGGCGTGTTGATTGAAACTTCCTTGTGACCGCCCCCATCCCCTTAAGTTGCAGTCGTAGGTCGTGGGAAAGGAACTTCAAGCCGGTCCAAACAGCGATTCCACTGACCAGGACAATCAGTGCCAGGACCAACAGGGCAATCGCCACAATGTTGCTGCTTGGCCGTGGGGGTTGCGGAGGCATGGGTGGACGCATGGATTGGGGGCTTGTACTCATTGGACACTCCTCGATTTGTCTCTACCAGAGCATACGCAAACGCACCCTCGTGAGTTCCCAAAGCCAAAAAGTGTAGGAGTCTTGATTCGCCGAATTCGGTGCCTCAGGGGTGCACGACATGAAAATGAGATTTTTGGGTGAGGGGGCTTGAAATTAACTCTTACGTACGGCTATACTAGCCGTAAGGAGGAGTCATGATTCACTCTTTGGAAGTCCCCGGCCCGG
>Ga0182011_10001271_pt1 | contig 22186 bp, 16 predicted proteins | sample 711E1DmetaG_FD_120481 | JGI IMG/M metagenome (GOLD analysis project Ga0182011, IMG submission 120481) | Permafrost microbial communities from Stordalen Mire, Sweden - 711E1D metaG | ecosystem: Environmental > Terrestrial > Soil > Wetlands > Permafrost | place: Sweden: Stordalen | collected...
ACAGAAGGCAGCGAAAAAGGCGAAATCCGCAGCGTGTGCGCGAACCCTGATTGCCCTGTGCATCATGCACGGAAACAGAAAACCTCCACCGATGCGGTCATCAAGGCCGAGCAGGAGCAGCGCCGCCGCGAGGAGGCCATCGCACAAACGACGGGCTTGCGCGTCTTGGGTGCCATTGTTGACGCCGTTCCCGTTCGCCTGATGAAGCGCGATCTGCTTTTCGTAGTTGAGCATCTGGCCGCAATGCTGGACGAACGCCGTCTTGCCATCGTTCTCCGTCAGCATGGCATCGGCAAAGCAAAGGCTACCGCCACCGACGCACCGGCAAAGCTACTGGCCGCGTTCATCCGCAAGGCCGATGAGTCCACACTTGGACACTTGCTCGTGGAGATCGTCATTCTCCACTCAACCCACTCGCCAGCCGAATCCGGCAAGGTACTCAAAGAAGCCGCCGACCTGTACAAGGTGGACGTGAACGCCATTACCAGCAAGGTCAAGCAGGAGTTCGCCGTAAAAGACAAAGCGAAGGCCGTAAAGAAGGCCGTGCCGCAACCACCTGCAAAGGCAGTCAAGGGAACCAAGGCGGCATAACCTCAACCAGTCACCGGCGGAGTCTCTCACCCAGACTCCGCCATTTTTTGCGCTCCTGCCCGTCTTCCCACCCTCATTTGCGCTCCCGCTTCAGCGGGAGACCATCTCTGACCCACCCGACGGTCATGAGCGCACCGTTGTTCGGCGCACTTCTATTTCTGAGAACGGCACCTGGGCGACTAAATGGCTGTGACGGCGCGTCTGTTTGATAGTCGGCGATTTGGCACCTATCCAGAGACACCATAGGTCTCAAATGCGCTTTCAGGACTCAACCAAGATCAGAAGTAGTCCGGTCTGGCGACTTGTAGCTGCCGAGCTTCGTTATACCTTTGACCAGGCCCGCAGGGATTTGGAACGAAGGGCGCTTATCGCTCTTTGTGCGGGAGCTGATGCCTACTGGAGAGAACTTTGTGACGGGCTAAGAGCCTATTGCTAGAATGATGCCATGAGATTTTGGGATAAGGTGCTTTCAATAGTAAGTAAGGAGGATTTCACTTCGGTGGCCGACGCTGCGCCCGCACCCACTGCGCCCGAAGAAACTGAGCAATCTATGGGGCCTTATCGAACTGACGCTCCGATTAGTGATCCCCGGCTAGACGTATTTGATCGCGAGCCTTTTGCGCGTCGGATTGCCGACACCATCGGCGAGCGGAATGACCCGAGCAGTCTTGTGGTTGGAATCTATGGGCCCTGGGGCGATGGAAAGACCACCGTTCTCAACTTCATTCGCGGCAGGCTCAAGGATTATCCATCGATTATCTGCGTATCGTTCAACCCTTGGCGGATGGAAGGTGAACAGGCTTTATTGCAGGGATTTTTTGCTACGCTGGCGGAGGTTCTTGATAAGGAATTGACAACCTCTTCGGAAAAGCTGGGAGACGTATTGAAGAAGTACGGGGCGCTGCTCAAGGTGGCTCCTGGAGGATGGGGAGATGCCGCAGTAGGGGCGGGCACGGCGTTGTCTGCTGTCTCTTTGGACGAACTGCGGGGTCGAATCAGCAGTATGCTACGAGAGGCGGACAAACGTGTGGTCATCGTCATGGACGACATTGACCGTCTCGACCGTTCGGAGATTCAAGCGATCTTCCGGCTCGTAAAGCTGACGGGGGACTTTGAAAATACGGCCTATGTTCTAGCCTTCGACGAACAGATGGTAGCAGGTGCCATCGGCGAGAAATACGCCTCGTCGTCCGGACAGTCCTATGAAGCCGGCATCAACTTTCTCGAACAGATTGTCCAAGTACCGCTGCATCTCCCGCCGCCATCCCCGGATGCCCTGCGGCAATATTGCTTTGGGCTAGTGGATGAAGCTCTCCGTGAGTCCGCCACGGAGATGGGCCAGGACCAGGTTAACGAGTTCGTGCGCCACTTCATCGACGGAATCCAGATCAGGCTAAAAACGCCTCGCATGGCGAAGCGATATGCGAACGCGCTTCACTTTGCTCTGACCATCTTGAAAGGAGAGACCTACACGCCGGACCTGTTGCTTGTTGAAGGTCTGCGGATGTTCTATCCGAAGCTGTACGATGCCATCCGTCATGATTCAGAGCCAGTGTTGCGGACGCATTCAGCCGATAGAACCAATCCAGATGCTGGAAAATTTATTGAGGCCCACACGGAGGGGATGACTGCTGCGGAAAAACGCGCGGCGGCTAATTTGCTTGAAGCGTTGTTTCCGCGCATGGGTTCGACGATCCTGGGCAGCGACTGGGAGGATGAATTCGCTCGTGATCAGCGGGTTGCATCGAGCTATTACTTTCCGCGATATTTCACTTACGGGGTGAGCAGCTCTGACGTATCCGATTTAGCCCTTAAGTCTTTTGTAGCAGCGCTGTCTCAGGCGAGTGTGGAAGAATCAGTGAAGGTGTTTCGTGGTCTGATCAATGATCGCAACGCGGCAACTCTCCTCTATAAGCTCCGATCTCATGAAGAGCAACTTCCTGCGGAGTCTGCCGCTCGGTTGATTGAAGTCCTAGCGCGAAACGGAGACCGTTTTCCATCGCCCGATAATAGCTTCGACTTCTTCATGGAGCCTCAGATGCAAGCCGTGATTTGTATCAGCCAGATTATGCGTCGAATTCCTGCGGAAGAACGCGCGTCAATTGCCCTGGGAGTGATGGCGAGCGCCGCAACGTTAGATTTTGCGTGCGACTGCGCACGTTGGTTAGGTAAAGGCGATGGGACGCGTGAGCAGATCCTCACCGATGAGGAAGAAAAGCAAATGCAAGCTGCCCTTGGGATGCGGATCGAAGCATACCTCATGGCGCATCCTAAAGCGATCTGGATACTCGAACCCAAAGATGCCGGAAAGTACCTAGCTTTGTGGGAGCGAGTGAGTGGGCCTGGTCCGGTACGCGCGTACTCGTCACGGCAGGTTCAAGAAGATCCCTCCAGCATTTTTGAACTGATGAAGGCGTACTTGCCGAATGCATGGGGGATGACCACTGGGCTGCCGGTAGAGTCCTCTTTTGATCGCGATACCTACAACTCAATCTCCGCAGTGATTGACTCGGCTAAGGTTGCCGCGACGCTTCAGCAGATTTTCGGTGAGGAGCTTGCGGCTCCCAACTATCATCTGCCCCGGAGAGAGCCTAGGGAAAGGCGCCTGGCGCATCAATTTATGTTCGTCTACAACAAGGTGCTAGCGGAGCAAGCCCAAAGCATTGTGGCCGCGAACGCAGAAGAAGCGCAGCCGTGACTTGCGCGCCTATCCTGAACGCCTACCTGCCCCACCCGCCATCTGGACTGGCGAGAACAGCCCGTTGTGCCTAGAGAGTTCTTAATCTGTCTGCTGTCTGCCCGTCTGATTTCCGTCGCGAGCGTACCAACGCTGTACGCAGGGTCTGCTCTTGACTACCTAACGGGCTATCGCCGAAAGCCGCAGACTATATCGGAAACCGATTTTGCGCTAAACTCTTTCATTACAGGTAGTCGCACGAAGGGATTTGGAACCAGAGGTGTTTTTTCTTCCTGAACCGGCGAAAGATTTCGCAAGAAGGAGAAATCGTCCATGGCAAACGTCTCCAACCTCTCACGCCCCAAGCTCTTACATTTCCATTTGTGCACGCATTGCGGCAGCACATTCCGCAGAGAGTTATTTGAAGGCCGAGCGCTCACCTCGGGAATCTTCCCCTGCCCGAAGTGCGGTCTTGAAGGGCCTCTGAACGTAACCATACAAGAGGTCGAAGAGAACAATTATTCATCCGCCTAACGGCAGACGCGCTTGAAGGACAGGTGGAGCACTGCTCAGCTTTCGTCCAGCAGCACGAACAAACTCGCTGACCAGCCGTGACCTTTCGTCCGCCCTTGTGGCGAGCTTTGTAACCAGCCTCAATCGGTCTTCGACAAGTGGCCGCATCGTAATCTCATCGCGCGCAATCCGCCACGCCCCCGTGCGGGTTAAAAACGCGACCCCTTTGTGATTCAAGACCAGTTCTGATGCCTCTTCGGCTGTCATGACGTAGTGCACATCAGTAGCAATGACCCCTTTCTCCGAAGTTGTCCGTTGAATCAACTCGTAGAGATGAGGATTCGCGTGCTGCGCAGGGAGAATCCAATCACGAGCACTCAAATCTTGTAGATGAAGTTCTTTTTTCCACGCAAGGGGATCGTCCATGGACAGGGCAATGTAAATCGGATGCTCTGCAACCGTCAGAAGACTGAGCTTGGGAGCATCAGGAACAGCGGTAATCAATGCCATGCTCAATTTCCCTGCAATGACTTCACGTGCCAGTTCGTGCGAATAATTGCTCCACAGCTTTATCCGAAGGCCGGGATATAGTGGCAGTCGAACCGACTGGAGAGTGGTGACCAGATAAGGATCGGTGTAGGCTGACTTCCCGACATTGAGAATCTCGTCCGCTCCGCGAAACACTGCGGAGGCATTCAAAACGGCGCGTTCAGCGTGCAGAACTGCATCTCGCGCCTCTTCCACGAAGTGGCGACCGGCATCGGTCAATTCTACGAACTGGTGATTGCGCTCGAAAAGCCGAAAACCAAGCTGGAATTCCAACTCAAGAATTCGCCTACTGAGAGTCGATTGGCCGATTCGCAGCCGTTCGGCAGCACGCGAGAAGTTTAATTCTTCAGCCAGCGCAATCGCCGCCTGTAGCAATCGGATCTCTGGTAGCACCATAGCCATCCTCCGAGCCGAAAACCAAGGCAGGACAGCAACCACAAGAAAAACAATGTACCCGCAGCATTGCAGCGACGGGGAATATGATGCCGATTCGATGCTCTTCAAATCGACGCGGTTGCATAAATATCGCGCCAGAATGCTCGTTATTCCATTTGTGCATAACGGACTCCCTACTTTTCATTGGACGTATCGAAGCAGCCATCCCCATGATGGGAAATACTTTGGCGTCCGTTCCAGTCAAAAGGCCGGGCCAAAATCAAAAACAGGCCATCACCGTGCGGATTTAGCGCGTGGAAAAACCATGAAAGTTGAGCAAAGGAGAGGATGCATGGATCACCCTGTAGAAAAGCTTCTCTATTCCCGACGTGACACCGCCGAGGCACTCAGCTTGAGCATTCGTTCGATTGATTACCTCGTCACAACCGGTCGTCTTTCCGCTCGCCGTGTTGGGGGCAAGATTCTTATTCCAGCAAGTGCGATCAGAAGATTCGCCAGAGAAGATCACCCGGATTCAGTCCGCTCTGTCATTCCCCGAGCACCCGATCATGCACTGACCGGTCAAGATTCTCAGGCAGCACTGACCGGTCGCTTTCAGCCGCAAAGTGAACGGCCAGATGACACAAAGCCACTTGCGATGAATGGAAGCGAGTGATTCACACGTCATTAAGCAGTATCCGAATCCAGCCTCTCGATGGCAGCCTGGTTATGTTCAGGCGCGAGATGCGCATACCTCGTCGTCATGGAAATGGTCTTGTGCCCCGCGAGTTCCTGCACCGTTCGGAGATTTACATCCTTCATGACCAGACGACTGATGAAGGTGTGGCGCAGATCATGCCAGCGAAAGTTCAGAACCTTCGACGCCTCAATAGCCAACTCAAACCATTTTCGAGGATTGTTCAGGTCCTGGCCGTACTTGGACTGAAAGACTCTGCCATCGTGTGGCCGGGTTGCATGGAGCGCTTCAAAGACCTTGAGGCACGTCCTGTTCAGCGGAATCTCGCGGTCGCTTCCGTTCTTCGTCTTCTCCAGACGGATGCGCTTACGGTCCAGCGACACCTCCGACCACTCCAAACTGAACTGCTCACTCTTCCGCATCCCCGTGTTTAGTGCAACATCGAACTCCGGCAGATGGATGGGGAATTGTTTGGTGATAGCTTCGCGCAGCCGCCTCTCTTCGTCGTCTGACAAAAATCGGATGCGGGCATTGTTCTCCGCTCTCTGCTCAACCAGGTGCGCAGGGTTGCTGGTCACTTTGCCGTCGGCCAGGGCAATCTTGAAGGTCTTCCCAAAAACATTCTTGTAGCGGTTCTTCGTTGCCGGACTCCAGTCGTGAGCGCCGATCCAGGTATCGATCTCGGATGGCTTGATCTCGTCCGCGACTCTCTCGCCGAACGCCTCCACGATGAATTTCATCCTGCCCGTGAAGTTGCGAATGTCTTTGCGCTCGTGGTTGATGTACCAGTCGATGGCTTCCTGGGCGATCACGGCAAATTTGACGCCCTTGTGCTTCATGTTCGCAGGGAGCTTCACGCCACGAACCACGTCGGCCTTCCGCAGGGCATACAACTTCATGGCATCGCCACGACGACCCACCTTCTCGCGGTGCTCAACGCCATCCACCTTGAAGCGAATCCACCAGATGCCGGAGCCAGACACTTTCTCGAAGATGCCGCGCTCCTTGCGAATCACCTTTCTCGGCATAGGAATTGTCCTCCTGATGCGATCCTAGCAAAGTCGGAACAAAGCGGCCCCAAAAGCGGCACCAGCACTATTCCTATGATTTACAAGAGGCTGCCACGCCTATCTAAGTTATTGATTTATTTGGTGCCCGGAGGGGGACTTGAACCCCCACGACCTTGCGGTCTGCGGATTTTAAGTCCGCCATTCAACACTTCGCAAGGAGATGCACCAAGACGCACATACGAGCAAATTGTCTATGTATAGAGCGTGTTGGCCCATATTCTAGGGGATATTAAGCGCATAGAGGTGCACTGAATGCCGGAACGTACTGTCACCAAAACTGTCACCAAGAGTTTAGCGCGAGGTGAATTGGCAATCTGGCTGACTTTGGGAGGGCTCTTCCTCATCTTTGATGAATGGCGCAGTATTTCAGCGTACAAATTCATCCAGCATCATAAACCTTGGCAGGCGCGTATCCTTTGTCTTCAACTCGACGCTCCGCCATTCCAAATCTTCCATTTCTGACAGCAGCAGAACTTCGAGAGAGTGCAGGAGTGGTTGATGTGGGCGACCTTTCGGCGGGCGAGGCAACGGAAGCGACGCAGTTCACCAGATTGACAGCAACATGGATGACGTATTTGTCGGTCTCTTCCGAAGAGATCGATAGCAGCCAGTCCTTACACATTGTTACGATCTAGGTGAGTGTCGGGCATAGATTTGTGACGGAGCCTACAGCGTAGGCAGCTGGTTGTGGTTTAGGTTTGAAGCATGGGCCAGAACTTCATTGCTGACACGGTCGACCAGACGCTGCTATTTCCCCCATCGCTTCACGATTGGCTTCCCGAAGGCCATCTGGCCCGCTTTCTTTTGGATGTAGTGTCGGCGCTGGATCTGAGCGCTTCACGTCGTATCAGGAGAAGGATGCTCGCGGCCAGGCGGCCTACGCGCCGGAGATGATGGTTCGTCTGCTGCTGTACGGCTATGCGACGGGCGTCTACAGCTCGCGCAAGATTGAGAAGCGCACCTACGAGGATCTCGCCTTCCGTTTTCTCTCCGGCGATCAGCACCCAGACCACGCCACCATCGCCGAGTTCCGCAAGCGGCATCTGGAGGCGTTGTCGGGTCTGTTCACGCAGGCTCTGCTGCTGTGTTCCGAGGCAGGACTGGTGAAGCTGGGCCATGTGTCGATCGACGGCACCAAAATCAAAGCGAACGCCAGCAAGCACAAGGCGATGAGCTACAAGCATATGAATGAGACCGAGGCGCGTCTGAAGCAGGAGATCGATGCGCTGCTGTCCGCCGCCGAAAAGACCGATGCCGAAGAGGACGCGCAGTACGGCAAGCATCGGCGCGGCGACGAGCTGCCCGCCGAGTTGCAGCGGCGCGAGAGCCGGTTGCGTAAGATCGGCGAGGCCAAGGAGGCCATGCAAAAGCAAGCCAAAGAGAAGGCCGCGCAGCAACGTGCCGAGGCCGAGCAGAAGCTGGCCGAACGCGAAGAAGAAGAGCGGCGCACTGGCAAGAAGCAGCGCGGACGCAAGCCCGAACTACCCGATCCCGAGCAGGCCAAGCCAGACGACAAGGCGCAGCGTAACTTCACCGATCCGGAGAGCCGCATCATGCCGGACGGCGCGAACAAAGGCAGTTTCGTGCAGGCTTATAACGCGCAGATCGCGGTCGACGCCGCATCGCAGGTGATCGTGGCCACCGAGGTTACGCAGAAGACGAACGACAAAAAACAGTTGCTGCCGATGCTCGCGCAGATCGTGACGAATCTGGCGCAGAAGCCGGAGAAAGTCAGCGCCGACGCGGGTTATTTCAGCGAGGCGAATGTAACCGATGAGTCGGTCAAAGACGTGGATCTATATGTGGCGACGGGCCGCGACAAGCATAGCGATATAGCAGAAACGAGCAGCGATCCGCCGCCTCCCGGCGCGTCGCCGAAAGAGGCGATGCGTTTGAAGCTGCGAACTGCGGCGGGACGCGCCGTGTACAAGATGCGCAAGGCGATCGTCGAGCCAGTCTTCGGACAAGTCAAGGAACAACGCGGTTTTCGCCGCTTCAGCTTGCGGGGCAAACAGAATGTCAGCCGCGAGTGGAAGCTGGTGTGCGCGGTCAGCAATCTGCTGAAGCTGTTCCGCGCCAGCGGGGTTCCGGAAATGGCATAAAACGCCGGGAAAGGGAGCCCCTCTTACCCAAAGCGGCCCAGAAAGCTCGCTATAAACCGCCAACGGAATTACTGCCCGCGCGCGGCAGATCGAACACCAGCCCTGTAAACCGCTGAATAGGTCTTGGCAACCGCTATGCCCGACACGCACCTAGGCAAACAGATCCTTCTCCGTGTGGCTATCTATGTATTGTTGGGCTGAATCCTTTCTGAGATTCTCGTCAGAAAAGGAATCATAGTACTAGGACTTACGCAAGAGACATTTTAACGGAAGGATTTCTGAGTTCATTGCGCAGGAAGTCGTCGAGCAAAGCGTGTTTGACGCGGTAGAGGGAGCGGGAGGATTCTCTGGCGATGTGAGCCAGACGGGGCCAGACCAGGACGGCGCAAGCGATGTGATTGCGCTGGATACGCGCCTTACGGCACTGGCAACGCTCGTTTCCGGTTAGTTGTTTGGCCTCGCGATGAAACTGCTCGATCTTCCAGCGCAAGCGACACGCGTCTTGTGTGGCCTGCAGGGAGTCCTGAGTCAGGTCGTTGGTGACGACCCAGTCCGTGCGGTGTGTGGAGACCGCGACCCGGAACAGTTTCACCTTGTAATCTTTGGGAAAGCCCTTGATCTTGATCGTTTTACCCTGTTCGAGTTCGACTTCGTTCCAGCCCAGCGAATCGATGCGCCGGTACGCCGACCGGCCACCGGAGTCGTCCACCTGCCGGTTGTCGCGCAACGGGCAGTAATAGATTTTGTTCAGGGATTCGATGAAAAGCATCAGGTCGCGCGTGGCATACCAGGTGTCCATCAAGACCCTGCCAAAGAGCAACCTTTTGTGATGGACCAGGTTGGTGAGCATGTCCTGCACATGATCCAACTTGGACTTGCCATCCCCTGCCGGATCGTAGATGCGGTAGTCGACGATCCAGTACGCGCCGCTCTCTGGGTTTACATACACGCAGTTCACCATGCCGATTCCCTTGACCAGCCCGTGAGCGTTGCCGCTGTACTGGCGGCGCACCAACTCGATCTTGTGCGAAAAGTCCTTGTCCAGAACCGTGTCGTCGAAGACGATGCAACCGTTCTCATGGGGTGCGATCTCGCCCTTCACGTTGTCCCAGACCAGCCGCGAGGTCATCGTCTCCGTGCGCAGAAAACGGTTGATCGCGTCGTGGCTCAGCTCCTCTACATGGTCGGCGAAGTTCGTCAGGGTGTGGTTCTCTGGACTCGTCAACAAATACTGGCAATAGTCTAAACGCGTCGGACGGCTCCCCATGCCGTCTACACTATGAAATCCCGCCCGCCCTGCATAGTGATTCTCTCGGTTCCCCCTCTACTGCGTAAGTCCTAAGTACTTGAGGATCGACGCTGTGCGCACCGACTGCTGCTCCAAGTCGTCCACTGTAATCACTGGCCACGTCAAACCGGATTCTTTCATCGACTGAAAACAGAGAAGCAGGCTATCGAAGGCGAGGCCGGTCTTTTTTGCCGAAACGCCCAACGTGGGCAGAACAAGGAATGAACCTAGCATGTTTGGCTGGCTGACGAAAATCTCATCTTCAAGTTGAATTTTTTTGTGCACTATCCATCTTCTGAACGGCGGCGATAGCGCTAAAGATGGCGTCTTGGGAAATGCGGCTCATATCAGTTACGATTATCACTCATCTGAGCAAAAGGCATGTCTTCATCGGAATCACGCCGAGCAAGCAGCCAAAGCCAGATCGAACAGAATAGTCGACCGGTAACGAGTTTGTACGTGGACAACAGCCTTCAGGGGAATCGCATGTTAAATTCGGTTGAATCACAGTTGGTTGATGGGACAATTAGATTTCCCGCCTAGCGATCACAAGGTTGCTTAACGAAGCGGTGTCAGCTCTCCTCTGAGTTAGGACCAAAGGCGATGAAGCCCATTAGCATCAAAAAACGGAATCCGAAAGTTCCAGGGTTCATTCTGCTATTCTTATCCGTTTGCCCACGAAATTTTGGCGCAATTCCAAACCATGATTCGGCAGCGTCCCCTTCGTTGTTTGGAGGCTTAATCCTTTCAATAATATTGTGCCGATTGAGACTAAAGGATCTTTTCCAATCTGCTTGACTTTTGGAACGCTTTTGTCTGCTAAAACTAAACCATCGAATGTCTTTACGAGGAATGTCAAGACGCCTCAGAAGTTCCACATAGTCTTTCCCTTCTTCTGCTTCAGATAGATTGTGCAACACCATTAGGTTTCGGCTGTTCCAGACGTGATTAACGTAGCAGTGAAGCGCTTGCGGAACAATACTCGAGTTCTCATGCGCCAAGGTCTCGAGTATCGAGGAGAAGTGTTCGATCACTTTCTTGTCAACCGGATCGACTGGATGGCGTGGGCATGCAAGAACCCTCTTTGCGTTTAGCTGGCTACGATCAGAAGTATACAATTCCAATCGGTGCCGATGGTCGGCACTACCAGATGGCAGGTCTCGCACATACTGAGCACGCTGCCAAAGTGCATCGCCCGTCGCTTTATCGAATCCATACTGTAGGGCTACCTCCTCGCGCGGTTGTCCGGACGTCTCGCTAGCATAAAGAAAGTCGTAAACTCGACGAATCCATGTTGCTTGCGACGGACTCATAACCTGAAGGGATTTTATAGCTTTCGGTGCAGTTACATTAGAAAGAACATCTTTGGCAACAGCTTGCTGCCTTGATGTTCTCTTTGCCCAAAGCATAAGCGGAATCGCCAAATCCGGTTGATTCAGAGTCCACCGCGCCGTAGTCTGGCGGGGTTTCCCACTAGCCAATAGAATGAGTGAGCTTTTAGGGCGCATCAGTGGGGAGCGTTCGAGGTACAGATACAAAAGCCAATCTGCAAAATGGATGTAGTGCTCCATGCTGGTAGCGGGACTTCCATGCCCGAGGAGTTGGGCGAGTAGATAGGCATGCTTGCGGGTCGCCATCCCGTGATGATATATCTTCTCTCGAAACTTCGGCCCATCCTGAAGCCAGGCAGTAGTCATCGCTAGGTGTGGAAAGAGGTCTGGAGGATCCTTCATGTCTGCAAGCATCAGGCGCAACCATGTCCAGGTTGCGAAGCTGTGACGAAGGTGGTGAAAGTGTGTCGTAGGATCTCCGGTAACCTTCCTCATGATTTGGTTAATTTGCTCAAAGATTGTCTGTGGAACAACGTCAAGTTGCTCACGCTTATTTCCGAATAGAAATTGCGGAGGAGTATTCGATTGATCAGACCACCGTGCGTCGCACCACTCGATAATATCGCGTAGTCCCTTCTCCGTCATCAGCAAGCCAATCGGGATACGTCGTACGGCATTGCGGCTCTTCAGCCTCCGCGTCTTCATGGGACGGATCAGCAGCTCCACCGGATCTCCTAATACTAGGTCAAGAGTTGGAAGGCGCAAGGCTTCCATGCGACGCAGCCCACTACTGAAGCCGAGACTGACTAACACCTGCGCAATTTGTTTTCGCTCTGGATAGTCGGTGCTGGGCCATATATTCTTGATCTCATCAAGAGTGGCGCTGTATTCTTCAAAGGTAAGTATGTTGGCATCAATCGCCGCCAGACCCGCTTCCGCTCTGAGATATCCACTATCCTCGATGGGCCCCTTCTTGTGTCTACCCATCATGTATCGATGAAATTCCAGCAACGCCCGTGCGAGGTCACTTTTTTCTCTCAACCGATTCGAGCGCTTATCGGTTAGAGTCAGGCCCTCAAACGGCACAGAAATGCTTTCAATCATTTGTGTATAGAGTGACTCGAGAGCCTCAGTGGTAAGATCCGCAGGATCCTGACCACTGAGAGCGCCTTCCATGTGACGTGCAATCAATTGCACAACAGTCCAGGCGGTAGATGGTGAGCGCAATTTTCCGCTCAGTTTGCGCACCACGAGTAGTGAATCACAAAAGTCTGTCATTCGCAGTGCAAACTGACTCGCGCCTGCGCTCTGCATCCGCACTGCTAGACCATCACGAATAATGTTACGGTTCTTGCCCTTCATAAAACTGCGTAAATCTTTCAGCCAGATTTGTTCGAGGTCTTCAGACTCAGGAGGTTCAATCATGTATGGATCTAGTTCAGGCTTCTGATCTGCGACGTTTTCAGAAAGTGGATCGCCAGCATTTGGAATGCGTCCCTTTGAGAGACGCTGTAGAACATCGCGCCGCAGTGAATGCGAAACTAGATTTCTACTGGAATAAGCGGCGATAACGGCTGGCAGTTCAATATGCGCTACTGTTTGTGTGGCCTGCAACAGTCCAGCTAGTCCTCCTAGCGTTGCTCCTCCCTTCGAAGATGTCCGTTTAACTACATCACGAAGAAGTCGAGAGAGCCGTTTTGTAAGTTCGCGGTCAGAAACCGCAAGTTGCGTTTCGGCCCCCGATAATGGTTGGAGAAGATCAGCCACCCGCTCGGTTCGCATACGCGACCATAGCGTTGCGGTAAGCGAATCCGGCTGCCAACGGCGAAGCTCCATTCTTTGGTTGCCACGCCAAGAAAGCGACAATTCAATGTGCATCCGGCCGTCCACCGCTATTGTTCTGTTGGCGCTATCGGGAATTGCACGGATTAGGGCTACTAGCGATGGGATGTTGTGCAATCCCCCATAGAGAACAGCGGATATTATCAGCATTTCCGCTGTCGGACCGAAATCATTGTGGAGTACCTGCTCATTCTTAGATTCTTCGACCAGACGAGCCTCGAGAAGAAGTTTCCATGCGTCATAGCGTTCCAACATCCTCGGAAGATTGCAGTGAAAGGGATTTACTGGTTGAGGCAATACAATAGGTATCCAAGGAAGATTGCAACTTACACGTTCTCGGATCACATAAAAGCTACAGGACTTGCGCAGGACTCGAATAAAGTCGCGAGCTCGGCCCGGATCGTTTGATTCACGAACAACCATATTTTCGAGATGACGTAGATCATTATTCGTCCAAGTTCCATGTTCGAGGCCCAAGAGAATCTGACCGATGTGTGGCTTGTGCTTGGTCAAGAAAGCGAGCAACTCCGGCAGGATCTCACTGGATTGCCGCCTAGTGAGATTGAGAAGCAGTGGCTTGTCGAAGACGCTTGTCACAATGTGTTCAGTCGACACCGTTATATCGTCCATTCAGCTCCTTGCGGCATCAGGGGTTCAAATCCCAACACCTCGGTAAGAAAGGGACAAAGAACTCGCTCTAATTCCAGTCGGTAGTCAAGAAACAAAAACGACGAATATGGGCCCCAAGGTTCCTGTCCACGATACCAGTGAGATGACCATGCACACAGCATTTCGGGGCTAAAGCCCCGCTCCTTTAGTTCCGTAGAGATTAGGTGCCTAGCGACATTTGCTGGAAACGGGAAGAATTGACTAAGTAGAGGATCCATCGTCCGCGGGCTGACAATAACAGGTTTGAACTTTTCGTTAAGGAAATAGCAAGGTCTATTGATGGTGGCGACTGGAAGCTTCAGTTGTTCTGATAGGCTGTTTACATAACGCTCATACCGTTTTATCTGTTCACGGACAAAGGGTGGCAGCCAAATTAAGCGCGAGTGATATCCGGTTCCATTGTCTTTCTCTGTCATCGTTGCTAGACCTGTTTCCTGATGTATTGCGCTGGAATGCAAATAGGGCGTACGCACACCACGCGCGCCTACTGCGAATCCAAAACACCATACGCTGTACAATGTATACATGTTGTGCTTTCGTATAAAGTTTCCTAGAACGAAAGGCATATTAACCTCGTCCTTGAGCCAACAAATAGCATCTTGCATTACGCGTAGCGTCGGGCATAGCGGACTTCCAACTGATATTCCCCTCCGGGCCAAAGTGACGTTCTTTGAACCCTCTTGAAGATAACCAGCTAGAGCCAGCTCTTCCTTCAACGCTGTGGTCGCATTTGCATAGGTTTGTTGTAGATGCCATATTTCAGGCGTGTCATAAAATCTTCTCACCGATGCTAGCGAATGATCGGTATTCGTAATCAAGGCAGCTGACACTACATCACCACCAGTCTGCTCTACTACCCTCTGGAACAGCACTCGACTAATCCTAGTTACTGTAATTCTTCCTACTGCATCAATCTTCTTACTAATTTCTCCGAGTGACTTTCTGTACCACGCAGGCCCTCGAACGAATATACGCAGCGGTCTTAACATCATGATTTCCGGCTGAGCTAAAGGCTCTTTGGCGTCAGCCCGTAGATACTTTAAGAAGTTCAGGACCGCGACTGTCCCTTCCGAAGTGTCAGGGAGTGTAAAGAAATATGCCCGCTCCCTTGCTTTTTCCGCAGGCGGTAGAGTTTCCATCTTGAGTGGCAGAGCCAGCGCGCGAACTCGCCACTCCGCAGCGGATGAATTGTCGTCTCTTACTGAGTTGCTAGTCCGTAAAGCAAGGTCGCAATCCGGATCAGGAGTTTCATCGAGAAGTATATAAAGTGACAATGCCTGATCGAATGAAGCGCCGACCCAAAGCATGGTGCTCACTAAAGCCCATAGCTCAATTGCAACTGGATCATTCTGAGCGGCTAGATCTTGTAATCCGTGCATAAAAGCAGCTAATTCTCCGGTGGAAAGATTCTGGTAGGCCCAAGGCAGCAACTGGTTTGCCATTTCGATTGCCCCACCAGCAGCGATTGTCGCCCCGGCCGCGTCCTCGGCAAACTGAATCCGCTGTGAAGTCAGTTTTTCGGCAGGATGGTCGCCAGCAGCGATCAAGCGGGCATATACCTTTGTTTGTCTTGTCCAGCGGACAGGAAGATGAACGATCACAGCGGGCTCGTGCTCGTCATTAGGATCGCCATAGATCATTTTCACATTTCCTGCTGACCATTGCTCAGAAGGCGGGATCACGTCATTATCGCCTGCTCCTCCAAGTGTCTTTCCACCTCCGCTATTACTCCCTCTTGCATTCGGTCGTATACGCTTCACATAGTGAACAGGATCAAGTCCACGGAGAAGAAAGCCTGCGATCCCGCGCAGGGCATGGGCTATCGGATTAACCCTTTCCTCTACAAGGAACAACTTTGACTTGTCGCTATCCGGCTCCACAGTCTCGTCTATTGTGTTTGCAACCATCCGAAGTCCCTGATCCATATAGCACAACCTAGAACTCAGGGTTGCCTTATGATCTGCCGAAGTCCTCACTTCACTCGCGCGCATCACACTTAGAAGCACCTCGGACCATTTGTCTTCCTCCTGTGTGAAGCGGCGGACTAGCCATGTGGGTCTGTACAACGAGGAATAGAACTTGGAGTCCTCCTCCTCCTCCTCCATCATCCATCCATCAAATGTTGTTGCATCGCTCATTACTGCGATATGAGCGATCAGAACATATCCCTGAAGCCGCCGGAACAATTCTCGGAGCTTTTCATCTGGGTGAGATGCCCAGAGCATGCAATATAGACCATGTCGGGTTGCACCGAAGTGAGCGATAGGGTTGTGAGTCGCTTCCAAGAATCTCTCACGGAGTCGTTCCCTTCCTCTCATGCTCGCGGGGAACAGCCGCTCTGCTAGTTTGCTGGGATCTCTGGCAATCCAGTCCAAAACGGATAGCCAACTCTTCAGTTGAAGCAAATCGACAAGTGACGACGCAGGAACACTCGAATCAATTAGATCCCCAAGTATGGAACTACCCGGTGCAGGGAGATTTGAGCTAACTGACTCAGATAAAAGAGACAAAGCCTCATGCACATGTCGACAGACCTGAACAAACCCCGGCAATTCTGGATGAGCATTTATCAACCAAAGCATCTCGTCTACAGTGGCCGCACTTCTTCCATCTTCAGTTGCCGCTACTTCGAGATTCTCAATAGGGCTGAGGATGTGCTTTTTTTGAGTCCACGTTGTTACATCCAAGCGGTGCTCCATTTTCCGCTCCTCTCGTGGCATCCGTTTCGGTGCCCGCTGTCACAAAACGTCGCTTTTAGAACGTTTAGTCGAACCAGTCAATTCATTTCTTGTATCGCCATGTTCGGTAACTTCTCATTTACTCATTTACTCGGCAACAAGCTGTATTCCTGCCCCCACGCGCCGCCAGTACTGCCATCCCTCAGTTCTGAAGGCCAATTCAATCTCTGAGCGAGTATGAACACAATAGGTCGTTGATTCCTGATGTCCACTAGGTTTGCTCTTAATGGATATGAACTTCTTTTGGATTAGCCTAGCGACGACTCTTTGTAGACTGCGTTTGCGGAGGGGAACGATCTGGCACAAAGCACCGTATCCAATAGCTAGATTCCGCCCAAGAGAAGCCTTCATAGGATCTAGCTCATCTTGTCTTGACTCAATTTTCCTTTTGAGAACTTCGTCACACATCGCCTCGTACACCACGCGCTCCGCTCGATTGAGACCATCATTTGGCGACTCAATCACATATTTCGATCTTCTGCACCTGAATTGGCTAGCGGAGATTGTGAAACTCATAGTTTTTTACCTCCAGTGTTACTGGAAGGAGGTGGTGCCTCCGAGATGCCGTCGTTGACAGAAACCTTGAAAAGATTCTTCTTTGCTGCGCTTTTGTCAATCGCAGTGTTGCTTGTTGGTTTCAACTGCGTGTGATTTCCTCGCGCATATCGAAGTACAGCACCATAAGGAATTTTGCGACTCCGGCCTATACGCAGGGTTGGCAATTGCTTGGTTGCGATCATATAATCGATTTGCCTCAGCGAAACATCGAGCAAAAATGCGCAGTGTTTCCGGCTTACGAGTAGCGGCACTATTGATTGAGGTAACTTATCCATCAGCACAATCTATAGGTTGGGAGTCAAAAGAATTCCTTTTAGGTAGTGGCCTTATTTGGGAGAGGCCCGTTCCGGATTCGCAGCTATTGGAACTAGTCTCCATTTTTGAGACACCCGGATAAGACTCAAAAAACATTGAACGGAGAATTGAGCCATGGGAAGTTCCCCAGAGAGTTCAAGCTGACCGCCGTTCGGCGGCTGGAAGCCGGGGGTATCGATAACCGAGGTGGCGCACGGACTGGAGGTCAGCCCCAACGTGCTGCATCGCTGGCGGCGTGAGTTTCTTCAGGTCCCGGGCAACGCCTTTCCGAGGCAGCGGCGCTGGAGCGAGGCCTAGGTTGCAGAAATGGAACGCAAGATCGGTTGCGAAGCCGTAGAGATCGCTTTTGAAAGCGTGCTTGCAGCGCATCGAAGAACAGCGGATACTACAGGTATCGACTGGAAATCCGCAATTTACCAGAAAGTCACCGAAGAAGCGTCGGCATGGCGTAATCTGAACATCGAGCGGTAGTGGAACTGGTGCGCCATCCTCGCCAGCTTGACCAGCACCTGCCGTCGTCATGACATCGATCCGCAGCACTACCTCACTCGCCCGCAAGATGCAGTTCACTAACCGCTCACCAATATTCCTTCTCCCCCCTCTTGGCGTTGCCTTCCAGTTTTTGCCGCCAAAATCTAGGACGGGCGGAAGGCATTTTAACGTATGGGCATTCTTTATGGAGGGCCGCGCTGCGGATGTCCGACATCATCCTGCTTCGGGTCTCGCTGCTCACAACGTCAGCCATACCGTCCTTCCCTTAGCTGGTCTGCCTGAGTTCGGGGATACCAGGTGCCGGGGCGGAATATTGGCACCCCAACACCTCTGCTTTGCATTTGGGACTCTTCGCCCACTCCGAAACCATGCGGCCGCCCGCAGTCTGGTGAAGCGTGTCGTTTATCTCTCGCGCCCACAGGCCAATCTGCTCCGACAATTCAGGGGAGATCGACTGACGCTCCCAAACACGCCCCAGATCGAAAATGTTGCCAAACCGGATAGCCATCATCGAGACAGTGTAAGCAGCGACGTTTGCCTGAAACGCTTGGAACTTCTGTCTTGCCAACTTCTGCACGGTCTTGAAGACGACGCACTTAGCTACCGTCGTCTTGAAGTCCTGAACGTCGGGAAGCGGCGGAGCGGGGTCCCCGTCAGCAGGCGTCATCGTCGACATGAAATGGTTGAAGCACTTCTGCGAACCAAGGCTTACCACATCGGGCAATCCATCCCATGCAACCACATACTTGGCCAGATCCGTCTTGGTCAGCTTGCGCGCGGGCGGAATCGTATCCTTTAATGCCTTGAGTTTTGCCGAAGTGGTTCCCTGTCTGGCCAGGAAGGTGTTGTAACTGCCTGCGGCTCGTTCGTAGAACCACCTGCCCACGCCATCAGGGCAGACCACGGTGTCGGCGAGACGTTCGACCTCGACATGGAACGGCTTGTTGGCGGACAGGTCGGACTGCTTCACTGAGTTCTGGCTATTGGCATACCGCGATATGTTGGAAATCAGCGTTTCCTCAAGAGCAGGATCGGATTCCTTGAGCATAATGATTTTAGCCGGAACCCTCACCCGTGAAAGGTCGGTGTCGGGAAAACGCTTTTTTGTGAAATAGATTGACGCTGTCGTCTGGCCGCCATTGACGATTTGCATTCCCTTCAACCAGAGGACTCCGGGAGTCCCGTCGGCCAGATATTGGGTCTTGACCTCATCAGCCACCATCACCAGCCCGTTGTTGTAAGCCATGAATCGTTCCGGGGAGGTTCTCAGTGTCGTCTGTATACCAGCGTTGACTCCCTTGCCCTTGACCGAGAGGAACGAGCGCACGTTGGCCTCGAGAAGCCGCTGCCCGTATTTCTCGTACATGAACCGCAAGGCTTCCCCAGGAACGACGGTAAGGATGTAGGCGTATTCATCAGCATCACCCGGAACATAAACACAAGGGAGCGGAGAGCCTGAAACCTCGGAAAAATCGACGACAAGTTCTTCCCGCGGCTTGCCTTCAGATGTATGCCTCCACAGACGCTCGATGTCCATCACTTCCAGTTTGATCGTCTTCCCGGATAATTCACGGGCCTTGAAATTCTTCTCCTTGGATACCCTGTCTGTGATAACGAAAACCCGGATTTGCTCCAACCCGTTGTAAATCGCATTGATGTTTATCGCGAGCGAGTGCACGTCGCTGGATGGATCAAGCTTGGGAGCCATCCTGCCTTCCGCGCAAAGTGACAGGAAGCGGAAGCATTGCTCGACAGCGGTTTTCGTTTCTGAGTACGGAACGTATACAATTTCGTCAACGCCCGAATACAGGCTGACAAACAAATCCAGTTGGTCGGCGTCCTCCGACATCGCATATCCGCTCAGTCGTAGTACTGCGTTGCCGATCTTACCCTGAAAATGGCAAACCTCGACAGGTTCGAACGTCATTCCAGCATCGGCCATGTGCTGCATGACGACTTCAGTGAAAATCATCTCAGCAAACGGTGCCCCGCCACTCAACTGCTCCCTGACCTGTGCCTGCGTCTCGTGCAGAAAATCCAGCAACTCCATACTCATGAAACACCAAGCCTTTCTAGAATCTCTATGATACTGAGTCCTTCACCTAACACCTTGTCGAGATCCAGCTCATAACTAATCTTTCTGATCGCTTGTGCTACTCTGCCCGGAACGAAGCGCGGAAATTTCTCTGCGACTTCCAGCAAGCGGAGAGAAACAAGAGAGAAGCGCCTTGTGTACCTGTCAAAGTGGGCGAGCGGAAATCCTGCCGCAACCAGCTTGTCCATAAATTCGGCAGCACCTCCAGAGTCTCTAGAAAGACGCTCCACCATGCCCTTGGCCATCTCACCGAGAGTATTCCCTCCCGCCGCTTGGGCGAACCGAACCCCCGAGATAAACAATGGCGACCTGAACGAATCGTCTAGTTGTTCAAGAGAACCAATTTTGGCCGGGAAACCAACTGTTGAAACGGTCGACTTTACTTCGACTGCCCCGGTTCCAATCTCGAAATCCTGTATTCCGCCAGTCGGCCCGAGCCAAGACTCCACGGCAGAACCGGCTGGTACTCCTGCGTCCAGTAGTATGCCCAAAAACGTTAACTCACCGGCCAACCCGATCTCTGCCTCGGGAGAGAGTCCGCGCGGGGTCTTGCGCATGAACTCCTGCCAAGCCCGGACTCTGGAAAGCATGGCTCGCAGGACGGCCTCCTCACCGACTTCGGAAACGGAATCCATTTTCCCGGCGACGTCACAAACCATCTCCGCAAACATCTCCTCGCTCCCGGCGTCCTTTTTAGTCAGTGCAATCCATGTTTTGCCGTCTCCGTGTGGATCCTCACACGCGACATCGAATCCCACGCCTTCAGGCAAAACCTCCTTTGGCGGAACCTTGGCCACGCAAAACTCCGCGAGCATGGCCTCTTCGTTTCCCGGAAAGCGCCTGGCTGCCATCACGGAACAAGACCCGGCCGGGGAGACCGCAATGCAACGCCATCCCTCACCGTCGCCATTGCCCGACAGAGCCTGCCACGCTACCGCAAATTCCTCAATCGGACGCGCCATATTCTCCCTCCCACTCTTTCCATAGCAGGTGGTCGACCTTGTAATCGACCTTGATGCCGGATTCGCTGGCCGGGAAGCTGACCGCCAAGCCCATGATTGGCTTGGCCCATCCGGCGATTACCTGCTTGCCGTCAAACACAGGCGAGAGCGGATACAAAAGGAGCAGTCCCTTGTGCGAGGGCGTCGGTCCACCCGGGAAGCCTTTGCCTTTCTGTTCGCGAATTTTCATGCCGCTCGGCCGCTCGGGTTGCGTGAGTCTGTTTCTGGCGGGGTCGGGCATCCATTGCGCCTGCGTGGCGGCGAGGGCCGCCAGCCATTCCGGTGCTTCCAAATCAATAGCCTCATCGCTCGGGTCGGTCAATACGCCAATCGTATAGCGGCCCTCGACGCCCGTGTCGCCACGCGAAGGAAAGGAATCAACAGAAACGACTGGCGAGAACTCATAACTAACGGTCGCCTTCCTGCCCTCGGCCAGCAGGGCAACCGTCCACTTCTGCAATTCGTTGACCGAGTTCATTTGTTCGACGAACTCGGCCATGACCATGGTATTCGCCCTGTCGGCGCCGGGAGGTGTCTTGTAGGACTTGAAAAAATCCAGCACATGCTCTGCGGAGACGTCCACCCAAAGGAAGGAACGCTTCCACGCATCTTCATAAGATCCCCGCTTGCGAATCGGCCCACGCAAATCCGGCTCCCCCATCGAGGAAACGAGTGCCTTGGCAGCTTCAAGGTTCGTATTCAAGCTTTGCTGATCCTTGAGGAATGAAATCGTCTGTGACATGCTACCGCTGTAGGAGAGCGAAAGCGTCTTGGCCGTCCTCATTTTCAAAGGGGATGTCACGAGGAGAACGGGGTGGGACTCCACCTTCAATCCGTAATCCCTGGGTTCCGCGCTGGCAGCCGCCATCTGGTCAAACTCCTCGCGCAGTTCCTCGGAGGCGTCGGCGATATGCCCAAACCACCTGACTAGTTCGGCGGTCGTGTAAAGACGACACAAGTCAACGTATCCCGGACGATAGCCAAACCAGCGCCCCATCTGCATCAGTGTGTCGTACATCCTCGTCGTACGAACAAAGTAGCTGGAGCAAAGTCCTTCGAGGGTGAGTCCGCGGGCGAGTTTGTCGCCACCCACGGCGATCACCTTGAGCCCTGTTTCACTGTGTTCGACATAATCAAGAGCATCCTTGGCGTTGCCGTTTACCGTCTTCACCTTGATGTCGGAGATAGCCTTCGGAAGTACAGATTCGATTTCCCGCCATGCCGGAATCGTCTGGTTCTCGAAAGCTGCGGGATCCTTCCGTGCGATGTTTTCGGATGTCGGG
>Ga0182011_10001274_pt1 | contig 22165 bp, 23 predicted proteins | sample 711E1DmetaG_FD_120481 | JGI IMG/M metagenome (GOLD analysis project Ga0182011, IMG submission 120481) | Permafrost microbial communities from Stordalen Mire, Sweden - 711E1D metaG | ecosystem: Environmental > Terrestrial > Soil > Wetlands > Permafrost | place: Sweden: Stordalen | collected...
CACATAGTGCTTTGGGATACCGACCTCCTGCACCTGAAACATTTATTCCCTATCAGGTTGCCAATGCTTGATTGTGAAATAATACTAACTTATCATTGGCACATCAAATGGGGGCAGGTCATCGTGAACGCAGAGTCCCAACAGGATATTCTTGACCATTTAAAAGCATTCCATGATATTTACGAGTATTCTGAGATCATCGAAGTTCGAGCATCTGTACCATGAAGATATATTCTCTTATTGGGGTTATTACATTCCTTTTGGGGCTCATAGTAATCGGAGAGGCGATCGCTCTCCTAGTTGGCATGCACCTTCTAAATAAGCATAGCAATCCATGGATTTCCATCAAAAATGATCTCTTGCTGGCAGTGGATATTATCACTGGGGCAGCGATAATTTATATTGCTATGGTCAATGGAATAATGAGCCAATCAAACATAGTGTATTTAGTAATGGTGTTTGCACTGCTGGCTCATGGATATCGCGAGTGGGAGTATCTAATAAATGCCCCCAACAAATTTTGTGTCAATGCGTCATTGTTTGCATTCAACAATATTAAGTTGATTGGTTTGCTAGTCGTTATATTACTTGTTGTAATCTTAAAGTTTATTAAGGTATGACTGGTGAAACCAATTCGTCGGCAGCCTAACCAGATGCACAGGCTGGTCGTATCAGCCGACTGCAAATTTACATTGTGCTTAGAGGTCAGTACAAACTTGAAAGAATCAGCATGAACCTGTTTCGTTGGTTGCATTACGATAGTTATCAACGCCGTATCCCGATTTATTGGGAACCGGTCCGTTAGGGCGCGATCATAATTAACGAAAGTGAATATTAAGCTCTGTAAGCTATGAATGATAAAAAACGAATAATCGCATCCGAATACCTTCATCTTGTTACAAGTACGATGCGCGCTACACCGCAAGAACGAGGATTTGCAGATTGCCCATGTCAAAAAGATTGCGAGTTACACGGTGAGTGCCATTTGTGTACCGCGTATCATGGCCGAAAGAACAAGCTTCCTCGTTGTCAGCGATAATTCTTTAAATAATTTATTATTTGCGCTCCCACCAATCGCTCACAGTGCTACAAATAAGAATGAACGCTGATTCGTTTAGTCTGGAGTGCATAGGTAATTATAATATTGAAAGAGTCAACATGAACTTTAGAAGCAGAAATACGCTTCGCGTGTTACAATTACAGGGCTCCGTCTGTTTAGTGCATTTTGAAAATTATCAGCGACGCGGCTTAGCGCCCATTCCTTAGGTCGCTGACAAGAACGGTCAAAATAATAACAAAAAGGTAACTTCTTTTCGACAGCTATTTCAAATATATTATCTTGTTGGAAACTATTCGGACAAGATTATCTCTTCGGAATATTTTCCAAGATAATAAGATGGTATCACGAATTATGGAGAGAAATATGAAGACAAAAGTTCTGTTTGTCTGTGTTCACAATAGTGCCCGAAGTCAGATGGCTGAGGCGTTTCTTATGAAACACGGAGGAATGGCGTTTGAAGCAGAGAGTGCGGGGTTGGAGCCGGGAACGTTAAATCCGATAGTTGTTGATTCAATGCGGGCAATTGGAATCGACATTTCCAAAAATCAAACGAAAGACGTTTTTGATTTTCTTAAGCAAGGAAAGCGATTCCAATATGTGATTACTGTCTGCGATGAAACCAGCGGCGAACGATGTCCAATTTTTCCGGGTGCTATACAACGGCTTCATTGGAGTTTTGAAGACCCTTCCAGTTTCAAGGGCACTTACGAAGAAAAACTCGCAAAAACAACCAATGTCCGAGATGCGATTGAAAAGAAAATTGTCGAATTTGTAAAAGGCCAAGTTAAATAGAAAATATTCAGTCTTGTCAATGTATCGTTTTGGATCAAAAAGAACTACTTCAGCGGCCTAAATAGGCGCTCGGGCTGACCGTATCAGCCGACTGTAAATTTACATTGTGCTTAGAGGTCTCGTATAAATTTGAAGGTTTTCATAATGAACTTGTTTGGTATTGTGCAACTTTCGGCTTTTCCGCACTGCAACTTAGTTGCCCTCCGTTAGGCTTTTGTCATGGGTTAATTAATATGATAAAGATCCTTGTATTTTTTTTGGCTTTCGTTATTGCAGGTTGTGTTTCTTTTGCTCCTCCTTCACCGTTAGTAACTTATGGAGGACCTAAAACTACAGAGAAAGGAACATCAGAAGTAGCAATCGCTATGGGAACCGGTTTTGCTTTATTTGAAAATGCTCATTCGGGTGGGCAGGGTTGGTTCGGGAGGTATAAATATGGAATCGATGATGAATTTGATTTAGGTATTGATGCAGTTGGAATTGTTCGTTCGGACAAAGGAACACTAACGGCAAAACTCGCAGGTCGATACCAAGTTAAAGATAATTTAAGGTTAGAGGGTGGAATCGGAGTTGCTGATGATGCCGATGGAAAAAGCCTCAATTCCGATTTAGGATTAACTTGGGGAACAATTAATGAAAACAAACTCTGGAATTATTATTCAACGATTCGAGTAGGAGTTGCAAAAGGGTATCCTGGTGATGTCTTTGGTTCAGGAACTATTGCCCCACCTGATGTATTAATAGTCCTTTTAAATATAGGGACTCAAGGGAAAATAATCGACAATCAAAAATTCATCTTCGAGGGAGGATTCGGCTACATTTTCCCGGATAGTCATAAACCAGGCGCTTTGATATATTTATCTTGCGGTCTACTCTTCAACATCGGTAAAAAATTATAATCAAGAAGTTTACGAGCAGCGGTTGACGCCCGCACAGGCTGTACTGAATAAATGATTGCATTTACGGAAGCGATTAAAACTCCAAAGTAAATCCGAAACCATTAGGAAGTAAGTATGGATGAAACGATGAAAGAGTTGACTGTACTTCTTTATCGGCGGCAACAGCTGTTCCAATACTAGTACCGATCACAGCACTGAGAAAAACATCAGAAAACCAATGCTCATTATGATATACACGAGCGAGAGCTGTCATTCCTGCAAGAGAATACAATCCAATGGATGCGGCGGAAGTGTGAATTCGATTCGAAAGAACAGATGATAAAGTAAATGCGACTGCTGAATGCCCGGAAGGAAACGACCAATATTTGTCACTAAACTGTATCCCATGGAACTGTACATTTCCTTCATTCATATATGGGCGGCTCCGACCGAATGTAGCTTTAATCATAGTCGTTACCACCCCGGTCCAAAATAGCGATTCCAAAAGCATTGTGCCTGTTTTGCGGATTCCAAGTGAACCGAAGAGCAATCCTGTGCCATAGATAGAACCTGATAGCAGGAAGGCATTACCTGTAGCACCATAGTTTTCTGCCGCTGTCAAAATATTGTCATTCAGAGGTGAGTGGCTTCGTTCTGCAAACGAATGAATGGATTGGTCGGCAATGAATAGTGAAGCAGTCGTACCCACAACAATTCCAGCCGATACGAGTGATGAACCATCAGGGTGAGTTGCTTCATGAATACGAAGAGCAATGCAATCGATAAACTCTCTGCCGTCGGAATAAAGAACGTTGGAAAGAGGTTTCGTCGAAACCGAATCCTGTTTTTGGACAATCTGGCTTTGAGCAATACCGAAACATGCCATGACAATCAATATAATTAGGAGCGTTCGAATCATTTAGCAAATTTACTTTCCTCAAATATACAAAATACATTTTTTAAATCGACTGTGTACTGCTGATCAAGATGTAAAGGATCAAAGTCCACTATCGTATTGCAATGATTTATCCTTGTTGTTTTTTAAAAGACCGCCGAAGTGGTACGAGAGTCCAAAAAACACTACTCTGGAATCCCGGCTGAAGTTCGCATGGTCACTCAACAAATCGGTATTGAGGTTCGTCTCTCGTTTGAGGGAAGCAAAAACATCCGTGATAGTGGCGACAACCGACAATCGGTCCTCAATCAGATCCTGGCGAAATCCGAGATTGATCACATAGTTTGGCCGTACTTCACCCTGAGGCGTCAATCGTAATGAATGATAGTTTGCATTTACCTGAAACATCGAACCTTTCAGAGCTTGCACGTTACAGTTCAACGAAGCACTCCAAGAAACCACAGACTTATTGCCGGTATATCCAAGGCTCGTAGCGTCTATTTCTTCATAAAAAGTATTTGCACTGAAATTCAACGACACGATGTTCCACGCTTTGCCTGTGACAACAAGTTCAATTCCTCCTGATTGATCGCTGGACAAATTTTCGCCTGTTGTCAACAATGTGGAATCGTTGAGTGCTGTCGTCACGAAGGTGAAACCATTGTAGCGGTTGCGATAGAAAATACCCGGGATGATGCTTAACGAGTTGCCCTGGATTTCGCAGCCGAGTTCGATGGAATGGATGTACTCAGGTTTCAATTGCGGGTTACCTGCTTTCAGACTCCTGGGATTCTGGTATTCGGGGAATGGATTCAGATCGCTGGCACCTGGGCGATTGACGCGCAGGCTGTAGTTGAGCTGGATTTCATTGAACTCATCGAGTTTATCGGTGATGTGCAGGGTGGGATACAGCCGTAAATAATTCGTAGTCACCGAGGCTCCAGTTGTCATTAGGTTGGAAGTAATCTGTGCGCTTTCAAAACGTAATCCACCCATGATACTCACGGATCCAAGTGTTTGCTCGTACGTTGCATAGAATGCATGTATCGACTCCTTGTATACGAAGTGGTTGTCTAAGGTTGTATCGTCAACGAAAGCGTGCCGTGTAGTGTCAAAATAGTTTCCGATAAAAGGAAAATCAACGTTGCTGAATGTACCATCATACCCTGCCTCTAAAATAGAGTACTCATCGAATTTCTTATGATAGTCTGCTGTAAACTCTTGTTTATCGTTGTATTCGTGAATCAGGCGGTTATCGTACGTAACGATACCCGCAGGCACATGGAAAATGTTCGTGAAATGGTTGTCTTCTTCATCAAAAAGGTGGCTTGCAGTGAATTCAAAACGAAATGTGTGGTCATGTTTCACAAAGTCGTGTTGATAAAATGCCGATACGCTGTAAACAGGAGTTTGATCATAGTCGGTACGCAAGCGACTATAGTCACTCGAAATGACTCCATTGTTGTCATTCAACACATAGGTCGTCGTATCGTTGCTCGTATATCTCCTAATGCGATAATTCCCGGAGAGCCCGACCTTATCAGTATTAGTTATGAGATAGTCCCCACCGAGTGTAACGAAATGTGTATAGGGACGCGCGTATGCCCGGCCTCGTTGATCGTACATAGTAATTGCGCTCGTCGCGGAATCATGTTGCTGACGTATATCGTCGTTATGGGTTGTACGTACATCCTGACGAAAACTATAGGTTCCAAAGAAGTTCAGCCGACCTGAACTATAATTTCCATTTGCGCTCACGTTGTATCGGGAATCATTTCCTCCGTTAACTGCAAACGTCCCATTGAGCCCCGCACTTGCTTCTTCTTTCAGCACAATATTAATAAGGCCTGATGTGCCTTCGGGCTTAAACTTCGCCGATGGGTTCGTGATTACTTCTATTTTATCGACACTGCTCGCCGGTATTTGTTGCAGTACGTCAGCACTGCCGCTTGCCATGAGCGGCGAGACCTTCCCGTTAATAAGTATCTGTACATTTGCCGAACCGCGCAAACTCACCGTTCCATCCACGTCGACCTGAACGGAAGGGACGTTCTGGAGTAAATCGCTGACGGATCCTGTTTTACTCAGGACGTCCTGCTGCACATTATAAACTTTTCGATCAATGGCACTGTTGAATACAGCCTTCTGACCGGTAACCGTAACACCACTCAGGTTCAATACTGTCTCTACCAAGTAAATGATCCCGACATCGACAGCATTCAGTTTTGAATCGATTTGTACTTTAATAGATTTCTTTTCTTCAAAACTTAGCAAGCTGCATTTGAGATAATAATCTCCTGCCGGAACATTGAGAATTTCAAATTTTCCTTCGCTATCTGTGACAATTCCTGTCACAATCGAAGAGTCTGATTGTTTTCGTACTACAACATTGACGAATTCTAAAGGCTTCTTCGTCGATTCAATCAATACTGTTCCGGCTATGCTACATCTGAATTGTGTCTGTGCAAAGAGTTGGAATGATGAGATGACAACAAATAAAATATAAGTGCAAAACAATTTCATGAATACGTATCTCCAATAAATAAGTTATAGTGAAAATAGATTATGGTGAGGCCGTTCTTAAGACTCGCCATCCTGCAATTCTTACTACAATGAGGGTTATTGTGAGTTGGGCAAAACCTATTCAGCCATGGGATAAACTGCTCTCCTTACCAATTCCCGAAATTCAGGACAGCAGGATTGAATAATTTTAAACGACCAGCGGCCATACCCAGCTCCGATGGAGATATGCACAAATGCTTCTTTATCATTTGGGCATGTCAGAGGCGTAATTTTAGAACCAGCTTCTCTTTTATTGCTTTCGTAAAAATTATTGTCGGTTTCTTCGTTTAATTTTTCAAATGTGACTTTTGCCATGGTATTTCTATGAATATTTAGAGTATTCTTATAATCAATAATAATAATCAATGAACAAAAATATTGTCATAGAATGAAGTTATGAATTTGTTAAACTATCAAATGGCTCGGATAAAAATTACAGTACTTATGTCAAAAGAAAAAAGGTGAGAGCAATAAAAACCAAAGAAGCTCTGACGCACTACTAAACGCCAGAGCTTCAGCGGAGACTATCGCGTTGTCGTTGAAACAACGCGCGGATATTGTAGGGAACGTTCCATTCTTTGTCAAGTTAAGTTTATGCAACATTTTTCATCTTGACCTGTCCCTGTAGTGTGTGCCAATGATACGTTAGTGTTTTTTTCAAGATCAAACTTTGACGACCTGATTGGGGATAAAGGGAGGCTCTATACGAAATGGTATTTTCTTAGTCTTTTCCAAAATAGCCCACTACCCAATAGTTACGTTAAGATTATAATTCAATAATATTTCCTTGATACTACCATTGTATATTTAGAAAATTAATTATGTGTCTATCATTAGTTAATTCACGACAGCAATCTTCTAGCCCGAAAGGAGCACAAGTTTGAAAAAAACATGTTTCATCACCTTCTATATCATACTTAGTTTAGCTATAACGACTGCGAAAGATGCTAAAAATGCCGCGACATATAGTCCTGGAACCAGGACAAAGGTTCTGTCACACAATGCGTATCCCGACCATGGCAAGTATACTGACCGACTCGACCAAGCAATAGCCGCCGGATTGCCGCTGGTCACTGAACAAGATCTCGCCTGGGTTGATGGAAAGTCGCTATTAATACATGGTGCCAAGAACGCATCGAAAGATGATCCCACACTCGAAAATTATTTTTTCGCAAAAGTAAAGCCGACCGTAGAACAGGCCTTGAAAGACGGAAACAAAGGTAATTGGCCGCTTATCACGCTTTATCTGGACATCAAAAACGATCCTCCAGAGCACCTTCAGGCCATTTCGAATTTATTGGATAAATATGATACATGGCTCACCACCGCATTGAAAACTAAGGACATTAAAAAGCAATCACCTCTCGATCTGAAACCCATTATGGTAATAGTCGAAGACAAGCAGAACGATATCAAGCAGAAATTCTTTTACGATGACGTTCCTATTGGAGGCAAAGTTCGGGTCTTCGGTTCGGTCACCAAGTTCAATGAAAATCCCACCAATCTCCCGAAAGAGAGAAGATCTGAGGCCACAGCGCTTCTTCCGGCAATTGATGTGAAACAACTGATTCCACAAAAGGCGGACAACTACCATCGATGGTTCGGCGCCGGCTGGGCTTTTGTGGAAAAAGGCGGTGCTGAAGGCTCAGATAAATGGACCAATGCGTCTGAAAAACGATTGAAGAACTTCGTGGCTTACGGCCATCATCAGGGCTACTTCGTGGGGTTCTATTGCCTTGACGGGTACACAGATGCCGAGAACCAGGGCTGGGACAAGGATAACAACTTCGGCAGTAAAGAGAAAGTGATGCAGCGTTGGAACGCAGCTATCAGAGCACATGCCGACTTCATATCGACCGATCAAATGAAAGACCTTGCAGAAGTAATCAACACAGCGCATTAAGAACATTCGATGTTGAGTTCAGGCAAATGGGACATGCAGTGTCTGAATAGTGTCCAGTATCAGTCTCGAACTGAACACTATTCTTTTAGTGTTGGTGTTTGGATATTTACAATGTATGATACGACGGATCCATGTAAATCCGAAACGACGTGTCTGGAATTGCATTATTTTAAATAATAATTAATCCTGGAATAATTATGTCTTTCAGAAGAATAATCCTTCTCATCCCGCTGGCCATTGTTTTCATGACTGCAGCACCGTATGTGCGTACTGCCCGGTCAGATCCAAAAACTAAAAGACCGAAACTTGTACTAGTTATCATTGTCGATCAAATGCGCGCCGATTATCTGGACCGCTTCTATGATTTGTTTTGTGAAAAAGGAATTCGTCATCTTTTAAAAAATGGTGCACGATTCACTAATTGCAATTATGATTATACGCCAACGAATACGGCGCCTGGTCATTCATTTATTCTCTCTGGAATTTATCCTGGAACGAGCGGTATCATTTCCAATGAATGGTACAGCGTTGCATTGGGACGGATTTTTTATTGTGTGGAGGATTCGAATGTCTCTTCGCTTGGAATAGATTCTGCGAATGCAGCAGGAAAAATGTCCCCGAGGAATTTTCATGGAATATCAGTCGGAGATCGGTTAAAAGCTGTGTCGCCGGAATCGAAGGTCATTGGTATTTCGATAAAAGACCGCGGCGCAATTCTCCCCGCGGGAAAACATGCCAGCGGTGCTTTTTGGTTCGATCCGCAATCGGGAAGATGGATATCAAGCAATTATTATTTTCATCGGCTTCCCGATTGGGTGCAATCGTTCAACGATCTCCGACAGCCGGAATCGTACTTGCGGACGATATGGAACCGTTTGCTGCCTGCGCAGGCGTACGCCCGTCAGGGGCTCGATAGTGCGCGCGGAGAAGGATTGTTGCCTGGTGAAAATTCCCCTGTCTTTCCGCATATAGTCGCGGATATTAGCAAACCTGCCAGTATACAGACAAGCGGAATAAATCCGAGACGATTCGATGCTCTTCTGCCGACTCCAGCAGGAGATGAATTGACCATTCAATTTGCCGAAGCTGCTCTCGCCGGAGAACAACTCGGACAGCGAAATGTAACTGACATTCTTTCGATTAGTTTCTCGTCTCTCGATTATTGCGGCCATATTTTCGGACCCGACAGTCATGAAATTGAAGACATGGTCGTCCGCCTTGATCGCAGCCTAGCAGGTTTATTTGCATATATTGATTCGAGTGTCGGGTTGCAAAACACATTTATTGCTCTCACGGCTGATCACGGAGTCTGTCCGCTGCCGGAGCGAAAATCGGCTTCGGAATGTGGAAGGATTAACAGTAAAGACATGCTGATGACATTAAAGGTTCGCATTGGCCAGCAATTCAATTACAATGAAGGCAATGAAAACCTCATCACAGCATTATCGAACGATTATATTTATCTGGATTATCCGGGAATACATGCACACGGATGGAATGCAGATTCATTCGAAGTCGCAGTTGGCAATGCGTGTATGAAGGAACGATATATGGCTCGATTTTATACTCGCACTCAACTCGAACATTCAATCACCGGCGGTGGATTACACGACTCGATTCAAATGAAAATTGAAAAAGGGTTTAATAAAGAACTCAGCGGCGGTGTTGCTTTGGTGGTTCAGCCATATTCGTTTTTTTCCGGATTGTCAACGGGGACGACGCATGGCACCCCCAATGCCTACGATACACACGTACCACTTGTACTGTTTGGCGAAGGAGTCCGTCGAGGAAAATATTCGTATCCCGTTTCTCCAAGCATCATTTCTGCGACATTGAGTGACCTGTTGGGGATATCTGTCCCATCAAATTCTTCCGGTGTTGCTTGGCATGGGATTATTCGATAGAAATCCCCACCAATATATATATATTGACTACACCCTGATTTGCCTTTTACATTCATTTATCTAAATTACTATTGTTATGGCAAAGCCCTGGGAAATTGTAGACCTTGATCCGGACGATCCACTCAAAGTATCTCTTAGACAAATATTGCTGGGATGGATGGAGGAAATACTCTCGTATGAATCCGAGACAATAAAGGGAACTGATCTGGAGGCGCTCCACAATATGCGAATTTCCGCTCGCAGGCTTCGTGCCATACTAAAGATCCATCGACAATTCTTTCCCAAGAAGTTATTACGCCGCCAATTGCTGGAAATTGAAAAACTCATCGACAACTTAGGACTGGTTCGGGAAATCGATGTTTTCCTTAAAGAATTGAAAGAACTTGTCAAAGAACTCCCGGCCGGAGACAGGGTTGCACTCCAATGGATGTTAGCGCAGCAACAAACCATCCGCGAAGTATACCGTAGAACGATGAAGGCTGAGATTCGAAAACTTATGCGCAATGGCTTCAAGCGACAGTTCGAAGAATTCGTATGGGGATCCCTTCGATGAAGAAAAAGAGCACGTTATCGGGTAAGAGATTGACACTCCGCAGCAGCGGTCAGGAGATTCTACCTCCGATGCTGGATTCCTTCCTGCAAAGAATCGATCCTGTGATCTTAAAAGAACAGCGTCAGGAACCACTTCACGCACTGCGTTTGCGGGGAAAGCGGCTGCGGTATGCCATGGAAATGTACGTGCCGGCATATAATTCTCCGTTCATCGACTGCCTGGATTCTGTCAAAGAAATTCTCGGTATCTTGGGGCGCATCCATGATCTTGATATCAATATTCCTGTTCTCCGGCAGCATGTGCGGCAGGTTCGTCATTTCAATGCGGGCATCAATGACCGGGCGTTGAATATGCCGACGGAGAGACTTCGTACTATCATCCAGCAATTTGAAGAGGAAAGGCATAACCAATTCCTTATCTTATGCGACCGGTTTTTGCAATGGAAACAGGAAGAGTTTCGACAGCGATTCCTTCAATCGATCCAATAATTTGACTGTCTATCAGCGCAATGATACGACAGTTTCATTGAGAGTGTAAGGTAAATTCCCATTTGGCGGCTAAGACGCGACACGTTAGCCCGCAACGAATGGGATTCAATCATTAGTGAAAGAGGTTGTTAATGAAAATTCTCTATAAAGAAATTCTAAAATTTTTGTCTGGAGCGTTCTTTGTCACCGCCGGTGCTAGCTGGTACTTTTCTTGGTTTCAAGTCTCGATTCCTTTTCCCTTCTTTGGATTTACATCAATGTCGCCCGAGTTTTTGGGAATACGCGGCTTTATTCATTTTGCATTATTTTTAGCTTGCCTGTATTTTGGATTTATCAAAAAATAGCAAAGATATAGCGGTTAAGGGTCGGTAAAATCTTTTCTTATTTCATCACAAGAATTGTTTTAGACTTACTTACGACCTAGCCTGGTGCTTATGCTAATGGAATGAGCATGCATGCTGAGAGGCATGCATGGTACATTGAGTCCCACTGTTTGGGATACCATTGCGCGTCTCATGGTGAACAAAGATTCCATTTTTTAAATAATAATATTTTCATAACCTCATTGTTCCGAGTATATTCGTAATTTATAAGTGCTGAAGCTTATGCGCTGTCAATGAGGCAGGCAAAATAAGCGATCAGGATAGTACGTTGAAGTACAGATGAATCATCTAGAAAATAAATTATTAACGAAGCTTTTAATATTTACCGGGGTATCAACTGCAATTCTTATGACTGGTTTTGAAATGTTCAAAATGGTTATTCATACAAATATAACTATTTGGGAGTCGCATATTGCAACGATTGTTTTCACTACGCTCCTGGCAGTATTCCTAACGTATTTGGCTATAAAAAAGCATGATTTTCTGGTGAGAATATTAAGCGGATTTATCCCAACATGCGCATGGTGTAAGAATATTCGAGATGAGAAAGGGAATTGGGTTTCCTTCGAAGTTTATTTTAATAAATATTCTAATTCTCATTTTACACACGGCATTTGTCCGGAATGCGAAGACAAATTCAATAAGAAGAACACGGGATAATATTCCATAAATATTTATTATTTACCGAAGTCCTGCTCAACCTCATTCAAATTGGTCTAATCAGTTTAGGGACAATTTAAAAATCATCAACATGAAATTGTGCTGCGGAACGATCAGTCTCGGTACATACCAATGTGAGACACTAGTTCGTTATTAACACGTTGCACATCTGTAAAGCCGCAGCGTAGCAACGATCCGTTAGGCTGCAATTTCATTCTACGGTTTCGACGTGTATAATAAAACGGTAATCATTCTCCTTCTGTGCGTCGCGCCAATAGGATTGGGACGTCGTACCCTTAACTTAAACAATCAACCAAGCGACTTTGCGATTTATCTTTTAAGGATTGATATGCTGCGAACCTGACAGGCAAAGCAATTTCCACTCAATGCACTTGATCTTGCTAGCCAACCACTCGTTGGTATTAATGATATGGAATCTTATAAGTGGTCCGATCACACAATGAGACTGAATGCCGATGGGATAGCAAAATTTAAGGTGCTTGAGAATAAAACAGATTCGGCGCATGGATTTCCCTTTATAGTCATAGTAGGCAACTTAAAAATATATATAGGCAATATTTTTCAAAAGTATTCATCGTACATGCCTGGTGACCATCCATATTTATTAACACCGCTTGATAATAATCTTAAGATATCTTAAGCTCTTGATAAAAGCATCAGGGATACACGAGACGAACCTCGAGGCTATAACGCATTAGACAGAAGAGACAAATTAAAATAGAGAGAACCGATACAAATCGAGAAAAGGAAGTCCAATTCAGTGTCCCAGGTGTGAAAGAATGGTGCAATTGCTTGAAGAAGATCTTCCTCTTCCCCTATTAATACCGCTAACCAGCCTCAGTGTATTCTTAACAATTTGGTAATGAAAAGGTTAACTTCCGGCAATGTCTTTTTTCGATATTTGTATCAAATAATTGACAATACTTAAGACACAGGAGGTTCAAATGAAACAATGGTTATCAGGACTTACACTTTCTGCTGACGATCTAAGAGAGGATGAAAATACTCCCCTCAGCAATAAAGAGTTCTATATTTCCATGAGTATGGTGTGTATCGCTCTTGCGCTCTTTGGGATTATTGTTCGGGTGCTCGGCGCATAAACTAGACTCTTGAACATGACCACAAAAAAGAAAGTCCACCGCGAGCCGTTTCTCTTTCAGCTTATCTTTAATCTTTTCGGTTCCGATGAATCGAACGCGAATGAAGTTCAACAGATGACGAACAGGGAATTTTATGTCTATTTAATTTTTGTGACAATGGGAATGTTCTTCTTGAGCTATCTTATCAAATTCTTTACCACCTAAACTATGAAATCGTTTTCTCGATTTAATTAACTCAATTCATATATCACTCACATTAATAAAGGAATAAATTCTTATGAAGAAGATGGTAGCAATTTCAGCATTTCTCATTCTTTTTGGATTATCCACTGCAGTTGGTCAAGGCAAGTTCAGCGGTTATATGTTCGGAGATTATTATTACAATGTTGCACGTGACGCAAGTATTCCAACCACGAACATTGCCAGCCCGGCTGGAACGACTGCATTTCAAGCGTTCCAATTGCGACGTATTTATTTCACTTATGACAACGACATTTCTGAACAATTTGCCACCCGGTTTCGATTAGAAGCCGATCAGGCGGCTGCTACAAGTGCTCCCACCGCTTCAGGCGATGTCCTCCCGAGCGGAAAAGTTGGTGTGTTTGTCAAGGATGCGTACTTACTGTGGAAAAATGTATTCAGCGGAAGCAACCTGATTTTTGGTGTTCAGCCGACTCCCGCGTACGATGTCTCTGAAGCAGCGTGGGGATATCGATCTCTTGAAAAGACTATTATGGATTTGCGCGGGACGGTTTCCTCGCGCGACCTCGGAATTTCCCTGAAAGGAAAAATCACAGGAGATGGCATGGTCAACTACTGGGCAATGATTGCAAACGGCAGCGGGAACAATGTCGAAACCGATAAATACAAACGGTATTATGCACATATCCAATTAAAACCTACGACAAATTTACAGGCCACGCTGTATGTCGACTATAAAGATGTGGCTGACATCCTTAATAGTTACACGAAAAGCACTGTCAGTAATGCCGCTGTAACAACTGCAGTGTTTCTTGGCTACAGTGTACCGTTTAGTTTTAACATTGGCGTAGAAGCCTTCTTACAATCCACTTCCAATGCTCTCAAAGATACTGTGACAAAGTCCTATTCCTCAAAATCGACAATGGGTATTTCCGTATTTGGATCTGTGAACATCATACCTGAGCTTGCCGTTGTTGCCCGCTATGACAATTTCAATCCAAGCACGGACGATAAAGGAAAAGATCCTGTTGCTGTAACAGCCAGTGTCGCAAATGGAAATTTATCCCGCAATTATATTATTGCCGGATTGGCATGGAAAGTCGACAAAAACGTTTCGATTATGCCGAACATTTTATACGAGACATACGAAACACCTAAAGGCGGAAAAGCCATAGATGCTTCTACGACCGCTCGCCTCACAGTTTATTATGTGTTTCTTTAATCAATAACTGAACAACAATCCCGAAGTCTGATGATTTCGGGATTCTATTTTTATCCATAAGGAGATGAAAATGAAATTTACGAAGATATGTATGAGTCTGATCCTTGTTGTCATTCTTTTCGGTACTACACTTGCACAGATGAAGCTCAACGGAGCAGGTGCTACCTTCCCGTACGTTATATACTCAAAATGGTTCGATGTCTACAGCAAGCAACATGGTGTCGAATTTAATTATCAATCCATCGGAAGCGGTGGAGGGATTAAGCAAGTGACGGAAGGAACCGTAGATTTCGGTGCGTCGGACGCTGCGATGACAGACGCCCAGTTGGCGGCGGTGAAGGAAAAGCAGGGAACCGAAATTCTGCATATTCCCACGGTGATGGGCGCCGTTGTTATTACCTATAATCTTCCAACTGCAGGGAAGGATTTAAAACTAACTCCTACGGTGTTGGCAAAGATTTATCTGGGTCAGATCACAAAATGGAATGACAACGAGATCACAAGCATTAATAAAGACAAAAATCTTCCTGATCAGGCAATCATTGTCGCCCATCGTTCAGATGGCAGCGGTACAACAAATATTTTTACCGATTACTTGAAAAAAGTCAGCAAAACATGGGCGGTCAATATCGGGATGGGAGCCTCGGTGAACTGGCCTGTAGGTCTAGGCGGTAAGGGAAATGAAGGAGTTGCAGGATTGGTAAAACAATCGGAAGGCGCAATCGGTTATGTAGAATTAGCATACGCCGTCAAAAACGGCCTGTCTTATGCTTCGATGCAGAATAGAGAGGGAAATTTTATCGAACCAACCTTTGAATCGGTATCGGCAGCAGCGGCGGGCGCGGCGAAAAACATGCCGGAAGACCTGCGCGTTTCCATAACCGATGCCTCCGGAAAAGATTCTTATCCCATATCCGGATTTACATGGCTCTTAATCTACAAGAATATGAAAGACAAATCGAAGGCAAAAGAAATTGCCGGCTTTTTAACTTGGGCAATGGGCGAAGGACAATCGTATGCAAAAGATCTCTACTATGCTCCTCTGCCCAAAGAAGTTGTGAGAATGTGTGAAAAGAAAATAGAATCCATCGTGACCAATTAATCCTTGCTGAATAATTTCTCCTTACAGCAGGTTAGTGAAGACAACACTCGGGTGGCAGCGAACGGTGACCTCGTTACCACCCGTTGTTGTTTTAATTAGTAGAACGAAATACATGAAAATTTCTATTACCGGCGATAAAGTTTTCAAGAGCACAACAATACTGTTTGCATTCTTCGTGTTCGCTCTAGTCTTTCTGATGGCCTACGAAATGGTGCGCGGCTCAGAATTATCCCTGAAACAATTTGGGTGGAAATTCTTAACCGGTACTGTTTGGGATCCTGTGGCGGATGAATATGGCGCACTGCCATTTATATTTGGAACACTCGCTTCTTCTCTTCTTGCGTTAGTTATTGCTCTGCCTCTTAGCATCGGCGTTGCAGTTTTTCTTTCAGAACTTGCGCCACGCTGGCTTGAACGGCCGGTTTCATTTCTCGTCGAATTACTTGCAGCTATTCCCAGTATCGTCTACGGACTCTGGGGCATATTTGTCCTGGTGCCATGGCTGCGTAATACCGTCGAGCCCGATTTGATAAAAAGCTTTGGGTACCTGCCGCTCTTTAAGGGGGTTCCGTACGGTTTCGGAATGCTTGCGGCCGGCATTATTCTTGCTATTATGATTCTTCCCATTATTTCCTCGATTTCGCGTGATGTTCTCCAAGCAATTCCGAAATCCCAGCGTGAAGCTGCATTGGCTTTGGGAGCAACAAAATGGGAAACCACAAAAATAGTTCTTGGAGACGGGAAATCCGGGCTGTTGGGTGCAACGCTGCTCGGACTCGGACGTGCTGTCGGTGAAACGATGGCCGTTACCATGGTTATCGGCAACCGGTCCGAAATTTCTGCTTCGCTTCTTGATCCGGGACATTCCATGGCAAGTGTCATCGCAAATGAATTTGCGGAAGCAACAACCGACATGTACACGAGTTCTCTTATTGAAATTGCGTTAATCCTTTTTGCCTTAACGATTATTCTGAATGTTATTGCGCGATTGATCGTTTGGAGTATGACCAAGAAATTTAAAACGACATGAAGAATAGAGATTTTAAAAAACATCATTGGCGGAAGAGTATAAACACGATTATGACCTCACTTTCTATTCTGAGTGTTCTTATTGCTGTTATTCCGCTGTTTCTTATTTTCTTTTATACACTGGCTCAAGGAATCAGTGCTCTGAATATTGATTTCTTTCTTCATATGCCGAAGCCCGTCGGCGAAAATGGGGGCGGTATGGCAAACGCGCTTATGGGAACTGCAATCCTTATCGGATTAGGCTGTCTTTTCGGACTCCCCATCAGTATTTTTGCCGGTATTTACCTTGCCGAGTACGGCAACAATGCATTCGGACAAACGGTACGATTCTTTACCGATGTGCTCAGCGGCATTCCATCCATCGTCGTTGGCGTCGTAGCATATATTTTAGTGGTTGTTCCGATGAAACAATTCTCGGCTCTTGCAGGCGGTGTCGCACTCGGTATTCTCATGATCCCTACAGCAACGCGCACCACAGAAGAAATGATCAAACTTGTTCCTCACTCATACCGTGAAGCAGCTCTTGCGATCGGCATTCCGCAATGGAAAGCGACGTTGAGAATCATTCTACCAACTGCATTAAAAGGAATTACCACCGGCGTGCTGCTTGCCATTGCCCGTGCGGCGGGTGAAACCGCTCCGCTGTTGTTTACAGCACTGGGAAACAGGTTTTGGTCAACCGATATCGGTCACCCGATGGCATCGTTGACCGTCTTTATTTACGATTATGCCAAGGCACCGTTTGATGATTGGAACAGGCAGGCATGGGGCGCAGCATTTGTACTCATTGTGCTAATTTTTATAGTGAACATTACGTTCCGTTTTGTCACGCGCGGACGTTATGGAGATCATCAGAATTAAGGAAACCGTAATGACAGAAACACTAGAAATGCCTTTATCACCACCAGTATATCATGATATAAATGTCAAACTCGAAGCGAGAAATGTGAATGCATTCTTTGGAAAAACACAGGCATTGCGGAATGTAGCTCTCGCAATTCAGAAGAATCATGTCGTCGCAATCATCGGCCCGTCAGGATGCGGTAAATCGACCTTTCTTCGATGCCTGAATAGAATGCACGAAGTTGCGGGTGGCACGATGACCGGCTCCATCCTCCTGGATGGTGAAGATATCCACCAGAACGACCCTGTGTATCTCAGGCGGCGGGTCGGCATGGTATTTCAAAAACCCAACCCGTTCCCGACGATGTCGATTTTTGATAATGTCGCAGCAGGCCTTCGGCTGAACGGTATGGCACACAAAAACAATATCGCGGAAACTGTGGAACGGAGCCTTCAGCAAGCGGCGCTCTGGAATGAAGTAAAAGATTCTCTTTCGAAAAGCGGCATGAGCCTCTCCGGAGGGCAGCAGCAGCGCTTATGTATCGCCCGCGCCCTTGCAGTGAATCCGGAAGTAATTCTCATGGATGAGCCGGCAAGTGCGCTCGATCCGCTCTCAACAGCAAAAATTGAAGAGTTGATTTATGAATTGAAGAAAGACTATACGATCGTCATTGTGACACATAACATGCAGCAAGCAGCACGCGTAAGCGATGAGACAGCGTTCTTTTACCTGGGTGAAATTATTGAATTTGACAACACAAAAAAAATATTTACTGCACCGTCGATCAAACAAACAGAAGACTATGTTACGGGCAGATTCGGATAAGAGAGGAATCATGATGGAACGACATTTTCAGCAGGAACTCGAGGGCGTAAAAACGACGCTCATCAAAATGGCAAGTCATGTTGAAGAAAATATCAACGATGCTGTCAAATCGATCCTGGAACGAAACGAAGTCCTTGCGAAAAAGGTAATCGAGAGCGACGAACGGATCAATACGCTCGAAATCGAAATCGACAACGCGATCATCGATATGCTGGCGTTGCAGCAGCCGGTTGCAAGCGACCTGCGATTCATTATCGCCGCACAAAAAATCAACAACGATCTTGAACGCATCGGTGATCATGCCGTCAACCTTGCTGAATCGGCTTTGACGCTGCTGAAAAGCAAGAAATTGGTTTCATTGTTGGAAATTCCTCAAATGGTCTCAGCAACAAAGCTGATGCTGCGGTATGCCCTCGATAGTTTCATCCTCCTCGATCCCAAGATGGCTCGTATAGTGCTGGAAACAGACGACCAGATCGATGAGTTGAATCGCTCTATGACAACCCAAGTGATTGATCTCTTGAACAGCGATAAAAAGATGATCGAGCCGGGCCTGGCACTCATCCGTATCAGCCAGAACCTGGAACGAGTTGCCGATATGACCACCAATATTGCAGAAGAAGTAATTTTTCATACTCAAGCCCTTATCGTAAAGCATCACGCTCAAGACCCTGCCGTAAAGCATCATACGGAAGAGAAATAGAACCTCACACTCCGTTCATTTCCTTCTTATTTTTAGTCTCAATCGGACATAGTGCTATTCGGTTGGCGTCTATTTTTTCCTATGAATTACCGATTTCTTAACAATCGTTCCGCAGAATATTTACGTATTTTGTACATTACAATAGTGTAACTATGGTACTACAGAATTAAAGAACAATGCATAAAGGAGGTAAGAACTATGGAAATAGCAAAGAGAGTTGCTTTGGTTGCACATGACAACTGTAAAAAGGATTTAGTTGAATGGGTGGAATGGAATTGGAAATTGCTTTTAAACCACGAACTGATCTGCACTGGAACTACCGGCCGACTTGTTGAGGATACTATACTCAAAAAATTAGAAAAGGGACAGGCACTCAAGCATAAGATTGTGAAATTAAAATCAGGTCCGTTCGGCGGCGATCAACAACTTGGCGCGATGATTGCAGAGGGTCAGATTGACCTTCTGATTTTCTTTTGGGATCCTATGCAGCCGCATCCTCATGATGTCGACGTAAAAGCATTGCTCAGAATTTCTGTTCTTTATAATATTCCGACAGCGTGCAATAGGTCAACAGCGGATTTCATCATTTCATCTCAATTAATGAGCGATACCTATGCTCAGAAGCTGACGAATTACTCGGAATACAACGACAGGTCGTTGCCGGCGTAATAAACGACAATCATATTTCTGAATGAGTTATTTCCTGACCGTGGGGGGATTTGCGCCCTCTCAATTTGTTAACAATTTCTTAACAACATTGTTACAGAATGTTTAACTATATTTGAACCACAAAATTTGAATACTTGAACCACTGTGCAAAGGAGCAGTCTCATGTCCAAATCGACCATCATTATCGTTTCCGCCGCCATCGGACTCCTATTCGTCAGCGGTTGTGCACGTAGAAGCAACCAGGCAAATTCCCTGCAGATTAAAGGTTCTGATACAATGGTAAACCTTGGACAAGCCTGGGCAGAAGCGTTTATGAAGCAAAATCCCGGCAGCTCCATTGCTGTAACCGGAGGCGGATCCGGAACAGGAATTACGGCCCTTATCAATAATACATGTGATATTGCAGAAGTATCACGTGAAATGAAACAAAGCGAAATCGAATTGGTTGCGTCGAAAGGAGCAGCTCCACAAAAGATTATTGTTGCTCTCGACGGCCTTGCAGTCGTAGTAAGCCCTGCAAACAAAATTTCCGAACTGACCATTGACCAGCTCGCCGACGTCTTCACCGGGAAGATTAAAAATTGGAAAGAACTCGGCGGCCGCGATGCAAAGATTGTTCTCCTTTCGCGTGAAGTGAATTCCGGTACTCATGTTTATTTTAAAGAGCATGTCCTGCGTCATGGAAAAGCAGACGGCAAGGAGGAATTTGCTGCAGAAGCATTGCTGCTGTCAAGTTCGCAAGCAATTGCAGATGAAGTATCACAAAACCAGGATGCAATCGGGTATTATGGCATGGGCTATATAACGGCAAAAGAAAAAGCACTGATGGTCGCGAAAGATAAAAACTCTCCCTATGAATCTCCGACGATGGAAAGCGTTATAAGCGGCGCTTATCCCATCTCGCGCCCTCTCCTCATGTATACAAAAGGTGAGCCTCAAGGGCTGGCAAAAACATTCATCGATTACGTTCTTTCATCGGCCGGTCAGCAGGTTGTCAAAAAGCTGGATTTTGTTCCCGTGAAGCCTTTGGAACAAGGCAAGTAAAACCGAGATGCAGCTGCGGAAAATAAAAGAGTTCTTCATTGAACGGATGATTTTCCTGAGCGGCATCATGTCTATTGTCATTGTTGCACTGATATTTGCATTTCTGCTGAAAGAAGGACTTTCCATATTCTGGAGAGTTCCGATATCCGACTTTTTATTCGCACGCAATTGGTACCCGATTTCTGATCCGCCGCAATTCGGAATCCTCCCTCTCATCATCGGTTCAATTATGGTAACTGCCGGCGCGGGAATTATTTCCATCCCCATCGGCATTGCCAGTGCGCTCTTCATCGCAGAGATTGCACCTCGTAAAACGAAAGAAGTGCTGAAAGCAGGCATCGAACTTCTTGCCGCTATTCCTTCTGTTGTAATCGGTTTTATCGGGATGGTAACGCTTGGTCCGTTCATTAAAAATTTATTCAATCTTTCAACCGGACTCACTGCCCTCACCGGATCCATTACGCTCGCTTTTATGGCCATGCCGACAATTGTTTCGATTGCCGAAGATGCAATTACAGCAGTGCCCCGCCAATACCGCGAAGCTGCGATCGCCATGGGAGCAACGAAATGGCAGACAACATGGCGCATCGTCGGATACGCGGCACGCCCCGGCATGGTTGCGGCAGTTATGCTCGGTATCGGCCGGGTGATCGGCGAAACGATGGCGGTCATGATGGTAACAGGAAATGCTGCCTTGATTCCGCACAGCATTCTTCAACCGGTCCGTACTTTGACGGCAACCGTCGCTGCGGAAATGGGCGAGACCGTGCAAGGCGGAGAGCACTATGCTGCCCTTTTCGCAATCGGTATTGTCTTATTCATTATTACGTTTCTCATCAATGGTGTTGCCGACATTTATCTTCACAAAACAAAACAATAATACCCAGAAACGATGAACGTTCAGTTTAAACAAAAAATTGCCTTCAGTTTTCTCTTCCTCTGTACGCTCCTGGTTGTGGTACCGGTACTACTCATTCTCATTATTATTTTTATTAAAGGTGCGAGTGCATTAAGCTTCAAATTTATATTTGAGATGCCGACAAGCGGAATGACGGCAGGAGGAATATTTCCAGCAATTCTCGGTACACTCTACCTGGTTATAGGAGCAATAGTTTTCGCCGTGCCGCTCGGAGTACTGTCTGCGATTTACCTTGTTGAATATTCGCGCGATAACGCTTTAAGCCGAATCGTAAAACTGGCAATCGTGAACCTTGCCGGCGTGCCGTCGGTAGTGTACGGACTTTTCGGATTAGGTATCTTTGTTCTTTTTTTAGGATTTGGCGCATCAATCCTTTCCGGTTCACTGACGCTTGGTATCATGATTTTA